>PVBE011255860.1_pt1 | contig 18081 bp, 17 predicted proteins | sample 1631181 | NCBI WGS metagenome assembly PVBE01 (sample SAMN08397723, study PRJNA350692) | Marine metagenome, whole genome shotgun sequencing project. | isolation source: water | place: Pacific Ocean | collected 2012-04
CGGCAGAATAACCCAATTCATCTTGATACCGACGTTCTGGTCGTCGGTGGCGGCATGTTTGTCGCGATTTCGGCCGCACACGATGGCGCACAAGTCCTGCTTAACGCCCCAATCGGGCTTCGCGAAATTCGGCGTTCCCGCAGAACTGGACCTCTCGAAATGTTACGTGGTCTGTGATCTGCGAGCAGCATGTTCTCGGCGATGACGTCGTGCAAGATGAGGAGACACTTCCACGGTCTCCCCCGGCAGCTACGGGCATGGTCACCAACGTGGCCGCACCACATCACAGCCACATCGTGTGGTCCAAGGAAAAGTCGAGGCCTAATTATCCCAGAATCGCGACATCGGGCAGCGCTGCCGCAGTTCCTCGGGATGAAAGCGTAAAATGGGAGCAGCGTGGGCCAATGCTATCATGGTTTAATAATTTCACTGGATTATTTTCGCCGGCGTGATCCACGCTCTATTTGTAAGGCTGGCCCGTCCGGAAGGCCCATGGCGAACTCGTGGAGTGCTGTTATCACCTTGAACATCGGCCACAAGATCGGAAGCATCGCGGTGGTGCTCATGGTGGCCGGCGCCGTCTTCTCCTACAATCTGGTGGGGAACGTCAGCGACGAGTTGCGTTCGATAACCGCAACGCGATTCCCGGTCATCGAAGCGGTATCGCGGATTGCCGTGCACGCCCTCGAACACGGTACCGTCTTGCAACGCGCCATCGTGCTCTACGGCGAGGAGGCGCGCGACGACGCGGCAATCGGGCGCCTGCACCAGCGCCTTGAGGAGTTTCGCCGAAAGATCGTCGGCGAGTTCGCGCGGGCTCGCGGATACCTGTCTGAGCGAAGGTCTCCCGCCGCCGGAACAGGCGTTGGATTGGACCGTCTGGGCGGTCACATCACGGCCATTCTCGGCGGCATGGCGATCTTCGCCCACGCCGAAGAACGGGAGTGAGGAGGCGCCACTCGGCCGGACAACGCGCTAGCGAACCCCGGTCCGGGTTCTCGGGACATAGCCGCCGACCCCCGGTTTGCCCACGTAGGCGCCATCCTCGGCAATCACTTGGCCGCGCAGGATGGTATGGGCAGCCGTGTAGCTGATCTGGCGCCCTTCGTAGGGCGAGTAGTCGGAGAAAGAGCCCAACTCGGCGGCTCGGATCACCTTGCGGGCCTCGGGATCGACGATGGTCACGTCTCCGTCGGTGCCCGGCATCAGGGATCCCTTTCGGGGAGCCAGCCCGAAGATGGCGGCAGGCGCCGCCGTCATCTTGTCGACCAGTCTGGCCACGTCCAGTCCCCGCCGCGTGCCCTCGGTCAGGAACAGCGGCACCAGGGTGGCGACACCGGGGAAACCCGACGTGGCCTTCCAGATATCGCCCTCCTTGGACGCCAACTTGCGGCACACGTGGTCCGATCCGACCACGTCGATGGTGCCGTCGGCGACGCCCTCCCACAGCGCCTCGACATCGTCGGCGTGGCGCAGTGGCGGGTTGACCTTGCCCACGGGCGAGGGTGCGGTGTCGCAGGTCAAGCTCAGGTAGTGGACGCAGGTCTCGCCGAACACCATGGAGGGGCGCCGGGCCTTGGCCTCGCGCACCGCCTCCAAGGCGGCGCGGCAGGTGATGTGGACGACGTAGATGGGGGCTCCAGCCACCTCGGCCAAGTAGAGGACGCGCCGAGTCGCCTCGGCCTCGACGAAATCAGGCCGGTTGGCGTCCCAGTCGCGGATGGTGCCGTCGCCGTCCCGTTGGGCCTCGGGCCCAAGCGCCCAGACGAGTTCGACGTTCTCGGCGTGGATGCAGGGCAGCGAGCCCGGAAGTCCGGCCACCATGCGCAACAGGCGGAACAAGAACCCGTCGTCGTTGCCGGGGATGCCTATATAAGCCCCCTCCTCGCCGCGGAAGGTCATGAAGAACTTGAAGGAAGGAATGCCAAGCTTGTCGATCGTATCGGGAAAGGCGGCCAGTTGGTCGTCGGTGACCAGGGCCGGATGGAGACCGTAATCGCCACAACTGCGTCCGCCGCCGGCGTCGATGTCCCGTTGCACCACTTCCGCCAGGTCGCCGGAATCCAGGAGGTAGGAGAGCGACGTCGCGACGCCACCGATGGCGGCGCTGCGCGTCTCGCTCTCGTAGCCGTCGCAACCGGGGCCCAGGGTAAGGTGGGTGTGGGCGTCGATGACGCCGGGCAGGACCAGCCGGCCCGAGGCATCCACCACCCGCCGCGCCTCCACCGAGGTTCCGGCCTCGAGAAGTGCCGCCACCTTGCCGTCCGATATGGCGACGTCGGCGGGCCACAGGCCCTGGCCCGGGATAACGACCTCGCCGCTTTTGATGAGCAGGTCCGCCCTCATGATCCGTCTCTCTCTTGCAGGGGCAGGGTTTCGAGATATTGGGTGACCTTTTCCGAGGGCAGCACGTCGGCGTACTTCTGGTCCATATCGAAGAGGTTGATCGCGTGGCTGGCCTCGCCGCGGTCGAAAACGGCATCCTCGACCACCACCACCTTGTAGCCGTAGGAGAAGGCGTCGGAGACCGAGGCGCGGACGCAGCCGCTGGTGGTCGCCCCGGTGACGATGACGGTGTCGCGGTCCAGGTCGTTGAGATAGGTGGCCAGGGGCGTGCCGAAGAAGGCCGAGGCGTAGCGCTTGCTGACCACCATGTCGCCCGGACGGGGGGCGATGGTTTCGATGATCTCGGTCCCTCGGTTGCCAATGTAGCTGGGTCCGTCGGCGATGGACGGCACCTTATCCTTCCAGCGCCCGGTGTCGAAACGATCCTTGCGCTCGACCACCGGATAGAGCACCGGGACGCCGCGCGGACGGGCCACGGCCAGCAGGCGCTCGATGACCCCGACCGCCGTCCAGCCGGCCTCGCCGCAACTTGTCTTGTACTCGTCAATGGCCCCGAGGATGGGCATGGGGCTCTCGCCGCAGGTGCGGTACTGAACGTCGATGATCAGGATGCCCGGCCGGGTGCCGAACCCGGCCCGGTGGCCGAAACCAGCCTTGGCGTAGACCTCGCGGTCGAGGTCGGTGAGGAATCTTTCCGTCATTCCATTCTCCTTTCCATGACCGGCTCCGATTCCGGGGGGCGGGTCCTGTCCGTCGCCGACAACAGTGCCAGCGATGGCGGAACATTTCCATTCCTCCTTTGCCTATGGAATTCGGCGCGGGAACGAAGGGATAGAAAAAACCCCTGCGATGGATCAATATTCGCCTCCGTCCCGACTGCCACACCAACCTGTTGGCCAACCGATGGAGGGACCATGCGCGACTCGACAAAACTTCGTAAATACATCGACGGGGAGCAGGCCCTGGTCATCCCCGGGGTCTACGACGGCCTTTCGGCGCGCCTCGTCGAAAGGGCCGGTTTCCAGCTTGTCTATGCCTCGGGCGGCGCCATTGCCCGGAGCAGCGGCATCCCCGACATGGGATTGCTAGGGCTGCCGGAAGTGGTGGCGCGGCTGGAACAGATCGTCGATTCGGTGACCCTGCCGGTGATCGCCGATTGCGACACCGGCTACGGCAACGCCCTCAACGCGCAGCGCGCTATCCGCGCCTTCGAGCGGGTCGGGGTGGCCGGCCTCCATCTGGAGGACCAGACCTTTCCCAAGCGCTGCGGCCATTTGGACGACAAGGGGGTCGTGCCGACCGGCGAATTCGCCCAGAAGATCCGTGCCGCCCGCGACGCCTCGCAAGATCCCGACCTGGTCATCATCGCCCGCACCGACGCCCTGGCCGTGGAGGGCCTGGAATCGGCCCTCGAGCGCATGCACGCCTACATGGAGGCCGGGGCCGACGTCGCCTTCGTCGAGGCCCCGGTGAGCGAGGAGCAGATCCGAGAGATCGCCGAGCGGCTCCCCTACCCCAAACTGATCAACATGTTCGATGGCGGCAAGACGCCCATGGTGCCCCTGGACACTCTGTCACGGCTGGGTTACCGCTTGGTCCTGGTGCCCAGCGACCTGCAGCGCGCCGCCATCAAGGCCATGGACGAGGTGGCAAGGGTTATCTGGCGCGATGGCAACAGCGCCGCCGTCGCCGAGGCCCTGATCTCTTTCGAGGATCGCGAACGCATTATCGATTCCCCCGCCTACCTGGAACTTAGCCGCCGTTTCGGGGCCTGACGGCGGAAAGGCGTGGCGATGGAAGACACCTGGGTCCCCACCGTCTGCTACGGTTGCTATAACGCCTGCGGCGTCCTCGCCCGCCGGGTCGACGGCGTGGTGACGGACATCGGTGGCGATCCCGAGAACCCGTCCAGCCTGGGCCACATCTGTGCCAAGGGAAAGGCCCGCATCGCCGACCTCTACGATCCCCAGCGGGTGATGCGGCCCCTGCGCCGGCGCAACCCGGAAAAGGGCATCGGCGTCGACCCCCAATGGGAAGAAATCACATGGGAAGAGGCGCTTCAACAGGTGGCCGAGCGCTTGACGACGGCCCGGAACAAGGACCCGCGACGGGTCGTGGTGGCGCATTTCGACCTGCCGGCGGCGCCGCTGGCCCGGGTCTGGTGCACGACCCTGGGAACGCCCCACAGCAACTGGTCTTCGGCCGGCCTGTTCTGCGGCATGGGGTCCCATTCGGTGAATATGCTGATCAATGGCGCCTACAACTCGGAAATCGATTTCCAGCATTGCCGCCATGCCGTGCTGGTCGGCACGCAAATGGGGTTCATGGTCGACAGCAATGCCCAGGCGACGACCCATGGCTTGGCCCAGGCTCGCCTGCGCGGCATGAAGCTGACCGTCATCGATCCGGTCTGCGGCACCGCCGCCGGGAAGGCCGACAACTGGATCCCCATCCGGCCGGGGACCGACGCCGCCCTGGGACTGGGCATCGTCAACCAGTTGGTCAACCATTTGCAGGTCTACGACGCACTCTTTCTACGCCGGCGCACCAATGCCCCCTATCTGATCGGCCCCGACGGTCACTACATGCGCCATGCCGAGAGCGGTAAGCCACTGGTCTGGGACACGGAGGCCATGGGGCCCTCGCTCTTCGACGACTGCCCGCCCGAACGCATGGCCTTGGAAGGTGAATTCCGGATCGAGGGGATCTACTGCCGCCCGGCCTTCGAGCTGCTGCGCCGCCATGTCGGGCGCTACGGCCCCGAGAGGGTTGCCGAAATTACTGACGTTCCGGCGTCACGAATCGTGGAGTTGGCGGCCGAACTGGCCGAGGACGCCGGCCTTGGGGAGAGCATCACCATCGACGGCCGCGAGCTGCCGCTGCGGCCCATCGCGGTCAACTTCAAGAGCGGACCAGTGGGCCACAAGCACGGCATGGCGGCCGCCCTGGCCTTGCATCTGATCAACATCGTTCTCGGCGCCATCGACGTTCCCGGTGGCTTCCTCGGCGTCAATCCGGTGGGGCCAAACTGGGAGCCCGAGGTGGGCGCCGACGGAATGCTGGTGGCCGCCGACCACGTGCGCTCCTTGTTCGGATACAACAGCCCCTTTCCCGGCGCCCCGGTACACCCGCCGGAAACTCTGTCGCTCCAGGAAGTGCTACCCATCGCGGTCGGCGGACGGACCCTCTATCCCTTTACCCTGCTAGCGGGCGAGGATTTCGGTCTTGATTTCACGCCCGACGTTCTTCTTCATTGCCGGGTCAACCTGATGATGAGCATCGTCGAACCGGCTCGGATCGCCGAGGCCCTGTGCCGGATCCCCTTCATGCTCTCCTTCTCCACCCATCTGGACGAGACCACCGAGTTCGCCGACGTGGTCCTTCCCGATGCTCACGACATGGAGCGCCACGACTTGTTTCCCGCCAACCATCCCTACGCCTTCCTGGTGCCTGGACCAGGCGTCTGGTACGGGGCGCGGCGCCAGCCGGTGGTTCCTCCGGCCGGCCAGGCCCGTCACTGGGGCGACGTGCTGTTCGACCTGGCCTACCGCATGGGGCTGGGGGAGGAACTTCACCAGGTCTGCAACCAGATCCTGGGCTTCGAAGGCGAGGCCGAGCTGCCGGCCGAGGGCCGATTCGAGGTTGCCGACTTGGCCGGGCGCCAGATCCGGCGCGAGGCGGGGAAAGGGGCGGCTAAGGTCGGCGCCCCCGGCGGCAGCGGGACCTTCCGCTTGCGCCGTAAGCGCGTCGAAGAGGCCTATCCGGGGCCCTGGGTGAAGCCGCGTCTGCCCATCTACCAGGAGCACTTCATCGACAAGGGCAGGGAAGTGGCGGCGGCCTTGGAGGGCCTCTCCGTGCGCTGGGACCTTTCCGATTACGCGCCGCTCCCGAACTGGCGGCCTTCGGCCGCCCACGAGGAGGACGCAGAAGCCTTCGACCTGTTCGCCGTGCCCTTCAAGCTACCCTTCCACGGCCTCAGCCTGGCGGCCCAGAACCCGTGGCTCGCCGATCTGGGCGAGCGCCATCCCCATGCTTTCCGGCTGCTCATGCACCGGCGCGCCGGAATCGCCCGGGGCATTCGAGACGGCGAATGGGTCAGCGTCACCTCGCGGGTCGGCAGCGTCAGGGGAAGGGTCCGCCTGACCGAGGGCATCCACCCCGAAACAGTCGCGGTGGCCGGGATCAACGGCCATTGGGCGCGGGGAATGCCACAAGCGCGGGGCAGGGGAATTCATTTCAACACCCTGATCCCCTTCGACCTGGACAACGTGGACAAGCTGTCCTCGGCCTTCGATTCCAAGGCCAAGGTGCGGGTGGCGGCGGCCGGTATGGAGGAGCGGGGCGCCGGAAGGATGCGGGACCGCCTCGCCGAAGCCCTATGCCTGCCGGGAAGGCGGCGGCGATGACCCGCCTCGGCATGGCCCTGGACACGGTGACCTGCATCGGCTGCCTTGCCTGCACCCTGGCCTGCAAGGTGGAAAACGGCTCCCCGGCCGGGATCTGGCTGGCCCCGGTCATCGATAAGGAAATCGGCCACTTTCCCCAAGTCCGCCGCCTCTCCATACCGACGCTTTGTATCCACTGCGCCGAGCCCCCGTGCCTTGACGCCTGCCCCACCGGGGCCATTTCACGGCGCGACGACGGCATCGTCCTGATCGACCCGGACGCCTGTTGCGGATCCCGGGCCTGCGTCATCTCCTGCCCTTACGGGGCTATCCACTTCCACCGGCGGGCGAGGGGGCCAGACACGCCCTTCGAGATCGCCAAGGTCCGCCTTCACCAGCCCGGAACGGCCCTCAAGTGCACGTTTTGCGTCGACCGGGTGGATCGTGGACTGGAGCCGGCCTGCGTCGTCGCCTGTCCCACCGGGGCGCGCATTTTCGGCGATCTGGAGGATCTGGATTCACCGCTCTCGCGGGTCTTGAAGGATCGCCCATCGACACCTATCGGGGCGCCGTTCGAAACCTCTCCCTCCGTTTCCTACCTGAGCGACGGCGCCCACCGGGCCGGCGCAACCGAGGCCGACATCGCCTTGCCCCACCGACGGCAGGGGCAATGGGGATGGGTCCATGCCCTGGAATGGTGGCTGCTGGGAGCCGGCGCCGGGATCTTCCACGCCCATCATTGGCTGGCCCCCGGGGGGACGATCCTGGGCCTGGACCGAGGCCCGCTGCTGGCTTTCCTGCTGGTCGCCGCGGCGAGTGGGGTCCTACTCCTGGAACTCGGCCGGCCGTTCCGCTTCCCGCGGGCGGTGATCAACTGGCGCACCAGTTGGATCAGCCGGGGCGCTATCGCCGACCTAGTTTTCCTGGCCCTTGCCGTCTTGCTGGCCCTGCCCCTGGCTCTCCCCGGCGCCGTCGAGACGGCGGCCATCGCCGGTGCCATGGCGCTCGCCACCCTGGTCGCCGCCTATCCCGGCCTGACCCTGGGCGCAATGCGCTCTGTGCAGGCTTGGCGGGGCCCCTGGCCGGCCCTGGAATTTCTGGTTGAGAGCTTCCTCTCGGGGGTCGCCCTGGTCGGGTTTCTGAGCGCTTGGAGCGCGCCCGTGTTGACCAGCCTGGCAGCCCTTGCGCTGTTGCGCCTAGCCATGGCCGCCGGCCGTCGACGCGCCGTACCGATAGCGGCAGGCACGGCGATGATCGGCGCCGGACTGGCCGGCGGACTTGCCATCCTGGCCCTGCTGCTGCCTTCCGCCACCGCTCTTGCGGGTAGTGCCGCGGGCCTGGCGGCCCTGATCGTTAGCCTGGCGGCCAAGCTGGTTACCCTGGGCGCGGGCAGCTCGCCCTCGCCCTTCGGGGCTGGCGGCGAACTGGGAGGTTCGGTCCATGCCGGGGATTGAAATCTCTTATGCGGGACTGATCCGAACCTTGGTCTGCAGCCCCGAGAAGAACTGGGACATGCCGCCCGGCTCTACCCTGGGTCAGCTCCTGGAAGAGGTCGTCCGGCGCCACGGCCCGGCGATGCGGCCGCATCTCTTGAACGGCACCGCCGCTCTTCCACCCCACGTCCTGGTCAGCGTCGATGGGGTGGCGTGCCGGGACCTGGCGACGCCCCTGGACGGCAAGGAGGCGCGGGTGCGGATCCTGGTCATGAGCCCCATGATGGTCGGCGGGTGAGCGGCGATCAGACCAGATCGGCGAATTTGTCCAGACCGATATCGTGAAGCGTCTGGGGTTGTGGGTGGCGGGTTTCCCGGTTCCAACCGTGGACGTCGTCGTGTTCGTCCAGCTATTGTCACGTTAACCGATATTCTCTATGTGGTAGGCTAGGCGCTCCGCCAAAGACAGGATAATGAGCCCGACGCCCGCGGCTACCGAGCCGACGATAAATTGGCGACGTGAGATAAACATTGAAAAGCCCTCCTTCGGTTTTCCCCGAGGAGGGCTGACGCATTGCGGCTTCCGACCCCTTCGTTGCCAGGTCACTGGCCGCATCTCCCTTTCGGGAAGCCACCTTGCCGGGTCAGGCAGGTTGGCGAGGGCGTCAGCCCTTCTCTTGATGCGAGGACGAATGTACGCCGTTCGAATGGTGAGTACAAGAGAGGGTCGGCGAGGCCGTGGCGCGCGGCGCGACATGGGCACGCCCCCTAATGGACCTTGGCGCTGCCGGGCCTTTCCCTCGTCTCTAGCTCGTCCACCGCCTTCATGATCAGCCGCCACACGGCAAACCCATCCAGGTCACCCTTCGCCATCATCTTGTCGGCTCTCATGGCCGCGTGGATATGTCGAACAGCGGGGCGCCCGCAATCGGTTTTGGCTCCAAGGCTGACAGTCCGATAGAACCTCGCGCGCGAGAATGCAGCAGCCTCGTCCAGAGGTAGGAAACCGCGATTGTCTGCGGCGGATAAACTATTGGTTGGAACCGGCATTGGACAGCGGTGTCGCGCCCCGCGGCCAATTCGCCCTAGCCTAGGTCGCGCAACGCAGCCGCGAGCACGACGAGGTTCGCTGAGTCCTCGAGTCCTCGCATTTCGGCATACACGGTCTCGACTGCGTCATAGCGTAATGAACGCCTGGCGTTTGAGCGGAACTTGGTGTCGACCTCCGCCCGCGCCAGGGGCCGCGCCGGGCCGCCGCGCACGTCGTCCACCCGGGCACGCAGGGTTTTGCCTGTCACCGTGTCGATCTCAATCTCGGCGGCAAATCGTTCGGGAAAGCCCGTACCTTCGAGCGGTGACCACGTGATTCTTTGCGCCAGCGCCAGCGCCATGCTGCCGGGCTCGGTGGTGAAAGTGTCAACATCGATCCGCCCGTCGACCGACAGCGCCGCCAGACAGTAAGGCAGGCTGAACTTAGCGTCGTAGCCCGAGGCCGGCGCCTGCTTGCGCGACCAGGGATTGCAGATGATCGGCGCTTCCTCGGGCGGCACGCGGCAGCGGATAGCCACAATGTCCGCCGGGACAAGTCCATCGACCATCAGGCCTTCGAGGCCTTCCAGAAAGGGGTGAATATAGTGGCAACACGGGTAGGCCTTGAGCGCCACCTCGGGCAGGTGCCAGCATTCGCCCAGATCGGCGAAGCTGGTCCGCAGGCGTTCAGGCGCGTCCACGTCGCCGGCGAAGACACGATAAAAGCCGAAACGGCCGTCATAGATCGAGGACGGGCCCGTCAAGCCGCCACGCGCCAGTTCGGCCGCAACGACGCCGCCATGCGCGGCCCAGCCGGGATGCAGGAATTTCACCGTCGCACCCTCGGCAAGGTACTCGAACACCCCCGAGGCCTGGCTACCGGCGATTCCCTGGGCGGCCACCGCTTGTTTGGGCGTCAGCCCCATCAACCGACCGCTTATCAATGCCGCGACAAAGGTGCCGCCCACTGCCGTAATCTGGAAGCCCCGGGCCTGGAACGCGCCGGGTGCGGCCAGTCCCAGCCGGACAAAAACCTCCCAGCCGGCGATATAGGCGGCCAAAAGATCGGCGCCGGAAGCGCGCTCGCGCTCGGCCACGGCGAGCGCCGCCGGCGCGGCCACGGCGCTACCGTGCACGATGGCCGCCATGTGGGTGTCGTCATATTCGAGGGAATGAACCAGCGCGCCGTTCAGGAGCGCCGCCTGGGCCGCCGGCAAAGGTTCCCGGCGCCCGAACGCCGTACTTTCGCCGCCCGTGCCGAGACGCGCGACGGCGTCCCCCAACGCGGCCGCGCCTAGCACCGACGCGGCAGCGACGCCGACGCCGAGCGCATCGAGAAAATGATCCTTGGCGGCGGAAACAACCGCATCGGGAACCGCGCCGAGCGTCAGGCCGAGCACAAAATCCGCAGCCGTGCGCGTTGGCGCGGTGGTTTCTGCGTTCTTCCGCAAGGCTGCCTCCTTGCTCAGGCCCGCTCCGCCAATTCCCGCGCTGCAGTACAGCCGGCGATGCGCCCGAGACCCAGCGCGGTCAATAGGCCGTTGCCGGAGGCATAGCCGTAGCCGCCGGCGCGGCCACTGATCCCGGCGGCCGCGCCGCCGCCGGCGAACAGGTTGGCAATGATGCCGCCTCCGTCCCGGCACACTCGCGCCCCGCCGTCGACGCGAAGACCACCCTGGGTGTGGAACAGCCCCGGCGTGACACGAGAGATGAAGTAGGGCGGCGCCAGGGGCGCAATGCCGAATTTCTGCCTCCCAAACGCGTCCGGGCGACGGCCCGCCGCAGCCTCGTTATAGTCCTCGATCGTCGTGGCCAACGCTGCCGCATCCAGGTCGTAGTACCCGGCGATCGCAACTGGTGTGTTTCCCCGCTTCACTCCGCCCATCTCGACGAGTTCGGCAAACTCCTCCTCGCGTGAAGCGACCTCATAGGCGCGTTCGTCGAAAACAGCGAAGGAGACCTCGCCCTGCGCCATGACCTCGGCGGCAAAGCCGGAATAGCCCCCGTTCTCGTTGCCGAAGCGCAGGCCGGCGGCGTTGACGACGATTCCACCTTTCTCAATTGTCGTCCAGGTCAGGAGGCTGCCCTGTGGGTAGGCGACGGCGGCGTAGCCCTGATAGGCCGCCATGTTGGCGAGCCCGGCGCCGAGCTCGCGGCCCCAGACTATGGCTTCTCCGGTGCTACCGAGGGCCCCGAAATAGGTCGCTTCGACGATCTCGGGGCAAAATTCGCCAACCAGCGCCTTGTTCGCCGCATAGCCGTTGCTGGCGAGCAGGGTCTTGGCGGCAGCGACGCGGGACTCGCCGCCACGCCCGGCCCCAAGAACCGCACCGACAACCGCCCCGTCATCGTCGGCGATCAGACGCTCGACGCCATTGCCAACGGCGATCGGGATGCCCCGTTTTTCGGCCGAGCGCACCAGATCACTCAGTAGATCATGTCCGCGGCGAGTGCCCGGCGCGTGCAGGCGCGGCACCGAATGGCCGAGATGTTTGTAGTCGGTGATGATGCTCATCCGGCACTCGGCCGCATCGACCAGCCATTCGACGAGGCCGGCCGACCCCTCGGACAGCAGGCGTGTCAGCTCCGGGCAGTCGTGCGGACCCGAGAGCGCCATCAGGTCCTCGAACATGCGCTCCGGCGAATCGTCGATTCCCGCCTCGCGCTGGAAGCGCGTGCCCGCGCCCGGGACCGAACCGGTACTGAGCGCCGTGTTGCCGCCGATGCGTTCGAGCTTCTCGACGATCACCGCTTCGATTCCCGCATCATGCGCGGCAATGGCGGCGGCGAGACCGCAGCCGCCGCCGCCGACAACCAGAAAATCGGTTTCGGTGTCCCACCTCTCCGACATCAGGAACCGGCGCCGGTCATGCGCGCAACCACACCTTCCCAGCCCTCGCCGAGAAGATCGGTGTCAAGTTCGATCAGCGATTGCGCCAGCGGCGAAAGCGCCGGATAGACCGGATCGGCAATACCGGCGAGCTTGGCCATGATCTCCAGCGCTGAAAATGGCCGGTCCGGTCCGCCGCGAGCGGAGAGGCATTCGGCCTCGCGGCGCTCGCCGGAATTGAACAGCCAGGTCACGCGGGCTGGCCGGTCATTAGGCCACGGCTGCTCGGGAGCGAAAGGCCTGAGTTCGACCTTGTCGCGCAACCTAGCGATCGCAGGATCGTCGAGGCGCGCGGCGGCGAAGGCTTCGGCCCCGGCATGGCCCATCACGGACGCGGCGGCGGCGATGTGCGGTAGCGAGAATTTGGCCGCGAGCCCGGTCCCCGGCTGGCGATTGTCGAGGGTGAGTCCGCGCCAATGGGTTTCCACGACGATGCCCTCGAGTTCCGACGCGGCATCGAGGCCCGGCATTGTCTCGATCAGCTCGCAGATCGCGTCGACCGCCGAATGGGCGTACTGACAACAGGCATGGATCTTGTGATAGCCGTCGTCGATTGCCCATTCAGCTCCAAGCCCCTTGGTCAGCGCTTCGGGCTTCGGGTCCGCGCCCAGCCCCTCGACGAACACGTCGTAGGGCGAGGCGGCCAAGCCGGCGATGCCGAATCCCGCCCAGTCGACACTGCGCAGGCCCACCCAGGCCCCGGTTGCCGCCCAGACGTTACGCACCAGCGCGCCCTCGACAGCGTGATTGTAGGGCCCGGGCGCGACCATGGTCGAGGCGCCGGCGACGGCGCCAAGGAACTGTTCGGGCGAGACCTTCCGGGCGGCAGCGACCGCCGCCGCCGCGCCGACAGCGGAGAAGGTTGCGTGCGGATGTAGGGTCAACCCCGCGAAGACGAAGCCGCGGGCGAACCGCGTCACCACCTCGTAACCAATGACCAGCGCTCGCAGGACCGCTGGTACCGGCAAGTTCTCGGCCTCGGCCTCTGCCAACAGCGCCGGCAGCGTGCACAGACCGCCGTGGCAAGTGGCTTTGCGGTAGCCTTCGTCAAGCTCACACCAGTCGGCCGCGGCGCCGTTGGCAACGGCGGCGGAGTAGCGGTCGGTCCTGGGCCGCCCACCGCGCAAGACGGTGGCTTCGGCAACGCCGGGGTTGTCGAGTAGCTGGCCCTGAAGCCGCGTGACCTCGGGCTCGTCGCGGGCAGCGATTATGGCGCCAAGATCGTCGCAAAGGACAAGCGCGGCGCGGCGGAGCGTAGCTTCGGGGATGTCTTCGAACTCGAGCCCGGCGGCCCAGGCGATGAGCGCTTCGGTCGTGGCGGCGGCGGCGTGCCGGGTCTCGTCCCTCAAAACCATTCCCAGAGGTCTTTCTTTTCGGCAAGTTCCGCGCTGGCACCGTCGAAGACGACGCGTCCGGTCTTTAGCACCACCGCACGGTCGACGATTTCGAGCGTCGCCGGAACGTTCTGCTCGATCATGATGAGCGCCGTATCCATGCTCTCGTTGATGTATTCTAGGCGTGAGAGCACGTTCTTGACAATGACGGGCGCCAGCCCCGTTGTCGGCTCGTCGAGCAACAGCACCCCGGGTTGCGACATCAGCGCCATGCCGAGGGCCAGCATCTGCTGTTCGCCACCGCTCATCGAGCCTGCGCGTTGATCCGAACGCTCCCTCAGAACCGGGAACAGTTCGTAGACCTGATCGATGAACTTGGCGTCGTACATCAGCCCCGAGACGTGCAAATTCTGCCCGACCGTGAGGGTGGGAAAGACATTGTGACCCTGGGCTACAAAGCCGATACCGTAGCGCACATTGTCGTGCACCGCGCCGGGCACGATCTCGTTGCCCTTGAACGTGACACCGCCGTCGATTTCGGTGTGTGCGCCGACGATGCAGTTGAGAAGCGTCGTCTTGCCAGCCCCGTTGTGTCCGAAAATCGCGACCTTCTCGCGCTCAGCGAAGGAAAGCGAAATCCCAAAAAGCGCGGTCAGGGAACCGTATCGGGCGCTCACGTTGTTGATTTCGAACATCGCTCGCTCACGCGCCGAAATACAACTCGGTGAGTTGCTCGTTGTTGATCAGGTCATCAACGGTCCCCGCCGCGATGATCTTTCCCGCGAACATGAAAACTGCGTGGTCGCAGAGGTCCTTGATGAACGAAACGTTGTGCTCGATCACGCACACCGCCTTGCCGTCCCATGCAGCTTCGCGCACCACGCCCTGCATGGTCTCGTAGGCTTGGCCCTCAACTCCCGCCATTGGCTCGTCGAGCAGCAGGCAATCGCCGTCGTTCATCAAGGCCCGGGCCAACCCCACCAGCTTCTGTTGGCCGTGCGGCAGATCACTCACCGGCTTGTCCCAGAAATCGGGCAGACCGACTTGCTCCAGGAGCGCGAACGCGCGCGCGCTGTCGGCCTCGCGTTGGCGACCGAGGCGCCGCGGCTGAAACAGGGTCCGCCTGAGCGACTCGCCCAAATACTCACGTGGACCAATCAACAGATTGTCGAGTACCGACAATGAACTGAAGAGCCGGATATTCTGCCAGGTTCGTGACAGACCGAGCCGGGCGCGGCCCGAGATGGATATGTCGTTGATCGCTTGCCCGTTGATCCTTACATCGCCGGCGTCGGGCTTCACGGTGCCCGAGATCAAATTGAACAAAGAGGTCTTGCCAGCGCCGTTCGGGCCGATGAGACCGAGCACCTCACCCTTTTGCATATCCAGCGTGATGTCGTCGGCGACGACGATGCCGCCGAAGTTCTTGCACAGTCCGTCGAGCTCGATGACCGCACTCATTCGGCCGCCCCCGCGCTAGCCGGAGGGCGCAACTTTTGCCGCCCGCGCCAACTCGCCGGCGCGGCGACGATACCGGTCGGTCGGACGAACAGGAAAATCAACACGAGTCCGGTGAATAAGATTCCCTGGGTCGGTCCTAAGATACTGGGCGGTAAATTGAGGAAGGTGATCGCCTGCGGCAGTACGGTGAGCATGACCGCGCCCAAGATCGGCCCCCACGTGGTGCCCATGCCGCCGACAACGACCATCGTCAGGATCGCCGCCGACGCGAGAATCTCGAACTGGTCCGGGGCGATGAAGCGGAAGTAATGCGCATACAATCCGCCGGCGATGCCAGCAAAGCCCGAACCAAGCGCGAAGACCGAAATCTTGATCCAGATGGCGTCACGGCCAAGCGCGGTAAAGGCGATTTCGTCGTCGCGCATGGCGGCAATCGCGCGACCGTAGTCGCCGCTGACAACCCAACGCACCAGCAACACCACCGCAGCCGCTACGGCGAAAATCAGGACGACATAAGCCGGCTTTTCCGATGCACCTTCAATCAGCCGCGGGATTTGCATGATACCGCCGGACGCGCCCATGAAATCCAGGTTCCTGATCACCTGCAATAGCCCGAGCTGAAAACCAATGCTGGCGATCAACAGATAGTCCCCCGAAACCCGGAGCGAGGGAAGCGACAGAGCGATCGAGAACACGATCGCGAGACCGGCGCCCAGGATGATGCTGACGACGACGGGGATCCCCAGTTCGAGGGAAAGCAATGCCGACGTGTAGCCGCCGAGAGCATAGAAGATCGGATGTGCGATGCTGATCAGCCCGCCATAACCGATGATCAGGTTGAAGCTCGAGGAAAGAATTATCCAAATCCCGATTAGCACCAAAATTGTATAGATGTACTCCATGCTCTACCCTGCGCCGGTCTCGCCGACGCTCTTGGCCTCGGCGAGTTCCCGTGTCCCGGTCTCGAACCTCGTCCGGCGCTTGGGTAGCCGGAAGCCGTTCGGCATGAAGATTATGGCGAAGAACAGGAAGCCGTAGAGCAGAACGCCCTGCCACTCCGAGGGGAGAACCAGGATACTCATGCTTTGCACGAGATTCAGAACAACCGCCGCCACCGCGGCCCCGAATATATTTCCTATGCCGCCCAGGATCGTGGCCACCACCGCGAACAGCAAGAGATCGAGCGTCGTCGTCGGGTGGACTTGAGCGCGCGCGCCGTAGAGGCACATACCGACAAACGCGATGGCGCCAGCAACCAAAAGCGTCACCATAAATACCCGACCCTTGTCAATTCCGTATAGCTCAGCGAGATCGGGGTTGTCCGCGACCGCAAGCATGAACTGGCCCTGCCTCGTGTAGTTTAGCCCGACATAGAGCGCCACTATCACCGAAACCGTGATTCCGATCGCCGGCGTGTCCCAAGCGCTTATCGCCACTCCGCCGACCATCGAGACTGGCCACATGATTTGTTCGAACAGCGTTTGCGGAAACGTGCCGAAAAGGAAAGTTAGCACGTAGGCTATGAATTCCGAGAACACCAGTGTGAAAATGAAAAACGTCATTACCGAAGAGCGTCGGAAACGCAGCGTCCTGAAGCCATAGCTCTCCAGCAAATAGGTCGCTGCCAAGGTGATGACGAGGCCGATGGGAATGGCGACAAGGGGAGACAACCCGAGGTCCTGCACCGCCCAATAGGTGGCATAGAAGGCGATGCCCATCATGCCAGCCTGGGCGAAATTGAACAAATTCACGACCTTTAGGACGAGGGCAAAGGCGATCGCGAACAGGACAAAATAGCTGGCGGTCGCCAGCCCGGTCCACATGATCTGCGAGATAACCGGCCAGGTAAACATTCAGGTGAACTTTCACGCGCCAACGGGCCCGCGGCGCATCCGCCGCGGGCCCGCCCGGTCGCAAAAGACGCTATTCGACTTTCGCCAGCGGCACGAACTTGCCGTCCTTGACCGTCAGCAGATAGACCGGCTTGCGCACGGTGTGATCGTCGCCGATCGTGAGCTTGCCGGTGAGCGGCAAATCGAATGAGCGGACCGCCAGCATCGCCTTGCGGGCGTTCTCGCCAGTCTGTGCCATGCCGTTCTTGTCCATGTACTTGAACACCGCCGCGACCAAGTACGGCGCATCATACTGATACTGGGTGTAGGGCAGGCCGTATGGACCTCGGCCCTCCTGGCTCTTCCAGCGCTTGACGTATTCGGCGACCGCCGGCAGATCCTGCGGTCCCGGAGCCAGAGAGGTGACGATCAGCCCTTCGGCCGCGGCACCCAATGCCTTCACCAGCTTGGGGTTATAGGCGGCCGAATAGGATGAGATCCGCTGGTTCATGCCCAATTGGCGCATCTGGGCGATGATCTGTGGAATCTCGGCGACCAAGCCATGGATGTGTACCATGTCCGGATTGCCCGCGCGGATCTTCAGGAGTGCGCCGGTGAAGTCCGTCGCTTTGGGTTCGTACGACTCGAACGCAGCCATCTTGCCGCCCGATGCCTCGAAGGTCGTCTTGTAGACCTTAGCCGCCACCTGACCGGTCTCGTTGTTGATGTAGAGAATTGCCGCGCGCTTCTTGCCGAGCGTCGTGGCGGTGTATTTGGCAAGGGCGGTGATATCGACGTCGGCCAACGGGAACGCCGTATAAACGTAGTCGCCAAGCTTGGCGATGGTCGGCGAATTGGCGCCGACCGAGATCGCCAGCACCTTGTTGTCGTTGGCCACCGGCGCCACGGCCTTGACCACGTTGGACCAGGCGGTGACAAACACCGACACCTTCTCGACTGTTGCCAGGCGGGTTGCGGCCTGGATGCCGATTTGCGAATCGGCCTGGGTGTCGAGGACAATCATCTCCAGCTTCTTGCCATTGACGCCGCCGGCCTTGTTGATCTCGTCGACGGCCCAGCCGGCGACCTTGACCTGATCGGCGCCGTAGAGAGCCGAACGGCCGGTGATCGGCAATGCCATCCCGAACTTGTAGGATTCCGCCGCCTGGGCCGCCGTGGCCAAGGTCGCGGCGATCGCCAGAGCGCCAAACGCGCCCCCTAGCTTGAGCGACAGGCGCCGCTCCATTTTCGATTTACTTCTTGCAAACATGGTATCCTCCCTTCTGTTTAACCGACATTTCCCAGATGATATCCAAATTCATAGAAATTGTACCACTGTCCCACCGCCACCGGAACAGTATCCCTTTTGCA
>PVBE010152879.1_pt1 | contig 18079 bp, 16 predicted proteins | sample 1631181 | NCBI WGS metagenome assembly PVBE01 (sample SAMN08397723, study PRJNA350692) | Marine metagenome, whole genome shotgun sequencing project. | isolation source: water | place: Pacific Ocean | collected 2012-04
CATCGTCGCGCCGACGGGAGAGATCGTCGCCCAGGCCATGACCGAGGGCGACGAGGTCATCACCTACACCTGCGATTTGGACCTCGGCAACTATATCAAGGAAGTCATCTTCAACTTCGCCGAACACCGGCGCATCGAACACTACGGCCTGATCACGGAGCGCACCGGCGTCGTGCCGCCCGAGGACGCATAGGCCGGCAGGCGGCGGGCGGATTGGGACGAAGTGCCGGGATTGGGGCGGGACATAAGACCGTAAGGGAGGAGCCCAGCGATGAAACTCGAAAATCACGTCGCTGTTATCACGGGAGCGGCCTCGGGAATCGGCCGAGCAATCGCTGAGTTGTTTGCCAAGGAAAAGGCAATCGTCGCCATCGTCGACATCGACGAGGCAAACCTCCAGGCTGTGGCTGAGGCGATTCGCTCCAAGGGAGGGACGGCCCTACCCTTCGTCGGGAACGTCGTGGAGAAGAAACTGGCCGCCGAAACAATCGCCTCGGTCGTTCAGGAGTTTGGCCGCGTGGACAGTCTTGTTTCCTCTGCCGCGGTTTCAGTGGGGAAAATACTGACGGACACATCCGAAGACGAGTGGGATAGGGTGTTCTCGGTCAACGTGAAGGGAACCTTCCTCTGGTGCAAAGCGGCTCTCTCTCACATGACGCATGCGGGTGGTGGGTCGATCGTGACCGTGGCCTCTCAGCTCGCCCTCGCCGGGGGGCGCGGAAGCGCCTCCTACATTGCCTCCAAGGGAGCCATAGTCAGTATGACAAGATCCATTGCCCTGGACTACGCGGCGAACGGCGTGCGCGCCAACGTCTTGATCCCCGGTGCGATACAAACTCCCATGCTGGAACAGTCTTTCGCGCGCCAACCCGACCCGGAAGCGATGCGACAACGAGTCACGGCGCGCCACCCTCTGGGACGAATTGGAAAAGCGGAAGAGGTCGCTCTTGGTGCGTTGTATTTGGTTTCAAACGACTCCTCGTTCACAACAGGTGCGCTGTTGCCTATCGATGGTGGCTGGCTTGCGGGATAGTCTGACACGCGTGCCCATCAGGGCCGAGGTCTTGACAACACGTGACGTCGTATTTGCCCTTGCCGGTGCGAGAAAAGTTCTTGCCCGGACTTGATCAGGCATAGTAGGGAATACCTTCGGTATACATCCTGCGCTCATCGCGGCGAGGGAGTGGCGAAGTTCGATACGTGTTTCCCCAAGGGGGCTTCCGGGTGCTATGATGGTGTCAAGGCGGGTGAGTTGAGAAACAACAACAAGCCACGGGGTCGGGACTCGACGTGACTGAATTCCAAGGAAGCTTCACCGTGATGGTGACTCCGTTCACCGAGGACGGGACGGCGATTGACGAGAAGGCGCTTCGCCGGCTCGTCGAATGGCAAATCGAACAGGGTGCGCCCGGGCTTATCCCCTTGGGGAGTACCGGCGAGTTTCTCTCGGTGTCCGCCGACGAGCGCACCCAGATCGTCGAGACCATCGTCGACCAGGCGGCGGGACGGGTGCCGGTCATCATTGGGACGGCGGACGAATGGACGGCGAAAGCGGTCCGCTACAGCACGGAAGCCGAACGGCTTGGTGCCGACGGCGTCATGGTCGTTCCCCCCTATTACAGCAGTCCGACGGAGGACGAGCTGTTCGAGCACTACCGCCAAATCGCCGAGGCGATTTCGATCCCCATCATGGTCTACAACAATCCCAACACCGCCAATGTCGACCTGCTGCCGCCTTTCTTGGCGCGGCTCTCGACGTTAGACAACGTCCGATACGTTAAGGAGTCGAGCGGTGACATCGCACGGGTGGGCGAGATCGCTCACTTGAGTGAGGGCCGCATGACGGTGTTCGCCGGCTACCATGCCCACGATTCAATTCGGCTCGGCGCTAAGGGCTGGGTGTCCGTTTGCGGCAACATCGTGCCGCGGCTTTCGGCGGACGTCTACGACCTGATGGCAGGCAAAGACGACCCGGCGGAAGGGCGTGATGTCTATCGCCGCCTGTTGCCGTTGCTCGACGCAATTTCCGGCGATCTCTACGTGTCGGCGACCAAGGCCGCGATGGCCTTGGTCGGCATGCCGGTTGGAAGTCCAAGACTACCCCGGCTGCCGCTGCCGGAATCCATGACAGCCGGCCTCAAGCAGGCGCTCTCGAGTCTTGGAGTACTGAGGGACGAGGCCGCATAGCACCCGCCCAGCGGGGCAACCATAGAATGAGTTTTCTTTTTTAACCGGGAGAGGAGAGTGAAGTGAAAAAGCTATTGATTGTAGGATTGTTCGGCGCCATTGCCATGATCGGGGCGTCGATCTCGGGGCCCGCCACGGCGGCGGAAATCGTGATCAAGGCCGGCCATACCCAAAATGCCGGCGAGCCGATGGACAAGGCCCTCAAGATTTTGAGCGAGCACGTGGAAAAGGCGACGGGCGGCAAGGCCACTATCAAGATTTTCCCGAGCATGCAACTGGGCGGAGAGGTGGAGATGATCAAGCAGGTGCTCACCGGCACCCTCGACATCGTCACGCCGTCCAATGCGCCGCTCACCAACTTCGTGCCCGAGCTCAAGATCTTCGACATGCCGTTCTTGTTCCGCGACGAGGCCCACATGATCAAGGTGCTGCGCGGGCCGGTCCTCCAAGACATCAGCAACATCGTGGCGAAGCGGGGCATTCGCCTGCTTGGCGTCTTTAACATTGGCGTCCGCCACATCATGAGCAAGAAGCCGGTCAAGAGCATCGCCGACCTTAAGGGCCTGAAGATCCGCACCATGCAGAGCAAGTATCACATGGCGGCCTTTAACGCTTTTGGTGCCAATGCCACCCCGATCAGCTACGCCGAGCTCTATTCGTCGTTGCAGACCGGCGTAGTCGACGGCGCCGAGGCGGCCAACACCAACTACTTCGAGAAGAAGTTCTACGAGGTAGCGCCTTATTGGGGCCAAGTCGGCTGGACCATCCTCACCGGTCCGATCGTCATTGCGGAGAAAAAATTCGCCAGCCTGCCCAAGGATGTGCAAAAGGCGCTCATCGAGGGTGGAAACAAGGCGGCGATCTGGGAGCAGGATTACTACGCTTCGGTCGACAAGGGCCGTCTCGATGACCTGAAGAAGGCTGGTGTAACGATCACCAAGCTCAATACAGCGCCGTTCCAAAAGGCGGCGGCCAAGGTCCATGCGGAGTTCCTGACAACCGCCGACGAGAAACGGATCTTGCGCATGATCCAGGATACCAAGTAACCAAGTACGAATAGACGATGTTGGCCGGGCGGGGTTGCTCCGCCCGGCCAACGCTTTCTACTGAGACCCATTTCGTTCAGCCGTGGCAAGCGGGCGGGAAAACGTGACAGCGACTCGCATCATTCTGGGCCGCATTATCAAGGGTATCCGCGCCGTGTTCACGGTCGTGGTCGTCGTCTGTTTTGCCTACATGACCCTCGCCGTCCTGGCCCAGGTCTTCGGCCGCTACGTCTTCAACTACTCCATCTCATGGACCGAGGAAACCGCCAAGTTCGCCCAGATATGGGTCGTCCTGCTGGGGGCCGGCATCACCATGCGCCGTGGTCTGCACGTCGCCGTTGACGCCCTCGCCGCCATGCTGCCGCTGCGGATGGCACGAGTCTTGAGCATCGTCGTGGCGGCGGGCGGCATCTGGTTTCTTGGCGTCGTCGTCTACGGCAGCCTGCCGCTCATCGAATTGGGCTGGATGTACGAACGCTCGCCGGTGCTCCTCGTCCCCATGTGGACCATCTATCTCTGCCTGCCCATCGGCGCCATCTATTTCGCCTTCGAGATCGTGATGTCGGCGATCGAACGCTGGGATCAGCCGTTCGGCCAACGGAAGAGTCCGGACGTGGAGAGTGCATCGTGATTTTCGCGTTCTCCGCCTTCCTCGTCTTTCTCGCCATCGGGACGCCCATCGTCTTCGTGCTCGGCATCGCCGCCACCTTGACCTTGCTCCTGATCCAGCCCGAGATTCCCGTTACCATCGTCACCCAACGCATTTACGACGGCCTGAATTCGTTCACCATCATGGCCATCCCGTTCTTCGTATTCGCTGGCGCCATCATGGACGCCGGCGGCATTTCGCGGCGCATCGTCGATTTTGCCAGCGCCCTGGTCGGATGGATCGTCGGCAGCTTATTGATGGTCTCGGTGGTCGCGGCGACGGGACTTGCCGCCATCTCGGGCTCGGGCTCGGCGGACGTGGCGGCTATCTCGGCGATCATGCAGCCCGAGTTGAGGCGGCGCAAATACGACATCGATTTCTCGGCCGCCGTCATCGCCTGCGCCGGCTCGCTGGCCCAGATCATCCCGCCCAGCCTGATGATGGTGGTGGTGGCGCTGGTCTCCAATCTCTCGGTCGGCGCCATGTTCCTGGCCGGAGTCCTGCCCGGCCTGATGACCGTTCCCGGGATTCTGGCCACGGCCTACATCCACGCCCGACGGGGCGGACCCCAGTACCGGGAGGTGGAACCGTTCTCCCTGGCGCGGGTCAATCGCACCTTCTGGGCCGGGGTGCCGGCACTCGGCATGCCGGTGATCATCATTGGCGGCATCATCGGCGGCATCTTCACGCCGACCGAGGCCGCCGCGGTGGCGGTGGCCTATGGGCTGCTCATCGCGCTCTTCGTATACCGCGATCTCAAGTTCCAGGATATCACGGGCCTCATCCTGCGCGCCGCGGCCCTGTCGGCGGCGGTCATGACCATCATCGGCACGGCGAGCATCTTCGGCTGGCTGGTCGCCAGCGCCAACGTGCCGGCGCTCTTGGCGGCCTGGATCAAGACCATCTCTTCGGAGCCCTGGACCTATCTCTTATTGGTCAACGTTCTGCTCATGCTGATCGGCATGTTCATGGAGAGTCTGGCCGCCATCTTGATCTTGGTGCCGGTTCTGATGCCCATTGCCATCGATTTCGGCATCAATCCCATTCACTTTGGCCTGGTGGTGGTCATGAACTTCGCCATCGGCATGGTGACGCCGCCCTATGGCATCACGTTGTTCGTGGCATCCAGCGTCGCCGAGCGCGACATCATCCAGGTGGCGCGCAAGATCTTCTGGCCCTGGCTGATGATGACTCTGATCCTCCTTTTGGTGACTTTCGTGCCGGAAATCGGGCTCTTCCTGCCCAGGCTGGCGGGGCTGCTATGAGGGAAGCCCTGCGGTTGGAGGACTGAACCCATGTCCGCATTCGATCTTATCGTGCGAGGCGGCCGGGTGGCGACGGCCGCCGACGTCTCAATCTGCGACATCGGCATCAAGGACGGCCGCATCGTCGCCTTGGCCGAGCGGCTAGAGGACGCCGATCGCGTCATTGACGCGGTGGGGAAAACGGTGACGCCCGGCGGTGTCGACAGCCACTGTCACCTGGATCAGCCATCGACGGACGGTTCGGTCGCCGCCGACGATTTTCTCACTGGCACCCGTTCGGCAGCAGCGGGCGGCACGACGACGGTCATTCCCTTCGCCTTGCAGATGCGAGGCCACAGCCTGCACGAGTCGGTCGAGGACTACCATCAACGGGCTAAGGGTAAGGCATTGGTCGACTACGCCTTCCATCTCATCGTCACCGATCCGACGTCGCAGGTCTGCGGCCAGGAACTGCCGGCCCTGATCCAAGACGGCTATTCGTCGTTCAAGATCTACATGACCTATGACGACCTGATGCTGAACGACCGTCAGATCCTCGACGTTCTTGCGGTCGCCCGGCGCCACCAGGGCATCGTGATGATCCATGCCGAGAACAGTGATTGCATCGGCTGGCTGACCGACCGCCTGGAAGAGGCCGGTAAGATCGAGCCCCGCTACCATGCCACGTCGCGCCCGCGGCCGGTGGAGCGCGAGGCGACGCACCGCGCCATCACCCTGGCCGAGCTTCTTGACGTTCCCATTCTCATCGTCCACGTCTCGGCACGCGAGGCCGTGCGCGAGATCCAGCGTGCCCAGGCGCGCGGACTCAAGATCTTTGGTGAGACTTGTCCCCAATACCTGTTCCTGACCGAGGACGACCTAGCGGCGCCCGGCTTCGAAGGCGCCAAGTGTATCTGCAGCCCGCCGCCCAGGGACAAGGAAAACCAACAGGTGATCTGGGACGGACTCGGCAACGGTACTTTCCAGGTTTTCTCGTCCGATCACGCACCGACCCGCTACGACGACCCCAAGGGCAAGAAGTTGCGCGGCACCAAGGCAGCTTTCCGCTGGATTCCCAATGGCATTCCCGGAATCGAAACACGCCTGCCGCTGTTGTTCTCGGAAGGGGTGGGCACGGGCCGCATCGATCTCTCGACTTTCGTTGCCCTTACGGCGACCAACGCCGCTAAAATCTATGGGCTCTATCCGCGCAAGGGAACCATAGCGGTGGGTTCGGACGCCGACATCGTGATCTGGGATGACGAGCGTGAGTTGACCCTCACCAATGACATCTTGCACCACAACGTTGACTACACCCCTTACGAGGGGAGGCGCATCAAGGGCTGGCCGGAAACGGTCCTGTGCCGTGGCAAGGTCGTCGTCGAGGACGGTGAAGTCAAGGGCCAACCGGGGCATGGAGAGTTCCTGCCTTGCGCCCAGCCCGACAAGGCGGTGCCGGCAGGTCGCCCCGTCACCGACTTCCAACCTACTTGAAGGGCGAGGAACCGAGTTACCTGCCCTTGAACTTGGGCTTGCGCTTCTCGACGAAGGCGGCGATGCCTTCGTCGTGATCCTCGGTTTGCCAAAGCAAGAGTTTACGTTCGAGGCTGAGACCCTCGTCGAGGGGTTTCTCGAACGTCATGAGAATTTCCGCTTTGATCATTTGAGCGGCAATGGGCGACATCTCGGCGATTTTCCCGGCGATTTCCAAGGCCCGGTCAAGCGTGCGGTCCGTCGGCACGACCTCTGCCGCTAGGCCCCAGTCGCAGGCTGTCCGGGCGTCGATCGGCTCGCCCGTCAAGGCCATCAACATGGCCCGCGTTTTGCCGACGGCTCGGGGAAGGCGTTGGGTGCCGCCGTCGCCGGAAAAAGCCGCAATCTTGACTTCCGGGGTGCCGAACCGGGCGTTCTCGCCGGCGATGACGATGTCGCAGAGCATCGTCAACTCGCACCCCCCACCAAGCGCCCAACCGGTCACCGCCGCGATCACGGGCTTGGGGAATCGTTCGATGGTTTTCCAGCTCTTCAGGCGTTTGGATTCGGCCCACATCGGCATGCCGCTTTCGGGCATCTCCTTGATATCGGCACCGGCTGAAAAGGCGCGTTCGTTCCCGGTCAGAACCACCGAGCGTATTTCGGCGTCGTTCTCTGCGTCCTTGAGCGTGGTGGCAACCTCCACGAGGAGCGCCTTGTTCAGGGCATTGAGGGCCTTGGGACGGTTAAGGGTAATGAGCATCACTCCCGACTGAGGGCGCGAAACGATGATGTTTTTCATAGGTCAAAATCCTCGTTTTCACTGTTCTGGTATCGGCGCGGTGGCGTCGATCAGCTTCTCGTGTTTCAGTTCTTGCCACAGGTCTTCCGGGATGGCTTCGTCGAAAAGCCGGATGTTCTCCTCCACTTGAGCCGCCGAGCGAACGCCGGCGAGGACCGAGGCCACGGCGCCATGACCGAGGGGAAACCGGAGCGCCGCCGCCGCCGTAGAGACGCCGTGCCCGGCGCAGATCTGGTTCATGCGCCGCACCTTCTCGAAAATGGCCGGTGTTGGCTTGGCGTCGTTGTATGTGGCGCCGTCGACGGCGTCCGGCGCCAGTATACCCGAGTTGAAGGGTGCGCCGATGATGACGCCGATGCCGCGGTCCAGGCAGGCCGGTAGAAAGGTCCCGAGCGCCCCCTGATCCAGCAGGGTGTAGCGGCCGGCGAGCAGGAAACAATCGAAATCCGCCTCCTCCAGGCACGCCTGACAGACCCGCCAATCGTTGACTCCGACGCCGATCGCCTGGATCGTCCCTTCGTCGCGCATACGCTTCAGCGCCGGATAGGCGCCCGCCATGGCCTCGCGGAAGTATTGCTTCTGACCCGTCTCGCCGTGGTTATGGGCATCGATGTCGTGGATCAGGGCGATATCGACCCGGTTCATGCCAAGACGTTGGAGACTGTCCTCCATCGAGCGCATTACCCCGTCGTAGCCGTAGTCGTGGACCACCTGAAACGGCAGCCCGGAGGAACTGGCTTCAACCTCCGCCGACCTGGGGTCGAGGGGTTCGAGCAGTCGGCCGACCTTGGTCGAGAGCACGAAGCTGTCGCGGCGATAGCGCCGAAGGTCGCGGCCCATCCGGTGTTCGCCGAGCCCGTTTCCGTAGAGGGGCGCGACGTCGAAGTAGCGGATGCCGGCCCCGTAGGCGGCATCGATGGCATCCGATGCCTCTTCTTCAGCGACCGGGTGGTAGAGATTGCCGACCGAGGATCCGCCGAAACCGAATATGGAGAGGGAGAGGGATGTTCGTCCCAGAGGCCGCTGCTGAAAAGAGTTCATGCCCGGAGTCTCCCTTGTGCATCGACCATGCCGCATGGGGTTCCGCAGCCCTTGTCGGCGAGGGCTGCCGGCAGGCGCATATCCTCCCCATTTTCGCAGACCTACGCAGTGGCAAGGACACGGCTATCGCCAGCTTACCCACATCTGGTTTGGCTTTTACCGTACTTTTTCCGTATACGGCTACAGCCTTGCAGGCTGAAGACCTCTAACCCCTTGAAAGAATTGGCGCGCCCGGAGAGACTCGAACTCCCAACCTTCTGATCCGTAGTCAGATGCTCTATCCAATTGAGCTACGGGCGCGCACCGCCCCCCGGGCGCGGGAATTTAGGCCTTGGTGGAGGCTGGCGACACTACTCAATCCCGTCGCTCGGGGTCAAGGGTCTCCAGCCTTTGGTCGGCGTTGTGTCGCCGGCCGACATAAGGCTAATCCGCCGCCTTTCGCGAAGTACTTGAAATACTTGCTTGTCTCGCTCCCGGCCTTTAAGTAATATCTCGGATTCAGGAACGGGGGGGGAAAGACGTTGTTACCCCGCTTCGAAATCGTCACCGCGAGTTGGGTCTCGTGACCTTACGAATTAAGGGCGTATTGACGACATGATCTTTTCGAGGTTCCGGACAATCGTCGTGGGGGCGGCGTTATTGCTGCCCGCATGTTCGTTTACCGAAGAGGCGCTGTGGCCAACCTTGTCGGGTGAAGACCCGGCGGGCGCACGGGCGCCCCAACCCAGAGCGCAACAGGCGCCAAGCCAGCCCGCGTCCAGCCAGCAGGTGGCGCAGCCGGTTCGGCCTAGCCCGCCGGTCGTCGGGGCGGCGCCGCAGCCGGCTCTCGGTCGTTCTAATTTCGAGCCCACAGGCGTCACCTCGGGCTCCGCCACCGGAACTTTCGTCGGCAAAAAGGTCGCCGAGCTGCGCGAGGAATTGAAGCGCCTTCAGGCTGCGTTGTCCCAGCACAATTCGCTTCTGCAAGACCTGCGCGTCAAGATGGTCCAGGATTCGCAGCGCTATCACGGCACCGTCGCCGCCATCAACGCGCGCCTTCAGGTCGGCACGACGCCGGGCAATCCGATCTTGGTCCAACAGTTCAATTCGGCCCAGAGCGAGCTTGACCGCCTGAGCGGCGACATCGGCGAGATGAACCGGCTTGCCACGGCGGTGACTTCGGATTCCACCCTGTCGGCCTATCTTTCTGAATCGGCCGCCGCCGCCTTCTCGCTATCGGGCGCCGTCGACGAGGACCACAAGCAGCTCGCCATCTTGGAAGACGAAGTCAACCGTTCGGTGGTGCTGGTCGATCGCCTGCTTAAGGAGGTCGCCGACGACGTGCGCCGCCAGACCACCTATGTGGCGACCGAGCGCGGCAACCTCAATTTGTTGTCGGCCGGCGTTAAAAGCGGCGAGATCTATGGCGCCAGCCTGGTCAACCGGGCCATGGCCTCTGCCGCCACCGTCTCCAGCGGCGGGCGCAGTGCCCGATCATCCGACATCTCGGGGCGTCGGCCATTGGTCGTCATCCGTTTCGATCAGCCCAACGTGGCCTACCAACAAGCCGTCTACAACGCCGTCAGCCGCGTTCTTGAGCGCCGACCCAACGCCACCTTCGATTTGGTTTCCGTGGCGCCCAACGCCGGCGGCGTGGCCGCCGTGGCGATGAATTCCACCAAGGCCAGGCGTTCTGCCGAAGGCGTTCTGCGGTCGCTGGTCGAGATGGGCCTGCCCCCCAACCGGGTCACGGTTTCGGCCAATACCAGTGCTGCGGCGCGCGGCAACGAGGTCCACATTTACCTGCGCTAATCGCATGAAATTTCAGGCAAGTTCGGCCGGCGCTTCCCAAGGGCGCCGGTTTTTCTTTGGCCACGGCGGAGGCGATCAGCCGTGAGCCAGGCGCCTTCCCCACCCCGCGGCCGCCCACCCGGCCTGCCCAGGCTCGGTATCTTCCTTCTTGTCGCCGTAGCGCTGGGGTGGGGCGTCAACTGGCCGATCATGAAGGTGGCGTTGAACGAGATCTCGCCCTGGACCTTTCGCGCGTACTCGCTGCCGACAAGCGGGCTCGTTCTGCTCCTGGTCGCCCGGCTATCGGGCCTGAACCTCCGGGTACCGCGCCGCCTGTGGCCCTACTTCGCCGTCGTCACCATGTTCCACGTTACCCTGTGGTACATCTTGATCGCCTACGGCGTCGCCTATCTGGGTGCCAGCCGTTCCGTCCTCCTTGCCTTCACGGTGCCGCTTTGGTCGATGGTCTTCGCCCTCTTCATCCTCCGCGAGCCCCTGACGCCGCAGCGCCTTGCCGCCCTGGCCCTTGGCATGGCGGGAATCGGCGCCCTGATGTGGGGCGACATCGAGGCGGCGGGAATCTCGCCCATCGGCGCCGCCTTGACGCTGGTGGGCGCCATCTCGTGGGGGCTGGCCATAGTGCTGTTGAAGCGGGTCGATTGGGAAATGCCGGTGATCACGCTGACTGGCTGGCAGGTTTTCCTCGGCGCCCTTCCCCTCGTCGCCATCGCCCTGATCAAGGATCCGGTGTTCCAGCCCCTGTCTATCGGTGCCCTGGGCTCGGTCCTCTACAATATCTTCATCGCCGGCGCGCTTTGCACCTACGGCTGGTATAAGATCGTTAGCCTCTTTCCGGCCAACGTCTCGGCGCTCGGCACCTTGATGATTCCCGTCGTCGGCGTCATCAGCGGCCACTTGATGCTGGGCGAGCCGATCGGCCTGCGCGAACTTACCGCCATGATCTTCATCTGTTCGGCCCTGGCCCTGACGCTGTTCACGCCCGGCGCGCCCCCCGCCCGCCCGGCGGACAAGGGATCGTGACCGCGCCGCCGTCTCGCGCCGTTGCCGCCGGTGGCCCACACTTGAGCAGATGGTGCCACCCATCATTCCGCTTTAGGTCTGAAACCGGACGTGCCCGAAGTCCGGCGCGGGCGTCTGCTTATGACCCGGAGCAGACATTCAAGTGGTTGGAAACACTTATGGATGTCCGCCCTAATAGATAAACGGAATGAGTTTTCGGGTTTGTTTGGAGAAATCCCTGAACTGCGAGCCGTATTTTTCGGACAGGTAGGCCTCCTTTTGGGGGATGATAAAGAAAACGAAATTGAGGGTCATAATAAGTGGGATAACAAGCAGGGTAACCCGACCTGTGACGAGAGCCAGCCCTGAGAAAAGAACGATATCACCAAAATAGTTTATGTTTCTGGAAAGTCCGAATAGCCCCAGTGTGTAGAGTTCACCCTTATTGGCAGGATTGGATTTAAAGTGCTGCCTTTGGTATTCCGAAACCGTACTGAGATAAGAGCCGCCAAAATAAAAGGCCAGACCGGCGACTTCAACAAGGCCAACTGAATTTGGGTTGGCTCCTCCCCTCCAGGCAAAAACCAGCAAAACAAATGTCATAAAAATGGTGACAATGAAGGCTTCACCCCAGATGAACTTTCTTTTCAGGAAGACCAGAGTGGTCACGGTGACCCGTAAAACGTAAACAGCCAGACAGAAAAACACCAAACTCCGTCGGATGAAATCGCCGTTAAGGAGGTAAGGCTCAAGCCATATCGGTACCGAGTTCGTCGAGGGGAACATCATCCACCAGGCAACGATCATGGCGACCAAGATCGCCCCTAAAAACAGGCATTTTGGGCCGAGTGACGCTTCATGCTGGTCCAGAAATAACATGATTCATTTTAGTCAATTTCTAGACTTTGATCATTGATTGGCATCATGTTCGGTGTGAAGGCGAAGGAGATCGTCCGTGAGGTTTGGCATAAACGACTCACTGATTGACGATGCCAAACAGGAAAATCGTTGTTGGCTACAAGCGGACGGGATCAATGCCAGTGATCTAGATCCGTTCTTGTGCGGAACGCAGACGTTTTTGATGTTTGCATATTTTGGTACAACATTGACCAAAGCAAACAGCTGAGGACACCATGATCCGCCCGTCCCGTTTTCTTCTCTTTGCGCTGGTGCTGGGCGTCGTGGCCACTGGTGCCTGTGCCGATCTGGCCAAGGTCAAGCTGCCGCCCGGCCTTCACATCGAGGTCTATGCCGAGGTGCCGGGCGCCAGGTCGATGGCCGTGGCCGAGCCGTTGGGCGCCGTCTTTGTTGGCACGCGCGGCAGCCGGGTCTTTGCCGTCCTCGACCGCGATGGCGACCATAAGGCCGACAAGGTGGTGACGGTCCTGAGCGGACAGAAAGTCGCCAACGGGATCGCGTGGAAGGACGGCGCGCTCTATGTCGCAGAGCAGCATCGCATCACGCGCCACGCCGCGCCAAGCATCGAGGCCATCGGCAAGGGGCCGCCCCGGGTGCTCTTCGATGGCCTGCCCGACAAGGGCTGGCACGGATGGCGCTATGCCGCGTTTGGCCCTGACGGGATGCTGTATGTGACCGTCGGCTCACCGTGCAACGTTTGTTCGGTCCAAGGGCTGGAGGGCACGATCTTGCGTCTTGACCCAACCGACGCCAAAGCCGAGGTCTTCGCCCGCGGCATCCGCAACTCGGTCGGCATGGACTTCCAACCGGCGACGGACGAGCTTTATTTCACCGACAACGGCGCCGACAACATGGGCGATGACGTGCCGCCTGACGAGCTTAACCACGCGCCCCGGGCCGGCCTTCATTTCGGCTTTCCCTACTACGGCGGCGGCGATGCCGCCACGACCTTCCTGAAAGGGGGCGGACCCCCCACCCCGGTACGCATGCCGGTGGTCCGCTTCGGCGCCCACGTGGCGGCGCTGGGTATCCACTTCTATCGCGGCTCCATGCTGCCCGCAGACTACCGGGGCGACGCCCTGGTTGCCCATCACGGGTCGTGGAACCGCACCGTTCCCGACGGGTATCGGATTGCCCGGGTGCGCTTTGACAAGGACGGCCGCGCCACCGGATGGGAGCCCTTCGCCGAGGGTCCGTTGGAAAGCAGCGCCAGCGCCTGGGCCCGCCCGGTCGACGTGGCGGAGCTTGGCGACGGCTCGCTTTTGGTCTCCGACGACCGCGCCGGCGTCCTTTACCGCATTACCTATGAACGTTGATTACACCGCGACGTTGTCGATGAGGCGCGCTTTACCCAGTTGGGCGGCGGCGAGGACCCGGGCCGGGCGGCTGGCGTCGGATACCGGCTTAAGGGTTTCGGCGTCGCGGACGGTGACGTAGTCGACGGCGGAAAACCCTGCTTCAAGGAGGGCCTTCGTGGCCCCGGCGCAAGCCCTGGCCACATCGGCGCCGCCGGTAATATCCTTCGCGACGCCGCTGATTGCTTGGTAAAGGGCCGGCGCGCGGCGCCGCTCGTCGGCTGTCAGGTAAGCGTTGCGCGATGCCAGGGCCAGGCCGTCGGGCTCGCGCACAATCGGGCAGCCTTCGATGGCGACCGGGATGTCGAGATCGATAACCAGGCGGCGGATGACCAAAAGTTGCTGGTAGTCCTTGTCGCCGAAGAAGGCACACTCGGGCAGGGCCTGCACCAAAAGTTTGGCGACCACGGTGGCGACGCCGATGAAAAAGCCGGGCCGGTGCTCGCCCTCCAACATATCGCCAAGGCCGGGCACCGCGACCTGGGTGGCAAAGCCCTCGGGATACATGTCATCGGCCGTCGGCGCGAACACCAGGTGCGCCCCTTCGGCCTCGGCCAGGGCGACGTCGGCGGCCTCGTCGCGGGGATAGGCGGCCAAGTCCTCGCCGGCGCCGAACTGCCCGGGATTGACGAAAAGGGTCAGGCACGTGCGCCCCGTGGCGGCCAGCGACCGGCGCACCAACGACAGGTGCCCGTCGTGGAGCGAGCCCATGGTCGGCACCAGGCCTATGGTGCGGGCGGAGCATTTCCAATCGCCCAGTCGGACGCGCAGATCGGCAACGGTTCTGACGATCTCTATGGACATGGCGTTTATTCTTAACGCTACCGGCGCTTGGCCGGCTTGGCGCCGAAGACCTGGTCCGGTCCGGGGAAGCGTCGCCGGCGGACCTCGTCGGCGTAACTTTCGGCCGCTTTCTCCACCACCCGGCCAAGCTCAGCATAGCGCTTGACGAATTTGGGCGTGAAATCGGGAAACAGACCCAAGAGGTCGTCGGTCACCAGGATCTGACCGTCGCAGGCGGCCGATGCCCCGATACCGATGGTCGGGATGGGGACGGCCTTGGTGATGCGCCTGGCCAGGGGCTCCATGGTGCTTTCGATAACCAAGGCGAAGGCGCCGGCCTCAGCCACCGCCCTGGCATCGGCCAGGATGGCGGCGGCGTCCTGGTTCTTGCGGCCGCGCGCCCGGTAGCCGCCGACGGTGTGCACGGATTGGGGCATAAGGCCGACGTGGCCGAACACCGGCACGCCGCGCCCTGTGAGAAAGTGAATGGTCTCGGCCATCTCGGCGCCGCCCTCTACCTTGACCCCGCCGCAGCCGGTTTCGGCCATCACCCGGGCCGCGTTGCGAAAGGCCAATTGGGGCGATTCCTGATAGGTCCCAAACGGCATGTCGACGATGACGCAGGCTTTCTTGGTGCCGCGCACGACGGCCGCGCCGTGGGCGATCATCATGTCCAAGGTTACCGCCAAGGTGCTGTCGAAGCCGTAAACCACCATGGCCAGGGAATCGCCGACCAACAGAAGATCGACGTGATCGTCGAGAAGCCGCGCCATGGGCGTCGTATAGGCGGTCAGGCAGACCACCGGCACGCCGCCCTTGCGCGCCTGGATGTCGGGGACCGTGATTCTGTGCGCCGTGGTCGATACGCTCACAATGAAGTCTCCGTCGTTGCGGCCGTCGCCGATGGATCGATTATACCGCGCCGCACAATGACTGGCTATGGTTTGCGACGGGAGGACGTGTCTCAGTAGGAAAACCAGCCGAAACAATGCCCCGAGCATTTGCCTTTTAGCGGATCAGGTCTGCTTTGAGGCGCCTAGCGGATTATTCTAGGGAATGGCGGTTAGGTCCGGAAATGACCGAGAGCCGACCTTTGGCATTTGACAGGACTAGCGTAAATGATCGGCCAAGAACGCTCCAACATCATTCAGCAAAGCGTCACGCGGCTTATAGAACCAATCATGCCCTCCTGGATAGTCGAGTCGGTGAATCACAACCTTTCTTGTTTTTTCCAGATTGGGGACGAGCCTGCGTCGAACCACCTTGCGGATCGAGGCGTGGTCGTTCTGTCCGACGCCCAGAAAAACGGGTGCATCGAAGGAGGAGAGATTTCCCTGCGTCGCGGCTTGCTTCAGAGCATACTTCTTAGCGCTCTGCAGGGTCGCCGGTGCAAGCAACACGACAGCCCGGTATCCCTGTTGCCGGACGGCTGACCACAGCGTCACGTTTCCCCCTTCGGAGAACCCCATGATGGCGATGCGCGCAGGATCAACATTGTCGTTCGCAGCAAGGAAGGATCGCGCCGCTTTCGCGACGTGCATGCCGTTTTCAACCACCGCTATCCAGTCCGTCGTCGAACCGACCGTGCCGCCACGCTCGTAAAAAGCCGAATCTTTCAAATGTGATCGGACCGGGGCGATGGCCGTATAGCCCAGGGCGTTCAGGGACTTGACATAGTCGGTCACGTCCATGTCGCCTTTACGGGCCGATCCCTGATGGCCGAAATGGCGCACCCCGGTGCCGTGGTTGAAAATTACGGCGGGACCGCGCCCTCCTTCCACGGCACCGAACGCAGCGCGTACACTGTCCCCGCCTTCAACGGATAAATCGATCCATTGCAAATCCGCGGCAGCTCTTGAGGGCTGCAAGCCCGCTGATACTATGAAGACCAATGCGGCTAGAAGTTTCCCCGTTGTTTTCATGGCCCTCATTCCCATGCACCCCGCGTTTCACTTCCGTGCCGGAGGATCGTAAAGGTCACATGTCTCATCATCGTCGATCGAAGCATAGCCGTGAAACGTTCACATTGATTTGCGTCACCACGGGGTGTCTTAGCGGAAGTTCATGAATGTCTCTTTCTGGTTAGAAGCAGACTCATTCACCTCACCTGGCCGAGGACCGCCTTCATTCGCAAAACAGACACTTGAGTTCGCTTCGCGCTTTCCGCGCATCAAATTTCAAATCGAGACACTCCCCGGCGGGAAGACTGAAAACCTGTGGATAACAAGGATTAAATGGCAAATAATTGGTTATTCTAGGCATTGCGGACGGAATGAATTGTGGATAATACTGGGGATAATTATGGGATGAAAGAGAATCCTAATGCGTTGTATTAGAACGGGTTTTTTGGTATTTCTGGGTTATGGAACGCTCGGCCGATCTGGAACTGCTGGGACAACTGGACGTGGGTGAGCCGGCGAAGCCGCTGTTGGCCGACGCGCCCGACGATGCCACCCATCCGCGCCACCCGACCGGCATCCTGCCGGCCCAGACCATTCGGGCGCTGATCCGCGACAAGCACATCCAGTCCATCCACGAGATCGGCGAGGACCAGATCCAGCCGGCCAGCATCGATTTGCGCCTGGGCGCCAAGGCCTATCGGATGCGGGCCAGTTTTCTGCCCGGCGCCGACGTCACGGTTGCCGAACGCATCGACGCCCTTGGCATGCACGAGATCGACCTGTCGGGTGGCGCGGTGTTGGAAAAGGGCTGCGTCTACATCGTGCCGCTGATGGAATCGGTGGCGCTCGGCAAGCGGGTTTCGGGGATGGCCAATCCCAAGAGCTCAAGCGGGCGGCTCGACGTCTTCACCCGCCTGATCGCCGACGGGGCGATCGAATTCGACCGCCTTCGCCCGGCCTACAAAGGGCCGCTTTATGCCGAGATATCGCCGCGCGCCTTCTCCATCGTAGTGCGCCAGGGAACGTCGCTCAACCAGTTACGCCTGCGCCGCGGCAACCCGCCCGCTTCGGACACCGCCATGCGCCGGCTGCACGAGGAAATTCCCCTGGTCGACGCGCCGCCGGGTGACGAGAACATCGCCCACGGCATCGCCGTTACCGTCGATATCGAGGGCGCCGGCGCCGACGCCCTGATCGGCTACAAGGCCCGGCCCCACGCGTCCTTGATCGACGTCGACAAGGTGGCGCACTACGAGGCGGCCGAATTTTGGGAGCCCCTGCACGCTGGTCGTCACGGTGCCCTCATCCTCAACCCCGGCGACTTTTATATTCTGGCGTCGAAGGAATCGGTCACCGTGCCCCCCGACCATGCCGCCGAAATGCGTGCCTACGATATCTTAGTCGGTGAGTTCCGCGTCCACTACGCTGGCTTTTTCGACCCCGGCTTCGGCTATGCCGACAGCGGCGGCAAGGGCTCCAGGGCGGTCCTGGAGGTGCGCTCCCACGAGGTCCCCTTCGTGTTGGAGGACGGCCAAGTGGTCGGCCGCCTGGTCTATGAGCGCCTGACCGAAGTGCCCGACAAAGTTTACGGCACCTCTATCGGCTCAAGCTACCAACGCCAAGCCCTGGCCTTGGCCAAACAGTTCAAGCGGCCGGCGTAGGCAGCAATGGCGGATTATATTCAACTTGTTGCACAGGGTGCCCTTGTCGTCGTGGTAATCGTTGTCGGTTTGACGATGAATAAATTACATAAAAAGAAGGGGCTGTCCCAGATAACTAGCCCAAATGCTTCCTAACCCATTGCCTCAATTGCGCTAATTGGATTGATGGGTCACTGTTGTTAAAACGCCACTCGCACTCCTTCAAAAATAGCCCGAAATGGGCCTTTGG
>PVBE012487518.1_pt1 | contig 18079 bp, 29 predicted proteins | sample 1631181 | NCBI WGS metagenome assembly PVBE01 (sample SAMN08397723, study PRJNA350692) | Marine metagenome, whole genome shotgun sequencing project. | isolation source: water | place: Pacific Ocean | collected 2012-04
AGATGGTGATGCCGGGTGACAACGTGTCGATGGAGGTCGAGCTGATCTCGCCCATCGCCATGGACGAGGGCCTGCGCTTCGCCATCCGCGAAGGCGGCCGTACCGTGGGTGCCGGCGTCGTCGCCAGCATCATCGAATAGGGGGCGAAGGGGCCGGATATGCACGCCGGGCCGATGGAGTAGACCATGGTCAATCAGAACATCCGCATACGCCTCAAGGCGTTCGATCATCGTGTGCTCGATCAGTCGGCCAGCGAGATCCTCAGCACGGCCAAGCGCACCGGCGCCCAGGTCCGTGGCCCCATACCGCTGCCCACCAGGATCGAGAAGTACACGGTGCTGCGTTCGCCCCACATCGACAAGAAATCGCGCGAGCAGTTCGAGATCCGCACGCATCGGCGGCTGCTCGACATCGTCGATCCGATGCCCGAAACCGTGGACGCGCTGATGAAGCTCGACCTGGCGGCCGGTGTCGACGTCGAGATCAAGGTCTAGAGCGGAGAGCGTCATGCGAAGCGGACTGATCGCCCAGAAAGTCGGCATGTCGCGGCTGTTTACGCCCGAAGGCGGCCATGTGCCGGTGACTGTGCTGCGCATGGAGGAATGCCAAGTGGTGGCCCAGCGCACCAGCGACGTGCACGGCTATGATGCCGTGCAACTCGGCGTCGGCAAGGCGCGGGTCAAGAACGTCAGCAAGGCCATGCGCGGCCATTTTGCCAAGGCCCAGGTCGAGCCGCGCCGCCAGTTGGCCGAGTTCCGCGTCAGCCCCGATGCCCTGATCGATGTGGGTAGCGAGCTTTCGGCCCAGCACTTGGTGCCCGGCCAATACGTCGACGTCACTGGCTCCAGCATCGGCAAGGGCTTTGCCGGGGCCATGAAGCGGCACAACTTTTCTGGCCTGCGCGCCAGTCACGGCGTTTCGGTATCGCATCGCGCCCACGGCTCCACCGGCCAGTGCCAGGATCCCGGCAAGGTCTTCAAAGGCAAGAAGATGGCTGGCCACATGGGCGCCAAGCGGGTCACCACTCAGAACCTGGAAGTGGTCGAGACCGACGGCGAGCGTGGCCTGATCTTTATCCGTGGTGCCGTGCCCGGCTCCAAGGGCGGCTGGGTGCTGATCCGCGATGCCGTCAAGAAAGTGCTGCCCGAAGAGGCGCCCTTTCCGGCCGGCCTCAAAGGCGCTGGGGAAGCCGCGCCCGAGCCCGAGGCCGCAAGCGAAACAGCGGCTGAGCCGCCGGCCGAGCAGGAGGACGCCTAGCCATGAAGGCCAAGGTCACCACGCTCGACAACAAAAGCGCCGGCTCGATCGATCTCGATGACGGCATTTTCGGCCTAGAGCCGCGCCCGGACCTGTTGCACCGAGTGGTCAACTGGCAGCTCGCCAAGCGCCGCGCCGGCACCCACAAGACACGTGGCATCAGCGAGGTCAGCGGCACCGGCGCCAAGCCCTATCGCCAGAAAGGCACTGGCCGGGCGCGCCACGGCAGCCGCCGCTCGCCGCAGTTTCGTGGTGGCGCCGTGACCTTCGGCCCGGTGGTGCGCAGTCACGCCATCAAGCTACCGCGCAAGGTGCGCCGGCTCGGCCTGATGAACGCCCTGTCGACCAAGCAGCAGGAAGGCAAGCTGGTGATCCTCGATGCGGCAGCGCTGAATGACGCCAAAACCAAGACACTGGCCGGCAAGCTGGCAAAGCTGACCTGGGGCAAGGTGCTGATCATCGATGGGCCCGAGGTAGACGCCAATTTCGCCCGCGCTGCTGCCAACCTACCCGACATCGACGTGCTGCCGGCTCAAGGCGCCAACGTTTACGACATTTTGCGCCGCGACACCCTGGTGCTGACCAAGGCGGCGGTGGAGCGGCTGGAGGCGCGCCTCAAATGAAGACCGCCGAAATCTCGCGCGAACGCATGTACGACATCATCCGCAGTCCTGTGGTGACGGAGAAGTCGACCCAGGGTTCGGAGCACAACCAGGTCACCTTCCGGGTCTCCGGCGACGCCACCAAGCCCGAAATCAAGGCCGCCGTCGAGGGCCTCTTCGAGGTCAAGGTGGAAAAGGTCAATACCCTCAACCAGGAGGGCAAGCGTAAACGCTTCCGCGGCCTTCCCGGCCGGCGGGCGGGCTACAAGAAAGCCATGGTGACGCTGGCTGAAGGCCAGTCGATCGACATCATGACGGGGATCTAGGGGAATGGCGCTCAAGACCTACAAGCCGACCACGCCGTCCAGGCGCCAATTGGTTCTGGTCGACCGCTCGGCGCTCTGGAAAGGCAAGCCGGTCAAGGCTCTGACCGAAGGCTTGGCGCGCAAGGGTGGCCGCAACAACGCCGGTCGCATCACCGCCCGGCGTATCGGTGGTGGCCACAAGCGCGCCCTGCGCAATATCGATTTCAAACGCCTCAAGTTCGATGTGCCCGGCACCGTGGAAAGGTTGGAATACGACCCCAACCGCTCTGCCTTCATTGCGCTCGTGCGTTACGAGGACGGCGAGCAAGCCTACATCCTGGCGCCCCAGCGAGTGCGTCCGGGCGATATCGTGATCGCCGGCGAGCGGGTCGATGTCAAGCCGGGCAATGCCATGCCGATGCGTAACATTCCGGTCGGCACGATCATTCACAACGTCGAGATGAAGCCCGGCAAGGGCGGCCAGATCGCCCGCGCTGCCGGCGCTTACGTGCAGCTCGTGGGCAAGGACGCCGGCTATGCGTTGTTGCGTGTGGCCTCGGGTGAGCAACGCATGGTGCGGGCCGAATGCATGGCCACCATCGGCGCCGTTTCCAATCCCGACAACAAGAACATCAAGCTCGGCAAGGCCGGCCGCAAGCGCTGGATGGGCAAGCGCCCGTCGGTGCGCGGCGTGGCCATGAACCCGGTCGATCATCCCCACGGCGGCGGCGAAGGCCGCACCTCGGGCGGCCGCCATCCCGTGACGCCTTGGGGCAAGCCGACCAAGGGTAAGCGCACCCGGTCCAACAAGCAGACCGACCGCTACATCATGCGTCGGCGCCGCACGCGCAAGAAGAAGTAGGAGAGCTCCGTGGCACGCTCAGTCTGGAAAGGCCCCTTTGTCGACGGCTATCTGCTCAAGAAAGCCGAAGATGCGCGCAACTCGGGGCGCAAAGACGTGATCAGGACCTGGTCACGACGCTCTACCATCCTGCCTCAGTTCGTAGGCCTCACCTTCGGTGTTTATAACGGCCACAAGTTCATCCCCGTGCTGGTCAACGAAAGTATGGTGGGCCATAAGCTCGGCGAGTTCTCGCCCACCCGCACCTACTCCGGTCACGGTGGCGACAAGAAGGCGCGGAGGGTCTAGGTCATGGGCAAGAAAGCCACCCCGCGTCAGCTCGCCGACACCGAGGCCATGGCCGTGGCCCGGCGGCTGCGCGTCAGTCCGCAAAAGCTCAATCTGGTAGCCCAGAGCATTCGCGGCAAGAACGTCTCGGCGGCCCTGGCGACCTTGATGTTCGAACGCCGCCGCATCGCCGGCGACGTGTGCAAGTTGCTGCAATCCGCCGTGGCCAACGCCGAGAATAATCATCAGCTCGACGTCGACCGGCTATTCGTGGCCGAGGCCAGCGTCGGCAAGACCATGGTCATGCGCCGTTGGCGCCCCCGGGCTCGCGGCCGCACCGGCCGCATCGTCAAGCCCTTCAGTCAAATCACCATCGTCGTGCGCGAGCGCGAGGAGGAGACCGCCTAATGGGTCAAAAAGTCAATCCGATCGGCCTGCGCGTCGGCGTCAACCGGACCTGGGACTCGCGCTGGTACGCCGAAGGTCAGGAATACGGCAGGCTGCTGCACGAGGACTTGCGTATCCGCACGTTCTTGGAAAAACGTCTGACCCAAGCCGGGGTCTCGAAGATCGTCATCGAACGCCCGGCCAAGAAGCCGCGCATCACCATCCATTCGGCCCGGCCAGGCGTGGTCATCGGACGCAAGGGTGCGGACATCGAGCGTCTGCGCACGGCGCTCAACCAGATGACCGGCAGCGAAGTGCATCTCAGCATCATGGAGATCCGCAAGCCCGAGATCGACGCCACCTTGGTGGCCGAGAACATCTGTCAGCAGCTTGAACGCCGGGTGGCCTTCCGCCGCGCCATGAAGCGGGCCGTGCAGTCGGCCATGCGGCTGGGCGCCCAGGGCATCCGCATCAACTGCGGCGGCCGTCTGGGTGGCGCCGAGATCGCCCGCACCGAATGGTACCGCGAAGGCCGCGTGCCGCTGCATACGCTGCGTGCCGATATCGACTACGGCCAGGCCACGGCGCTGACCACCTACGGCACCTGCGGCGTCAAGGTCTGGATCTTCAAGGGCGAGATCATGGCTCACGACCCCATGGCCCAGGACAAGTTGCTGGCCGAACAGCAGCAACTGACCCAACGCTAGGCTCGGGCAAGAGGTTAACCCGTCATGTTGCAGCCCAAACGCACGAAGTTCCGCAAGGCCCACAAGGGCCGCATTCACGGCAATGCTACGCGGGGCACGACCTTGACCTTCGGCACCATCGGCCTCAAGGCACAGGCCCCGGGCCGCGTCACGGCACGCCAGATCGAGGCCTGCCGGCGGGCCATCACACGTCACATCAAGCGTTCGGGCCGGGTCTGGATCCGTATCTTCCCCGATGTGCCGGTGACGACCAAGCCGACCGAAGTGCGCATGGGCAAGGGCAAGGGATCGCCGGAATACTGGATGTGCCGGGTCAAGCCGGGCCGCATTCTCTTCGAGCTCGGTGGCGTCACGCCGAACATCGCCGAAGAGGCCTTGCGCCGCGGCGCCGCCAAGCTGCCCATGCAGACCCGCATCGTCAGCCGCATCGGCGAGGGAGCGAACTGATGAAGGTCGAAGAACTCAGGGGCAAGACAACCGACGAGCTCAAGCGGCAGCTTCTGGAGCTCAAGAAGGAGGCCTTCAATCTGCGCTTCCAGCAGGCCTCTGGACAGCTCGAAAACACCGCGCGCCGCCGCCAGGTGCGGCGCGACATAGCCCGCATCAAGACAGTGGTGCGTAGCCAACCAAGTCAGACGTCGTAGGAGTTCGCTATGCCCAGACGTGTTTTACAGGGAGTGGTCGTCAGTGATGCCAACGACAAAACCATCGTGGTGCAGGTCGAGCGTCGCATCAAGCATCCGCTCTACAAGAAGTTCATCCGCCGCTCCAAGAAGGTCCACGCCCACGACCCCGAGAACGCCTGCAAGCAGGGCGACAAGGTGCGCATCCGTGAGTGTCGGCCGATTTCCAAGCTCAAGTGCTGGGAGCTGGTGGCCGGCGAATAGGCCGGACGTGTGTCGAGAAGGTAAGAGACGATGATTCAAGCCGAGACAAATCTTGAAGTCGCCGACAATTCGGGCGCCCGCCGGGTCCAGTGCATCAAGGTGCTGGGAGGCTCGAAGCGCAAGTCGGCCTCGGTTGGCGACATCATCGTGGTGACGGTCAAGGAGGCGATCCCGCGCGGCCGCGTCAAGAAGGGCGATCTGCACCGCGCCGTGGTGGTGCGCACCGCCAAGGAAATCCGCCGCACAGATGGTAGCGCCATTCGCTTCGACCGCAACGCGGCAGTGCTGATTACACCTCAGGGCGAGCCCATCGGCACCCGCATCTTCGGTCCGGTGACGCGCGAGCTTCGGGCCAAGCGGCACATGAAGATCATCTCACTGGCACCGGAGGTGCTGTGATGGCGAAGAAATTCAAGATCAAGAAGGGCGACGAGGTGATCGTCCTCAGTGGCCGCGAAAAAGGCAAGCGCGGCAACGTGCTCAAGGTCCACAGTCAGGAAGAGCGAGCCGTCGTCCAGGGCGTCAACATGGTCAAGCGCCACACCCGCCCCTCGGCCGGCAATCCCGGCGGCATCGTCGAGAAGGAGAGTGCCATCCACATCTCCAACCTGGCTCACCTCGACCCCAAGAACAACCAGCCGACCCGCGTCGGCTTCCGCTTTCTCGAAGACGGCCGCAAGGTGCGCTATGCGAAGCGCTCCGGCGAGGTCATCGATCTCTAGGGAACCAGCGCCATGGCCCGGCTGCAAGAGCAATACAACGGCGTCATCAAGCCCGAAATGCGTGAGCGCTTCGGCTACTCCAACGTCATGCAGGTGCCGAAGCTCGAGAAGATCATTCTCAACATGGGCGTCGGTGAAGCCTCGCGCGACAACAAGATCATGCCCCACGTGATCGAGGACATGACCGCCATTTCGGGTCAGAAGCCGATGGTCACCAAGGCGCGCCGCTCGATCGCCGCATTCAAGCTGCGTGACGGCATGGAGGTGGGCTGCAAGGTGACTCTCAGGCGCACCCGCATGTACGAATTCCTCGACCGCCTGATCACCATCGCGCTGCCACGGGTCAGGGATTTTCGCGGCATCTCGCCCAAGAGCTTCGACGGCCACGGCAATTTCGCGCTGGGCCTCAAGGAACAGATCGTCTTTCCCGAAATCGATTACGACAAAGTCGATGCCATCCGCGGCATGAACGTCGTCATCGTCACCACAGCCAAGACCGATGCCGAGGCCCGCGAGTTGCTCGCCGGTTTCGGTATGCCGTTCACGGAGTAGGGGCGCACTACGCGCCTTAAGGAGAATCTGCATGGCAAAGAAGAGCGCCATCCAACGCAACAACCGACGCGCCCGTTTGGCCGCCAAGCATGCCGACCGGCGAGCTCGTCTGAAGGCCATCGCCTGCGACGAGACGGTACCCCAGGAGGAGCGCTTCGCGGCGCGGCTCAAGCTGGCCGAGTTGCCACGCAATTCGGCCCCCAGCCGGGTACGCAATCGCTGCGAGCTGAGCGGCCGGCCGCGCGGCTATTACCGCAAGCTCAGAATGTCACGCATCGCGCTGCGCGAGCTGGCCTCGCGGGGACAGATCCCCGGCATGGTCAAGTCGAGCTGGTAGGGGAGATCACGCTATGACGATGTCCGATCCGCTTGGCGATATGCTGACCCGCATCCGCAACGGCCAGCAGGCGCGGCTCAACACGGTGTCGAGCCCGGCCTCACGCTTCCGTTCCAACGTGCTTGAGGTGCTCAAGCGCGAAGGCTACATCCGCGGCTTCGAGCGCTTTGAGCCGGAGCCCGGCAAGCCCGAGCTGCAGATTGAGCTCAAGTATCATGACGGTGAGCCGGTGATTCGCTCCATCGACCGCGTATCGACGCCGGGCCGGCGGGTCTATTCCGCGATCAGCGACCTGCCTCGGGTGTGCAACGGTCTCGGCATCTCCATTCTGTCAACGCCGCAGGGCGTGCTTTCCGACGGCGAGGCGCGGGCCGCCAACGTCGGCGGCGAAGTGCTCTGCAGCGTGCTCTAGGGATCGAACCGATGTCGCGCATTGGACAAAAACCGGTGGTTCTGCCCGATGGCGTCCAGGTCGAGCTGACCGGGCGGGAGGTGCAGGCCAAGGGCCCCAAGGGCGAATTGGCGCTGCGGCTGGCCGACGAGGTCGATGCCAAGATGGAGGACGGTGCCGTCGTGGTCTTGCCGCGGGGCAATTCCAAACGCGCGCGCGCCATGTGGGGCATGCAACGCTCGCTGGTCAACAACATGGTGACCGGCGTGTCTCAGGGCTTCAGCATCGAGCTCGAAATCGTCGGCGTGGGTTACCGCGCCGCCGTCGAAGGCTCCGTGCTCAATCTCCAACTCGGCTATAGCCACGAAATTCACCATGGCATTCCCGAGGGCATCGAGATCGCCTGCGAGCGGCCGACGGCGATCAAGGTGTCGGGGGTCGACCGCCAGAAGGTGGGGCAGGTGGCGGCTGAGATCCGCGCCTATCGCAAGCCCGAACCCTACAAGGGCAAGGGCATCAGGTATTTGGGTGAGCATGTCTTCCGCAAGGAAGGCAAGAAAAAGTAGGACCATGAGCGAATCCAGAACACTCTACCAACGCCGCCAGCGGCGCAACCGCCACCGGCTGCGCAACGCTGCCGGTGGCCGGCCGCGGCTCAGCGTTTTCCGCTCGAGCAAGAATATCTACGCCCAGATCATCGACGACACAGAGGGTCGCACGCTGGTTGCCGCCTCGAGCCTCGACAAGGATCTGCGGACCGAACTGAAGGCCGGGGGCAATGCCGAGGCGGCGACCCGGGTCGGGACACTGATCGCCGAACGGGCCAAGGCGGCCGGCGTGGATGTGGTGGTTTTCGACCGCGGCGGCAATCTCTTTCATGGCCGCGTCAAGGCGCTGGCCGAGGCGGCCCGCGAGGCCGGCCTCAAGTTCTGAGGGCAGGAGCAACGAGATGGCCAATTCCTATTCCTACGACCGTGGCGAAAGCGAAGTCGTCGACAAGCTGGTCAGCATCAACCGCGTCGCCAAGGTGGTGAAAGGTGGCCGGCGTTTCGGTTTCGCGGCCCTGGTGGTGGCCGGCGATACCAAGGGCCGAGTGGGCTACGGCCAAGGCAAGGCACGTGAGGTGCCGGAAGCCATCCGCAAGGCAACCGAAGCCGCCAAGCGCAACATGATCCGGGTGCCCTTGCGCGAAGGCCGCACGCTGCACCATGACGTCAGCGGCCGCTATGGAGCAGGGCGCGTGCATCTGCGTGCCGCTCCCGCTGGTACCGGCATCATCGCCGGCGGTCCCATGCGCGCCGTCTTCGAGACACTCGGCGTGCAGGACGTGGTAACCAAGTCGATTGGCTCCTCCAATCCCTACAACATGGTCAAGGCGACCTTTGCGGCATTGGAAGGCGTGATGTCGCCGCGATCGGTGGCGGCGCGGCGCGGCAAGAAGGTCAGTGACATCGTTGGCCGGCGCAGTCAGACCAGCGAAGAGGCCAAGGAGTAGGTCATGGCCAAGGCCAAGAAAACCGTAGCCGTGCGTCAGGTGCGCAGCCCCATCGGGCGGCGGAGCGACCAGCGGGCGACCCTGATCGGACTGGGCCTAAACAAGATGCATCGCCGCCGCGAGCTCGAAGATACGCCGTCGGTGCGTGGCATGATCAACAAGGTCAAGCACCTGGTCGTCGTTGAGGAAACCAGCTAGGCCGAGCCGCCGGCCAGAGGTCCATGTGGGGCCAAACAGGAATAGAGCGATGAAACTCAATCAGCTTTCTCCAAAGCCTGGCTCGGCCAAGTCGCGAACCCGTGTCGGTCGCGGCCCGGGCTCGGGCAAGGGGCGTACGGCGGGGCGCGGCAACAAGGGCCAGAACTCGCGCTCGGGCGTCGCCCTGAAGGGCTTCGAGGGCGGCCAGATGCCACTTTACCGGCGCCTGCCGAAGCGCGGCTTCAACAATATCTTCCGCAAGGAATTCGCCGAGGTTAATATCGGCCGCTTGCAGACCGCCATCGATGCCGGCAAGTTAGACGCCAAGAAGCCGCTGACCATGGTGCTACTCAGTGAAGCAGGGTTGGTGACGCAGATGCGAGACGGTGTGCGTCTTTTGGGCAAGGGCGAGCTCACGGCCAAGGTCGAGATCGAGGTTTCCGGTGCTTCCAAGACTGCCTTGGCGGCGGTCGAGAAGGCCGGCGGCAAGGTTACGGTGGTGGGGCCGGTGGCCCGGCCGAAAAGCCCGCCCAAGGCGTCTAAGTCTGCCAAAGCCGCCAAGACCGCCAAGACCGCAAAGACTAAAGCGGCCGCCGAAGACACAGGAAGCTGATCGCGAGGGACCATGCCCTCTGCCGCCGAACAACTCGCCGCCAACATCAACTTCGGTGCCTTTGCCAAGGCAACGGAGCTGAAGCGGCGCATATGGTTCACGCTGGCTGCCCTGATCATCTACCGGCTGGGCACCTACATTCCCTTGCCCGGCATCGACCCTGTGGTGCTGCAGGAAATCTTCAAGCAGAATCAGAGCGGCATCCTGGGCATGTTCGACATGTTCGCCGGCGGTGCGCTGGGGCGCATGACTATCTTCGCCCTCAATATCATGCCCTACATCTCGGCCTCCATCATCATGCAGCTGATGACCACGGTGTCGCCGCACCTGGAACAGCTCAAGAAGGAAGGCGAGAGCGGGCGCAAGAAGATGAACCAGTACACCCGCTACGGCACCGTTGTGCTGGCGGCAGTACAGGCCTACGGCATCGCTTCGGGCCTCGAGGGCATGAGCGGCTCGTCCGGCGGCGCCGTTATCGAGCCCGGCGTCTTTTTCCGCGCCACCACGGTCATCACGTTGACCGGCGGCACCATCTTCCTGATGTGGCTGGGCGAACAGATCACCGCCCGCGGCGTCGGCAACGGCATCTCGCTGATCATCTTCGCCGGCATCGTTGCCAACCTGCCGTCAGCGCTGGCCAGTACGCTGGAGTTGGGCCGCACGGGCGCGCTGTCGATGCTGTTCATTCTGGTGCTGCTGGTGATGTCGGTCGGCGTCATTGCCTTCATCGTTTTCATGGAACGCGCCCAGCGACGCATCATCGTGCAGTATCCCAAGCGCCAGGTGGGCAACAAGATGTTCGGCGGTGAAAGTTCGCACCTGCCGCTGAAGCTCAACACCTCGGGCGTGATCCCGCCGATCTTCGCCTCGTCGCTGCTGCTTCTGCCCATGACGGTGGCCAACTTCGGGGCCGCGGGCGGTCCCGACTGGCTGACCTCGATCACGGCGCTGCTGGGCCGCGGCCAGCCGCTTTATCTCGGCCTTTATACGGCCGGCATCGTCTTTTTTGCCTTCTTCTATACCGCCGTCGTCTTCAACCCGGCCGATACCGCCGACAACCTGAAGAAATATGGTGGCTTCATCCCCGGCATCCGGCCCGGGCGCAACACGGCCGAGTTCCTAGACCACGTGCTGACCCGGCTGACGGCGGTTGGCGCGGCCTACCTGGTGGCCGTCTGCCTGTTGCCCGAAATCCTGATATCGCAGTACTCGGTACCCTTCTACTTCGGTGGCACCTCGCTGCTGATCGTGGTGACGGTGACCATGGATACGGTGGGGCAGGTACATTCGCATCTGCTAGCCCATCAGTACGAGGGCCTGATCAAGAAATCCAAATTGCGGGGGCGGTCGCGATGAATATCGTTCTCTTGGGACCCCCAGGATGCGGCAAGGGCACCCAGGCCCGCCGCATCGAGGAAAACCACGGCCTCAAGCAGCTCTCGACCGGCGACATGCTGCGCGCCGCGGTCGAGGCCGGCAGCGAAATCGGTACCCAGCTGGCCGAGATCATGAATGAGGGCCAACTGGTGCCCGACGACATCATCATCGGCATGATCTCGGAGCGCATTTCCGGACCCGATTGCGCCCAGGGCTTCATCCTCGACGGCTTTCCCCGCACCCTGGTTCAGGCCGAGGCGCTTGACGCCATGCTCGAGCAAAAGGGCCTGGCGCTGAGATCGGTCATCTCCCTTACCGTCGATGACGATGCCATGGTGGAACGCATTTCCGGACGCTTCACCTGCGCCGCCTGCGGTGCCGGCTATCACGACAGCTTCAAGCCGCCGCGCAACCCGGGTCGTTGTGACGATTGCGGTGACCGTACCTTCAGCCGCCGCGACGATGACAATGCCGAAACCGTGCGCCACCGGCTGACCGCATACCATGACATGACGGCGCCGATCCTGCCCTATTACGAAGGGCGCGGGATTCTCCGGCCGGTCGACGGCATGGCCGCCATCGATAGCGTCACGGCTGAAATAAATGCCTTGGTGAAGGCTGCCTAGATGGTTGACTTACGGAGGCAAATTCCTAATAATCCCCCACCTTCCAGCGGCTTAGAAAATGGATGCCCCATGGACGCCCTTGTGCCGGGCGGGGGTGTTTTTTGTCGTTTTGGCCGGTGTCGTATTGGACCGTGCCGTTTTGGAATGCAAAGAGGAGGCCCGGCGTGGCTCGAATAGCAGGCGTCAACATCCCCAGCAACAAGCGGGTGGAGATCGCGCTCACCTACATCTATGGCGTCGGTCGCACCAAGGCCACGGAGATCTGCCAAAAGGCCAGCATCCCTGTCGAGCGCCGGGTCAACGACCTGAGCGAAACCGAGGCCATCCAAATTCGCGAGATCATCGACCGAGACTACATGGTGGAGGGCGATCTCAGGCGTGAGCACGCCATGAACATCAAACGGTTGATGGATCTTGGCTGCTATCGGGGCTTGCGTCACCGGCGCGGTCTGCCGGTGCGCGGCCAACGTACCCACACCAACGCCCGAACCCGCAAGGGTCCGGCGCGGCCCATCGCAGGAAAGAAGAAATAGGTATGCTTGCCGATTTCCGGCAGCGCACCCCCAGGCTAGGCACTTAAGGACCGACAATGGCGAAAGAAACGACGCGGGTGAAGCGCCGCGAGCGCAAAAACATTACGTCGGCGGTGGCACACGTCCATGCCACCTTCAACAATACCAAGATTACCATTGCCGATGCCCAGGGCAATGCCATCGCCTGGGCTTCGGCCGGGCAGCAGGGCTTCAAGGGCTCGCGCAAATCGACGCCCTACGCCGCCCAGCTGGCTGCCGAGGATGCCGGCCGCAAGGCCATGGAACATGGTGTAAAAACCCTGGAGGTTCAGGTGAAGGGACCCGGCTCGGGGCGCGAAAGTGCGCTCAGGGCGTTGCAGGCGGTGGGGTTCGTGGTGACCACGATTCGCGACGTCTCGCCGATCGCCCACAACGGCTGTCGGCCACCCAAGCGGCGCCGGGTCTAGCTCTGCAGGTTACTCCGATGGCGCAGCCATCGGTTGAATGATTTGAAATTCCGTAGCGCGTCCGGGCCTCATTGCGAAGGCAGGTCCCGGCGCCATGAACGCACGAAGGTGATCGAGTGATCCAGAAAAACTGGCAGGAATTGATCAAGCCCAACAAGCTGATCGTCGAGCCGTCGGTTCAGTCCGAGCGCACGGCTACCCTGGTGGCTGAGCCGCTGGAGCGGGGCTTCGGCCTGACGCTGGGCAATTCGCTGAGGCGCGTGCTGCTGTCGTCGTTGCACGGTGCCGCCGTTACGGCGGTACAGATCGACGGCGTGCTGCACGAGTTCTCGTCCATCCCGGGCGTGCGGGAGGATGTCACCGACATCGTCCTCAACCTCAAGGGTCTGGCGCTGAAGATGAACGGCGAGGGACCCAAGCGCATGACGCTGACCACCGAGGGGCCGGGCGAAGTGACGGCGGCGATGATCGACACCGGGCACGACATCGAGGTGCTGAACCCGGAACTCGTCATCTGCTTCCTCGACGAGGCCGCCACGGTGACCATGGAGCTGACCGTCAACGGCGGCACCGGCTACGTCCCGGCCGCTACCAGCCGCTCCGAGGACGCGCCCATCGGGTTGATCCCGGTGGATGCCATTTACAGCCCTGTGCGCAAGGTCTCCTACAAGGTCGACAACAGCCGCGCCGGCCAGGTCCTCGACTACGACAAGCTGACCATGCAGATCGAGACCGACGGTACCGTGGTGCCCGAGGACGCGGTGGCCTATGCCGCCCGCATCCTGCAGGATCAGCTGCAGCTCTTCATCAACTTCGAGGAGCCGGCCTTCGTGGAGAAGGTCGAGGAGAAGGACGAGCCCGAGTTCAATCGCAACTTGCTGCGTAAGGTGGACGAGCTCGAGCTCTCGGTGCGCTCGGCCAACTGCCTCAAGAACGACAACATCGTCTATATCGGCGATCTCATCCAGAAGACTGAAGGCGAAATGCTCCGGACCCCCAACTTCGGGCGCAAGTCCTTGAACGAGATCAAGGAAGTGTTGGCTCAGATGGGGCTGCACCTGGGCATGGAAATCACCAACTGGCCGCCCGAGAATATCGAGGAATTGGCCAAGAAGCTCGAGGAACCGTTTTAGCGCGGCTCGCGCCAAACTTTCGGGAGTGGTCCATGCGTCATCGCAACAAAGGGCGCAAGCTCAATCGCACCAGCAGCCACCGCAAAGCCATGTTCAACAACATGGCCACGGCCTTGATCAAGCACGAGCAGATCACTACGACTCTGCCCAAGGCCAAGGAGCTGCGACGTTTCGTCGAGCGCCTGGTGACGCTGGGCAAGCGTGGCGGCCTGCACGCCCGGCGCCAGGCGCTAAGCCAGGTGCCTGATACCAAGCTCGTCGAGAAGCTCTTTACCACTCTGGCCGAGCGCTATGCCGAGCGCCAGGGCGGCTACACCCGGGTGCTCCGGGCCGGGTTTCGCTATGGCGATTCGGCGCCCATGGCGGTGATCGAATTCGTCGACCGCGACGAAGACGCCAAGGGCCAGGATTCCGGCCCCGTGCCGGGTCTCGACGAGGAGGAGGAGGCGGCCGCCGCGTGAGCGCCCGCCGACCGTCAGGAAGACGCATACGGGCAGCCCGGCGGGCTGCCCTTTTTGTCGCGCTCTTGGCTCTGCTCCTCGGCTTCACCGCACTGGCCCCGCCGGGCTTGGCCCAGTCCGGCAAGAAACTGCCCACCGGGCAGAGCCAAATCGAGCTCTCCTTTGCCCCCCTGGTGCGTCGGGCGGCGCCGGCGGTTGTCAACATCTACACCCGCAAGGTAGTGCGCACGGTGTTCCGCTCGCCCTTCCTTTCGGATCCTTTTTTCCGCCGCTTTTTCGGTGAGAATTCGCCCTTCGGCCGGCCCAGTGAGCGTATCCAGAATTCGTTGGGTTCAGGCGTGCTGGTCAGCGGCGAGGGGCTGGTGGTGACCAACCATCACGTCATCGAGGGCGCCGACGAGATTATCGTGGCGCTGGCTGATCGCCGCGAGTTCGCCGCCGAGCTGGTGCTGAGCGACGAAAAAACCGACCTGGCGGTGCTGCGCATCAAGCATGAGGGCCCGGGGGACAAAGAGAGCTTTCCCTATCTCGAGTTTCACGATTCCGACCAGCTTGAGGTCGGCGATCTGGTGCTGGCCATCGGCAATCCTTTTGGTGTCGGTCAGACGGTGACAAGCGGAATTGTTTCGGCGCTTGCCCGCACCCGTGTCGGGGTGGCCGATTTCGGCTTTTTCATCCAGACCGATGCGGCCATCAACCCGGGCAATTCGGGCGGTGCGCTGATCGGCCTCGACGGCCGTTTGGTGGGCATAAACACGGCCATCTTTTCCAAGTCCGGCGGCTCCATCGGCATCGGCTTTGCCATTCCCGCCAACATGGTGCGGGTGGTCGTAGAGGGCGCCAGCCGCGGTGGCAAACTGGTGCGTCCCTGGTTGGGCGCCTCGGGTCAGCCCGTCAGTGCCGAGATCGCCGAAGCCCGCGGCCTCGACCGCCCCGGCGGCGTGTTGATCAACGAGGTCCATCCCCAAGGGCCGGCGGCGGTGGCGGGCCTGCGCATCGGCGATATCGTGCTGGCGGTTAATGGCCAGGCCGTAAACGATCCCGCCGGCCTCGACTTCCGCATCGCCACCCGGCCGCTGGGTGGCAGCGCCCGGATCAGTGTGCGGCGCCAAGGTCAGCGGGAACTGCTCGATCTCGAGGTGGCGCTGCTCAAGGCACCCGAAAAACCGCCCCGCAACGTCACTCGCCTGACCGCTGCCTCGCCTTTGGCCGGAGTGGCCATCGGCAACCTTTCGCCGGCCTTTGCAGAAGAACTGGGCCTCGACAGCAGCCGCCGCGGCGTCATCGTGCTCGAGGTGCCGCGGGGCAGCCCGGCCAGTCGGCTCCGCTTCAGGCCCGGTGATGTGCTGGTGCGCATCAACGGCCAGGACATCGGCCGCGTCACCGATGTTGCCGCGGCGCTACAGGGCAGCAAGCGGCAATGGCGTTTCGTGCTCAAGCGCAACGACCAGATGCTCTCCATCGAGGTCCGCGGGTGAGCACGTTGTTCGAGGCGGCGGGGCTGGCCGACGGAGCTCCGACGCCGCTGGCCGAGCGCCTGCGGCCGGACAGCCTGGCTTCGGTGGTGGGGCAGGACCACCTGCTCGCCAACGATGGACCGATCGGCCGCATGGTGGCCCAGGGGCGTTTGGCGTCGCTGGTGTTGTGGGGCGGCCCGGGCACCGGCAAGACCACCATCGCGCGGCTGCTGGCGGCTCACACGGGGCTCGATTTCACTCAGCTATCAGCCGTCTTCTCGGGGGTTGCCGATCTGCGCAAGGCCTTTGACGCGGCTCGCACCCGGCGCCAGGACGGACATGGCACGTTGCTGTTCGTTGACGAAATTCACCGCTTCAACCGCTCGCAGCAGGACGCCTTCCTGCCCGTCGTCGAGGACGGCACCATCGTGCTGGTGGGCGCCACCACCGAGAACCCCTCGTTCGAGCTCAACGCGGCGCTGTTGTCGCGCTGCCAGGTGCTGGTGCTCAACCGCCTCGCCGACGGTGCGCTCGAAGAATTGCTGGTCCGCGCCGAGGCAGCCGAGGAGCGTGGACTGCCGCTTGACGAAGACGCCCGCCGGGCTTTGCGCGCCATGGCCGACGGTGACGGCCGCTACGTGCTCAACCTGTCCGAGGAATTGTTTGCCCTGGAGCCAGGCACCGAGCTCGATACGGCGGCTCTGGTCGCGGCCGTACAAAAACGCGCGCCGGTCTACGACAAAGCCCAGGAAGGCCACTACAACCTGATCAGTGCGCTGCACAAGTCGCTCCGGGGATCGGACGCCGATGCCTCGCTCTATTGGCTGGCGCGCATGTTGACGGCCGGCGAGGAGCCGCTTTACATCGCCCGGCGACTGGTGCGTTTTGCCGTCGAGGATGTCGGTCTGGCCGATCCCCAGGCGCTACTACAGGCCGTGGCTGCCAAGGAAACTTACGAGTTCCTGGGCAGCCCCGAGGGTGAGCTGGCGCTGGCCCAGGCTGTCGTTTTCATGGCTACGGCGCCCAAATCGAACGCACTCTACAAGGCGCTGGGGGCGGCCAACCGGGCGGCCGGCGAGTCGGGCTCGCTGATGCCGCCCAAGCACATCCTCAATGCGCCGACGCGGCTGATGAAGGACTTGGGCTACGGTTCCGGCTACCAGTACGACCACGACAGCGAAGAGGGTTTTTCCGGCCAGGACTACTTCCCCGAGGAACTGCCGCGCCAGCGCTTCTACCGCCCCAGTGAACGCGGCTTCGAGCGCGAGGTGGCCAAGCGGCTGCAGTACTGGCAGAACCTGCGCGAGCAAAAGAGCCGCGAGGATGACTGAAAGCGGCGTCACCAACCACACCGTCGAGGATGGCGATGCCGGGCGCCGGCTGGACCGCTGGTTTCGCCAACGTTTTCCCGAATTGGCCCACGGTCGTTTGCAGAAGCTGCTGCGTAGCGGCCAGGTGCGGGTCGACGGCGGCCGTGTCAAGGGTTCGCTGAGGTTGACGGCGGGCCAGATCATTCGGGTGCCGCCGCTGGGCGGAGGGCGGTCGCACGCTGCGAAGTCAGCGCCACCCGTGGCCGCGGCCGATGCCGCCGAGCTGCGTACCCGGGTGCTCTATCGTGACGACGAGCTAATAGCTATCGACAAACCGCCGGGCTTGGCGGTGCAAGGCGGTAGCCGCACCGCCCGGCACCTCGACGCCATGCTCGAAGCGTTGCGCTTCGAGGCGGACGAACGGCCGCGACTGGTGCATCGCCTGGACAAGGACACCAGCGGGGTCCTGCTGCTGGCCCGGCATGGTGCGGCGGCGCGGAGACTGACGGCGCTGTTTCGCCGCCAGGAAACACGTAAGCTCTATTGGGCCGTCGTCGTCGGCCAGCCCAAACCGGTCGCCGGGCGCATCGATATGGCTCTGGCCAAGCAGCCCGGCCGACGCGGTGAGCAGGTAGTGCCGGATGTCGAGGGCCGCCGGGCAACGACACTTTACAGCACGTTGGAGCACGCTGGCCGGCGGGCTGCCTGGCTAGCCCTGCAGCCGCTGACCGGCCGCACCCACCAGCTTCGCGTTCACCTGGCCGAACTGGGCACGCCGATCCTGGGTGACGGCAAATACGGCGGGCAACAGGCCTTCATCGAGGGGCTCTCGCGGCGTTTGCATCTCCACGCTCGGGAGCTGGCGCTCCCCGAGGCTGACGGACTTCCCAGCCTACGCGCCGAACTACCACCTCACATGGCTGAAACCTTCGAGTTTTTTGGATTCGATCCGAGTGACGAAAGCGACCCTTTTGCCGCCGAGGACTGAATCTCTAGCCTCGGCCGCGATAAGTTGTCGCGCCTTGATCAGGCAGCCAGTTCGCGACCGCCGACCCAGATTAGAGTGCTCTAACTCCAAACGAAACCCCGGCGAACCGCTGGTGCGGCCCGCCGGGGCGTCGGGGTAGCCCGGGGGGGAGAGGGGCGACCCCTGA
>PVBE011114846.1_pt1 | contig 18075 bp, 21 predicted proteins | sample 1631181 | NCBI WGS metagenome assembly PVBE01 (sample SAMN08397723, study PRJNA350692) | Marine metagenome, whole genome shotgun sequencing project. | isolation source: water | place: Pacific Ocean | collected 2012-04
CCTTGGGGCCCAATTCCTGAAGCCACCAACTGGTCAGATTGCGGAGAGTATCAATGCCTTTCGTTCGATGATGAAAATCTGACTCAGATACACATCGACATCGCTGCTGCTAGAATGGCGGCTAATTCAGATGGTGATTTTCTCAGATGGATGTCTTTGGACCGCGCTTTCATGGAAGACGCTCTCTCTCCAGTCATTGGTCCTGATGGAATGAACGGCCGCTGGAGTGCAACTTCTTCATGGCTGTTAGTACAATTCGATAAATCGGGAATGGAAGAAGCTGGATGGACCTTCATCTGGAAGGAATCCAAACAATTGAGTGGCATCGGATTCGACGAGGGAGAACTCAATATTGGTGGTTATCGACTGGTTGATGGTGAATTTGAACTGAAGGCTCCACATTACAATACCAGTATCTGTGAACAAATGACCCAACCTTGTTCTGCAGAATGGTCGATGATGCACCTTGAAGGAGTCATCAGGACCACCGATAACCATGTTGTCACCTTGTCATTGGCTGAAGGAGTCAACATCGAAGTGAACAGAGAGATTCAATCCTCATTCTGGCTCATCATTCTGATGGGATTGGCAATAATGATACTACTATGGGCGAGTCTGCGTAGAATCACTGATGTGGCCATTGTCGGCTGTGCACTGGTGCTTTCTCTACTCTGGATGCAAGGAGCCATTGGGCATGTATCTTCACTTGGCGATGCGCTTGGCTTCTCTCTAATACATCGCAGTCAATTCTCGAACCTACTCCCTATTCTCATTCTAGCGCTGGGCATCGACGACAGTCTACACGCCTTACATCGTTACAAAGAGGAGCGCGCCGCAGGACAGGTACCAAAGAAAGCCGCTGAAGTGACGGTTGCAAAAGTGGGGAGGGCCATCATGCTCACCTCAATAACAACAATCGCTGCATTTGCCTCCAATCTATTCTCAGATATCGCTGCTCTGAGGTCATTCGGTCTTGAAGCCGGTTTGGGAGTTGCGTGTGCGTTCATCCTGACTGGAATCTGGGCGCCATTGGTAAGATTGTCACTCGATGAATGGATGGATAAGAAACAACGCCTTGTTGAAGAAAGATCTGGGCAACTTCATCTTGTTCCAAAATCCTGGCTAAAATGGGTTGCAGTCAGTTCTGCAGCAAAACCAAATCGATTTGTGATTGCAGGACTTGCCCTTCTAGTGACCATTCCTGCCGGATTGGGAATGGCCAATCTGGAAGGTGATTTCAGAGTCGAGGATTTCCTCGATGAATCTTCAGATTTCGCGTTCGGAGTCAACCTTGTTGCAGAACGATTTACCGAAGAAGGTGAACCTGCGGCAATTCTGATCGAAGGCGATGTTGCCGATCCGCGAGTCTTTGCAGCCATTGAAGAAGTTCGGAGTAATATGAATGATACAAAAAATGGACTGGATTCAAAGATTGCTAGAATTCCTAATGGGAAGGTGGATATCAACGCTGTAGATGAAGTGATATGGCTCGCAGTTGCATCTTTAGCGGAAAATTCAACTCCATTCGAAACAATGGGATGGAATTCATCAGCACCTGAGAATGGAGTAGGGTGCCCTTCCGCTGGTGGATTCATCCCAACACCGGATCTGACGCAGAAAGGCTGCCTTTTGTTCTTCTATGGTTTCACCAGCCAATTCGGGGTGCCTGCAAGCAACACTGTACCTGGAATCCCGGCCTCCGTGGTGACTCTCTTCATCTATCCTGAAGAGGAACTTGACCTCACAAGACCTTGGCTGACAATTAATGGAGAACAACCAACCTATCCAAGGATGTTGTTGAGATTCGGAATCACACAGCCGGAAGATTTCCCCTCCATGCAACCAGCACTCGATGAACTAGAGAAAGATTTGAGTCCATTTGCAAATCTTTCCGCTGCAGATTCGGCTCGGCAGAGACTGGACTCACACAGTGAGGAGGAACCTGTCTCTTGGGTGATGTGGACTGAACGCCCAATCACTCGTTTTGTCGCTGCAAGTTCGATGCAAAATGAGATGCAATCTAGTCTCTTGCTGGGAATCATCTTCGTCATCGGTGTACTTTGGTGGGGATTCCGTTCACTATCACAGGCCCTGTTGACAACCATTCCAATCCTTTTGGTGGTTGTCTGGTTATATGGCCTGGTCTATCTATTTGGATACAGCCTGAATCTTGTCACCGTAGCTATCGCTGCCATCTCTCTAGGAGTTGGTATCGATTATTGCATTCATGTCACTGAACGATATCGGGAAGAGCGTTTCAAAGGCGCCGATAAGCGTGCTTCATTATTGGCCGTAGGTGGAGCAAGTGGGTTGGCATTAGTGGGAAGTGCCGCCAGTGATGCCACCGGTTTCCTCATCATTTCCCTCTCTCCAATGGGCTTGTTCTCCTCGTTTGGGCTGTTCAGTGCCATGATGATTCTGTTGTCATTGTTAGCGAGCATGGTTCTGACCACCGCTGCCCTTGGCCTAGTTGCTAAATCCGAGCAATCTGAAGAAGAGTAGGTTCTTGAGGGATAGCCATGCCCGTGAACCGTCCTTAGGGGCGATACGGGCACAGGGATTTTCCTGCTCATATATCTCTGGAATCCGAATCGTGGATTGTTCGTTCCCCCCACAGGACTACCCTCTGGTGAAGAAGATGACCGAAGAAGAAGCCGATGATGATTGGCAGAAATATGCCAGTGGTGGTTTCGGAAGCACTGATCTCGATCTATGGAGCGACCTGACAGTAGAGATGGAGGAACCGGATGCTGAAGAAGAGTTTGCTCAACTCAACACTCACCTGCAAGAAATCCCTCCTGCACCAGCCCCTGACGGTCTCAAGCATCTAGTAAGAATAGGAATCTGTGACCACTGTCTTGGTCGGCTTGGTGGGCGCTCGACCATTGGCCGAGAACTTGTGGAGATTGGAACTTCACTTCGCCAACAAGTGATAGAGCGAGACAATGACATGGCCGATGCTAGAGAAAAAGAACAGTGGTGTCCATTCTGCGAAAATCTATTCGCAGAAGCAAAAGTGCTAGCCACCATCATCCTAGAAGGTCTCAAAGGACACGAATTCGACAGGTTACAACTCGGTGCTCAATTTCCAAAGGATCAGACCGAGAATGAAGACCATCTTCGCAAGCGTTTCGGGGCATCAGGCTCTGCGCCACTGAAATCATGCTTGATGGATGAAATCACGAAGAATCTCAAAGAAATGGATTCTGATATTAAACTGGTCAATGAAAAGCCCGAAATAATGGCACTCATCGACCTGCTCACCCTAAATGTGAGTCTTGATGTTCGCAGCCATTACATCTATGGAAGATATCTCAAACACGAAAGGGGAATCCCCCAAACCAGATGGCCGTGCCGTTCCTGTAAGGGACGCGGATGCAAGAAATGCGACAATACTGGTCAGCAATATCAACACTCAATACAATCTCTGGTTGGAGACCCTTTGTTGAGTATTTACGATTCTCATGACCACGCTTTCCATGGAATGGGAAGAGAAGATATTGATGTCAGGTGCATGGGTCGCGGTAGGCCATTCGTCATTGAATTGAAGAATCCACTAAGAAGAAAGGTGGACATGAATGAGGTGATGGCCACAATCAATGACAATTCGGAAGGGAGGATTGAGGTTCATGCGATGCGTGATTCGCAGCGTTCTGAAGTGGTGAGGGTAAAGGAGACTCCCGCTGAAAAATCATATCGTATCTGTTTCCAGGTGAAGGCGAAGAGCGATGAGGAAGGCAGTGAAGACCTCAATGCTCTGAAGAAAAGCGAACTAGAATCTCTCTGCAGTGAGAAAGGGCTCAAGAAGAGTGGGACCAAAGCGGTTCTGATTGAACGCTTGAATGATGCCGGAACAACTTCGCATGATGCTGCTTCAATCACAGCCCTCCTCGAGGGTATGGAAGGGGTGACTCTCAAACAAAGAACACCCAAACGTGTCGCTCACAGACGTGCTGACAAGATTCGTGAGCGAAAGGTCATGGAAGTTTCAAACATCAAGGTCAAAATGATTGATGGAGTTCCACAAGTTGAGGTTGACCTACGCTGTGAATCTGGAACTTATGTCAAAGAGACCGTGCACGGAGATGATGGCAGAACCGTACCCAGTGTTTCCGGCCTTCTTGATGCCCAATGTCATGTACAATGGTTGGATGTCGCAGATATCCATGCGGATTGATGGTTTTCATGTTCGCCTACGGCGCATCGGCGCGCTTAAATGGGTCGGGCAGGTCGGCGGGCTGCTCAAGAGAGCATAAGGGGTGGCAACCATGAAGAGAAGCAAGGGTCAACGCCAAGGAACTCGCTATATCCTCAAGCGTAGCAAAACTGAGCGAGGTAGACTGAATATCGCACGAGTGATGCATCAGTACAGCGAAGGAGACCGCGTTGCTGTGGTTCTTGATGGAGGCGAACAGAAAGGTATGCCACACCGCAGATTCAATGGCCGAAGTGGGCGCATCGCCGGTCAACAAGGCCGAGCTTGGGTTGTGGAACTCAAGGATGGAAATATGCGAAAGACAGTCGTGGCGAGAGCCGAACATCTACGACCAATCGAATGAGGTGATTCAATGACTGACGACACGTACCTTGATTTTGAGACCGTACGAGAGACCTTGATCGATACTCAAGAGCGGAGAGGTTTCTTGACTTACGAACAGAAGTTGGCTCTACAACATGCGGAGTGGGCAGCCAGCGATTCCCGAAATGGATACAAGACCGACAGTAAAGTGTTCAAGGACATGGTCACTGAATTCCTTGAAATCGAAAAACTCGCTAAATACCCTGAACTTGCTGCGAAATTGGCAGAAGTGATGCCAGTTCATCCTGAAGATGTCAGAGCAGTTCTTGCCAGTAGACGAATAGCCGTTGATGCTTCAGAAATCGAACTGATGATAGACATCGTTCGCAAGCATGTGGGCATCGAATGAACAATACTTACTCCCAGAGGGGAATGTGATGCAGCCACGACGAAATGGACCTGCTCGCGACGATGTCGATCCGCTTGAGAATGAAGAGTGGGCGCGTGTTCTCGACCATTCCGGTAGCGGAGTCATGTTTGCACTAACAGAGAACAGATTGCATCTCGTTCGTCTGAGGGAACGTCCTGGTGTTGCCAATCAAGATGTGGGCTCAAGAGTCTACTTCGGTGCTGATCTGAGTAAGCGAGAAATCGTTGCTGAACCATTGGGATTGACTCGTTTTCGAGATATGCCCAATCGCGCACAGAGCGATATTGCTGAAGTTATTGCTGAAGTCATCAAGGACCTTCCTGAAGCCTACCTTTCATTCTACAACCGCGCAGGGAATCTATCATTGAAGATGCACGCATTCGAACTCTTGCAAGGTGTTGGACCACGCAAAGCAAGAGAGATGGTAGAAGCTCGTGGCAGAAAAGGGTGGAGTGACCTTGCTGCTCTTGATGAAGCATGTGGAATCAACAGTGCTGAACTCCTAGCCGAACGAATGGCTGAAGAAATTTCTGACAAGAAACTCGAACCACGACTGGTGGATCTTCTCCTGCGACAGGAGGAATGAAGGTGCACCTTCAAAAGACCACTGAGTTGGTCGAATCTCTTCTCTTGAGAAGAGTTGCAGACAAGGAACTAGGGCAGCACTTTCTGATAGAAGATTCAATCCTTGAGAGAACGATAGAACTGGCCGGACTCGGTTCTGAAGACCATGTATTGGAAGTGGGCCCAGGCCCAGGAGTCTTGACTCAACGCTTGTTGGCCACAGGGGCAAAAGTCACTGCCATCGAGATAGATCCAATCGCTTGTGAACATCTTCGTGATTCCATACAGCACGAGAACCTGACTCTTATCGAAGGTGATGCATTGAAGGCGAAATTACCCCTCGACCTCAGTGCGGTAGTTGCCAATATTCCATATCAGATCTCAAGTCCATTAATAGAAAAGTTGTCTCAACATCAACGTCAATATTTTGGCTTAGAGCGTATCGTCATATTACTTCAGGAAGAATTTGCAATACGCCTTTCAATGAACGCAGGGATTGCGAGCAGGGGTTCACTTGGAATGACTGTCGCTATGGAATGGACTACCCAGATGGACCTCAAGGTTGGGCCTCAGGCATTCAAACCACAGCCAAGCATCCACAGTAGGCTGGTAAAATTGGAACCTCACGACCCATTCAAGGAGATGGGGGCTGAAATTCCTGAACCTGACAAACGCCTTGCTAGACTAATCGTCTCCACCGCTTTTGAAGAGCGACGCAAGAAAATGAGAAATCGCTTGATGCAAGCACCGAAACGAATCGCCCGGGTCAAAGGATGGCACGCCTCAGGATACCGTGATGTGGCAAAGAAATTGATTGCATCTCCACAAAGAGAAGGGCTGCCTTTGGGTTGGTTGGATGCAAGACCTGAACAACTTGATTTATATTTCTGGCTTGCTCTAGCTGGATGGTTACAAGAACTTCATGCCTTGAAAGATGGCAAAGGTGGTTGAACGGGGGGTTCACATAGGCCCCCCCCCTCCGATGGAATCGCCCCGGTGGGATTCATGGCAAAGAAGGACACCTATCTCGCTCTGCTCCGCAGAGGTATTGACGAAACTACAGCCATGCATCTAGCAGATGCTGGATTGAAAATTGGTGACCTGAAGAAGATCGATAAACAGAAATTGATCGATAACTACGCCCTCAAGGGCGATATCGCTGAGGGTGTTATTTCAATCATCAAGGCTGGTCCGCAGACCCATGGTAAGGAGCGTTATCTCTCAAAGGTCTTGGCTCCAGAACGAAAGAAGAAGAGCAAGATTGAGGAACAGAAGTTCCGCCGTGAACAAAAGGATATTCTGGCTGAGTTAGCCGAACAGAAAGACCGATTGAAGATGGCGAAAGTTGATGCATTCAGAGCACAGAAGTTGGTTATGAATAGACTTGGCAAAACAGTTGAGTTGATTGTCAAGTTGGAGAACAACATGCACGATGAATCAAAAGATGACCAGAAGGTAAAGATTCGCGACCAACTTGAGACTCGAGGATTGGAAGCTGCTCGTGATCACGAGATGCTAGAACTCGAAGGTACTCCACAGGATATCGTCGATTTCCGACGCGTCGTGGTCCCAGCACTGGTTCTCCATTCCTGTAACGAATGTGGCGAGGAGATGGACCCTCGGTCGAGCCGAAATGTCGAGGACACTGAGAGTTGGTCTTTCATCTGCTGGGAATGTGATACTGCATTCACATCACCACTTTGCGATGTTGTTGATGCACGGCTAGAGAATGGCTCAACTATCGTTATCGATGAGGAAAAAGCGCCGCGAGAAGCAGTTCCAGCAAAACCTGCGAGCAAGGATTTCACTACTGTCAGCGAATTAATCATCAAGGATATGGAGAAAACTGGAGCGACCGCAGACCAGATGGCAGCAGCAACTGAGGCCAGCAGCCTCTCTGGTGGCCTGATGTCTATCAATGACTGGATTGACCAGACTCTCGCCGCAAAAGGTTACATTCAAGCTCAAGAAGACAGAGAGGATTTCATTCTCAGAACCGGTGCTGGTGCAACTAAATTCAACAAGTGGATGAAGAAAGCAGGCCTGTATTTCAACAAACAGACTGGACGTTGGACACGATACGAAGATCGATGAGGGTTTCAAGTGCCATTCGTGGTCCGATTCTTCAAAGGAAATCTGTTGTTAGGAAGCGCTCATGTTGATATGAAATCAACTTTGATTGAATTGGCAGAAGAAGCAGGCGTGAAAATTCCCACAAATTGCACATCAGGAACATGTGGAACCTGTATGGTGAAACTGTTGGAAGGAGAAGTCCCCTTGACTGACCCACTGCCATCAGGTCTGGACGAATATCTTGTCGAACAATGTGCTCGTTTATCCTGTATTGGAATCCCAATTGGTGAAACATCTGTAGACTTAACTCCGCCATTGTGAAGTCTACAAGCCCCCTCCAGTGTGCATGGGCATCGCTGACTGGGGGGCCGTGGAATGGGGCCTTTTCGCCTTCAACCTGGCTGCAGTCGCGCTCATCATTTGGGCGATTCGCAAGAAGATTGTCTCAAAATTGTCTGAAGTGGAAGAACGCCATAATCGTAGTACTGAAAGGCGGAAATCGGAATAAGGTGAAATCTCTGATTATCGAAGCATTTGAATGAATGATGGCGACGGCCGGCCATGGTTGAGTTGCGATTCCATACCCGAGAGTCCGGGCGTTTGGCCAGTGACCAGACAACATTGGAGAACGTGACTGAATTAGCGAAGGAATCGAAGTGTGCATGGCTGGATATTCTGAAACCGAATGAGAAGATTCGCCAATTCCTTCTCGACCTCGGGATTGATGAATTGGCAGTTGAGGATTGTTTCGGGGATGCTGCAAACACGGTTCAAGGATTTGATAGCCACAACTTGATTGTGGTAAAGGCAAGAGATGCTGACAATAGATTGGATACTGAACCAATCGTAATTCTTGAGATTGAAAATTTGTTGATCACTGTTCGACACACTAAGATTCCTGCTGTGAGTTCGTTCGCAACCAGATTCAAAAGAGCAGAAAATGAGGAATTGGACCTCGGAACAGATTACCTGCTTTACGAGATACTCGATGCCATCGCTGACGATTGGGTTCCTATTCTCAACGAGTATTCGGATGAACTAGACGAATTGGAGTACAGAGTCTTCGACCCCGCAAAGAAATATGACAATCTGCTTGAAAGCCTGCACGAACTGAAGAAACACCTACGTGAAGCCTCGAAATCGATTGAATCATTGCAGTCGGCTCTCCTCAAGATGTTGAAACCTGGAGAACGCATGGTTTCCAAGGATGCGATGAGATTGTTCGTCGACCTACAACAGATGACCACCACCTTAGTGAAGCGGGCAAGCAATTACTCAGCAGGAGCAACCAGTACCCGCGACACCTATCTCTCACACGTGAACCTGAAATTGGCTGAATCAAACGCACAGTTGACTGAGGTGATGACCACACTGACCATCATAGGTGCAATCATGCTTCCACTCACATTGATTGCTGGTATCTTTGGGATGAATGTTGAGGCATTTGAAGCCGGTAAAGGATTTCTCGACCTGTGGCAGATTATCGGTCTGATGGGTGCCTTCTGTTTGTTCATGCTACTCTATTTTTGGCGCCGTGGTTGGCTTGCCAGACTGCGAAACCGCTGATTAGTGATATTTTCGCGGACCCATCAACAATACGTTGAGGAAGAGCAGACCTGCTCCTCCTACTGCCATCCAGAAACCTGTACTGAGTTCCATTTCCAACCACATCGTCCTGCCATCCCCTTCCAAAGGATCAACCTCTGGATAACTCTGTTCAAAAGGATAGGTCAAGTACCACCAAAGAAGGATTGAGATGGCCATCAAAACCACAAGGAAATTACTTGCACGAATCGCTTTTCTTCCTCCGACATAACCCATGAAACTAGCGCCAAAAGAAAGCATCAATGCTCCCCATATTCCATATCCTGCCTTCTGACCCCCACTGGCCACATCTTCACAAGAACCATTTCCAAGGTTAAATCGTGCACTCTCCCAACTCTCTGTTGTTGTCACATCAACCTGCATACTTGGATGCCCACAGGCCCGTGCACTGCTAAAGATGATCTCACTGTCTCCATTCTCCCAGTTCTGAGTGGTTGACCATTGCCATGGGTCCTGTGCTACCCCGAAATGGCCTTCTCCCTTGTCTGCACTGTCTGCATTGGGAAACACATCAGTATCCTCGACCCATGAGAAATTCAACTGACATAGCACCAGCAACACGATGCCACCGGTGAAGGAGATTCGTCGAATCAAGCGCTTGACCATGTATCGGCGTATCAGAAGATGGACTTGACCTGTTCGCTTCAGCGGCAACATTGAACGCCCACTCATGGAGTCGGAGGTATGGTTTGGCTACAACTGGTAGGAAAAGGAGTCCTCAGCGGAGCGATAGTGGTAGGAGCGAGTGAATTGGCTAAGAAGACGACCTTATTGGGCGCATTGGTCATCTCGATACCGGTCACCAGCATCATGGCGATGATATGGTTGTACAAAGATACTGGAGATACGGAGAAAATCGCTGCATTCTCGGAATCAGTACTCTGGCTGGTGTTGCCTTCGTTGGTTCTATTCATCATCCTGCCCATTCTGTTGAGGCGCGGCTGGGAGTTCACCCCAGCACTTACTGTGGGTATCGTCAGCACCATCTTGGCCTACGGAATTGGGCTTTGGGTGGCCTCATCTTTCGGAACCACAGCATAACGCGGGGTTGATGAACCCCTGACACCGGTCCATGGCCGATGAGCGAAACCTGGCAGGTCGGCGAACTCGCCCACCATCTGCGCGACATCCTACGCAATTCGGATGTCAAGTCGGTCGCTGTACAGGGAGAATTGACTCAATACAAGGTCGCTGCAAGCGGTCACGCCTACTTCTCACTCAAGGATGATGATGGCAAACTTGACTGTGTCGCATGGAGGAGCAAGGCGCAGTATTTTCCAAATGACCTCGCAGATGGACTGCAGGTCGTGGTCATCGCCTCGGTCGACCTCTATCCCCCCCAAGGGCGATTACAGATGCAGGTTGAACAACTCAAACCACTGTCCACCATCGGCTTACTGGAAGAGGTGAAACGCAAACTCATCGAGAAACTAAGGCTGAATGGCGACCTCGAGCGTTTGCAACGACCATTACCATTCATTCCAAGACATGTCGTCATCGTGACAGGGGCTGGTTCTGCTGCACTGGCCGATATGCTGCGAATCAGAGATGAACGTTGGCCGGATATCCGATGCACAGTCATTGAGACCGTGGTTCAGGGTAGGGATTCCCATTCGATGCTTCCCAGAGCCTTGCGAGCAGCGTATTGCCTGCAACCAGATGTGGTTGTTGTAGGCAGAGGTGGAGGAAGTCCAGAGGACCTGTGGTCATTCAATCTAGAACCAATAATCGAAGCCATACTAGAGAGTCCTGTTCCAATCGTTTCTGCAGTCGGTCATGAATCCGACCATTTGGTCAGTGATCTGGTCGCCGACCACAGGGCTGCAACTCCCACCCATGCTATGGAGATGGTGATTCCAATACGAGGTGACCACGACTTGTTCCTTGACGAATTCACTGACCGTATCGGGGCTGCGTTGAATCGATGGTTATCCAGACGCAAGGAAAGACTGGCAGCATTGGCTGCTAGACTCAGGTCTGCTCCTCTCATCGGTCTTGGCAAAGCACGGCAATCCCTGTTGATGCTGAAGAATTCCTTGACCCGCTCTGCTGATGCTCGCTTGCAGCATGAAAGGAGAAGAGTCGAGAGATGTAGGGCGGTATTACAGTTGACTGACCCCGATGCCGTGCTCAAACGCGGATGGAGCCTTGTGAAGGGCGCTGATGGCAAATTAGTCAGAAGCAAAGATGTAGCTGCAAAGGCAGCAAGCCTAAGTTTGACATTCCACGATGGCGACCTCGCCGTCAAACCGATGGAGAAAGATTGAGATGAACTACAGAGAGAGAATGGAAAGACTGGAAGAGATAGTACGTATTTTGGACGCTGGTGAAAGTGAACTTGATGAGACATTGGCCCTCTTTGAAGAGGGCAGAAAACTGCTGAGCGAATGTAGCAAGGAATTGGAAGAAGCAGAAGGAAGTCTACGCAAATTGACGGTCGAAGAAGCGGAGCAATCAAACGATGAATCTTGATGGCGGGGGCATGAGTGAGAGAAAACGAAAGGCTGCTCTTCGACAAGCCGCTTCAGTTCTTGACTCATGGCCGGAGCCACACGGTGCAGAGAAGATGGAAGTCATCGGTGCTGATTTAGAAGATGGATTGCTCAGAATAGCGATTCAACCTGCAAGACCGCAGTGCCCATGTTGTTTGGTCGACCTTGAGTCACTGCGAAACGAGTTGATGAAGAAGAAAGGCATTGACAAGGTACACCTCGAAGTGATGGGGGTTCCAGCGGCCAATCGCTGGACAAGGGCCATCAACTCATGAAACGCTGCAAGCGATTTTCAAGGCGAGAAATGCCCCCGCCTGCCCATTGTTTTACAACTTCACCATCAATGAAAATTACATTGAATGGAAGCATATCAACTTGAGAAACCCATGGTTGAGCGATTTTGAAACGACCGAGACCAGGCTGATCGAGAAGAATCTTCGCTACCTTGACTCCTTCATATGGAGAATCCCAAGCATCGAGTTCCTCAGTCCACTTATTGCAAGCAACACAAGTGGTCTTACCAAGCATCAAGACAATTGTTCCCCCTGACAGGAAATCCTGCCAAGTACTGCCATCGAGGATTTCGATGGAAACATCCCCTCTAGTTCAAGCGACGTAATTGTCGCCCTTCTTCCAGTCTGCCCCACAGAGCCCACCGGCTTGAGTAGCCTGACAAGTTCGCAGTATCTCATTTGGGCTGCGTCCTGCATCCATTCCATTGATACTATACATCTGGACATTCCCGTCACCATCGACAAGAACTGTTCCCCTGAAACCGACTCCAACCGCTTCATTCATCATCCCGAATGCACGTGTTACACTGTGTGTGGTATCTGCTAGAACTGGATGAGTGACTCCCTGTGGGAATATGTCATTATCTGCAAACCAAGCGTTATGGCTGAACCAAGAATCAGTTGAACAACCGATGACTGTGATACCATCATCCTCAAACTCTTCTTTCAGACTTTCAAATCCAACGATTTCGGTTGGGCAGATGAATGTGAAATCGAGGGGGTACCAGTAAATGAGGTACCACTTCCCTGAAAATTCGTCGCTGCTCATTTCTCTCTTCTCACCGTTTGCATAAACCGTGGCAGACCATTCTGGTGCTGCTTTTCCTATCATATTGCTCATGAAAATCTCTCCTTGATACGACGATATAGTCGCTTGATATGAATGCTTGTACTTGTAATTCAGACGACTTCACAAGTCAAACGGATCAAGATGCACTATCTGTTCGATATCGATGCGCTTGTATCCCCTTTGTTCTGCAAATTCAGCACTGCGTTTCAGCATCCTCTTCATCCAGCCCAACATCATCAATGACTTCATCTCAGACAATCTCTCAATGAAACCTTCAGCGCTGTTTCCAAGAACAATCGACTGACGTATCCCCGCTTCAGTCTGATCGACCACATCATAATACAATTCCAACAGTTCATGGATGGCTGCATCAGTGACTGGCATTCCTGCGAAATCTTTTGCCATTCTACGCAGGCTGGTTGCAGTCAAGATACTCTGCCCCACTCCCGACATTGCATCAGCCAAAGGATCGGCCTCCGCTTCCATTGTCAACTTTGCATCAACTGCTGCAGCAATATCAACACCGTGACTCTGCAGTCTTACCACCTTGTCGAGATGGCGTGGTTTGATCGTACCCACCCTGTCAACTGCTGCGGCTTCTGATGCTGCTCTAACCGTTGTCGAAAGGAATGTCTCAAGATCATCAATTCCCCTCTGCACAGCAGCAGACCCGACTGATTCAAGTTTAGAGATGCGTTCAATCATCAACTCGCGAGTACGATTATAATTCAATCTCGTGCGCTGTGGGTCATCGAGAGTCTTGCGCTCAGGATCATTGGACAGAGTATCATTTTCCATGGCAGGTACAAGTCTATCCAACTCGGCCAACATCAACTTGACCAACTTCTCCTTGACCTCAGCAGAAATACGAAGATCGGTGAATTCGGAAGCAAGAAAGCCGATGTGACTGGTCGACCATGGTTTCGCCATGATTCGGGCGGAGACCTTCACCTCAATGAAGATGGCTCAAAGAATGGCTCACCATTGATGCAACCATGGGAAGGCCCCATCGGCCGTGATAGGCTCAAGGCCTGCTTCAGTCATCACCCAAGTGTCCTCGCTGCCAATACTACCTTCAGAATATACTGCCTTGGGTTCTATGGCCATGGTATTACCAGGTATCAGAGGTCTATCGAAACCCGCAGCCACCACTGGACTCTCATCTAATTCAAGACCTATTGAATGACCAAGGAATCTGCTCTGGTCAGGCTGCATTCCCATCAGATGTTCGGCATGTCCCAACTCGGCCGCTAATTCTGAACCTTTCACCCAAGCCTGTGCACAGGTTGCACCTGCACTGAGTTCATCGACAACCATATCCTTGACCGCCAACATATCTTCAAGCCTGGACATCCAATGCTCAGATAACGAACCGGCAACAAACATTCTGGTCATGTCGGCAAGATATCCTCTGTGGCTATGCAGAAGATCAACCAATACCGGCTCTCCTGCCTTGACTCTTGAGAATCCAGAACCCATGCCTGCTCCTGGATATGGCCCCGTACCGCCAACAGCAGCATCGAAGAAAGATGGTATTCCACCGGACCCGCCTGAGACGATCACTCCTCGGTCGCATTGCATCGGGAATCTGCGCAGATTGATGTTGCCAGCGAAACCTGCTTCTCGTGATATCGCCTCGGCGATCGCCACCAGTTCAAGTTCACTCATCCCCTCTCCACCTTGCTCTGCAATGGCATTGAACATCTGTAACTGGGTATCAGCAGCACAGCGCATCATTTCCACCTCCCATGTGGATTTATCCTCTCTCAACATATGCAGCAATCTTGTACAGTCGCCGCCATCGCCAAGGATTGAAGTAAACTTCGAAGCAAAGGAAGAAGGAATCACACCATGTTGCAACGCCGGAGTACAGCCAAGAACATCTGAAAACTCCTTCATGCGTGGAAAAGAGACTACCTCGTGCGGAGCATCATCCGCACCAGCCTCCCATTTAGCCCTCCTCAAGGAGCGGCGCACATATTGAACTGGGGTGACATCTTCATCTGCGGAAATGAACATGGAAGCATTTTGGCGTCCACCGGCAAAATAGTAGAGATCAACGGGATTCTGGATTAAAGCGCCTGCCAGACCTTCTTCCCTGAGGGCTTGAGCCATGGCCTCCTGACGATAAACCAGTTCAGAAACCGGGACTCTCCAGTCTTCGCCTTCATGGCCGCTCAAGTCGCTCTCGGACCAGGTCATCAGTAGGTGCAGGGGCGGGGCTATGATGAATACTGCGCGGAATCTCATGCCTTGAGTTCAAGAACTTCGGCATCAATCCTTGACTTGGCTATCTCACAATACTCCTGAGAAATGTCAACACCAACATATCTTCGACCGGTTCGGATTGCAGCGATAGCCGTACTCCCAGAACCGAGAAATGGGTCGAGAACGACATCGCCCGCAAAGCTGTACATCTCGATGCAACGGCGCGGCAGTTCCACTGGAAAGGGGGCAGGATGCTTTACTCGCTTTGCTGACTCGGTATTGAATGACCATATCGACTTGGTTTGTTGGATGAATTCCTCCTTGACAATGGTGTCCACCCTGCCGTTCTCCTTGTCCTCTGGACTGCGAGGAAGTTTGTATTCCCCTTTGCTGTAAACAAGAATGTATTCATGAATATCTCTGAGACATGGATTGCTGGCACTCTTGAACGAACCCCATGCACAGGAGGAGCCTGCGCTTGCTGCCTTGTCCCAGATAATCTCACCGCGCATCAGGAAGCCGATTTCCTGCATGATGATATTGATGTGGCTTGACAAGGGAATGTAGGGTTTCCTGCCTAGATTAGCCACATTGATCACTGCCCTGCCTCCCGGTACCAAAACCCTGTAACACTCCTCGAATACGTCTCTCAACAGCCCTAGATACTCCTTAAGAGTCAAGTCGTCATCATACTCCTTGGCCGCATTATAAGGAGGAGAGGTGACCATCAAATGAACCGTGTTATCAGGAATATCGATGCTTCTGCTGTCGCCACAAATGATGTGATTCTCACGGTCTGCTGGTAATGGGTTCGCCATTCCTGTATCTGATTCCTGTCTTTGATCATCATACATGCGACCCGAATAATACTTGGACGAATCATGCCCCTCGCGTTTGCTCACTCCAAATGAACTGGTGGCGGTGCTGGCACGTTTGCGAGCACCTGAGATTCCCTTGGAATCGTCTTCGCGCGCCATGGAACGCGCAACGGCTCGACTCATCACCTATAATCTGCCATCACTGAACCATTCAAGACCGCGATTTGCAGACCTGCGGGCCTACGCGAATCCCTGCAAGTGTATTCACACTCATTGAAATGGAGGGGAACCACTGAAAACCATCAGTTGTCCGCGAGGGTCTGATGGCAAGAGTCGTCACGCTGGACGAGGTTAAGTTAGAGGGCAAAACTGTCCTTCTAAGAACAGACATCAATTCACCTCTTCATCCAGAGACAAAATCCTTCCTCGATAATACAAGAATTCGGATGATTCTACCCACATTACGAAAATTATCCAAAAGCAAGGTAGTCATCATGACTCACCAGAGCAGACCAGGCAAATCAGACTTCACTGGAACTCTAGGGCACGCACGAGAACTGGGTAGACTAATTGGGAAGAAAGTGAATTGGGTGAATGACATCCATGGAGAGAAGGCACTTGCCGCAATCGAATCTCTTGAAATCGGAGAGATGCTCATGCTCAACAATGTGAGGATGGATGAAGAAGAGATTTCCATGAATAAAGCCAGTTATGAGAAATTGAGCGAAAGCAATATTGTTTCAACTCTATCTGGGGTTGTTGACGTATTTGTCAACGACGCTTTCGCCTGTGCCCACCGGAGTACTCCATCCACTACGGGATTCACCAATGTCATACCCTGTGTGGCTGGAGAATTGATGAGTAAAGAAATCCGAGCATTGCAAAGGGTCAGTGAAAATCCGGAACGCCCATGTATCGCTGTTCTTGGCGGCATCAAGGTCGATGATTCCATCAAGGTCGCGGACAATATGTTGCGAGGTGGAATCAGTGATCAAATATGGGTCATTGGCGGGGTTGCAAACCTGTTCCTGATATGCAGTGGCATCGATATCGGTCGCCCCAGTACTGAATTCCTGCGTAATGAATTGGGCGATTCCTGGGATGATGTGGTCGAGATGGCAAACATTCTACTTGCAGACCATGGAGAACAGATAATCATGCCAGATGACCTTGCTGCGAATATTGGTGGAAACAGAGTTGATACCGCTATTGGAGAATTGCCAATCGAAGCGCCACTGCTTGATCTTGGAGTGATGTCCACGCTGAAATTGTCCAAGGCAATCAAGGAGGCTGGAACCGTAATACTGAACGGTCCCGCTGGAGTGTTCGAGATGGAAGATTTCGCTTTCGGAACAGTCGAGATGTTGAACGCTTGCTCAGAATCAAAAGCCTATACTATCATGGGCGGGGGACATACCGCCACCTTGGTATCTCAAATGGGCATTGCCAGCAAGATGGGGCATGTCTCCACAGGAGGAGGGGCCTGCATGAGTTTCCTTTCAGGCGAAAGCCTGCCAGTATTGGCTGCATTAGCCAATAATGCATTACGTTTCGATGTCGAGATTATCATGCATGGAATCGAAGAATCTTGATTGCCGATGTGCTTATCTCAGGCTTTCAGGTGGGTGAAGCATCGCCACTGTAGCTTAGTTGGTAGAGCGCGTGATTCGTAATCACGAGGTCGGGAATTCGAGTTTCCCCTGTGGCTCTTGTCGCTGGATGTTGCACCACAGTTTAGCATCGCACTTCCTTCGATGCATGATGTTGTTGGATGGACCGTACTGAGCGTTATTCTCAGTCCAGTGCTCAACTTCCCCTGTGGCTCCAATATTCCGAAAGCCACATCCCATATGGCCCTGTCCACGGGGTATGGTCGACGATATGGCTATGCGATATCGCAACACTATTCTCATCGACGACGACCAGAAGACTCACCATGGCGATTTCCTGATCCATCCGGATGGAAATTGGTCGTTATCCAAGGGCGATGAAGATGTTCAGGAGGATATTGATGGCTCTTCACGTCTACTGACCCGTACCTTCCAGAACTGGCATACACATCTTGCAATGCAGTTGAATGCAAGAGATTTCAGCGATGGATATCCTCTCAAAGAATGGTTAGAGAAGGCCATATTCCCGACTGAGAAACGCATCTCGGTTAAGATGGTTGAAGCGGGTTCATACGCGGGAGCTGCTGAATTGATTGCATGAACGGTTCCCTGAGGCACTCGTGCAAGGGACCAATCCTGTGGGCAAACTCTTTCTCCAGGTCCGCTCTGAGAA
>PVBE010966365.1_pt1 | contig 18073 bp, 17 predicted proteins | sample 1631181 | NCBI WGS metagenome assembly PVBE01 (sample SAMN08397723, study PRJNA350692) | Marine metagenome, whole genome shotgun sequencing project. | isolation source: water | place: Pacific Ocean | collected 2012-04
ACTGAAAGGTCATCTCGTCGGTGCCCATGGGGTAGTGGTGGCCGTCGCGGGCGTTCAGCAACTGGCTCGGCGGGATGCGGCTGATCCGTTTCTGAACCTCGAGGGCGAAGCGCATCGGGTGCCCGGCCTTCCAGCACAGCGCCGTGACGGTCCTCGGGCTGCGCGTCTCCAGGATACGTCGCGCGTCGGCCAACTGAATTCCCGCGCGCAGGGCGAGCGAGGCGACCACGAAATCGTCGTCACCCCTGTCCAGCGCCTCGGCGACCGCTTCGTCGGTCAGCTGCCCGTCCTGGAACAGTCGTTGGGCGCGGCTTTTGGCGTCCGCGGGCGTTTTGCTCGGCGCCGGTTTCTTCACCGGCGCCTTCGTGGGCGACTTCGTGGGCGACTTCGCGGAAGACCTCGCGGCTGACTTCGAAGGTGACTTCGCGGGCGTTCTCCGGACCGCGCCGCCGCGCGACCACATGGCCTCGTCGAGGTCGGTGGCGGTGTGCGGGTCCAGCTCCTTGCGCGACCGCAGCGCCGTCAATAGCGACGACGCGACGAAGCGAGCGAGTTTCATAATCGCGCTGACAGGGAGTGACGGCCTCGTGACCAGGGGCTCGTGCCATTCCTCGATCTCGGGCGCATCGTCGACCACGCGCTCGATGGTGTGGTCGTCGATGACGGCACGCTTGTTCTTCAGGAGGCGGGTGACCGTCGGCACGGTTCCCTTGGCGACGATGGCTTTGCTGACCTCGGCCTCGACCGTTTCGCGCTCGGCAATGGCGGATTTTGCCCAGTCCGGGGCGTCGCCCGAGGCGATGTCGACGAGATCATCGTCGGTCAGCACCGGTGAATTACGGAGAATCGGGTCGGCAACGTCGCGCTCCGGATCGTTCGCGAGTTGGAGGATGATCGCCCGGGGCGCCGACTTCTCGCCCATGATCGCCTCGGCGAGCGTCCGGCGGACGCGGACAAGGCTGTCGCGCGCCAATGTTTCCAGAATAGTGAAGCCCGTGCGCCAGAGCTGCGATCTCTCGTCTTCCGGCAGGCCGTCGCCGACGATCCTGTTCGCGAGCAGGCAGCGGACCGTGTAGTCGGTATCGTGCGACAGGATGGTGTGGGCCTGGCGCGGCGTCGTCGGGTTCTCGGCCACCGCGCGTCGCACCTCGCGAGAGGCGTCCTCGGCCAGGAAATACAGGATCTCGGCCGGCGTCCCCGCGTCGGACGCCAAACGGAGCCTGACTTCCGGATCCGGCGCGCGCGCGAGCTCCATAACGTTCTCGTATTGCGTGCCTTTCGCACCCATGATCATTCCGCCGACGCTGTTTGGACCCAACTTAGGTGGGGCGAATTAAGGAATCTTTACGTTTCGCGAGGGCAAATTTTCGGCTTCCGCCGGCTCGCTGAACGGGGTTTCGGCGCCCGCCGCGATGTTGCACAATGGAGCGGTATGGTCATGGTCATTCGTTCGAGCCTCACAGCCATCTTTCTCGCCGCCGCCATTCCGGCCGTGGGTCAGGCGCTCGACCCTGCCTCCGGCCGCTTGACGGCGTTCGTGTGCGAGTCGCTGCCGTCGCCGTTGCGGGTCGAGATCGAGTCGCCTGAAGGGTCGAGCCGTACGGATAGCCTTAAACGGGTTCTCATTCGCGCGCTCGCCGCCCGGCACGCGGTCGTCGCACCGGGCGCGCCGCTCCGGCTCAGCCTCTATGTCGGCTCGGTGCGCGAGGCCGAAGTTCGCAAGGGACGCGATCTCGGCGAGTTCAGCCGCGGCAACGCCAGCGACGAACGGACGCGGTTCCGCATCAACTTGTGGTCCAACAAGCGCGACAGTGTCATCGGCGGACGGCGCCACGAGATCCTCACCGCTGCCGTCGATGAGCTGCACGTCGAGATCACCCTCGACGACCAAAGCGACGGTCGTTGCATCTGGCAGGGCGAGGCGGTGCACCGGCTCGATGGCCGCGATGAGCAGTCGGTGGCGGAGCAAATAATACCCAAGCTGATCGAACGGCTCGGACAGTCGGCCAGCGCGGAGCCGATCGCGCTCGAGTGATGGCTCAGGACTCGGGCGCCTGAAGCCCGAAGGCGTCCGCGAGCAGCTCGTAGGACCGGAGCCGCGCCTTAAACCGGTCGCAGATCGTCACCACCACGAATTCGTCGATGCCGTAGAGTTGGCCGAGCTCGTCGAGGCGGGCGCGGACTTGCTCCGGCGCGCCGGCAATGGTTCGGCCGCGATTTTGCTCGATAATGGCGCGCTCATGCTCGCTGTAGGGATAGCTTTCGGCCTCCTCGACCGTCGGCACCGGCATGGTCTCGCCGCGGTACAGGCGCAACATCCATAGATCGCGTGACTTGCGGAGACGCTGAGCCTCCTCGTCGGTGTCGGCGCAGATGACGAAAACCCCGATGCTGCCGGCCGGCTCTGCGCGTACGCCCGACGGCCTGAAATTCTCGCGATAGCCCGCCATGACCATCTCGCCGCCACGATCGACGATGAAGTGAGCGAACGAGAAGGCGCAGCCGAAATGGGCTGCCATGGCGGCGCTTTGGTCGGACGAGCCCAGCAGCCAGATTTCGGGCTCGGTCGGCCCACTCGGCATGGCGGTGACGCGGGCGAACGGATGCTCGGCCGGCAGCGCGCCCTCGATGTATCCGATGACATCGCGGACCTGGGCCGGGAACTGATCGATGCCGAGCGCTCCCGGCCCGTGGGCGAGCGCCATGGCGGTGAGCTGGTCCGAGCCCGGCGCCCGACCGATGCCGAGGTCGATGCGCCCGGGGTGAAGGGTCTCCAGCATGCGAAAGTTCTCGGCCACCTTGAGGGCGCTGTAATGGCTCAACATCACGCCGCCCGATCCGACGCGGATTCGCTTGGTCTCTGCCGCCACGTGTCCGACAAGGATTTCCGGCGTCGATCCCGCAAGACCGCCCGACGAATGGTGCTCGGCGAGCCAGTAGCGATGATACCCGAGCCGGTCGGCGAGCCGCGCGAGCTCTATCGTTTCGCGGACCGCATCCCCGGCCGTCGCGCCGCTGCGGATCGGAGACTGGTCGAGGACGCTGAGACGGGTCATGTCGTTACAAGCGATACCGGCTGGACGGTTCATGCTCGGGCGGCGCTCGACTGCCACCCTTTTGCCATAGTTCTAAGGCATGGCTGGGGCCATGTCGAAGATGCTGTTCGTTATGGTCACGGCGGCGGCGATGTCGCTGTCCGGGACATTCGCCCTCGGCGCCGATCCGAAACCCGCGCCGGACGTTCCAAGCCAAGCCGAGAAGGCCCTCAAGGAGGGCGCCGAGAGGATCATGCGCGCGCTGGAGCTGATGCTGCACGCGGTGCCGCAATACGAGATGCCGGAGGTGCTCGACAACGGCGACATCATCATCCGGCGCCGCAATCCCAATGTTCCTCGACGCAAGAGCTCGCCCAAGAGGACCGACGAAACCGCGACCTGATCGCCGTCGTCTTCGTGGCGTCGCGTGGATGACACCGGATCCGCGGGGCTATAGGTTGGCGCGATGGTTGAAGACGCCGCTGCCGCGCCCAGACCGGCGACCATCGACTTGTTCCGGGACGGACGGGCGGGACCCACGATCCTGCTGAATCTCGGCGTGTCGTTTCATGCCGTGAATGTCTTCGTGATCACCACGGTGATGCCGTCGGTGGTCGACGACATCGGCGGAGTAGCGCTCTATGCGTGGCCCGCGATGCTCTACATGGTCGGTACGATCGTCGGCGCGACATGCGGCGAGCCGGTGCTCGCCGCGTTCGGCCGGCGCGGCGCGTTCGTCGCCGCCGCGGCGGTCTTCGGGATCGGGGCCGCGGGATGCGCGAGCGCGCCGACCATGCTCGTGCTGCTGGTCACCCACCTCGTCCAGGGTTTCGGTGGTGGCTTGCTGATCTCGCTGTCGATGGCGCTGGTTGGCTCGTTCTACGACGGCCCGTTGCGAATCCGGGTCCTGGCGGCGTTGTCGGTCACTTGGGGCGTCGCCGCCCTGGTCGGCCCGCCGGTCGGCGGCGTCTTCGCCGAGATCGGCTGGTGGCGCGGCGCGTTCTGGGTTTCGGTTCCGCCGATTATCCTGTTCGCCTGGGCGTCGTGGCGGATGATCCCGGTCTCGGCGCGCACGGGGGCGGGAGCGGTGTGGCCGTTTCATCGTCTGGCATTGCTCGCGCTCGCGGTGGTCGCGGTCGGCGTCTCCGGCCAGGTCGTCGCCTCGGGGCCCGTGCCCGGCCCGCCCGGATCGATTGATTTGGGTCCGATCGGCGCCCATGGCGCGAGCGCGGTCAAGGCGGCTCTGATCGGGGCCGCGATCCTCCTGGTGTGGCGTGCATTCCGGCTCGACGCGTTATCCGCCCGGCCGCTGTTTCCATCGCGCGCGATGTCGTGGTCCTCACCCGTCGGTGTCGCGTACTGGGTGTTCTTCTTCGTCTCGATGACCCACGTCTCGATCTCGGTGTTCATGCCGCTGGTCCTCAAGGTCCTGCATGGGGTGGGGCCGCTATGGCTCGGCACCTTCGCGACCATCTTCTCGATCGCGTGGACCCTGGGCTCGGTCGTCGCCGCGGGATGGAGCGGCGCGCGCGCCGAAATCGCCATGTGGGCCGGAATGGCGACGACGGCGGTGGCGCTCGGCGGCCTCGCGCTCGGCGCGGCGTCGGCCCCGCTCTGGTTTCTCGCCGCTTGCGTGACCCTGATCGGCGTCGGCATCGGCGTTGCCAACGTGCATGCCGTTTCGTGGGCGATCTCCATGGCGCCGGCCGGCGAGGAAACCATCACGGCGAGCGCGATGCCGGCGATCCGATCGCTCGGCATCGCCTTCGGCGCGGCCATGGCGGGGATGATCGCCAACACTGCGGGACTCGCCGAGGGCGTCTCGCGCACGGTCGTCTCCTCGGCGATGACGTGGGTCTTCGCCGTCAACGTCATCCCGCCCGCGGTCTCGGTCTATCTCGTCTTCCGCATGCTGCGCTTGGCCCGGCCCGCCCGCCCGGCGTCGGCGTGAGTCGCTCGAAGGCTTTGCCTGTCGCGGCGCATCGGCGATAATGGGTCTGGCAACGAAGGGATGAGTCATGGCGATTCGGACAATCGCGATCCTGAGCCCCGGCGACATGGGATCCGGCTTCGGGCGCGACCTCGGCGCGCGTGGCCTGGATGTTATCACGTGCCTTGCCGGGCGCGGCGCGGTGACCCGGGCGCGCGCCACCGAGGCCGGGTTTCGCGACGTGCCGGATCTCGATGCGCTGGTGTCGGAAGCCGAGGTTGTTCTTTCCATCATGCCACCCGAATCGGCACCCGGGGTCGCCCGCGACGTCGCCGAGGCCATGCGGCGGACCGGCGCTACCCCGGTCTACGCCGATTGCAACGCCATCTCGCCCGATACCACGCGCGAGATCGAGAAGACTATCGTGGCTTCCGGCGCCGAGTACATCGACGGCGGCATCATCGGACACTCCCCCGGCAAGTCGGACATGCCGGTCCGGCTTTTCGTTAGCGGCCCCCGGTCGGCGCTGCTGACCGAGATCGACGGCGGCAACATCGACGTTCGCGATTGCGGGCCCGGCATCGGCGACGCGTCAGCCGTAAAGATGTGCTACGCGTCGGTCACCAAGGGCACCAATACGCTGCACACCGCTGCGTTGATCACCGCCGAGCGGCTCGGCGTCGGCAAGCTGGTCCGCGACGAGTTCCAATACAGCTCGCCGGCCGCCTATCAGCGCATGAACGCCATGGTGCCCAGGCTGCCCGTCGATGCGGCGCGCTGGATCGGAGAGATGGTCGAGATCGCCCATACCTACGAGTCGGTGGGCGTGACACCCAATTTCCACCGCGGCGCCCGCGAGATCTACGACCTCTTGGCGGCGACGCCGATCGCCGCCGAGACGCGCGACACCATCGATACCAGCCGCACGCTGGAACAGGTGTTGCGGATCTACGTCGACCAACTGCTCAGCCGCGAGGCGGCGGAGTAGGGGCGGCCGTGGCGACGCCCCATCTTCCCGGCTCGCGAGCGCTGGCGCTGCCCGGTGGCGGCGACGTCGACCTCGTCGTCCGGCGGAGCGCGCGGGCGCGGCGTATTCTGCTTCAGGTCGGGCAGGTCGACGGCGCGGTCGAGCTGGTTCTGCCGCGCGGCGCGGCACTCGATGAGGCGCTCGAATTCGCTGAACAAAAAGCCGCCTGGGTCGAGCGCCGCCTCGATCTCGTGCTGCCCCGCGTTCCGTTCACCGATGGCGCGGAGGTTCCGTTCCAGGGCGCCCTACTCAGAATTCGGCGCCTCGACGGACCCGGCGTCGCGGTCCGGCACGCCGGCGCCGAGCTGCTGGTATCGGGACGCGACGATACGTTGCCCGGACGGGTGCGGCGCTGGTACCGCAACGAAGCGCGGCGCGAGATCGTCGATCGGGCGCGGGACAAGGCCGCGCGGCTCGGCCGGCAAAGCGGTCGCGTCACGGTGCGTGACCAGCGCTCGCGCTGGGGCAGCTGCTCGCAAGACGGCAACCTGAATTTCTCGTGGCGGCTGATCCTGGCCCCGGACGACGTGCTCGACTACGTCGTCGCCCACGAGGTCGCGCATCTCGCCGAGATGAACCACGGCGACCGGTTCTGGCGTCATGTCGGGCGTCTTTGCGTCGATGCCGATGCGGCGCGCGCGTGGCTGCGCTCGCGCGGCGCGTCGCTCCACCGATTCGGCTAGGTCTCTAGTTCACGACGACGCCGCTGCCCTTGAGCTTGACGCCCTTTCCGCTGAAACGATTGCCAATCATTCGGAGCGGCTGGTTGCTTCGGTTCCAGACGAAACGTGTTCTCCGGCGATGATCGTTCTTGAAGACATTGTTGGAGATGATGCTGCCCTGGCTCGGGTTCTTGACGCCTTCCTCGCCGATCGAGATCATCGCCATGGCGTTGTCCGACCTGGCGCCCTTCTCCATGACGTTGTTGCGGATTACCGCCGTGCCGCCATTGGGAATGTTGATCGAGAAGCTGGAGGTTCCGATGGCGCCGTCGGTGATTCGATTTCCAATGATTTCCGAGCGTAATGCTCGTGATTTAATGTGATGTCCGAACTTGTGGAAGCGGAACGTCGATCCGACGATCCTCAGTCCCGTGATCGATCCGGCGTAGACTCCGTGGCCGCAGAATCTCGAGCAGTCGCCGTTCTGCTGAAACGTGCTGCTCTCGACGACGAGCCATGACTTGCGCTTGTTGTGGGTCAGGATGCCCATCTGGTTGTTATAGAAATGGCTGTTGCGCACCACCAGCAGTCCGCCCTGAAAGCGGATCCCGGCGCCGTTGCGATTGGCCACGCGCGAGCCCGAGAAGCGCATGTTCTCGACCTTGACGGCATGGCCGTAGATGACCCAGATCGCCTTGCCCTCGCACGAGATGTCCTTGACGTGCGCGAGCCCGCCGACCCCGCGCAGGACCAGGCGGTTGGCGCGCCAGACGGCGCAGTCGCGATAGACGCCGGCATCAATTAGGACGACGTCGCCGTCACGGACCAGTCTGGCGGCCTGGCTTGGAGTGCGTAATTGGCGGCTGGGGCCGACGTGATAGACGACGCCTTTGCGTTGGACCTGGGCGGCTTGCGACGCGGCACCCGCCTCCGCACCGGCCCATCCCGCCAAGGTCGCGGCCACCACGAGAATCGCCGTCGATCTGGCCATGCCGCCCCGGCGTCGGTTACTGGATCAACTCGAACATCGCCTTCAGTATAGGGCTTTCCGGGTTATTGAACTGTTGACCGACATCGAAATGGTTGAGGCCCGGAAGGTCAAATTCCTGGCAATCGAACCCGCACCCGCGCCAGGCGGCGGCGAACTCCATGGACTGGCGGCGGAACTCGTCGTGCTCGCCGCCGCCATAGCCGATGATCAGCGGGCACCCGCGCTCGGGCAGATGGCGGATCGGGCTGAGCCGCTCGACCGCCGCGTCGTCGAGGTGAAGGTATTCGTTTCGGGCGCTCAGGCGCACGGGCTCCAGGTCGTAGATGCCGCTGCACGCAAGGGCGCCCTGGATCATATCGTGCGGCAGGCCGTGGTCGCGCTCCCAGTCGGTGGTGATCATCATGCCCACGTTGTGGGCACCCGATGAATGGCCGGCGACGTAGAAGCGGTCGGGATCGGCGCCGAAGTCGCGGCAGTTCCGGAACGCCCATGCGACGGCGGCGCGGTTGTCGGCGACCTGTTCGTCGAGCGTCACCTTGGGCACCAGGCCGAAATGGACCGACACGAACGTCGCCCCCGCGGCGACGAAGGATTCGGCCAGATAGCTGTTGGAGTCCTTGTGCATCCGCGTCCAGGCGCCGCCGTGGATGTAAACGACGACCGGAGAACCGGAATTGCCGGCCGGAAAGACGTCGAGAACCTGATCCTCCGACGGTCCGTAAGAGATGTCGAGGCGGCCGTCGAGCTTGGCCCGCACGCGCTCGCTCTCGGTGTCGTTGAACTCGAAATATTCCTCAAAGTTGGTCACCAGAGCGCGCTGGTTATAATTGTAGTCGAGCTCCTCCTGGGTGTAGTCGAGCCACACCTTGGCCGCGTCCGGTGCCGCCATCGGGTCTCCCTTCGCCGAAGTTCAGCGGGGATTTTACAATTTCCGCCCTTTGTGTGCATCATCGGTATGCCAAACAAAGCAATTGTGGGAGGACGAACAATGTTCCAGTTAAAGCATTCGATGGTCGTGTTGACGGCCGTTGCCGCGGCGGCGTTAATCGCCCATTCGGCATCGGCGCAAAGCGTCAGCATTGGGACCTTGCCGCAGGGCTCGCTCGCCTACGGTATCGCGTCGTCGGTCGCCAAGGTGATCAGCGACAATTCGGACATGGTGACGCGCGCCGTCGGCATCGGCGGCTCCAACATCTTCATTCCGCAGGTCAACCAGGGCAAGCTCGAGATGTCGACCGCGAACGCGATCGAGGCCAACTTCGCGGTCAGGGGCAAAGGCACGTTTCCGGGCAAGCCGAATCCGAACCTGCGTATCCTGGCCCGGCTGCTGACCTTCCAGACCGGTTTCATGGTGCGCAAGGAATCCGACATCCAGAGCATCAACGACTTCAAGGGCAGGCGGTTCCCGTCGGGCTTCACCAGCCAGAAGATCGTCGAGGTCCTGATCCGCGCGGCGTTCGCGACCGAGGGGATGAGCTTCAAGGACGTCAACGGCGTGCCGGTGCCCAACTTCGTGCGCGCGACCGACGAGCTGGTCGCCGGCAAGGTCGAGGGATCGTACCTGGCGCCGGGCTCAGGCATCGTGCGCAAGGCCAATGCGCGGGTCAAGATCCGCTTCCTGTCGCTCAAGCAGAACCCGGAGAACGCCAAGACCATCGGCAAAATCGCGCCCGGCGCATTCTACACCGTGGTCAAGCCGGCAAAGCGCTTGCCCTATATCGAAAAGCCCACCACCATGCTCGGCTTCGACTACCTGATCATCGTCGGCGCAAAGGTGGCGGACGAGGTCGCCTACAAGTCGGTCAAGGCGCTCTATGGCAACAAGAAGGGCCTGATCGCCGGCCATGGCGTGTTGCGCGGCTTCAGCCCCAAGCTGATGGGCAAGAAGGGCATCGGCGTCGATTACCATCCCGGCGCGGTGAAGTTCTTCAAGGAAGCCGGCATCTATTAACACGGCGAATCTGAGGGTGGCCGAAACAGACATCGGCACCGGCGAAGGCCAGCCCGTCCAGCGACTGGGCGGGTTCGGCCACGCGCTGGTCCAGACCTGCGCGGTCCTGCTGTCGCTGGGCTCGATCGCCTGGGCGGCCGATCTCTACCGCGCCGTCGGGCTGGTGCTCTATAACGAGCAGTTCTATGCCGCCATGCTCGGCATTACGCTGCCGCTGGCGTATCTCAAGTTTCCGCTGGTCAAGGGCCGATCCGGCCCGGTCCCGCTGTACGACGCGGTGATCGCGGCGGTGGCCTTCGTCGCTTGCTGCTACGTCGCGTGGGTCTATCCGAGATTCGCCAATGTGATGGCCGAAGAGCCGCTCGATGCTTTGGTCGTCAGCGCGATCATTCTGCTCCTGATCGTCGAGGGTCTGCGCCGGTCGGTTGGCAACGTGCTGGTGATCCTGCTGCTGGCGTTCCTAGCCTATGCGATGTGGGGCCACCATGTCCCCGGCCGGCTGGTCGGACGCGAGCTCGACCTGACGACCATCGTCATTCAGATCGCGCTCGATCCGCAGTCGCTGCTCGGCATCCCGATGAAGATCGCGACGACCATCGTGATCGCGTTCGTGTTCCTCGGCCACGTTCTGCTGCATTCGGGCGGATCGGCGTTCTTCACCAACATCAGCATGGCGGCCGTCGGGCGCTATCGCGGCGGCTCGGCCAAGATCGCGGTGACGGCGTCGGGCTTCTTCGGCTCGATCTCGGGCTCGGCGGTGTCCAACGTGGTCTCGACCGGTGTGATCACCATCCCGCTGATGCGCCAGTCCGGCTATACCGCCGAGGCCGCCGGCGGCATCGAGGCGGTGGCGTCGACCGGCGGCCAGCTCATGCCGCCGATCATGGGCGCGACCGCCTTCGTCATGGCGGAGTATCTCGAGGTCCCCTATACCGACGTCGTGCTCGCCGCACTGGTGCCGGCGATCCTTTATTACACGGCGCTGTTCATCGTCACCGATCTCGAAGCGGCGCGCACCGGCATCGCCAGCGTCGACGAAAGCGAGCTGCCGCGATTCTGGGCCTCGCTTAAGGCCGGCTGGTTTTTCCCGCTGCCGTTCGGCGTGTTGATCTATGCCTTGTTCGGACTCAACGAAAGCCCGGAAACCTCGGCGCTCTACGCCTCGGTGGTGTTGTTCGTGTGCGCGGCCGTGTTCGGATACGAGGGCAAGCGCATGGGGCTCGGCGGGCTCTACAATGCGCTCAGGGACACCGGTTCGGCCTGTATCGACATCATCCTGATCGTCGCCGCGGCCGGGCTGGTAATCGGCCTGTTGAACCTGTCGGGGCTCAGCTTCGGACTGACATACGCGCTCGGCAAGCTCGGCGAGGGCAACCTGCTGCTGTTGCTGGTGATCGCGGCGGGTCTCTGCATCCTCCTCGGGATGGGCATGCCGACACTCGCGGTCTATGTGCTGGTGGCGTCGCTGGTGGCGCCGTCGATCGTCCAGTTCGGCATCGACAAGATGGCGGCCCATCTGTTCGTTCTCTACTACGGCATGATGTCGATGATCACGCCGCCCATTGCCATCGCCGCGTTCGCCGCCGCGACCCTGACCCATGCCGATCAGATGAAGACCGCCGTCGCCGCTGTCCGGTTCGGCTGGATCGCCTACGTGCTGCCGTTCCTGATCATCGCCTCGCCGACCCTGATCATGAAGGGGCCGACGCTTGACATCGTGATCGACGTGGCGACCGCCTTCATCGGCGTTTGGCTGGTCTCGTTCGGGCTGATGGGCTACTTCGTCCGCCCGCTCGACTTGATGATGCGTCTCGGTTTCGCGGCGGCTGGGACCGCCGCCTTCATTCCGGTCGGCGCATTCACCGGCGCGTCGCCCGCGATAGCCGCGGGGATCGCGTTCGGCGGCCTCCTCGCCGGGCGCGAGGTCATTGGCCGGCGTCGCGCGGCAGCCTAGGAGCCCTCGCAGTTTCACGCCGCTCCTGCCACGCCATGTTGAAAACCGCGGCGAAGACCACCACGGCGCCGACGATGGTCCAGATGTCGGGGATTTCGGCGAACAGCAGGTATCCCGCGATGCCGGCCCAGATCAGCTTGGTGAAGTCGATCGGCAGGACCAGCGTCGCATCGGCGTCGCGGAACGCCTGCGACAGGCAGAGCTGCGCGAATCCGCCGAGCGCGCCCAGCAGCGCCAGCAGGCCGAGCTCCGTCCAGTTCGGCCACACCCAGACGAACAGCGAGGCGACGAAGGCGAACGGCACCTGCATCAGCGCCGCATAGAGCGCGATCGTCAGCGCCGATTCGGTGCGGGCCAGCACCTTGATGCACATCAGCGCGCATGCCCAGGTGCCCGATGACAGCACCACCATCACCTCGCCCAAGCCGATTTCCTGGACACCCGGGCGCAGGATGATCAGCGCTCCCGCCAAGCCGACCACGAGCCCGACCCAGCGACGTCCCGACAGGGTCTCACCCAGAAACACCACCGCGAGAGCCGAGGCGAACAACGGGGTGGTGAACGACAGGGCGGTCACGTCGGTCAGCGGAATCACGGTCAGCGCGTAGAAGAAGGCGAGCATCGCGACCATGTTGAGGGCGGCGCGCAACGTCATCAGGCCCAATTTGCGGGTCCTGAGAGGGTTGGCCTCGGCCCTGAAAAGGACCGGGACGAAGATCAGGACGCCGAACAGGTTGCGAAAGAAAGCGATCTCGAAGACGTGGATCTGGGCGGCGACCTCGCGGATGGTCACGTTCATGGCGACGATGCTGAGCGTCGCCGCCAGCATCAGCAGCATGCCCCGCAGGCGGCGCGGGATGACGTCGAAGCGACGGACGATGGCGCGAGTGGGGGAGATGACGATCTGCCGGGTTGGTGGTTCCCATGTCTTTAGCACAGCGCGCCGGCAGCCGCATCAAGGGCTGGCAAGTGGGCCCGTGTCCGTCGATAATGCGCGCCGGGAAGACGTGTAGTGGGCAACGGGTAGTCGGAAATGGAAAACATCCTTCTTGCCGTGGTGATCGGCTTGGCGGTGTGGCTGTTCATGCGGAACGCGCGCATGATGCGTGAGCGCAAGCGCCGGCAGGCCGCGCCGGGACCCGGTGGCGGTGGCGAAGACGCGTCGCCGCAGAAGTCGATGCCGCGCATGGGAACGCCTGGCACGATCTCGCGCCAACAGATGGCGGCCCTGAAGGAAAACGATTTCGAGCCGGACCGCCGGTGGAGCCATGAGGAGGCGCAGCTGATCCTCGATTCGGTGACCTATCTGCGCGCCACCGTTCGCATGGTCACCGGCGAGACCGGCGCGCCGATCGAGGTTCAAAACAATATTCTCGCTTTCATCCTCGGCGACGAAACGTTGCGTGACAGAGTGCTCGACTGGGGTCTCAACCGCACCCGCGACGAGGAAGACGCCGGCGAAAACGTCGAGCTGCCGCAAGACGAAATCTTCGAGCGCATCGCCGGTCACGTCCGCGAGCTGTGGCAGGACAACTGACCCGCGATGGCGGCCGGGGTTGCGAGCACCGCGCGGTTGAAGACCGAGGCGTTCGATTTCGAGCTGCCCAGGGACTCGATCGCGGCCCGACCCGCCGCGCCGCGGGACTCGGCGCGCATGCTGGTGGTCGAGCGCGGGCTCCGCGATGCACATGTGCGTGATCTACCGGAGTTGCTTCGCCCAGGCGATGTTCTGGTGCTCAACGACACCCGGGTCGTGCCGGCCCGCCTGACCGGGCGGCGCGGCGCGGCGCGGATCGAGGTCACGCTGCACAAGCAGGATCGGCCCGGTGTGTGGTGGGCGTTCGCCAAGCCCGCCCGCCGATTGCGAATCGGCGACGAGATCGTCTTCGCGCCCGAGTTCTCGGCCGTCGTTGGCGACAAGCGAGACGGCGGCGAAGTCCGCCTCGATTTCCACGGCCACGACGATGTCTTCGCCGCGCTCGAGCGGCTCGGCGAGATGCCGCTGCCGCCCTACATTCCCCGCCCGGACGGCGCTGATGCGCGCGACCGCGACGACTACCAGACCGTCTATGCGGCGCGCGACGGCGCGGTCGCGGCGCCGACCGCCGGGCTCCATTTCACCGACGAACTGCTGCGGGCGATCGATGCTCGCGGCGTCGGTCTCGTCCATCTCACCCTGCATGTCGGTGCGGGAACGTTCCTTCCGGTCAAGGCGGAGTTTGTCGAGGACCATCGCATGCATGCCGAATGGGGCGAGATCGATGCCGCGGCGGCGCGGGCGATCAATGCTGCCCGTGACGCCGGCGGCCGCGTGGTCGCCGTCGGTTCGACCGCGCTCCGCCTGCTCGAATCCGCCGCCGGGGCGGACGGGCGCGTCGCGCCATTCGTCGGCGAAACGTCGATTTTCATTACGCCCGGATACCGGTTCCGGGCCGTCGACGTGCTGATGACCAACTTTCACCTGCCGCGATCGACGCTGTTCATGCTGGTCTCGGCGTTCGCCGGCCTCGAGCGGATGCGCGCGGCCTATCGTCACGCCATTGATGCCGGCTACCGGTTCTATTCGTATGGCGACTCGACGCTGCTGTTCAGGGACCCGGCGCTGTGAGTAGCCCGCGCTTCGGGTTCGAGGTCGCCGCGACCGATGGTTTCGCGCGGCGCGGCCGCCTCGCCACCGCCCACGGCATCGTCAACACGCCGGCCTTCATGCCGGTTGGCACCGCCGCCACCGTCAAGGCGATGACGTCGGAGGCGGTCGCGGCGACCGGCGCCGAGATCCTGCTCGGCAACACGTATCATCTGATGCTGCGGCCCGGCGCCGATGCCATCGACCGGCTCGGCGGGCTGCACCGATTCATGAGCTGGAACAAACCGATCCTGACAGACTCGGGTGGCTTCCAGGTGATGTCGCTGGCCAAGCTGCGGACGCTCGGCGAGGCGGGTGTCGTGTTCCAGTCGCACCTCGACGGTGCGCGCCACGAGCTTACACCCGAGCGCTCGGTCGAGATTCAGCGCCTGCTTGATTCGAACATCACCATGGTGCTCGACGAGTGCACCCCGTTCCCGGTCGAGAAGGCGGCGGCCGCTGAATCCATGCGTCTATCCACACGCTGGGCCGGGCGCTGTTGCGAGGCGTTCGTCGAGCGCCCGGGTTACGGCCTGTTCGGTATCGTCCAAGGCAGCGTGTTCGACGACCTCCGGCATGAATCGGCGGCCGCGCTGGCCGACATCGGCTTCGATGGTTATGCCATCGGCGGGCTCGCGGTCGGTGAGGGGCAGGCGATGATGTACGAGGTGATCGAGGCGACCGTGCCGGCACTGTCGGCCGACCGGCCGCGTTATCTGATGGGTGTCGGCACGCCGTCCGATATCGTCGGCGCTGTCGGGCGCGGCATCGACATGTTCGATTGCGTGCTGCCGACGCGCTCGGGCCGCACCGGGCAGGGGTTTACACGGCGCGGCGCCATCAACGTCCGCAACGCCCGCCACGTCGAGGATCCGCGCCCGATCGACCCGGGTTGCGAGTGCCCGACGTGTTCGGGCTACAGCCGCGCCTATGTCCATCACCTGTTCAAAGCGCGCGAAATGCTCGGACCAATGCTGTTGACGAGCCATAACCTGCACTATTATCAGGAGCTGACGATGGGCCTCAGGGGCGCCATCGAGGACGGTGCGCTCGGGTCCTTCGCCGCCGCGTTCGAGACCGAACAGCAGGCCGGCGACATCGAGCCGTTATAGGCGGGAGCCATGACAGACGATCTCACGCAACTCGGATCCCCGACCGGCGTTCCCGTCTCGCCCGACGAGGCGGTGATCGAGAAGGTGACGAACCCGCACGTCGATACCCGTTACGTGGTGCGCTTCACGTGCCCCGAGTTCACGTCGCTATGTCCGATCACCGGCCAACCCGACTTCGCCCATCTGGTCATCGACTATTGGCCCGATGGCTTCATCGTCGAGAGCAAGTCGCTCAAGCTCTATCTCTCGTCGTTTCGCGATCACGGCACGTTCCACGAAGACTGCACTGTTGGTATCGCCAAGCGGCTGATGGAGGAAATCGCGCCGCACTGGCTTCGCATCGGCGGCTACTGGTATCCGCGCGGCGGCATGCCGATCGACGTGTTCTATCAGACCGGCCCGGCGCCGGACGATCTATGGCTTCCCGACCAGGGCGTGAGCCCCTATCGCGGCCGCGGCTAGGAGCCGCCGACAAGGGCGCGATCCGCGACCGGGCGCTCGCCGCGGGCTTCGATGCGGTTGGGTTCGCGGATGCGGCGCACGGGGCGGGCGCCGATCTCGCCGAGTTTCTGGCGCTGGACTATCACGGTGACATGGGCTGGCTCGCCGGCACCGCCGATCGCCGCGCGTCTCCGACGTCGCTGTGGCCGGACGCCAAGGGCGTCGTCGCGCTCGCCGCCAACTATGCGCCCGAGGACGATGCCTTCGAAGCGCTCGGCGATCGGGGGCGCGGTGCGATTTCGGTCTACGCTCGGGGGCGCGACTATCACGATGTGCTCAAGAAGCGGCTCCGCGTGCTGGCGGATTGGATCCACCAAACCTACGACTCCGAGGTCAAGCTGTTCGTCGACACCGCGCCTGTGATGGAAAAGCCGGTCGCCGAGCGCGCCGGGCTCGGCTGGCAGGGCAAGCACACCAATCTCGTCTCGCGCCGGTTCGGCTCGTGGCTGTTCCTGGCGGAGATCTTCACGGAAGTCGCGTTCGAGCCGGACACGCCCAGCGCCGACCTCTGCGGCACCTGCCGACGCTGCCTCGATGCGTGCCCGACCGATGCATTCCCGGCGCCCCATCGGCTCGATGCGCGGCGCTGCATCTCCTACCTCACCATCGAGCACAAGGGTCACATCCCGGCTGAGCTGCGACCCCGTATGGGCAACCGCATTTACGGCTGCGACGACTGCTTGGCCGCGTGTCCATGGAACAAGTTTGCCGTGCCCGGCGCGATCGAGGAGCTTCTGCCACGCGCGGGCCTCGACGCGCCGCTTCTCGCCGAGCTCGCTTGCCTCGACGACTCGGCGTTCCGGCGCATGTTCTCGGGCTCTCCCATCAAGCGCACCGGGCGCGACCGCTTCGTCCGCAACGTCCTGATCGCCATCGGCAACAGCGCCGACGGCTCGCTTGTCGGTGTCGTCGAGAGTTTGCTGGGTGATGCCTCGCCCCTGGTGCGGGCGATGGCGGTCTGGGCGCTCGCCCGGTTGCTCGACCGCGGTCGGTTCGAGGGGCTCCGCGAACTCCATCTGGTTGGTGAGACCGACGCGGCCGTCGCTGCGGAATGGTCCGACGCGGTTCCGGTCGCATGATGGACCGCCGTGTCTCGGTCGCACCGATGATGGACCGCACCGATCGGCACGCGCGCTATTTCCTGCGGCTGATGTCACGGAGCGTCCTGCTCTACACCGAGATGATCTCGACCGGCGCGATCCTGTTCGGCGATCGCGAGCGCTACCTCGCCTTCGACCCGGCCGAGCATCCCGTCGCGCTGCAGCTCGGTGGCGGCGATCCGGCGGCGCTCGCCGAATGCGCCCGCATCGGCGCCGAGTACGGCTACGACGAGATCAACCTCAACGTCGGCTGCCCGTCAGACCGGGTCGCCCACGCGCGCTTCGGCGCCTCCCTGATGGCCGAGCCCGAGTTGGTCGCCGATTGCGTCGCCGCCATGCACGCCGCGTGCCACTTGCCCGTCACCGTCAAGACCCGCATCGGCATCGACGACAGCGAGGACTATGAATTTCTCGACCGTTTCGTTGCGACGGTCGCCGAAGCCGGTTGCGGAACGTTCATCATCCATGCTCGCAAGGCCTGGCTCCAGGTCCTCAGCCCCAAGCAGAACCGCGAGGTCCCGCCGCTCCGCTACGATGTCGTCCACCGCCTCAAGCGAGAGAACCCGGGGCTGGAAGTCGTGATCAACGGCGGAATACGTGCTCTCGATGCGATCGACGACCAGCTCGCCCTCGTCGACGGCGTCATGATCGGCCGCGAGGCCTACGAGAACCCATTTCTCCTGACCGAGATCGAGCGCCGCGTGTTCGCCGGCGCGTCCCTCCCGACACGACACCAAGTCATCGAAAAGATGCTGCCCTACATCGAGCGCCAGCGCGCCGACGGCGTTCCGCTCAACCGCATCACCCGTCACATGCTCGGGCTGTTCCAGGGCGAGCGCGGCGCCCGACACTGGCGCCGTCATCTGAGCAAGAACGCCCATCTGCCGGCGGCGGGCATCGAAATTGTGCGCGAGGCGGGGGCGAGCCTCGTCGAGGTCGCGTGAAGGCGATTTCAGGCGGCATTCGTCAGGCCGCTCCAATTCCCGTCGTCTCACGATCGCCCTGCCGGAAAGTCCACGATTTGTCGAACCCACCGCTGGCTTGGCTAGTGTTCTGTCTCTAACGGAAGGATTCCCTTTGGCTCGTGGATGTGCGAGTCATGAGGGATGAGGAATGGATCATGCGTCTGGCTGTCTCCCAAGGATCGGGCGCGGCTGGAAGGCTGGGTGGCGGGCCGCAACACG
>PVBE010271196.1_pt1 | contig 18072 bp, 22 predicted proteins | sample 1631181 | NCBI WGS metagenome assembly PVBE01 (sample SAMN08397723, study PRJNA350692) | Marine metagenome, whole genome shotgun sequencing project. | isolation source: water | place: Pacific Ocean | collected 2012-04
TTGCGTGTCGCATCGCCCGACCGCCGGAGACGGCGAGAAGCGCGGCGAACAAAACCCCCTTGGAAGAGATGGTTAGCTAATTTCATCATGAATCGCGACCGCAGCTCTCAAATCGATGCCTTATTCAGACGTTCCCTAGGTTGAATGCCATATCCGTCTGCCTCCTGCTCTCTAAGACCAATGTAACAAACCGGAAGCCCAGGCGGGTTGACCGAGGTCAAAACACTTTTCGTCCGTGGTCGGGGCGTAAAAGCGAACACTCGCGGGACCGAATTGTCTGCTATTGCAGCGCATCAAGAATGCGCTATCGAAAGCCCGTCCTTTCACACCAATTTCACTTCGTAGTGATTACCATTGCGCGCGAACGATGCCGAGGTCCGTATAAGCATCGCGGTTAAGAAAAATCTTTGAAGGGGAGGTATCGGACGACGGACGCCCGTTCGAACCGCGCGATTGGTCATTTGAGACCCAAACTATCCGAACGATCGTGACGGTCGCATCGGCAATTTGTAGTTCTGAGGAATTAACCTATGTTTAAACCACTTTGTTACGCACTCACGGCGGCGTTCGCGGCGCAGGCGCTGACTGCGCAGGCGACGACAGCGGACGACCACCTCGCGTGGATCAAGGCAAACCAGGACGCGAAGCCGCAGTTCGTCGACGGCGATGTCATCACCTACGAGAACGCCGATTTGATCCGGCCGTTCATCCCGCTGGAGCAGCAGGAAACGCTGATCTTCGAAGGGATGGAAATGAAAATCAAGGACGCCGGGGATCTGAGTCCGGCCGACGCCTTCAAGACGGCGACGGAGCAATACGCCGGACAGGCGACCATCGCGGCCGACGGCGCGCTCGAGAACTATACTGCGGGCCGTCCGTTCGACCCCGCGACCTTTACCGCCGGCAGCAAGGAAGACGGCTGGAAGTTCATCTGGAACTGGACTTGGCGCTGGGAGAACGCGGGTCTCAAGATCGAGGAAGTGCACTGGGTGTGGGTGCGCGAAGGCGGCGAGCACAGCGGCCACGAGGTCATGTCCGAAGCCGGCGGCAAATACGCCGAATACTATCAGGGCGGTGGCACCTTCGAACGCGTGCTGACGGGACCCTACCAGCGCGTGATGATGTCTCATCGCGTCGATCTGCCGAACGAGAGCTACATGCTGAACGGCGGCAAGGGCTTCGCTAAGAACACGGCGTTCCGCGAGTACACGGGTTTTACAGCGCCGTTCGATATCGCCGGTACTGCGTTCCTCATCCTGCGCTATGACGATCCGCGCAAGACCGACGACTCCTGGGCCTACATCCCCAGTCTGCGCCGCGTGCGCCGTATCTCGGTGGAGGTGCGTTCAGACTCATTGTTGGGCACGGACCATACGCTTGAGGACTTCTACGGTTTCAACGGCCGTCCGATGGAGCACACCTGGGAATATGTCGGTTCGGCAAAAATCCTGTGCGTGATTCGGTCGCGCAACACCGATACGGTCTACTACGGCCCCAACGGCTGGGCGCCGTTGGACGATTGGGCGCTGCGTACCGTCGACATCGTGCGCATGTATCCGCGTCCGGGCCATCCCTATTCCACGAAATTCACCTACAACGATCGTGAATCCGGTGAAGCGCCCTTTGCGGTCTCGTTCGACCAGAGCGGTCAGGTCTGGAAAGTCTGGCAGATCCAGAAAGTTTGGACCGAAGATCCGCAGTATCAGGATCAGTCCAAGTTCGGCGGCGATGCAACGGGAGCCGGCACACGTAAACTGGCCTTCCAGAGCATCAACGTGATCGACTTGCAGAACAAACGCGGAACGCTCGTGCCGTGTCGCGGCAACAGCTTCCCGGTAACCCCGTTCAAGAAGATCAAGCGTACGCACGACGTCAACTACCTCACCGAGGGTCGTTGAGCTAGCGTCGGGTACTTAAGAGTGTACTTTCAATGGGCCGCGCTTTGCGCGGCCTGTTTTTTTTAGTGGAAAATAATGTTCCGGGTCGACGCTCCCACGATCGACGCATTCAAGCCGGTTTGTCCGGCACAATGAAAACCGGGGGAGACACGGCATGTTGCAGCAGGTAAAGGAACTCGCCGAGGGTTTGCATTTCTCCAAGCATCTCGGCATCGAGTTGGTAAGCGCTGAGAGCGATCACGTCGTATTGCGCTTACCCTATGCCGAGCATCTGGGTGTCGAGCGGATCAATGGCGGCGCCATCAGTGCGCTGGCGGATATCGCCGCGACCTGCGCTTTTTGGTCCCACGCGGAGGTTGGCGCCGACTCGCGCGGCGCCACTGTCGGTTTTTCGATCAATTTTCTGCGCCTGGTTGCGGCCGGTGACCTCACCGCGACCGCGAGCGTGCGCCGGCGCGGCGGCAGCATCTGCGTTGGCGAAGTAAGCGTGAGCAGCGAGGCGGGCGAGGAAATCGCGATCGCGACGGTGACCTATAAACTCGATCCCTGAGCGTCCCGGCGGGCGAGTCTGCCGGCGGTAGCCGCTAGGTTAGAAGACAATCCGCGCGCTTCAAAGGGTAAGCAAAAACACGCTCAGCGCCTTATGAAAACTCCGGGTTAGCAGGTCGTGGAGCAAACCAATGCGTAGACGTCGGCAAAGGCGGCATCCGCAAGCGTTTTGAGTTCCTTATCCGTGCGGTCCTGGATCGGATGCGGGACGAACAGGGCGCGCGGGCGCAGACCGACGGCGTCAGCCTGCGATTCGGCGGCCTCGACGAAGACCTCGGAAGCGACAAACCCACCCGGTACACCCCGACTGTCGAGATTCTTGATGTCCTGCAAACTGCACGACGTACAGGAGCCTCAGTCGGCCAGTGCTTCGACTACCACGTCGCATTGGCTTGCAATCTCGGCGAGCAGTGCGTCCGATGCGGGGCGCGTGAACGTCGGTTTCTTGAACCTTACGGTATTCAGACCGCGGTCCTTGAAATGAGCGTCGATGCGGTTGAGAAATATATCGCCTTTAGTTTTCGAAATGTCCAACAAGCCGATGGTCAGCCCTTCCAGCGAATCTGGTTGTGCGAGGGGCTCGCGGTCGGCGGGGCCGAGTTCGGCGGTCGGGTCTAAGAGGATTTCTTTCATGCTTGGATCTCCCTGGTGACCGGGTCGGTGCCGAGCGGTCCTTTCATCAACCAACCCGGAATAATTGCGGAAAAGAGTCCGGCGTTGCCGCCGGCGCGGATGAGTTGCAGGCCGCCGGGGCGGAATTTCGGCAATAGATCCCCGCGCGGTTCGGCCACGCGCGTCGCCGCGCTGTCATCGGTGCCCATGCCGAGGTCTCGACCCGGGATCCTCAGGTGTTCGTGCAACGCGGCGGTCGCCTCGGCCTTGGTCCATCCGGCCGCGTCGAAGACCCGTCCGTGTTCCGGGCCGACGACGACCACGGCATCGGCGGCATTGGCCATGGCGACATGATCGACCGTGTGCAAACTCGCCGCAATGGAACGGATCAAGGCTTCGGGCTCGCGTGCATTCTGATCGACGACGCCCTGGACGCCGTCGGCCGAGAACAGTGTGACCGTGGACTGCTCGCGCGTGAAGCCGCGTTCCTCCGCCAAGGTCTGCCACGGCGTGTCGTCGTCCTCGGCGAAACAGAACGTGAATTTGCCGGGCGTGCCGAAGGTCGACTGGTCCGCCTCCTGCGGGCGGCCGCCGCCGACATTCCTCACCACGAGTTGAAGCGCGCGGCCGATGGTGGCGTTGGCGCGGTTGCCCTGGCCCAGCACGTTGCCCCGCCAGTTCATGCCGATCGCTGCACGGACGGGACCGTTGACGATCACCATCGGTGCGGAGAACCAGGTCGTCGCCAGTAGCCCGTGGAGGCAGAAGGTGGGTTCCAACGCCGCCTCGGCGGCCGCGAGGACCGTTGGCAGGTATTCCGGTTTGCACCCTGCCATCACCGCATTGAGGGCGACCTTTTCGACAGTCAGCGGCACGAGGTTAGGAGGGATCTTCCCGAGTACCTCACCGGCGGCGCGCCGGGTCCCGTTCAACATGCGATAGAGCCTTTCTTCGGTCGGTGGAACGACGGGCAGACCGTCACTCCAGCCGCGCTCGAAACAGTATTCGGTCGCGTCTTCGAGTACTGGGACTTCGATGCGTCGGGAGACTGCGGGGAAAGCGCCGTAACGCAGCGCGAGCCGCTCGGCGATGCCAGGTTCGACGGAAAGGGAACCGCAGCCGGGGCGGTAGGGCGGCAGTTCTTCTCCGAGTCCCTCGACACCCGCCAATTCGCTCCACTCGCCGCGTTCCCAGCCGACGGCGCGCGCTCGCTCGCGGCCATCGGTCATCCGAATCAATGTGGGAACCGTTTCGATATCGAGGTGGAAGGATCGCTCCAGATCGGTGTCGTCGATACGATGTTTTACCGCCGGAAACGCTGGGTCGTCCTGCGTATAGACCGTTAGGAAGGCGCCCGTTTCGTCGATTGCTTGGAGCACCGGCTCGACCAGCAGGCAGGTGGGACAGTCGCGTTTGACTACCGCGATCAAGCCGTCGGGAAGGTCCATTGCTACCCCTTTTTTCGCCGCAAGGCGTGCCGCCCGATCGGCGCTTATTCGTGGTCGGTCAATGACAGCGAACTGGTGTCGAAATCGGCCGGCGGGATCTCGCGCGGTTCGCTGAGCGTCGCGCCCACGGGCTCCAGCTCGAGGTCGGTGGTATCGAAATCGGCCGGTGGTACCGGTTCGGCTTCGGTCAGGGTCACGCCGACTTCGGCCAGCGCGAATTGCGTCGTGTCGAAGTCGGCCGGCGGCACCGGTTCGTGTTCCACCAGCGTCACACCCGGCTCTGCGATCGTTAGATCCGGTGCCCGGGGCGGCGGTGGCGGTTCATGGCTCGCTACGGCCGCTGCGTTTTCAGTTTTTGTTGCAGGCTCGGGCTGCGCGGCGGCCGGCGTCGTCGCCGGGGCGTCACTGGCCACGAGTTCGACGATGGCGCCCGCTTTTGCGAGCGCGGCTTTGTAACTACGGGCTTTGGCTTCGTCGAGGTCCTTTTTGATCAGGACGCGCTTGCCGGAGAACATCGCCTCGATCCGAGCCGCGTCAGCCTTGAACAATTTGGCCAGGTTCGCGCGCACCAGCGCGCCATCCGCCCCGTCGGCGATGCGGCCAGTGAATATGACGGCATAGCGCCGGTCTGCCATAGCGACTCACCCAATGGAAACGACGTCCAGTTTACCCGGTTCGCCCGCACGGTAAAGCGCCCATATTTGCACCCCTGTTGCCTGGTGTAACAGCGCCGAGCACTTGATCCCCGGTCAATATGCGTTAGATTGGCGCCTGAATTCAGTCCAATACAGTGAGGAAAACAGCATGAGTCTATACGGCGACACCCATCGTGCTCTGCATGAGAAATTCGGTACCGGCAAGATCGCCAGCCTGCTCGAGGAGATGGATACCGATGAAGTCGAGGAGCAACACAAGGCATTCATCGAAACACGCGACATGTTCTGGTTGGCGACGGTCGATGCCGAAGGGCGTCCGCAGTGCCAATATAAGGGCGGTGAACCGGGCTTCGTTCGCGTCGTCGATTCGAAGACTGTCGTGTTCCCCAGTTACGACGGTAACGGGCGTTTTCACTCCATGGGGAACATCGGCGCGACCTCCAACATCGGCATGCTGTTTCTCGACTTCGAAACGCCGAACCGTCTCCGTCTTCAGGGCGAAGCGTCGGTCAGCGCGGACGATCCGCTGCTCAGCGAATACGCCGAAGCAGAACTGATCGTAAGGGTCAAGGTGACCGACGTCATCATCAACTGCCCGCGCTATATCCACAAAATGAAGCGCGTCGAGCAATCCCGTCACGTCCCGATCTCCGGGCAGAAGACGCCGTTTGCCCAATGGAAGCGCATCGACGTGGTCCAGGAGGCGTTGCCGGACAAGGACATCGGCCGTGCGGCCGAAGCCGGTGGCACGATCACGATGGAGGAGTGGGGCGAGGAAATGATGAAAGGAAACGGCTGAATCGCCCACTTGTGGCGCGACGGAAACCCCATCGCATTCGGCTTTTGCGTCCGCCGCCTCGGACCGACGACCCGGGGTTGCGGACAAGGTGTCGCGCTGCAAGCAGGTTTTCCGGATAAGGAGGGGATGGTTCCCGCACGGGTGTTGCCAACGGCTTTATGGATCCGTTAAGCCAGGGAGTGCTAGGCGCTGCGGCGCCGCAGGCGGTGAGCAGGAAGAACGTGCTGCTCGCCGCGGTGCTTGGCCTGCTTGCCGGGATGGCACCGGATCTCGACGTCCTGATCTACTCCGACACGGATCCCATTCTGTTCCTGGAGTACCACCGGCAGTTCAGTCATTCTCTGCTGTTCATCCCGGTGGGCGCTTTCCTCTGCGCATCGCTGCTCCATGGGTTGTTTGCCCGTCGGTATCTCCGTTTCGCGCATACTTATCTCTTCTGTACGCTCGGCTACGCGACCCACGGTTTGCTCGATGCCTGCACCTCCTACGGCACCCAATTGTTCTGGCCCTTCAGCACGGTTCGCTTTGCCTGGCACAACATCTCGATCGTCGATCCGCTGTTCACGGTCCCGATTCTGGTTTGCGTCGTTGTCGGGGCGCTGCGCGCTAGTCCGCGCTGGGGGCGGGCGGCGCTGGTCTGGGCGGTCGTGTACCTCGGTATCGGCGTCGCCCAACGCGAACGCGCCGAGGCCGTCGGGCTTGCGCTGGCGACGGCGCGCGGGCATACGCCGCGGGTGATCGAAGCAAAACCGAGCTTCGGTAATCTGCTGCTGTGGAAGATGATCTACGAAGCTCAGGGCAATTATTATATCGATGCCGTCAGGGTAGGCGCGGGCGTGAAAGTATTTGAAGGCGAGGTTGTCGCCAAACTCGATCTCGCGCGGGACTTTCCCTGGCTCGATCCCGCCAGTCAGCAGGCGCGGGATGTCGAGCGTTTCCGCTGGTTCTCAGCCGGTTACCTGGCGAAGTCGGCGAAGGTCGACAATTTCATCGTCGATATGCGCTATTCTCTGCTACCGAACCGGGGGGACGGATTGTGGGGGGTTACCCTTTCCCCGGCGGCGGCGCCGGATGAGCACGTGGGCTATCGCGTAACGCGCGAACCGGACGAGCCGACACGGAGTGCGTTTTTTGCAATGGTCCTCGATGCAGTAGCTAGCGGCCCACTGCCGGTAGGCGCCTCAGGCGGGATGGAGACCGCAGGTTGTGGCGCCGTGCAAGCACCGACGGAAGCGACCGATGCGTGCCGCTGATTGAACTCGGCGCTATCGAGATCGACCGCGAGCCACCGATCGCGCACGATCCCCATGATTTACGGAGGGCATTACGATGGCATTGCCCCGATCGCTAATCTCGAGGTGCTTTATCGGCGGATCCCCGATGCGGTGGTCGAACTGTTCGACGGTCGTCATCGGTTTATAGACAGGCCAGCGCGCTTTTGGTCGGTTTGGTACTTTTCTGTCCGGCCGGGGTTCGGGGCGTGTCGATCGTAGAAAGGGGACCTGTCGTTATGAGTTTCTATGAGCAGTACTGCCTGCCGCACATTATCAACTTCGTGTGCGGTATGAAGGATACGCAACGACAAAGGGCCAAAGTCGTACCGCGGGCTACTGGGCGGGTGCTGGAGATCGGTATGGGCTCGGGATTGAATGTTCCGTTCTACGATCGCGATAAAGTCGACATGGTATGGGGCCTCGAACCGTCGGTCGCGATGCGCCGGAAAGCCGCGTCCAATCTCGCGGGCGCGCTTTTTGAGATCCGTTGGCTCGATCTCCCGGGCGAAGAGATTCCACTCGACGACGACGCTGCCGATACTGTCCTCCTGACCTACACTTTGTGTACGATCCCCGATTGGCAGCGAGCGCTCGAGCAAATGCGGCGGGTGTTGAAACCGGGTGGGCGCCTGATTTTCTGCGAACACGGAAGGGCGCCCGATCCCGCCGTGCGCAGATGGCAGGAGCGACTGAACCCAGTGTGGAACGCACTCGGTGGCGGTTGCAACCTGAACCGGCCGATCCCAACGCTCATCGATCGCGGCGGCTTCAACATTCAAGAGATCGAAGCGCAATACCGCCCGGGGCCCAAGTTCGCCAGCTTCCAGTATTGGGGTACGGCGACGGGCGCGTGATCTCGGGTTCGACCGGTTGCCCCAGCTACCGTGTTTCGATCATCAGGCGGCTATGATCGACATGTCGCTCGCGCCGCTGATCTCGAGCAACTCGACGACGTTACCGTCCGGATCACGGCCATAGGTCGCGTGGATTGCATCACCGACCGCCTGTGGCGGGCAGTGGAAGACCATGCCGGCGGCTTTCAGCCGTTCGTATTCAGCGTCGATGTCGGACACCTGGAGGCATAGGTGTGTGATGCCATGGTCACACACGGGGCGCCTCGCTTCGGCGGCTTTGGGCGCGGGGGTGGTGTACTCGAACAGTTCCACGCAGGCGTTGCCGGCTTTGAGCATGACAACGCGCCCGGAAGAGTCCTCCAGCGCGGTGATGTCGTCGAGCGTTTTGGTGCCGATTTCCCAGTTGAGTTTAAACACCTCCTCGAAGCCCAGCAGGTCGCGGTAGAAGTGCAGTGAGCGCTCGATGTCGGCACTCGAGATAGCCGTGTGGTGGATACCGTGGATCATCGTGTCTTTCCTCCTAGCCGGGTTCTCGTTATTTAGGGTCGTAGCCGGTGCCGGGGATTCTAGCCCTCATTTCTCACCAGATCGACGCGCCCTTAGCCGTCCATTGGAGTGCATGGGAATTTTCTTCCCTCGGCAAGACAACCAGCATTACTCTCAGTCAGAAAATCCCCATGTACTCCAATGGACTGCGCGATGACGTGTAGGATGCACAAATGTCGCGGGAGCCATGGCCACTCCATGGCATCCTGCCATCGCGGCATTGGTGCATCCCTGCACGGCAGATGGCGGGAGCAACCATCACGCCGACTGGTGAGAAATGCGGGCGAGCCCAAGCGCGGCCGCGCGTCGCCCGGGGTCCGCGCCGGGTCTTCTACTGACCCCTATGGCATAATCCGGCGGAATAAGAGGTGTTGGGAGAAAGTGGATGATGGGTAAACAAATGATCTTGATCGGCGGGCTCGCGGTACCCCTGACCGCGGCGATGTGGTTGATGGCGCAGAACGCGAACGCCGGTACCGTGAGCGGACAGGTTCGCGATGCCGAAGGCCAACCGATTGCAGGTGCGATCGTCAGCGTCGGTTCGGCGGCGCGCGGGATCACCGATTCCGTATACACCAACGCCGAAGGTCGTTACACGCACGTCAGCGACCTCGCGGGAAAGTTGAAATTGCGATTTCGCAAGCGTTACTACCGTGACGACGCGCGCGAAATAGCACTTTCTACAGACGCTGAATTGGAAGTCAATGCGGACCTCGCGGCGGTTACCGACCCGAAAGAATTGTCCGACGAGCATCCTCCCTTGTCCCATTTTTCGATGATCGATTTCGACGAGGACGAAAATGCTTTGTTCTCGCGTGCAAATTTCGCGCGCGATTGTCTGAGTTGTCACGCGCTCGGCAACGCCTTCACGCGCTGGGAGCGCCCGGCGGAAGGTTGGGTGCCGACCGTGCAACGCATGCACGGCTACCTCGCCTCCGCGGTGGAGGACCCGATCAAGCAACGCGCCGAGATCCTTGCCCGCGCCTTCGACGGTAGGCTGGCGACTTCGAAGCCGGTAGTGCCGACCGATCCGGTCATCTATACGGCCAAGCTGCGTGAATGGCGGCTCGACGGTACGGTCGTTCCGCATGACGCCGAGTATGTGCATAGCACCGGCAAGATCTATCTTTCCGAGATGTTTACCGGAGAGGTGCTGGAGACCGACCTCGCGACGGGTGAAACGCTCCACTTCAAGCTTCCAGCCGATGGGCTGCCGCCGGGCGGAGCCTTCACCCAGGCGGGATTACCGGCACCGTACGGGCTGACCATCCCACGCGCGCCGCACAGCCTTGCCGAAGGTGCCGATGGCAAGATCTATTTGACCGACTCGATCGGCTCGGCGGTGACCGCTTTCGATCCGAAAACCCGTGCGTTCGAGAATTTCCAGGTCGGCAACGGCGCGCTGTATCCGCACACCGTTCGCGCGGATGCTAAAGGTGTCATCTGGTTTACGATCGCGTTTTCCGAGCAAGTCGGACGCTTCGATCCGAAGACCAGGGACATGGGCGTGATCAATTTGCCCGAGGCGCCGTCCTTGAGCACCCCGGGTGCTTCGATCCCCTACGGAGTCGCCGTGAGTCCTATCGATGGCGGGATCTGGTATGCGCGGCTGGCCTCGGACAAGATCGGGCGGATCGACCCGGAAACCTTAGCAGTGAAGGAATACGATTCGCCGGTGCGTGCGCCGCGGCGGCAGCGCTTCGACGCCGCGGGCAAACTATGGGTCGCCGGATTTTCGGACGGCGCCGTGGCCAAGATCGACGTCGACAGCTGGCAGGTCACCGTCTATCCGCTTCCCATCTATGCCCCAGGCGAGATCCCGGCACCCTATGCGCTGGCGATCCATCCACAGACCCAGGACGTGTGGGTGAACGACACCATGCTCGATGTGGTGTGGCGTTTTCTCGTCGCCGAGGAACGTTTCGTCGCTTACCCGATGCCGCTGCGCGGAACCTACACGCGCGATTTCACGTTTACCGACCAAGGTTGGGCGTGTACCGCGAACAACCCCATTCCGGCGCCGGCGCTGGAAGGCGGGGTGCCGGAATTGATCTGTATCGACCCGGGTGATGTCGAGGTTGCGTTGTCCCGCCGGTGAGAACGACGCGCGCGCTTGCGGCGAGGGGGTTTTGGGCGTCGCTGGGATTGGTCGCCCTGTTCGGTGTCGGCGGTTCGACGTCAGCCGTGGAAGTCTTTACCAAGATCGGCAACGACGGCAGCGCGCTGCCGAGCGACACGGCGGGCGGCGCCGGGCCCAGGGATTGGGCCTGCCTCCGCGACGAGCGGACGGGTCTCCTGTGGGAAGTGAAGACCGCCGATAAGGGGCTGCGCGATCGGCGCTGGACCTATACGCCCTACGATAGCAATCCGGCGACCAACGGCGGTTATCCCGGCTACAAAGATACCACTAGCGGCGATTGCACCCGGGGGATCATGGCCGGCGGTTCGTGCAACACGGAGGCTTACATTCAGGCGGTCGGCGCCAGCGGTTTGTGCGGGTATGACGATTGGCGGTTGCCGACGGTGCGCGAACTGGTCGCAGTTTCACCGCAGACTACCGAGGCGCCGGTCGGGCGTACCGCCCTGCTGCTGCCGAACACCGAGTCGGGCTGGTATTGGACCGGTGCCGAGCGCGTCGGTGTGACCAACTTTTCCCGCGTGATCTTGTTACCGCCGGCCGGTCGGCCAACCTTCTATGACGGCAGCTATCTGGTGCTGGCTGTGCGCGGCGACCAAAAACAGTAATCCGAGTTCCGGCTTGCCGCCGTTCAATTGGCCGCGCCGGCGCGAAAGGCCCGTGCCGACAAGCCATCTGCGGTGTCGCTCGCATAATGCGCATAGCGCGGCAGAAAATAGTCTAGGTCGTGCGTCGTCGTCGATCGCGCTGAGGCCCGCCCCGCGACGGTGTCGAACCAGCGACGCAAGCGGGCGCAGGCCGACGGCAGCACCAGCTTGCGGTAGTGTTCAAACACTCCCAGGCGTTCGAAAAAGGGCCACATGGACGCATCGGCGAGTGACATCTGCGCTCCTAACCAGTAAGGCCCGTCCCCCTGGATTGCCTCGAGGCGTTGCTCCAGAAACTCAAAACCGCGTTCCGTTTGTTCGCGTAAGCGAGCCTGTTCGTCCGCGTCTTGTTCGAACAACAATTTGTACAAGGTTGGCAGGAATACGCTGTCGAAGTGGCGGATCTCGTTGCGCATCACGGCGCGCCCGCGCTCGTCCCCTGGTCGAAGCGCGGTGCCGGCAAAAGTGCCGTCGAGATACTCGTTCACCGTCGCGGACTCCCACAGGACGAAGTCGTCGTGCCGGATCACCGGTACCCGCCGGGTCGGCGTAAGCTCGCCGAGCCACTCCGGTTTGTCGTCGAGATCGATCTCCACGACTTCGTGGGCGATGGACTTCTCGTGCAGCACGATGCGCATACGTTGCGCGTACGGACAAATCTCGGCACTGTAGAGGACTAACCGGTTCATTATTGTCGACGATTCGCCTTAGCAGGCTTCTTGTGCCGCCGTCGGCTTGTCGGTCCGGCGGAGGCTCAGCCGACGGGTTCGAGCACGACCACGGGGATCTCGCGGGCGCCGGCGCTGACCTGGTAATCGCCGAAAGGCGGATACATGGCAACCATCTGATCCCAGATAGCGGTGCGCTCATCGCCGGTGGCGACGCGCGTGTTGGCCTGGAATATCTTTTTGGCGATTTGCACGGTTACTTCGCCTTGCGCCCGGCTGTTGTGATACCAGCCCGGGTGTTTCGGTGCGCCTCCCTTCGAAGCGATGACGGCATAACCACCCTCGACCTCGCCATAGAGCAGCGGCATGATGCTTTCTTTCCCCGATTTACAGCCGGTTGTCGTCAGCAGCAGGGTTGGCAGCGGCCCGGGGCCGCCCGCGGCGGTCGTATCGAATAGGTGGGCGGCTTCCGGATCCGTTAGGTATTGATTTCGATGTTGCGCGATCCAGCCGGTTTCGCTGGCTTCGATGGCGGGGTCACTCATAGTTGCTGTCTCCATTGTTGATCCGGGAGGCGACACTATAGCGCGTAATCCTGAGCCGGGCGCAACGGGCGCGCCGCGAGGCACGATGCCGGCGGTGGATAGCGCTTGCCCGCGCCGTATCCGGCGGTTCCAACGCGTCGCCGAAATGCCGATAATACGTTGTCGGGAAGGTCGTACAGGAGGATTTCGATGAGCGATAAATTGCGCAGCGGGGATACCTTCCCACCGGTCACCCTGAACCTGGTCGGCGGCGGCAGCGTCACGCTGCCGGATGAAATCGAATCGGATTTTGCGGCAGTCCTGTTCTACCGGGGACACTGGTGACCTTTCTGCCGTCGACAGTTGGTCGGCTATGAAGAAAAGAAAGACGAACTGCAGCAGCTCGGGGTATCGGTATTCGCCGCAAGCGTCGATACGGGCGCAGAGGCCGGGCAGGTGGCGGATGAGGTTTCGTTTGCGATCGGCGAAGGTGTGAGGCGAGACATCGCGGACGCGCTGGGCGCATGGTGGGAGGACCGGCGCGATATTATTCAGCCGAGCCAGTTCCTGATGCGCGGTGACGGCACGATCATCCAGTCGACCTATTCGGATGGTCCGCTGGGCCGCATCTTGGCGGAGGATGCGGGCGCCCTGGTCAATTTCCTGATCAAGCAGTGACGGCGGGCGGTTCGTGCCCAGAAGGACGGGCCGCGGGAACGCGCATTTCTCGCACCGCGACTCGATGATGCCGCTGCGGCGCGGGAGATCCCGACCCTAATCGGGCAACAAGATGTCGCTAAGCGCCGGGATGGCCGCGACGACGTAATCCGGTGCGGGGATCCCGGCCGGCAACTCGCCGCCGCGCGCGTTGACCCAGGCAATGTCGAGCCCGGCGCCCTTTGCGCCGACAACGTCGTCTTCGGCGGAATCGCCGACGTACAGCGCCTCATCGGCGGCAACGCCGAGCGTAGCTAGTGTATCGGAGAAAATGCTCGGGTGGGGTTTGCGCCAGCCGTGATCGTCGGAAATCACGATGGGGTCGAAATAGCCCGCGACGCCGTCGCGCTCGACGATTTCCCGTGCCGTCGGACCGTGGTCGAAATTGGATACCAGTGCCAGCGGGTAGCGCTCGCTGATACGCCCGAGAAAATCGACGTGAGTGTTCGGGACCTCGACCGCACTAGCCAGTAACTCCATATGTTTCAGCGACAAGATCCGGGCGCGACGGCGTGTGTCCTCTACTTCCGGGTAACCGATCTTTGTTAGCGTCAGCGTAAACCGTTCGAGCGAGGGGATTTCCTTCATGTCGGTTGCCCGCCGGGCCGAAAGCTCGTCGTTGGCGGCCCACAGCGCGTCGAGGAAGGCGTCGAATGACGCCTCAGGCACCTGTTCTTCCACCGTCTGACGCAGTATTCCGATGGTCGAGTGCAAGGTCTTGCCACGCCACTCGAACGGCGGCAAGCGATCGGGCTGCCACATTGCGACGGTGTTGAACAGATCAAACAAAACGGCTTTGTATGGTTTCACCATCGCTACTCATTCTATGTTAAGTCGGCATTGTTGCGGCGTGGACTCGGAGCGATCAGCCCTCGAACCGGATCGGCCCGCAAGGTCTCTAGGATATACTGCGCTAGGCGAAGTGTTAACAGCAGCGAACCGGGAGGCCGATTATGCAAGAACGTTTTTTCAGCGAGGAAGAGCTACGCGAGATGGAGCGGCGGACTGTGGACCGCCTGACTGACGCTATCGATGCAGGCGATGTGGCGCAGGCGAAGAAGATCGCGCAACGCATGTACAACGAATTTCTCTCCATGCACGACCTCTACCGAAATTGGATCACCGCGACCTTGAGCGAAGTCGGGCGCCGCTACGGGGACGATGCGTTGGAAACCGTCATGACCGAAGGGGTGCGGGCCTGGTGGAAACCAATCGTCGACAGTCTACCGGACGAACCCGAGGCGATGCCGGCAAAAATAAAGATGTTTGTCGCCGGTCTGCGCGGGCACCTGCAGCCGCTCGCGATCAGCGAGGACGATGAGAAGGTCGAAATCAAACTCTGCCCGTGCGGCAGCGGCGGGCGCTTGGCCAGCGAGGGCAAGTATGAAGGTGCCGAGGCGTTTCTGACGATCGAAAAAAAGCAGCCGTTGACCTACGGTCGGGAGAACTTTCCGGTGTATTGCGCGCACGAGTATGCGATGGAAAAAGTCGACATCGAAGCGAACGGGAAACCTTTCGTTGTCGTCGAGCCGGCGGCGGAGATCGGTACGGACTACTGCACCATGATCGTCTACAAGGATCCCGATACCGTACCGGAAAAGTATTACCGGAGGTTGGGTCTCGAAAAACCGAAATGACCAGGAGTATGGATCCAAGAACTTCCCGGCCGTCTATCGTTAAGCGGGCGCTAATGTGACAAAACGACCGAACATTCTGTTGACGAACGACGACAGCCACGACTCGCCGCTGTTTCATTACACCATCACGGCGCTTTCGGCTATCGGTAACGTCGAAGTCGTCGTGCCGGCCGAGGAGCAGAGTTGGAAGGGCAAAGCGATGACGCGCTTCGGTACCCTGTACGCCGACCGCATCGACCTCCAGGGAACGCCGGCCTGGTCGGTTACGGGAACTCCGGCGGATTGTGTAAACCTCGCGGTACATAATCTTTTGGACGAGCGCCCCGATATCGTCGTTTCAGGGACGAACATCGGCAAGAATGTCGGGTTGGGCTTTATCTTTGCTTCCGGCACAGTCGGTGCTTGTTTCGAAGCGAACATCGCTCGGCTCCCGGCCCTGGCGTTGTCGCAGGCGCTGGCGCCCTCGCAGTTCCGACAATGGATGGAACAGCGCCGTTTCCCGCCCGATACCGTTGCCGAAGTGCGCACTCTACTGGAACGGCTGATACCACTGGTATGGAATGAACTCGCTATGAGTTCACGGGCGCCCCCGACTACTTGGAATGTTAACTTTCCGGCGGCGGCATCGGCCGAGATCGCGGTCGTCAAAACGCGCATCGGCCATACCTACTATGATCGGTGTTTCAGCCGCAAAGGTGCGCAGTTTCATCACGATCTATCGAACGCCCGTATCGATCAGAGCCCCGACACGGATAATTTCGTTGTCGAAGCCGGTAACGTCAGCGCGACCGAGATCGATATGCGGCACCTCGGTCAACGGATCTAAGAGATGATTATGGTATGTCGTTGATGTCGCCCGGCGGACCCGTATGATGCGGGTGCGTGACGTGGGCGCCGTGTACCGGAGCGTCCCCGATTGGAACCGTTCGGGTGAGGAAATCGATGACAGCCGATCCAAACACGTCGTTGCGGTCGCCCGCAACCATGTGTCCGGCGTCGGTGATGTTCATATACTCGCTGTGCGGACACATTTGCAAAAAGGCTTGCGCGCCGTCTTCGCTCAATACGTCGGACAGGCCGCCGCGTACGAGTAGCGCCGGCAGCTTAAGGGTGCGCGCGCACGCTTCCAAGCGCGAGACGCGTTTGTCCAAATCGCGGGGGGCCAGCAGGAAACGTGGATCCCAATGCCATCGATATTTTCCGTTGTCGTCGAGCCGGAGATTTTTGGCTAAGCCCGCAAGATCTTTCGGCGGCTCCCGATGGGGTTGATAAGCGCCGATTGCCGCCGCGACTTCCTCTAGGGAATCGTAACCGTTTGGGCGCTGGCGCATGAACGCCCCGATTTTCTTCACGCCTTCCGGTTCGATCTTCGGTGCAATGTCGACCAACACCAGCGCCGTGGCGTCGACGCGGTCTTCGCCGACCGCGACCAGGCTCGTACCGCCGCCCATGGATGCGCCTACCAGAACGGGTCTGCCGTTGCCCAGCGCGTCGAGTAGGCGGCATAGGTCTTCGACCATCACGTCCTGTCCGTAGGCGCCGTCGTCCGACCAGTCGGAATCGCCGTGCCCGCGGGCATCAAAAGCGACCGCGTGGTAACCGGCCCGTCCGAGTGCCTCGCCGGCATTTTTCCAGGCATGGCGCGTTTGGCCCCCGCCGTGTTGTAACAGGACCAGCGGTCCGTCTGGAGTACCCCACGAATCTCCGGCCAAAGTCACGTCGCCGGCACCGGGCCATCGGTGCATGGGATCCGGGGTCCCTGGAATGCGTGCGCCTGCGCCCATGGTTGCCTCGTCGTTGGGAGTGGTACACAGAGGGTATCATCGATCCGGTTTCGATCGAGTCGAATCGGAGTCGTAGCCGTCAAACCGCGGGCGAATAGCCCGTTCCGGCGTCAAGCATTGCGCTCCAGCTCTCAATCGGGATAATTCGCGGGGGCAAGCGACGGCGGCGGAGCCCGGGGAGCCCGATTGCCGCGGCTCAGCGGCGCCGGCGCACCGCAGGGTTGCGCTCCGGGCGCGACGAACCTTCAATACGAACCCAATGGCTGGGAGGACTATCATGGCTAAGGCAAGAGCGCGGCACATATTGGTCGACACGAACGAAAAGTGCGAAGAACTCAAAACCGAGATCCAGGGAGGCAGCGATTTTGCCGACGTGGCGCGGACGCATTCTAGCTGTCCGTCGGGAGCGCAGGGCGGCGATCTCGGGGAGTTCGGGCCGGGACAGATGGTCAAGGAATTCGACGAAGTCGTTTTCAGCGGGGAACTCAACACCGTTCATGGACCGGTTCAGACGCAGTTTGGATACCATCTGCTGGAAATAACCGAACGGTCTGATTAGCGGAATCGCGCGTGCTACTCGATAGCGCCGCGGCCTAAGATTGAGTCCAACCAACAGCCGCGGCACAACCGCCCGTACGTGACAGCCGTGGTTGAACTCCAGGCGCATTTCGACGAATTCCGCGTCGTTCTCGTGCGTCATATCAAGGAGTTGAGTGCACTCCGGCCGGATGCTCAGACCACCGAATGGTATTTGCTTCGGTACATGCGGCGCATACACGCCAAAGTGCGCGTCTCGACCTCACCGCGCGAGGTCGAGAACACGATGCGCGCGCTGATCCGCTTCTATCTCGACGCCGTTGAAGAAGGAACCGAGTTGGAACAACGATGCAAAGAGTTGCTGAAATTCCATCGCCGCTCGATGCGATTGGAACGACGCGACTAACGCGGTAGGCTGGCGGATCTAGCGGGCCCGGTAGATTCTTGGACAGACGTACCGCTATGTTGGTGGCGATGTTTCCCACCGCCGGGATCCTCCTGTTGAACGGTTATTTGAACGGGCCGCTATACCGTGCTTCGCCACCCGCTTTCTGGGCCCTCGATTTTCTGACTCATTTGGTAGTGCCGGCGGCGTTGCTCACGCTTCTCTCCCGGCGCTATCGCGTCGCCCCGGCAGAATACGGGTTAGGGAACGTCTGAATAAGGCATCGATTTGAGAGCTGCGGTCGCGATTCATGATGAAATTAGCTAACCATCTCTTCCAAGGGGGTTTTGTTCGCCGCGCTTCTCGCCGTCTCCGGCGGTCGGGCGATGCGACACGCAAA
>PVBE011021310.1_pt1 | contig 18072 bp, 11 predicted proteins | sample 1631181 | NCBI WGS metagenome assembly PVBE01 (sample SAMN08397723, study PRJNA350692) | Marine metagenome, whole genome shotgun sequencing project. | isolation source: water | place: Pacific Ocean | collected 2012-04
GCAAAAGAAATCGATAGAAAGGGTATATTTGAAAAGGATGATGAAGTGGGATCAATGTACTCAGAACTTAAAAATATAATACAAACTTTAGAAAAATTAATAGTCAAAGTGAATGAATAAATATGAATAAATTATCACCCGTTGAACAATTTTATTTTGATCTTGAAGAGCGTACTAGATTAGAAAAAGAAAGACAAGAATATTATAACACCCTATCTCCTGAAGAAAAGAGAGCATACCAAAAAGCAAAAAGAAAGAGGGGAAGGCCTAAGAAAAGATATTACTTTACTGAGGATACACAAAATGCTATTGTTGCGTATAACTTTGAGGAAAGTGAAAGATTGAGAAACAAAGTTTTCAATGATCATATATACAAAGCGTTTTTAAAACTATCAGAAAATATAATACACACGTTCAAATTATATCATTTCCAATGTACCGCTACACAATTAAAACATGAAGTAGTAGCGTTCTTATTAGAAAAGATGCATAAATTTACTCCCGAGAAAGGTAAAGCTTTCTCATACTTTAGTATAGTAGCAAAACATTATTTGATTATTAATAATAATAAAAATTATAAAAAATTAATAAACAAAGCACCTGTATTAAAAATTGATACTCAAAGGGATTTAGTTAACGAGGTAGTTAGAGAAAACAATCGCGAGGCTGAACATGATTTTATGAATCAATTTGTAGAATATTGGGAAATAGATATGTATAATGTATATGCAAAGAAAAGGGATTTAAAAATCGTAGATGCAATATTGACATTATTCAAAGAGCGACATAATATTGAAAATTTTAATAAAAAGGCTTTATATATTGTTATCCGCGAAATGACTGATGTAAAAACCCTATACATTACTAGAGTAATAAATGCCTTAAAAAAGAGCTATCTAGATCTACGCCAGGAATATGAGGAAAGGGGTCATATACTCATGCCCAAATCATCATTCTTAAATTAATATTTCCTCCTACCACATATTTATATTAAAGGAGATTTATATGAGTTTTGATAACGAATTATTTGAGGGCAAATCATTTTCAAACTTACTTGAGGATATATATAAGAATTCAAAGAAGAAAGAAATTCAAATAAACACATTAATATCAGAATTAAAACCATTAATATCAAATATTGGTGATGCAACTATTATAGTCCCTTTGATAAAAGAATACCTTGATGTCGCTGTGAAAAATGACGATGCATTAGTAAGAATGGCTGCAATAGTGCAGCGTGCTATGTCAAGAAGTGATTCAGGTGAACTAGATGCTTTACTACTTACTGAGGATGAAAAGAAACAATTAATGGAAACCATCACAGAAGTAGAAGAACCAAAAAAGAAACAAGAGGAAACAAAAGATGGCATGGGAAAATCCGACAGACAACCACGTACAATCGAGGATCCGACAGCAAGCGAAACCGAAGGATAGAACGTTTGGAGGTAGTGCTTCCGGATGGGTCCCTGCACTTGTTGAAGACGTAAGTATACATTATGGTGAAGATGCTGCTGGAAAGAATGCAGAAGCAGGTTTAGGATGGGTAAAGTTTAGAAGACTTAAAGCAGACGCTACGATACCATTTACGAGTTTAGAATGGGCAAAGCCATATACCCCACTTATAAGACAGATTCCAGTTAAGGGTGAAATTGTTTTTGTAACCTCTGCTCCAACCGCACCAACAAACGATGGTGCAGCTACTGAAGTTAAAATGCCTGGGTTTTATTATATGGGCCCAATAGCGCACAGTGAAGGTATAAATCATAATTCATTTCCATCCCTAACATCAGGCGATTTTCCTGATGCACCACCCTCAAGAGCAGTGCAGTACGAAGAAACAAGTAATTCATTACCTGAAGAAGTACCATACAAACAACCATTAAATAAATACGGGATAGCATTCACATCGGCACTTAATATATACCCACTACAACCATTAGAAGGTGATACGATCATTACAGGTAGATGGGGTAATAGTATCAGGTTTAGTACATCACAACCCAACCCAGAAGGATATCCTGACTTGGATCCTACAATAGGTTATTTAAATAATCCATGGTCCGACAATGAGGATAATGTGGGCGAAGATCCTATAATCATAATAAGAAATGGACAAAATGATGAATCTAGAGATATAAACAGAAAATCTGAAGACGGTCTAGATCCTATATTTGAAAGTTTATATGATGATAAAAGTAGTATCTGGTTAACAGATGGTCAAAAGATTAATTCACTTGGTGAAATATTTAATGATTCCACTGAGGATGGCCCTAATGTGCAAACAACGGGACAATTAAAGGCGAATGGTTTAGGTAATGTGTATAATGATTTAGGTAAAGCCACACCACAAGTAGTAATAGCTTCCGACAGATTAATATTCGCATCTAAGGATGATGAGATACTGTTACTAGGTAAGAATGGGATAGCTCTATCGGCTGATAATAATATTGTAATAGAATCGAACGATACTATAACTATAAGTGCACCTGTAATAGAACTAGCAGGAGAAGTTAAATATGGAACAGGTGATCAGGGTGGTGGTTCAGCTATTAACGGTGAAAAATTAGTAGAGTTATTACAAGATCTATGTGATGAGGTAATGGGATTATCAGTCATAACGGCCACAGGCCCGGGCTCTGCCGAACCGAGTACCGCAATTGAAAAAATTAAAAATTTATTACCTGATGCATTATCCAGCGGTGATGATCAAGCATAGGAGAAAATAAATGCCCGTAGCGATAAAATCACGATTGGCTTGGGAAGCTATATTCGTACAACCAATTGCACAACAAATGGATAATGGCCAAGTAAAGGGAACACTGCACCTCTGTCAACTAATAGCACAGCATTATGACAAAGTAGTAAAAACGGGTTTCTGTAATTTTCCACCAACTGGACCGACACCACCTGCACCAATGGTATCGGGTAAAACCCCACTATTCCAAACATCGGCATTTGTAGGATTCAAAGCTTCAGAAGTATTAAATTTAGTATCTAATCCACCTTTAGTATTAGCCGAAAAGGCATTAGCCCTTGCTATTAAAAAAAATAAAGATACTATAGATAAGTTAATGGCAAAGAAAGAAGAACTAGAACCATATATTGAACAAGCCAGACAAGCAAAAGAAAAAATTGATGCCATCACATCTATAATAGATTTAGTTAAAGCTAAAGATTATAGGGGAGCAATAGATGCGGGTGCTAAAGAATTTGAAAGTCCAATCATACCCGGCTTTGATAAATTAAAAGAGAAAGCAAGTGAACTATCAGAACCCCAATTAAAAAAAGAAATAAATAAAAAAATACAAAAAGAAAAAGTCAAGATAGAAAAAAAATTAGAACCATTAAAAATAAAAATTGATAAAAAAATAAAAACTATTGAAGTAAAGGTTGATGATTTAAAAAAACGTGTTGCTGCAAAGATAGCTCAGAAGATTGCACAGGCACAAGCAAAGAAAGCAAAATTGGTAGCAAATACGGCAAAGGCAGCTTCAATGAGCTATGTTCAAACAATCGAAGCTAATATAGAATTAGCTAAACAGAAGATAGAGCAAGCAAAGGATTTAGCAAAAAAAGTTAAGGTGATGGTTGACAATGTACAAAAAACAATTCAATGGGGAAAGGATACAAAGGTTAAGGTAAATGAATATAAAGAGTTTGCGAAAAACTTACCCGAACTTAAAGATATTCTATCTGAACTTAAAGAACTTCCAAAGATAGAACCACCAGAAGTAGATTTCAGTAACACTTTAGGATTTGGAAAAATGAATCTTGATATTAGATCTAAAAATTTTGATTTACCTAACTTACCTGGACCACCTAATATAACAGAAGAAGTAAAGGAAATAAAAGAAAAAGGTGTCGATGCTATCCGAAGAAGTCCCGCATTAAAAAGAAAGATTGTTAAACTCAAAGATAACGTTGAAAAGGTGGTAAATAAACTAGAACAGAAAAAAGAGAAAGTTGAAAAGAAGGTAGAAAAATTAAAAATAAAACTCGAGGATAAGAAAAAAGAAATTCAAGATAAAGCCACGGCTGCTGGATTAAAGTTATTAAAAAAAATAATACCTCCCGGTGATAAAGACCCAACAGCAATGATAAAAATGATCAAAGAGAAAAAAGAAAAGGTTGAAGAATTGATAAAAAAAATACAAGATATAAAAAAGGAAGTAGAAGAAAAAATTGTAGAGGTAACAAAAAAGGTTGAAGAATTAATTGAGCGAGGGAAAGCTATTAAAGAGATATATGAATTAATTAAAGAAGGATCAAAGGTACCATTTAAAGATGAGGGTAAGGAAAAGTATTTCGAGGCAATAGATAAGGGAGCAGAGCAATTTAAAAGTCCAGTCATTCCTGGGTTTGACACATTAAAAGAAACTAAAGATGAATTGCAGGGTTTAGACGAACCCAAATTAAAAAAACTCATAATGAAGAAGGTCGAAAAAATAATGGAAAAAAATAAAAAGCTGACTGAAAAATATGAGAAGAAACTTGACGTTGTTAAAAAACGTGTTGAAAAAAAATTAAAACCTATAGAAGAAAGGTTAGATAAGTATAAAGGATTTATTACAGCGGGAGAGATGGCAACGAAACCACCCGAGGTAGAAATATCCGGAAAAATAATAGCAACAGCATTATCAGTAGGCTTAATTGGTTATTGGACGGGAGGAACATTGGCACCCGCAGCTCCGGGTGGAGTTGTTTTAATACCCGGCTTACCTCTACTTGCACTAAAAACATTAGATGGTAAACCCGCACTCGAAGAAATAGCTAAAATATTTAATAAGGATAGTGAACTAGATAGTGCTGATAAAATGAGAACATTAGCCAATGTTTTTGAAGCACATATGAAAACCGTAGCGGGTATATGGCAAATGCCAACACCAGCAGGACCTGTACCTACGCCATGGATTTCTTATGGATAATTTGGGGTTACAAATATTTATATTAGAATGGAGAAGTTAACATGAAAAAGAACCAATTTATTAAATTAATACGAGAAACTGTTAGTAAAGAAGTTCGTCGCGCAGTTAGGATGGAATTAAATGAAATTTTAAATCCACCGGATAATAGCGTTAAAACATTTAATGAGCAAATACAGAATGGAGTACAGATGCAAAGACAGGCAGAAGTATCACAACCAGATGTTGAATATACAAAAAATGCAACATTAAATGAATTATTAAATGAAACAGCTAATGATATGAAAGCATATCCAACGGCCGGTGGGAGAACATTAACCGCTGCAGACGCAATTGGGGGCAAGGGACAGTTAGCAGCTGCTATGGGATTACCATCATTAGGTCAAAATGGTGGACCAGCTACAGTGCAAGAAATGGTTCCTGCAGATAGACAGGGTGCACCAATACCAGATGCAGTTTCTAAAGCATTGACAAAAGATTATAGGGGTCTAATGAAAGCTATAAATAAAAAGAGGGGAATTAAATAATGTCAGAAGTTAATAGTTGGGAATATTCAAATCCTAATTTACTAGGTCAGGGTCCACAATATCAAGCGAGAATAATGGCAGGGGCAGGAGGTCTTCAAGTTATTCAAGATGCAACACAGGAATATGGTATTGGTATAACATTACCCTTGACACCTGATGAACATAGCCCATATGGTATGAAATTGGCTTATAGCACGGCACAGGCAGTACAATCAGATTTAATCAATTTGATACTTACACAAAAGGGCGAAAGATATGACAATAAAGATTTTGGCACTAATCTTCATAAATTTTTATTTAGACAAAATACACCAGAAGTGGTTCCTTTAATAGAAGAAGAAATTAGAAATGCTATAACAATGTATGAGACAGAAACGGAGATTGGTGTTAATATACAATCAATTAACGTTTCTAGAGTGAATGAAGATGGAAGAGAGGGGAATGGTTTAACAATATCAATAAAGTATTCAGTATTAGGTAATGCACAAGAAATTTTAACAACACTAATGGGCAGAGCTGATTTAGGTGGACCAGTATTCTCATCTTATACAGCAACCGGTGATAACTTATGGAATTATGGAAGCCCATTACAACTTGATGCGGACGGCGTACCTTACCAAGAACCACAAATGCAGCAAATTGATAATGGTTTTGATGATGATGAGTTTATAATATAGGAGAACACCAATGGCATATAATACAGATTTAGAAAATAAGGACATAAACTATTTAGGCAAGGATTTTAATAGCTTTAAAAATAATCTTTCAGAGTTTGCAAAAACCTATTTTCCTACAATATATAATGACTTCTCATCTGCATCGCCCGGAACAATGTTTGTAGAAATTGCAGCATATGTGGGTGACGTGTTATCTTATTATATGGATAGTCAGTTAAAAGAAAGCATGCTCCCCTTTGCAAAGGAAAGATCTAATATTGTAAATATAGCAAATACATTGGGATATAAGGCAGCACCAACTAAAGTATCAAAAACTAAATGTAATGTATTTGTAATCATTCCCGCAACAGTTTCGGGAGATCCTGATTGGAGATATGCACCGACACTTCATGAAAATAGTCTATTTAAATCATCTGAGGCAGGGCATACATTCACAACAGATAGAGATGTTGATTTTTCATTTTCATCATCGTTAGATGAAACAGACACAACTGTATATAAGATAAATGCCACGACTAATGTACCATCATATTTCTTACTTAAAAAACTTGTAGGAGTAACAAATGGATCCAGAAAGTCTGCTGAATTTGTAATAGGATCAGATACACAAAGATACCGAAAAATAGAATTAGCAGAATCGAATGTAGTCGAGATAGAATCAGTAAAAGATTCAGAAGGAAACACTTGGTACGAAGTTCCATATCTAGCACAGGAAACTGTATTCATTGAACGTAAGAATACATCAGAACAGGATGCATTACTAAGTGACGGAAGAGGATCGGCAGCATATTTGTTAAAAATGAAAAAAACATCTAAACGATTCACAACAAGAACAACTCCACAAAATAAAACAGCTTTAGTATTTGGATCCGGTATTAGTACTGTAGCAGATGAGTTAATAATACCTAACCCTGAAAATGTGGGATTAAATAATCCCGATGGTGTCAGTAAACTTGATCGGGCTTTTGATCCATCTAACTTTTTACAAACAAAAACATATGGCCAAAGCCCATCTAATACAACATTAACTGTAAAATATAAAACAGGTGGTGGACATTCATCTAATGTATCAGCTAATACTATAACAATAGTAGAAACTGCATTATGGTCAAACATGGATATAGAATTATCAGATGTTGTTCTAAATGAAGTAAAAAATTCTATAGCTGTTGAAAATGAAACAGCAGCCCTAGGTGGAGCTGGAGCTGAAACACCAGCCGAAATAAAAAGAAACGCATTGGCTTATTTTAATGCACAGAACAGAATAGTAACCCGCGAAGATTATGCAGGGCGTATATACTCAATGCCAGCTAGATATGGCCACATTGCAAAATGTTATGTTGCAGCAGATACAATACTACAAAAAGTTGCTTCTGCAGAAGATTATGAAGAAGTATCAAATCAAAATGCTACAAATCTATACATTCTTGGATATAATAAAGATAAAAAATTAACACAAGTAAATGATGCTACAAAGGAAAATTTAAAAACATATATAACCCCATATAGGATGTTAACAGATTCTATAAATATTAAAAATGGATTTATTATTAACATAAGCGTTACATTTGATATAATACCATTACCTAATTATAATAGTAATGAGGTATTAATAAGATGTATGGCAGTAATCAGAGATCATTTTAAAATTGAAAAGTGGCAATTCAACGAACCGATTACGATAAATAAAATTATAACAAAAGTAGCAGATGTGGAGGGTTGCCAATCAGTACAAAGTTTAGAAATAAAAAACAAATGGAGAAGGTCTGCAGGATATTCAGGTAATAAATATGACATAAATAGTGCAACAAAAAATGGAATAATATACCCCTCTATAGACCCTGCAATATTTGAATTAAAATTTCCAGATACAGATATCTCAGGAAAGATATCATCATATTAAGGGATAAAACATGATATATAGTATATTTCCAACAAAAGACACAACAATATTTGAACATTCAGCTTCAATGAATACGGGTATTGATGAAATATTAGAAATGACAAAAATAATATCTGCATCGCACCCCACACTGGGCGATAAAGTTTATAACTCAAGAATATTGATGCAGTTTGATATACAATCAATATCTCAATCAATACAAGATAATATTATCGGAACAGAGGATTTAAAATTTTACTTAAATATGTATATCTCCGAAGCAAATGATTTGCCGCATAGTTATGGCTTAGAAGCTAGACCACTATCACAGTCATGGGAAATGGGAATAGGAAGAGCTAATCACTATCCTGAAACAACGGAAGGTGCAAGCTGGACATATAGGGCAGGAGAAGACGCAGGATTGCCTTGGACTACTGGATCGTGGGCAGCAAACTCCTCAGGTAGTTGGACTACTGCCTCTTATGTAGAAACAGTGGGGAGCACACCAGGAGCAGGAAATTCTGGAGAAGGGGTTACTATAGGTGGTGGAGGAACCTGGTATACAGGATCTAGTTATTATGCATCACAATCATTTACATATGAATCAGGTGATGTTAGGATGGACGTTACTAACATTGTTCAGAAATGGTTATCTGGAAGTATAGAGAATGATGGTATATTGATAAAGAGAAGCGGATCGGAAGAAAGAGATTCTAAAAAAAGAGGATCATTAAAATTCTTTTCTAGAGATACACACACTATATATTCTCCTAAACTAGAAGTATGTTGGAACGAGGCATCAGGAAGTTTTAACACCGGATCACTAGACCCACTAGATGTGTTAAATAAAGATAGTATTATTTACATGAGACATAATAATGGGAAATATAAAGAAAATACAAGAACACGTTTCAGAGTATATGGTAGAGAAAAATATCCCGCGAAAACATTTGCAACAACTTCTGCAGAACTAACGATAAAATATTTACCGAGCAGTAGTTATTATTGTATTAAAGATGGTCATACTGATGAAACGATTGTACCATTCGATACTAAATATACAACACTATCGTGTGATAGTAATGGTAACTATTTTGATTTGTATATGAATGGTTTGCAACCCGAAAGACATTATAGATTTGTATATAAAGTAGTATCAGGAAGTAGAATGGAATTTTATGACAACAATTATTTATTTAAAGTAGTGAGATAAAAATATGCCAGAAGATGAAGAAGACATTAATGATATAGATCTCAGTGAGTTAGATGTAATTACAGCTCAGGAAGAATTTGATTTATTACAATTTGGGCCCGATACATATGGTCCATACAGACATCATCTACATACAGAAGGTGATGAATTATGGCCAGAAGATCTAGACGTGCATAATTTAATACAGGAATATGGTCCTAGTATTTTAAATTCACAAAATGCATACATTGGTTGGTATCATATTAGGAATTTTGGCCACCCATATCAAATAATTCTCCCACTAAAATCTAAAGATGAAGATGCTTCTGAAGTAAGTAAATTATATTCAAAAAATGATTGGTTAAAAAAATTCGGGTATATAGAACTTTTATCTGAAAATGATGCTCCAATTAAAGGATGTACAAATCCAGATGCATGGAACTACAATCCACTAGCTACTGATGATGATGGATCTTGTTGGATTGTCCCGGGATATTTTCTAGGACAAATACCGCCCCAAACTATGAATAATTTACACACCACTGGTGGTGAGTTAACATTATCCACAACATCAAAACAATATCAAGGTTATTATCACGTACATGGTGCTGGTGATTTACCACTTATGGCTGATGGAACACAAGTAACTGCGGGAACAATAATGACAGGAAAAGAATTTGATGGAAACAATATAGAGCTTTGGCCAGTTTATCCCGAGGGAAGATTTTTAGCGTTTAATAGGGGAGAAGATGTAACTGAATGGGAAGGGGGAGTTTTAAAGCACTGGGATGAAATAATAAAAACAGATATTGGACATCCAGATATGTTCACCTCATTGGAAATGACAATGAATAGTCAAGGATCTGCAAATATATCTATTGACGTGGACACGACAAGTATAGGTCAGGGAAAGGATTTTGTAGCATTTGATAATACTATTGAGCTTGCAGAAGCTGTATCTATAATGGAAAATACTGATTATCAATTCAATCATCTAATTGAGGACACAACTAAATCACCCGGTATTTATGGTACTAAACCACAATTAACTGGTGACTTAACTGAAGTAAAACTAAGTTCTGATAATCACGAAACTGATGAAGTCTTTGAAGACATAGGAAAACCTGGCGATTTAGAAGATAAGGAAATGGACATACAAAATATGGAAGGTTATTAAAATAGGGTGATTATTAATTATGGCAGAAAAAAAAAATATATGTTAAGGACAATATACGACAAATAGTACAAGGGGCAAACCTTATATTATCTTGTGGTGCAGAGCATAGTTCTTATACCAATGGGCCTAATGATCATAGTTTACATTATAAGTGGACAAAAGATGGGGTGGCATTTGGTGATGCGGAAGAAGAATTAGCATATCACGACATAAGACACCCCTCGGAGTTCTGGGATAGACCAACAATTGAATTGGCAAATATTTTAGCAGAAGACTCTGGAATATATCAATGTGAAATAACAAATCAATTCGGAACTGTATTAACAACACCCATAACTGTAGAAGTATTAGATGTTCTTAACAACCCATTATTAACAAGAAACATCGTCAATAACGGAGAATTTAGAAATTCAGACAGTGGCTGGTCTATAATAGAAGGATCAATGGAACAAGACGATCCATATTTTTGGGACTCAGAAAAGGCAAAGGGATACGCCTCTACAGGAAACATGAGTCCCAAAACTCACCACGTAATGGATGAGTTAGAATTTCCTCCACCAAGACCTGGCGACAGAATTTTAGGACCTTTTGCCAATAGGACTAACACAAATGAGGTAAGAATACAACAGGAAATAGATATAACGTCTTTAGCTAATGTAGTAGATAGAACAATGGAAGGTATAACCGAAGTCGATTTTAAAATAGCCGCATGGATAGTAAACAAAAGATTTCACCCCCATTATGGATACTATAAAAAACTGGATGATAATGATACAGATTTTCATTATGGAAAAGGTTTAGCACCGGGAACCGAAGGATCATCATATAATACACCATCTCAACCATTACAAGATTCAAGACATTATGTTTATTGGCATAGGAGAGCAGCTTTCTTTCGTGATAAAATGGAAATAATATATACATTGCATAATGAAAAGGGTGATGAAATACGTAGAATGGTATTAAAAAATTGCCCGAATAGCTATATCTCAAATAGAATTAATTTAAAACAGCGTAGAATTTCACTACCACAAGGAACCCGAAAAATTAAAATAGAAATTAAGGGACAGCGAGATGGAAATCGACCATGGGATGCTAGACACCAGGGTCAGGTACTAAAGAAATTACAAGTTGGATGTTGGGGCATTCAAGCACGTATTTATGTTAATGATATAGGAGATAATTGGAATACGAACTATATGTCTTGGAAAATGCCACCACCCGTGGATCTTAATCCAGCGGTAATAAATTATAAATTTGGGCATAGTGAATTTCCACAACAGCAAGTTGCAGCTTGGGAAAAAGACCACGTGAATTGGAAAGGTGAGAGGGGAGTTTATGATGGCTATGATTATCCCGAAGCCCAGTGGTTAGGTTTACCATCTGCAGGAGGATACAGACAAAATGGTAATGTTATAAATAAATGGAAAATTTTCGATGTTTGGCACTCTGCAAATGATGGAGCTGTTATATCTCAACCAATGTCCCATCATAACCTGTATTCAAAATGGGAATTGACAGACATAACAAACAGCAGTGGGGTTAAATATGAAAAACACATCGGAACTGTTACGGCTGTCTATGATGCTGCACTTGGAGCACTAAATGTAAAGAGAATGATTCTTGATTGGTTAAAAGATTATAATCTTATGAAACTGGATCAATTTGGGAAGAGCTATTTATTGTTTAATTTTAATTCTATATTAATAGAAAAAGATGAACAAGATTTTAATTCATTCATCAACAAAAGACGTAAATTAATATTACCAGGATCACATACCACCCCAATTATTCAACAGAAATTAACAGTAGAAGATTTCGATGAAGCTATATTTGAAGAGCATATTGATTCTAGTAATTTTAGACCAGATTTATGTAGAACAGAAACACATCAAGGAGCTTGGTCTTGGGAAGATGATGAATATACTTATCTTGAAAATAACAGATATTGGCCATTTCGATCAATAATGAATACAGGACTACCTCAATGTGGATATCAGTCATTAGAGCAGTTTTTAAATTGGCCACGATATAATGATGAATTAGAAGTATGGTATTGGAGTATGAGAGAATATGTTTTGTATATAATAGGAGCAAATAGGGAGAATTTAAGTTTAAATAATATGGGAGATGTTGAAAATTATATATCATACTTCCGAGATAGAATGAAAGTCGACCACATATATGAAAATTTGAAAACAAGATCACAAATACCTGGTGATATTTTTGATAACCAAGAACAAAAAATAAAACTTTGGATTAAAATTAGATTAGTACAACACTATTTAGATTGTGCATTTAGGAGTATGAAGAGTAGGATGACAAAAGAAAGAAAAAGTCCTAACTACAAGGAAGCAATTGCTTTCGGACCTAAAATGAAAGTAGAAGAGGATCCATCTAACAGCTGGGATCCAAATTCTGGCGGACCTTAAGAGGATATAAAACATGGCAAGAACAATATTAACACCAAATATGGCAGGGCGAACATTCATCACAAACTTTGGAATATCTTCCACAGATGTAGTGCAGGCTTCTGTATATAATGTATTAGGTGTGTATCAAACCACTGTAGTAGTAAATCCAAGTGATTGGTATGTCCAAGATAACACACAAGACTTAGAAACTATCAATAACACTGCCGCAGCAACCTTTATAGATATGGAAGCAGTTTTGAGAAAGGCAGGGTTTACTTCGGGTGACTTCAAAGTTCGATTTCATTTTTTAAGACAGCAGTTAATAAATATAGCACCTGACGAAATATCCGAGGATAATAAAGAAATTAAACTTATTGGTGAAACGTCTAACATAGGAGAACAGACTAATGAGTTCAATCGACTTTATAATAGAGTACTCCATTTACACAAATTACAGCCTTCACAAGAAACTGACGGTAGTTCTATAATTCCATTTACATTACCCCTTGTTATAAATGAGGGTGGTGGAGAAATTGCCCACATAATCAACTTAGCTGTCCACGATGAAACTATCACGGGAGACCAAACACATGATAAGATATTATATTTAAAATTACTAACACCTTTAAAAAATACAGGGTTGGGAAGTTTAGATATTGCATCACTATGTGCAGACATTATAGAAATAAATGTAAGTTTAAGAAGACAGATACAAGAAGAAGGATTTAGATTATTACATCCCAATTTTGATTTAAGTTATGATTTCGGTGCTGCACATCAACAAGGTGAAAAAACATGGAATGAGATACTAGGTTCAGGAACAACAACATCTCAAGAACTTATATCTAGATATGTAAGTTCAAGTTGGGGAACGGGAGCTAAATTAAATATTGATTATCGTGATTACAAAAATTTTATCCACTTTAGTTCTGCAGAAGAAAGATTGAGAAACTTTCATTATAAAATGACTCTGCTAGAAGATTATCGTACAGACAATGCAACACTATCAAGTTTATCTGGTGCTGGTGCAGAAGCTACCGGAAACATAGACCTTAATAATAAAAAAATAAATGATATACTGCATGGCTTTGATGATTATGAAAAATATCTTTATTACAGTTCAGGTTCTGATAATGCAGGAAATATAAAATATGAAACAGCTACATGGCCAAAATATAACAACGTAAAACCATATAGTAATATATCATCATCACAAACGGCAGTACAAACATGGTTTGGGTCAACGGATACTACCAGTGATTATTTTGGAGGACAGATATATTCAGCATCAATATATGATCGGGATAATGAAGATATGCTGTTAAAAGCATTACCTCAGTTTATAACAAATGATGGCCAAAATCAAACAATTTTTACTTACATGCATATGATGGGTCAGCACTATGATATACTATTTAATTATATTAAACATATGACAACAATGCATTCTCGTGATGAAGACCCAGATGATGGTGCACCACGTGAGATGATATTTCCGATCGCCCAGTCACTCGGCTTGCAATTATTCAATGGAAATGTAAATGAAGATTTGTGGCAATATGCACTAGGAACAGCAGAATCAGGAACAACGACACAAACCGGATTAGGTACTGCATCAGGATCATTACAAACGATATCAGGTGAACATCGAACACAGGAAATATGGAATAGATTAATAAATAACTTACCAATGCTTTTAAAAAGTAAGGGGACAGAACGAAGTATTAGGGCATTAATTAATTGCTATGGTATACCATCAACTATTTTAAGAATAATTGAATATGGTGGCCCCGATTTGGAAGGACAAAACTCTCAGTTAGCTATTAATAGACATTGCAGTGCGTTAAGATTTGGAAACCTTAATGGATTAAAATATCTGCACGGATCATCTAATGTTTATACCGACAAACAGGGATATTGGTCAGGCGTTAGGCCTATCAAAACTATGGAGATGAGAATACAGTCCACATATAAACAAAATCAGGTATTATGGAGTGCGGAGGATGGTAGAAGGGCTCTTTTATTAGAACATAGTGCATCGGGTCACGGTTTATATAAAAATGGTGAATCAACATACGCAAGATTAAAGTGGCATGTATCCGCATCAGCAGCAGACGCTGCTACGGGAGGCCATATATCTTGCTCAACAGATTATACACCATTATTGGATGGTGATTGGTGGAATATAATGGTTCAATTTCCTGACGTATCAGGATCTGCTGTATCGGATTGGCCAGATCAACCTCAGCAATTTAATATATTTGCAAAGAAAGCAGCTGATCATTCACATGGACGAATAACACACGCAGTGTCAGGAAGTACAGAAATTATATCAGGAAGTACAGAGGATGGATCAACAGATGGTGCGTGGAGGCAATGGAAAGGACCTGCAGGCCATGGTAATGATTTAATTGGTGGAAGGGGTCCAAGTTGGGCAGCAACTCATATACCGAGTGATATTATTTCAGACTGGGATTCTAATGCACACTTTAGCGGCTCGATGCAAGAATTTAGAATATGGACAACGCAGGTTGGAGAAGCTGCATTTGATCAACATATTCAAAACCCAAATTGCATAGTTGGTAATACATACTCATCTTCATATTATGACATAGCTACTAGATTCAGAATGGGAACTGATTTAATTACAACAACAATATCAGGATCATCAAGTACATTAAAAGTTCTTTCAAGTAGTCATCCACAACACAAGGAAGATTTCGGATCAACATCATCAGGATATGATGCCAGATATATGTCTGCTAGTGTAGGATCGGCAGGAGGAACATATGTTGATGTGGAAGAAGTATATTATATCAATATGCCAAGTACCGTTGGTGGAAGGCCGATGAGTAATAAAATTAGAATTGAAAATAATGCACTGCCTGAACACCTGGGCGGTTCTGGTGAGATGCACACCCACCTATCATATGAATCTAAAAAAGAATTCTCATCATTAGACACTGCACCTATAGACACTAATAAATTAGGTATATATTTATCACCAACCAACGACATTAATATAGACATTGCAAATAATATAGGCCAAACGAGACTAGATCAATTTGTGGGAGATCCGCGTGATGAATATAATGAAACATATAAGGAATTAGAAACCCTTCGTAACGAATATTTTAGAAGATATGCAGGAGCAAAAAATCTTTGGGATTATATTAGACAGATAGAATATTTTGATGGATCGTTATTTAAGATATTAAATAAATTTGTACCAAATAAAGCAAATGAACTATCAGGTTTATTAATAGAGCCAACAATATTAGAACGAACTAAAGTTACGAAGCGAGAAAAACCTGTCTTAACAGAAGATGTGTTTGATAAATGTTATACAATTCATATCGATCATTTTACCACATCTTCCAATGATATGTTTGAAACAGCATCATATCAAAGAATAAGTGGAGACCAGACATACTTCTCTGGTTCAGTATTAAATATTAGAAATAAGGATTTATATAATTCTACAAAAATATACAACTTTACAAGTTCCGAAGATATGGGAGTTTCTGCAGGTGTTTCTGGAACCCCTTTTGAATTATCCATTCATGGCTCAGGTTCAATTAGTAACATTGATACAGATGAATATACAAAATCTGATTACCCCCAAAAACAATTAATAACACATACTGGTGTAGATGGCTATACGCAAGGTTCACAATCATTTCAATTAACACCTGTTGATGTGAGGGAAGCATTAGATCCATGCATAACAGGATCTAGAAAATCACAGATGTATAAGAAAAGAAATTATTTCTATAGTTCATCTCTTAGTGCATCATATCACCAATTATATTTAGACACAGGTGAATGGATGGGTCCTTACGCATATGCCAAAGATGTATGGTCTCCCGTGCATATTGAAAGTGCTAGACTATTACATAATGGCCAGTTTGGTAATATTTTAGGTTCATTTAAATTCCAAGCATATTCTAGTTCAATGGAATATGCAGAAACCACAATAGATGATAATGTAGGAAGCCAAAAAATGCTATTTACGGGGTGCCAATTACAGGGAGACGATTTTAATAAACCAACACCACAAACACCTGATGGTGGCGCAGTAGTAGAATTTTTTGAAACTAATCCAAATGAACTATTTAGTGCCGGTGAAGCTGTTCCAGGAAAGGGAGAAATTTTACTATCAGGCGAATTACCATTAACTACAAAACCTGAAATAGGTGGGAATAAGGGTGATATAATTCCAGGTTCTCAGCAACCAGGACCTCAAGGACAAGCTAATGGATATTGGTATAATAATGGACATTCGATGGTGTGGGTAACAGCAAGTCCACCAAATACGTCGTGGGCAGGAGCATCTGGAAAACCACCCCCACCGAAAAATACTAATAAAAATAATAACACGGGAAAATAATAACTTTTTGACCTGATAGATAATTATAATAAAGAACATACTATATATTTATATGTAGAATAATAAGAGGAAAAACAATGGGATATTTAGACAATAGTTCAATTACAGTAGACGCAATCTTAACAAAAAAGGGTAGAGAACTTCTATCAAGAGGGGATGGGTCATTTCAAATCACAAAATTCGCTTTATCAGATGATGAGGTTGATTATAATTTATGGAACTCAGCTCACGAATTGGGGAGTAACTATTATGGCGTTGCTATTGAAAATATGCCTGTAGTAGAAGCATCACCTAATCAACAGCATGTGATGAAACATAAATTGGTAACACTACCACAAAATACACAAAAATTACCTATTATATCAATCGGTCAAACGACAATTGGACCAATAGATGTGGGACAATCAGTTGTGATAGAACCATCAACACCAAACCTACCTGGTTCAAATGCAACTGTAGGTTACACTGCTGTATTAGCAGATTCAGATATCGCAACATTAGATACAGTAACAGGGGCAGCAACTAATGCAGGAGCAGGAGCATATTCTTCTGTTGTAGTAACATCAGGTACAGTTGTTAATAATACTGTGACATCAACTGGATTATCATTTAGATTAACTGGAAAGTCTTTAGCAGCTGCTGGAACAACAACATTAACGATATATGGAAATGAAACGGGAGGAGCTGTAACAGTTACAGTATCCGTAAATGTTGATACATCATTATAAGGAGAATATAAAAAATGGCTAAAATATATCAAACATTTACAAGCGATGACATAATAACAGGAAGACAGGAAATAGTTACGGCAACTGCATGGTCTGATAATAGTGCTACAATGGCAACATTTTTCACATCATCAACGCAAAGTGGTAGCTCAGGAGATTATTA
>PVBE011135199.1_pt1 | contig 18067 bp, 20 predicted proteins | sample 1631181 | NCBI WGS metagenome assembly PVBE01 (sample SAMN08397723, study PRJNA350692) | Marine metagenome, whole genome shotgun sequencing project. | isolation source: water | place: Pacific Ocean | collected 2012-04
CGGCGTACTGCGGTTCCGCCAGGTGAGGGAACATCTCGTAGATGTTCGAGCCCACGATTGAACTTTTGGGGACTCCTGTCCAATCCTCCAACTGGCGGTTCCAAAACACGACACTGAAGTCGTTTCTCAATATCTAAATGCCCATCGGAATGTGGTCCAGCGCAACGAATTGCACGTCGGAGAGCACGGCTTCAGACAATCTCGGCTGCCCCAGCTTGCTTGGATTGAACTCGGCAGGTTGCCGAGGGACTTGCCTTCCAGCACCAGCAGAATGTCACCGTGGATCATGCAAGCCTCGACGGTGAAGCTGGCCCTGGCGAGCAGTATGTCGACATCGCGCTGGTTCCGATAGTCGCCCAGAACGGCTCCGATGTCGCCTTCGCCAAAAGACGGAATCGCGTAGTCAATCGGTTCGTTCAAGTAGTTGCCGATGGTGCCCATGACGCCGTTGATGATGATGTTTCCGACCTCGGTCAACACGCCAATTCTCACCGAGTCCAGGTCGCCGTCGTTGTTCGTCTCTTGAACCAACACGTCCGCCAACGCGGCTGCACTGGCCGTCGGGAAGGGAACCGGACTCGGGCTGTCTACGTGCTACGGCATCGTCGAGCAAAACGGCGGATTCATCCGAGTGCAATCCGAACCGGGATCGGGATCGCTATTCGAAGTCTACCTGCCGCTAATTGATGCGCACCCGTCACAGCTGGAAGTCAGACTTGCCGTTGGCGACCTCCCGCGGGGGACAGAGACAGTTCTTGTGGTTGAGGACGAACCCTTGGTCCGCGACGTGGCGACCATGGCGCTCAACCAACAGGGGTATCGTTTGCTCGAAGCAGGCAATGGCGTTGACGCGCTTCGGATTGTCGATGAGTACGACGGCGGTGAGATATCATTGGTCGTGACCGATGTCGTCATGCCCCTCATGGGCGGCAAAGAACTGGCCAAGCAACTGGCGCTGCGCCACCCCCATATCAAAGTGCTCTTCACCTCCGGATATACTGACGATCAGTTCTTGAGCGGGGGGACGACTGGTGACCCGCTGCCATTTGTCATGAAACCGTACAGACGCGCCGATCTGGCGAACGAGGTCCGTGAACTGCTCGATGCCTGACGGCCCGTCTCGCCGGTGAACGGCTGCGACCGCGTCCCGGCTGGCAAGTTGGCATTCGATGGCGGACACCGATGCCGGAATCACCGACGCTGGTTGCGATGTGGCGTTTTCGAGTAGTGCGTTTCGATTGATGGCAGTTTCCCGCCACTACATTGCGCAAGGATGTCGTTTCATCGGTGGGGTACAAAGGTTACCGCAGTCAAAGTGGATGTATTTGACGCGCTTGACGGTGCGTCGCGATTGTGCAGATTGAGAGTTGTCGAATGAAGCAAGAGTTCGTGAACCCGTTCCTGACCTCGGCGAAGTTGGCATGGGAAAAAGAGTTGGGGATGGACGTGGAGTTGACCTCTGCTTCGGCAGTGGACACCCGGTTCCTAACCGAGGACATCACGGCCGGCATCGGCCTTAGCGGTCAATTGGTGGGCACCGTGTTGTACGGATTCCCGACTCCGAGCTCGCCCAGTCGGCGTTGGGCGAATTGGCCAATATGGTCGCTGGCAATGCCGCGACGCTCCTGTCGAACGCTGGCTACACGTGCGACATTAGCCCGCCCATTATTATCTCGGCGGCGGGCACCATTATTTCAACGCTAGGGCGGCCTCAGTTAAAGGTGGACTTCACCAGCGTCGTCGGGCCGATGACCATCCGGATAGATCTCGCAGAGAGTCCGAATCACCGATAAGCGGTCCCGCGCCATTGGTCCTGCCTCAAACCTGTGGGCGGAGCGTTGGCGTGTCTCGCTACGGAGACGACCGATCGTGAATTCGCGCATCAGCGCACGGCTTCCGATCGGTCACCTCATCGATACCCGGTTTAGTTGAGCGCAGCCGACCTTTCCGTGTGGAACTGCTCGAGCGCACTGTTCGCGTTCACCGTGGTGTCCAGCCGTCCCAGGAGCGACTCGAGTTGAGCGCCAGGAACAGCCATGAGCAACTCGTCGTCCGAAATCCCCGAGTTCACCCTGAACCCGATGCAACCCATGCTCACGCTCGGCACGCCTGATTTCAGAGCCATCGGAATCGCGGCGCATGTCGGCCGACCGAATGCCGAGATGCCGCTTCCGGTCCAACTCACAGAATCCGACGCTTCAGCCAACAACATCGCCTGGCCGGGTCGCGCGAAGAACAGGACGACGTCCGAATCCACCGGCATCTGAGCGAGCGGGCCGTAAACGATGCTTTTGTGCCCTGGCGGGACGCCAGGTATCGCCGTGACTTCCTCCGGGCTCAAGTACTCGAGTTCACACATCGCGTCGATGATTGCTTTGGCCTCTTCCTCTCCTTCAGGCGCCACTTGGAATCCCATGGTCATCACTCCGACGGGACAGTTGCGGTGCTGTTGCTCCGTGGCGTAGAAGACCCCTTGTTCGGCCATGCGCCAGAACGAGCAGGACGAGGGTACGGCTTCGTCCACTGTTTCGACGGACTCCGGCGGTTTGTCGACAAATGCGAGCGCGATCGGCGGTCTCTGCAGTCCCAATGCTTGCTGGATCACTCCGGCCTTCTCACGTAGGGCGTCGTTCACTTCGTACCTCCAGGTGATTTCTTTCATTGTTGGGTCGTGTTGGTTGGTCGGGCGCGGGCAGGTGGCGTCCGACGACTTTGAACCGTCTAGTAGAATCTCGCCTTGTCGGCCCCAAGTCAAGGGCTACGCAAGCCGGTTTCGAACCTGCCTTAACCGCTATGGGCGAACGGCTCGTTTCGGTCGCTGCGCGAGCTTAGCGAGCGCCGGTTGTGCCAGCTTCACGAACTTGGAAGCCAGACGCCGTGTGTCGCGCGGGTCGATGAGGTCGATGACATCGCCCTTGTGCGCCGCCCGGAAGGGCGATCGGAGCTTGAGCAATCGGTTCTCGATCATTTCACGGTGCGCTTCGGGATCCGGTGCGTTCTCGATCTCGCGTCGGTATGCCGCCGCGACTCCGCCTTCGATCGGGATGCCGCCCCATTCGCCCGCAGGCCAGCCGAACCGAAGGTTGAGCCCGTTCGGGCGGCTGATGCTGTGGACCGCGTCGGCAGCGACGCCGTAGGCTTTGCGGACGTTGAACTCGACCGTCGGGACTTGCGCTTCGGCCGCCGCGATCATCGCTCGGATGCCCCGGCGCATCGTCGCTTTGCGCTCGGCGTGTGAGCCCAACATGAAACCCGGCATGTCGAGGAAGATGACCACCGGAAGGTTGAACGCGTCGCAGAGATCGACAAAATGAGCGTACTTGTCAGCGCCGTCGCCGTCCATCGCCCCTGCCAACTTCACGGGGTCGCTGCCGATAATGCCGACGCTGTAGCCGTCGAGTCGGGCGAACCCGGTGATTAACGCGCCGGCCCAGTGCTGACGCATCTCGAAGAATTCACCGTTGTCGACGACGAGACGGATCAGCTTGCGCGGGTCGTAGCTTCGGCGCCGGTTTGGTGGAATTATGTTCAGCAGTTCCTCGGGCCGGCGATCGGGCGGGTCGCCGGTCTCGACGCGAGGGGCTACATCATTGGTTGTGTTGGGCAAGTACGACAAGAACTTCTTGATCTGCTCGAAAGCTTCTTCTTCGGATTCTGCCTCGTTGTCGACCTGACCGCTGTCGTGGACGTGCATCTGATGCCCGCCGAGTTGTTCCTTGTCGAGCGTCTCGCCGATGGCCCGCCGCACGACCGGCGGTCCGGACGGGAATATCTGCGATTGACCTTTGACCATGACGGTGAAATGGGACATGAGAGCGTAGGCGGCGGGCGCTCCGGCAACCGAACCCATCACTCCCGCCGCGACAGGGACCCGTCGCATGAGCTCTACGCCTTGCCACCACTGTTCGCCGGATGGCAATCCCATGTGTCCCGCGGCTTCGTCGGACTTGGAGCTGTGGCCGACGCCTTCGACGAGTTGGACATACGGAATGCCGTATTGCAACGCGAGCGGTTGCGTGAACTGCCGCGAACTCTTGTGGACGTTGTGAGGGCTGCCGCCCGAAATCGTGAAGTCGTCACCGCCGATCGCGACCGGTCGGCCGTCGATTTCGGTCAGTCCCATAACGTATGCGCCAGGCGTGAACCCGCTCAGGTTGCCGTCCTCGTCGTACTCAACCGCGCCGACCAGCGGACCGGCTTCGATGAAACTGCCCGGGTCGGATATCATCTCGATCCGTTCGCGAACCGTGTAACGCCCTCCGGAGTGCTGACGCTCGATGCGTTCGGGCCCCCCCATCTCTTTGGCCAAGCTGTGGATGTAGTCGATGTCTTCGACGGCCCGTTCCCAGGGCATTCCGGGCTTCCAGGTTTCACGTGTAGGGTTTACGGGCATCTCAAACTCCTTTGGTATTTACGGCGATCTCGGTCGTGGTGTATAGCGCTGCTGAATGCTGCCGTGGGCGGTCGAATCGGTTGTAGCGTGGACACACACCGCGACCCCATCCGAACGGCGCTACGTTGGCCCCGACGAGGGGCGAGAGAGATCATATCATCAACGAAGAGAGAGCCGTCGCGCGCGGCATCCAGCGGCCATCATCCGGGCGCCTTTTCGCCGTCCGTCTACCCCCGATAACCTTGACCGCCACTCGAGGCGGGTGTAGGCTTTTGTACTGTTCCTGAAATTTCGTTCTGTAATACTACGTATAGGTGGAGCAGTATTGGCACAACCCGCCCCGACACCTCCAACCGCTGCTCCGCCTTCGCCTTCGCCTAGACAGTCTCGGTTGTCGCTGGGCCGCATAGCCATGTTCGAGTCGTTTCGGTATCGCGACTTTCGTTGGATGTGGGCCGGCTCATTCGTTTCGTTCACCGCGATGATGATGCAGATGATCACCCGCGGATGGCTAGTGCTTCGGATCGCCGACGATTCCCCTCTGGCTCTCGCGTTCGTGATGATGTCTTTCGCGGCGCCTTCGACCTTCGTTTCGTTGATCGGCGGCGCGCTGGCGGATCGCATATCGAAGAAGCGGCTCATCGTGATCGGCCAATCGGGCAACGCGGCGATGACTGCCGTGCTTGCGTTACTCGATTTCACGGGAGTCGTCGCGTTTTGGCACGTGTTGGCGATCGGCTTCGCCAACGGGTCGATGATGGCTTTGGCGATGCCAAGTCGACAGGCAATCCTCTCAGAAATCGTGCCTGAGTGCAGCCTGATGAACGCCATCTCGCTCTCCAATTCCGGGATGAACATGACACGTATCATCGGCCCGGCGCTCGCGGGGTTTTTGATCGTGTTCATTGGAACCCACGGTGTGTTGTTTCTGGTGTCGGGAACATACCTGTTCGCGGCCGCCTCGATGGCGATGGTAAACGCCGGCGCCACCCCTGCCGCTGCTCCCACAGGAGGCGTAGCCACCGACATCAAAGCCGGGTTCGTCTTCGCGATATCGGACCGTGCAATGCAGGGCGTGCTGGTATTGATGCTGCTGTCGATTCTGTTCGGGTCGTCCTACTGGGCGTTGATGCCGGCATGGGCGCGTGAAGCGTTGGACGTTCAATCCGACGGCTTGGGCATTTTGATGACGATAATGGGCGCTGGGGCCTTGGTAGGAACGCTCGGTCTCGCGGCCGTCTCGAATATGACGCACCGCGGACTGGTGTTGCTGGTGACGTGTCTGATGTGGGGCCTATCGCTTGCCGCCTTCTCGCAGGTGACCAATTATTTGGCCGCAGTTCCATTCCTGCTGGTGCTGGGCCTCGTAAACTCCGTGTTCATGTCGTTGAACATGACCATGATGCAGGTCCTGGCCCCTCCGGAGATGCGAGGCCGGATGATGGCCATCGGTATGATGACGTTCGGGGCGATGCCTCTGAGCGCGATGCCGTTCGGCGCTCTCGCCGAGGTAACGGGCAGCACTCCGGACGCTCTCTTGATCAGCGGCGTCCTGCTGACCGTGGCCACACTGATATTCTGGGCCGCTCACCCAACTTTGCGCCGACTACGATAGCGCCAGCCTGCGATTCAGCACTTCTACTCGATCGTTCCGCCGTCGATGCCGTCACAATGCATCCTTTGTCCGCTGCATCACACAATTTCGCTTCAGGCGTACATCGGACAAGAACCGTCTCACTCTGCATCGACGACTTTACCCGAGTTGTGTTGGTCTGGCGAAGAAGGCGCCAAATCGTCGGAGTCGATCACAGCGGCCATCATGTCGTGTTGCACCGTCAAGTTCGTGCCGCTTCCGATCGAACGGAAGGCGTCCGGCGACCCTTTAAAAGATCTGAGTTCGCGGCGGTTTCATTCGAAGTTGACTCTTTCTGCTGGATTGCCCACGGTGGCCGTCGGGCGACGCCGATTGCCGACTGCCGGTATGGAACATCTGAGTTCAACGTCCGGCGCCGCGGGTGCTCGAGTCGAGCAGAGTACGTGCACGGAGAACAGATCGCGAATCGATGCCAGATCTACGAACATAGAATCGGACACAGAACTCGATGAGAACACAGAGGGATTCGGCAAAGGGGGATGTGTGCTGGTCGGGGTGGGGAGACTTGAACTCCCGGCCTCTACGTCCCGAACGTAGCGCGCTACCAACTGCGCCACACCCCGACATGTGTTCATATTGTAGCCGCTGAGCGGCAATCCAGGCAACAACGTTCGGAAAATGACTTGACGCGAACAAGTGTGCTGTTCTAAAATGTTCTAAACAAGGCACTAAACTTTTTCGAAAGCGCTGCCATGTCGAGTTCATCTACAATTAACCCAAGCCCGCAGCTAGAAATGCCCGGGATGCCGGTCACGTGTGGGCTTCGAACCGTGCCAAGCGCGCGAAACGTGGCCCAAGGACAGAAAGTCCTGTACCTCGGCAAGATCAGCGGGGGCCCTCGTTTCGGCGCTCGCGGCACGGTCGTCCGGACTCTCCGCAACAACGCCTTGGTCGATCTCGGCAAGGCGGGAACGTGGCGGGTTCCGTACTGCTTCCTCGCGCTCCCTGAAGTGGCGTAGATCGCAGCACGCTGCAAGAATCTGCGCGATGAAGTTTAGGCTTCGTTCGAACCATAGGTCAGTTGGAATTTCGATCAAATGAGGACAGACGCCATGCTATTCAGACGAAAGAAAATCTCGATTGGCAACGGTTATGGCAACCCGGGCGCCAACCCCGCGCCGATCAACATCTCGGTCGTCGGGGTCGGCGGCGACGGCGGCACGCCGTGCTTCGCATGGCCGACGATTGCCCGCCCGGCGTCCGGTTCCTCGCTCTGAGCACCGACATCCAAGCGCTGCGGGCGTTCAAAGGCGTGCCCACGTTCGCGATCGGTCCGACCGTCACCGCGGGCATGGGCTCCGGAGGGCAGCCGGAAGTGGGGCGGAAAGCGATGCGCGAGAGGCAGGATCAGGTCGCCAAGCTGCTGGAGAAGACCGACATGGTCTTCGTCACCACCGGCATGGGCGGCGGGACCGGCACCGGCGCGGCGTCGATCGTTGCCGACCGGGCTCGTAAGCGCGGCGCATTGACCGTGGGCGTGGTAACGCTGCCGTTCACTTTCGAAGGTCCCAAACGTCGCGCGGTTGCCATGGACGGGCTGCGGCAGCTCAGCGCGAAAGTCGATACACTCATCACGATCGAAAATGATCGGTTGTTGCGATTCCTCAAAGGCAAGGTGAAACTGTCAGACGCATTCCAGTTGGCCGACCGAGTACTCAAACAAGGCGTGCATGGGATCGCCGACTTGATCTCGACCCCTTGCGTGATCAATGTCGATTTCGCTGACGTGAAGTCCGTGATGTCGAACGGCGGACGCGCGTTCATGGCGCTCGGGGAAGGTGAAGGTCGATGGGCGGCGCTCGATGCGGCGCGATCGGCGCTGGTTAGTCCACTCTTTAACGCATCCCTGGACGGAGCCTCGGGAATCCTGTTCAACGTCAACGGCGGCAAGGATCTCGAATTGGATCAGGTGCACGAGGTTGCTGGATTGATCCGAAAGGCCAGCAGCCCAACCGCGAACGTGATCTTCGGAGTGACACAAGACCCACGGCTCAAAAAGCGTGTGCAGATCACCCTCGTCGCAACAGGTGTGACGGGCGACGACGACCGAACCAACACAAACGGCGTCGTCGAAGTCGATCGGTCTGGCAATGCCAGCGTGCTCGCGATGGCTGAACGGGTGGTCGCCAACGGGCATTCGCCGGCGCTCTCCGTGACGGAAACCCAGCCGATGTTCTAGTCGCCAGGTGGCTGTCGAACGCTGCTTGCTGGTTTCGAATCCTGTTGCTCGCCAACCGGCGGTACAAGTCCAGACCGCCCGCAACGGGGCTAGTCTGAGAAGAACCCGTCGTCGAAGTGGTCCGATATCACGGACGCGACGAGCTCAGGCCGCTGGACGGGGACGTCATGGATACTGTCTTCCAACCACACCACTTTGCTTACCCGCGCGAGAGAGTCAGCGTGTGCAATGGATTCGGCCCGGTGAATTTGCCTTGGTGAGAGTGGGCCGACCGGTTGTTGTGTGGCGGGCATGAACAGCACGGGACATTCGATGCGCGGGTACAGTTCCCGTGGATGATGGTCCCAAACAGAGTCGATGATCCGAAGATGGTTCTCTCGGCTCAATCGTGCCTTGATCGTGCCGTCGTCGAGCACGTTGAAATTCGCCAGCACAATTTCTTCGCGATCTCTGTCGTCATCCGTCAGCGTCAACCACCGCTCACGCACCCTTTGCATGAACCGGTCGACCGTCACGCCCGAGAAAATTGGCGGCGCCATCTCGCGTCTGGCGGTCTCTCGATCCCAATCTGAGTTGCGTGAAAAATCCATGTTGCCACCGTCGACGAGGCACAATCCGGCCAGTGCGTCGAGATGCGCGACCGCGTACTCGATCGCGACGTCGCCGCCCCACGAGTGCCCGGCGATGATCGGACGTTCGATTCCGACTGTAGCCAAAAGTTGGTGTAGGTCTTCGACGACCGATGCGAATTCGTAGCCCGAATCTGGTTTGTCGGTTTCGCCGTGGCCCCTCTGGTCTATGGCAACGACCCTGAAGTCCGCGCCCAATATAGGTGCCACGAGATCCCAAATGTGAGAAGTTGAGGCCAAACCATGGAGCATCACGACCGCTTGACCGGATCCACCCCAATCACGGTAGTGGAAGGTCAATCCGTTTGACTCCGCGTACGCATCCTTGGGTTGCGAAGGCAATTAGCGCTCCTCGGCCGTGTGACCGTGGGTCGGCCGGTCGTGTGGATGAGTGATCATCGGATCCCAATCGGCGAGCGACACGTAGTCGTTCGAAGTGGTGTAGCTTTTGCCATTCGACGAACGATCCAGCATTCGGTAGTCGACGAGGTACCGTCGAATCTGCACATGATCAGTGTCGAACAGATTGCCGTCCATGATGTAATTGTTGACCTGCGGTTCTGTGTACTCGCGGCCCGGTTCAAACGCCATCTGGAAGTAGTGGAGCGCTATTAGACGCGGTTTGATCCGTCTCGGAAACGGCGGCAGCCGCTCTAGACGATTTCGCCCACTTTTCGACTTGAGTTTGGTATTCGTCGGCCGTGATACCGAATTGAGGCACTGTTCCTCCGAAACGTCGGCGATGCATCGACCAGTGCGGAATACGCGGGATTGAGACGTGATTCGACCGACGACGCTAGACTGCAGCCGGAGCTTGCCCGGTCCGGCTTCAACGTCCAGACTTAGGGCGAAGACTAGGAATCCGGCGGCTTCCGCTGAGACTTCAGAAAATCTTCGAGCTCGCGCACCATGTCGTCCGGGCTCGGGATGTCCTCTTCCACTGGGTGTGCCGCGTCGTAACGCTGCTCGAGGCGAGTCACATACGAGCTGACGTCCGGTTGCTTCGCGATCGCCTTGCTCACCTCGGTCTCGAACGCGTCACCGGCGAGCCTGAGTTCATGGAGATCGACGTCGAAGTCGACCATACTACGCAGCTTGGTGAGCATCGAGCAACTGACCCGCGGGTTCGGCGACGTGTTCACGTAATGCGGGCAGTGTCCCCAGATCGATGCGTGGGGGAGTCCGGTCTCGTTGCACGAATCCAGAAACGCGGTGTGAATCCCGGTTGGGCCCTGATAACCCGAGTTCTGGATGCCCAACCACTTAACCTTCTCGGTCAGCTCCGGCGAACTGGCGCGACCCGTCACTCGCGGTTCTCGCGTATGAGGCACCGCGTCCAGCAGTGCGCCCAGCGTGACGACGAGTTTGACTCCGTGGTCGGTTGCGACGGTCGAGATGATGTTCGAAAACGCTCTCCAGCGCAGGTTGGGCTCGGTGCCGACGTACAGCAGCAAGCCGTTTTCCTGATGCTGGGGCGCGAAATAGTAAAAGTCGTTGCGAGGCCATCGGATGATGCGCTCGCCACGCCGGTTTATTCGGGTTTGGGGCCTAACGGATGTGAAGTCGTAGAACTCTTCGGGATCGATCTCCGCGAACTTCTTTGCCGGGAGCTTTCGCACCAAATATCGAAGCGCTCGGGTGGCGGCTTCCGCGGCGTCGGGCCAGCCCGCGAATGCTACGATCATGGTTGGGAGCTTCACATCCGGCGCTTCGTGAGTGATCAAGCCTTCCATGCAAACTCCAATCTTGCTGATGTTCGCGATAGTGTATCAAATAGGTTTCCGCATCGCCAAGGAAACAGGCCGTCAATTTGGCGCCACGTGATATACTCCGGGCCGATGGCGATAGCCGCGATTGATGATGTGGGATGAGCCCAGGGGTGGACATGAGCGCGAACAAAATCGGAATCTCTATATCGGCGTCCGGCGCTGCCGAAACCGTGACGAAGATTCAGCGAATCGAAGAACTTGGCATCCACACCGCTTGGTTGACCTCGGGCGGCGGCGGTGGCGACTCGATGACGATGCTCGCGGCCGCGGCGGCCACCACCGAAACCATCCTCCTGGGCACTTCCATCGTCCAGACTTGGTCACGTCATCCGGTTACGCTCGTTCAACAGACTCAGGTCATAGCCGATCTTGCACCCGGCAGGTTTCGCCTGGGCATCGGGCCCAGCCACCGAAATGCGATGGAAAAGATGTTCGGAGCGGACTTCAGAGCGCCGTTAGGACACCTCCGTGAGTATCTTCAGATTACGAAACCGCTGATCCAATCGGGCAGCATCGAGTTCGAAGGCCGATGGTACTCGGCGGCGGCCAGCCTCCGCAAACCGTTGGACGTGCCGGTGATGGGTTCGGCGTTGATGCCCGGCGCGTTCGAGCTGTGCGGGGCGGGGGCGGACGGCGCAATTAGCTGGGTGTGCCCGGACTTTTACCTGCGTAAAACGGCGATGCAAGCGCTCAAGCAAGGCGCCCGAAACGCCAGCAAGCCTACACCGCCCATGATCGTCCACGCCCCGATAAGCGTGACCGAAAACGTCGAGATGGCCCGCAACGGGGTCAGGAATCGCCTGGGTTACTTCCCGAGCACGCCATTTTACGCCCGTATGTTCGCCGAAGCGGGATTCATTGGCACGCCGGTTTCGGGTTGGACGGACGAGATGCTCGATTCCGTGCTCATATCCGGAGACGAAGAAGCCGTGACGGAACGGATTCAGGGCATCTTCGAGTGGGGCGCATCCGAGTTGCTGCTGACCATCGTCCCCGGCAGCGACGACGCCGACGCTTCGGAGGACCGAACGCTCGACCTGCTCGCCAAGCTGTCGGAATCGTAGCCGTTCGGCCATGAGATTCGATCGGGTCGAATTCGTTGCCGTCGAGGCCACGCCAAGGACGACTTGGACCTGCGCGGTATTCATCGACACAGACGGCGTCACGACCCCCGTCGAGATCACGCTGGGCGATTCGAGTACGCGCGTGGCGACAGCGATCTCCGAAGCCGTCGAACGCCTCCGTGCGACCGAGATCGAATCCGAGACGGACGTTGCTAATCATGTGGATCTCCACAAAACCGAGCTCACGCGCGATCGAGTCAGAGGCACCGCCGTGAGCGCCATCCGAACTGCTGTCATCCAGATCCAGGCACAACACGACAATGCGAGCCTCACCGAAGCCTTGGGCGGGTCTCGTGTGGCCAGCGTGGAGCTCTACGCGAACATCAATCGGTCGCTGTTCGCCACCGAACGGACTCCGGCGTCGTTCGGCAGGATCGCGGAGCGGGCCGCGAAGGCAGGTTTTCGAGTGTTCAAGTGCGCTCCGTTCGACGAAGTTCGGCTCAATTCGTCATCCGGTCCGATCCTCGATGTCGCCGGACCGGGCTTGGCACGTGTCGCCGTAGTGAGGCAAGCCATCGGACCTGATGCCAGATTGCTGGTGGACTGTCACAACCGGTTCCGGCCCGACGATGCAATCGTGATCGCCGAGAAACTGGCCGAGTTCGGCGTCGTGTGGTTCGAAGAGCCAATCGACCCCGACCGCACGCCACGCGATCTTGCCTGGATCGCCGATCGTATCTCGATGCCGCTCGTCGCTGGCGAAAACGAATATGGCGCGAATTCGTTCTCGAAGCTCGTCGCAGAAGGCGACGTCGACGTGATCATGCCGGACGTAAAGCACTGCGGCGGCGTGGCCGAGGCGGTGCGAGCGGGCCGAGCAGCCGCGTCAGCAAATGCCGGATTTTCGACTCATTGTCCTTCGGGTCCCGTGTCGCTGCTCGCGAGCAGCCACGTGAGTGCCGCGGTGGAGGGCGCGATGCCGCTGGAGCACGCGGTCTACGAAGTGGAGTGGCGCGCGGAGTTGCTGGATCCGCCGGAGCGAGTCGAAGACGGGCGACTCTGGCTCCCGAACGGGGCTGGACTCGGCGCGAAGTTGAGCGATGACGCGATCGAGCGCCGAGGCCAAACACTCGTCGGGTGGATCACCGGTCGTGAACGATCAGAATGAACTTGGCCGGAAAGGGGATACCGTGGCATTGCAAAATCCGGACGCCGGTGGATTCGAAGGCGAACAAGTCCGCGACGAATTCCTCGCATTTCTTCGAGTCGAAGCGGACGTAGACAGCCTGTCGTTCACCGAAAACCCCGTACGGCTTCTCGGTGGGTTCGACACGCTGATATTCGCGTTCAGCCCCGATGGCGCTCCGCAAGAACTGGCAGGGCCGTTGATCGTACGCGTTTTCCCCGATATGGCCGGCCAAGGACAGGCCAAAAAGAAGCTGTGTTCCAAAACGCGATGGCTGACGCCGGATACGCTGCTCCACGCGTGCTGATTCACTGTGGCGCGCGGGCGATTGCCGGAAGGGCGTTCAACGTGATGGAGCGCGTGTCGGGCCATTCCCCGATGGAAGACATGATGAGCGGTCCGGAAGCGGCGCCTCGGGTCACCGATCAGCTAGCGCGGGCACATGTCGATCTGCACGATCTGCCGTCGGGTGATATCGCTGGCTCGTTGCGAGAATCCGGTGTGTCAGCCGAAGCGTTCACCACCTCCGGACAGCTTCGATTCATTGAGCGTTACGCTGCCGAGCCGGCGTTAAGTCACCTGACTCCATTGATTGATTGGTTGGTGGCGAACCGGCCAGAACAACGTGACGAGTTGTCCATCTGCCACGGCGACTTTCATCCAGGCAACATCATGGTTGACGGGGAACGCGTCAGCGGCATCCTCGACTGGCCCGGAGCCGTGCTGGCGGATGCCGAATACGATGTCGCCGCGTCTGTGGTGTTGATTACCGTGGGTGGATCGAGCCTGGCGCCGGACACGCCGCCCGAGATCTTCGAAGCCTTTGCCGCAGGTTATCTCGACAGCTATTCGCAACAGCGAACCCTCGACCCGGAGCGATTGCGCTACTATCGTGCGAGCCGGGCCGTCCGCGCGTTCCTTCGGAGATCGGCAGCTCGCACATCACGCGTCGCTCGCGATCTGGCCCCGCGCGATCAGTACCCGTGGACTGAGGAAGGCGCTGTTCGCCGTCTGGCACGCGTCATTTCGGAGACAACCGGCATCGACGCGCCACTGCCGCCCGGCGTGGAGCCTGCCTAGACGTCCACCTGGCCGACGAATCCTCTCGTGTCAAAAAGGCCGTGTCTACTCAGTTCCGCAGAGCGAGCAGGCCAACGCCAGCATGATCTTGGTTCCGCTGATCAGGCTCTTGATGCCCACCGATTCGTCCGTGCCGTGCGCCCTCGACAGCATCGGGTCGTCGTCGGGGTGCGATCCTGAGAAGCCGTAGGTCACGGTGTTTAGCGGTCGCGTGAACCGCGAGTCGGTGAAGCCGGTGCTGATCGCAGGGACCCACCGGATGTCGTCGCGTTCCAGCGCGAGCGCCGTCGCGGCCTTGATGTGCTCGGCCAGCTCGGTCTCGAAATCGGACGAGTTGGGCACGGCCATGTAGTCGATCTCGTACGAAACGCCGGGCACGCCCTCGATTATGCTGTCCAGTTCCTGACGGAGATAGTCGTCGTTCTGGTGGGGTAGGGTGCGGACGTCGCAGGTGAGGTGAATCGACTCGGGGACGCTGTTGGACTTGATGCCGCCGTTGATCATCGTCGGCGTCAACGTCATCCGCGACAGCGCGCGAAGCATCGACGCAAGTCGAGGATTGTCCGCCTGGGTCTCTTCGATGATCTCGTCGACGTTTTCGGCGGACGGCTTGTGCTCGATCGCGAACGTCGATAGATGCTCGAACAGCGACGTGGTCGTGTCGCGTTCCGGTTCGTAGGCCTCGATGCGCTGCAGGAGCTGCGAGAGACGGTACAGCGAGTTGGCCCCCTGCCACGGCACTGAAGCGTGCGCGCTGACGCCCTTCACTTCGAACTCGACCTGCAACCGACCTTTCTCGCCAACGCCCAACAGATACGTGAGACTGCCGGCGGCATCGGTGGGTGTTCCACCGCCTTCGTTGACCGCGAACGGCGCCGCCATCTTCTCCGGATGGTTGTCGGCCAGCCAGCCGAAACCGTATCGGCCACCGTGCTCCTCGTCCGCGCCGGAGCACAAGATTAGGCTGTTCTTGAGCTTAATGCCGTTGCGCTTGAGCAGACGCATCGCCCAGAGTTGCGCGGTGAGCAGAGCTTTGCAGTCGGAAGCACCGCGTCCGAATATGCGACCGTCGACGATCGTGGCGCTAAACGGCGGGTGCGTCCACTTCGCCTCGTCCTCGACCGGCACGACGTCCGTGTGCGACATGAACATGAGCCGCGCGTCGGAGGACGTGCCTTCGATTCGAGCGATGATGTTGCCACGCTCGGGCACGCGACCGATGATCTCCGAAGATATACCGTCCTCGGCCAGCCAGTCGCGAATGTACTCGCAGACGGGGGTTTCGTCGCCGGTCGGCATGGTCCCGGTGTTGACCGAGGGGATCCCGATCAAGTCTCTTTCGAGCTCGACGATTTCGTTTTCGAGTGAGTCGATCTGGGCGAAAATTGCTTTGAGGTCAGGCACGGTTTGGGCTCCTATCTCGGCGATGTTGGTTACTTGAATAGATGTAATGTCATCAACAACGAGGCGATGGTCTTGGCGTCCTGAATTTCGCCCAGGCGGATGAGCTGCGAAATGCGGGACACCGAGAATCGTTGCACCTCGATGTCTTCGTCGTCGTCCGGGTCGAGCCGGCTCTCCACGAGATCCTTGGCCAGGTAAGGGTACATGAACTCGGTGCAAAAGCCCGGAGACGACCAGAATCCTCCGAGCGCCCGAAGGTTCCTGGACGCGTACCCGGTTTCTTCGCGCAGCTCTCGCTGGGCGCAATCGTCCGGCGATTCGTCCGGATCTATCACGCCGGCGGGAGCTTCCAGCAAGCTTTCGCCGGCTGCGTGGCGGTACTGTCGGACGAGCAACACATTGTCGTCGGCGTCGACGGGCACGATCACGACGGCGTTCTCGTGCTCAACGATCTCGAAATTCGTCTGATGCCCGTTCGGCAGCAGGACCGAGTCGATCCTGAGGTTGACGATCTTGCCTTCGTATTTTTTTTCCCGTTGGATCAGCTCAGGCTGTTGGGTCATCGGTGACTCCGTTCGAGGTCTTTCACCGGCTTCGCGTTCGTGCGGCTACTGGCGAGGCGGTGTCAGATTGTATACGAGGCCCAGGCGGCTCGTCAGGTCGCCCCAGAATGCTGCGGGCGGTCGTGCACGGAGGAACAGCGCTTCGTGCTCACTGCGCACGATCTTCACGACGGAGCCCTCGGCCAGATCGACATCCGCGAGACCGTCCACGCTCAGCGACGCGGCTCCTCGTGACACGGGCTCGAGCTCGACGACGGCGTCATCGGGCAAGACCAAGCCGTCGCGGAGTCCCGTGTGCGGCGCGACCGGTTGCACGATCACGACGCGTGCCTCCGGGAAGAATATCTGAGCGCCTGCCGAAAGAGCATAGCCGGTGCTTCCCGTCGCCGTTGCGACTACGACCGCGTCACTGCGGTATCGTGTCATCGGCTCTCCGTCGACCTTGGTCGCGATGTCCATGAGGCTCGCCACGCCGCCTCGGCCCACGACCACGTCGTTCAGCGCGTGGGCTGTAAGAACTTCGCGTCCGTCGCTGGCAGTCACCGTTGCGCAAAGCATCATTCGACGTTCGATACGCATGTCGCCGTTCAGGTACGCGGGCAACCTCTCGGCGGCGTCGCCGACGCTGAGCTCGCTCATGAACCCTACTCGACCCATGTTGACGGCGACGATGGGAATCGCAAACGGCGCGATGACGTGGACCGTCTTCAGAATTGTGCCGTCGCCGCCCGCAACAACGATCAAGTTGGTGTCGTCGAGTCTGTCCAATTCGGGAAGGTCTTCGGCGGAGCACACCCAAGACGCACTCTTGAGGTTGAGAGAAGTGACGAGCGAATCGATGAGCCCCGGAGCGTCGGGTACGAGTGCGTTGTATACGAATCCGACTTGGACCATTAATAGAGCTCGACAGGTGTTGTGGGGCGACGTTGCGTACGTGAAAGCGCAGCACGGGCGCGTTGACGACGAATTTGAGCGGATTGCGATCCGCACAGATAGCTGTATTGCTCGGATTGTCTGGAAGGCGACCCGCCAGCGCGTGCCAAGTCTAGCATCGGCCTATAGGGGTGTCAACGAGCTGCGCTGGTCACGAAATCAGGACCCCGATGGCGGTTCTAGCGGCGTTGATAAGCGGTGTGGGGTAGATGCCAAAGAAGCCGGTTCCGGCCATCGCGACAAATATCGCAATCTTTAATGGCATGCCGCCAGACGAGACATGGCTTTCGTCCTCCGGCGCTTGGAGGTACATCACCTTGATCACGCGCAAGTAGTAGTAAGCCGAGATCACGCTGTTGATGACGCCGGCGAGGGCAAGCCATTCCAGATTGGCGTTCACCGCCGCGCCGAAGATGTATATCTTCGCCATGAATCCGACCGTCGGTGGGATGCCGATGAGCGACACAAGCGCGAAGCCGAGCACCCCGGCCAAGAACGGCGCTCGTCGGGACATGCCGGCGAAGGCGTCGATGCGGTCCGAACCCACACGGTTGGATATGGCGATTATCGCCGCGAACGCGGCCAGGTTCGTAGCGGCGTATCCACTGATGTAGAAAAGCACGCCGGACGGTCCCGCGATCGCCTCGGCCTCGGGCGCCCTTGCGGCCACCGCCGCCAACCCGACCATCAGATATCCGGCGTGAGCGACCGTGCTGTAGGCCAGCATCCGTTTGATGTTGGTCTGCAAGATCGCGACCAGGTTGCCGAACGACATCGACAAGATCGCGAGAACCGCGAACACCGCGGCCCAGTCCCGGCTCAGCATCTCGGAATCGAACGCGACGTAGAAGACCCGGAGGATCACCGCGAACCCCGCCGCCTTGGACGCCACCGAAAGGAACGCGGTAATGGGCGTGGGCGCGCCTTCGTAGACGTCCGGCGCCCACATCTGGAACGGCACGCTGGCGATTTTGAATCCGAACCCGGCGATTACCAGGACTACACCGAACAGCAACACGTTGGCGCCGAAGGCTTCGTGGGCTGAAAGGTCGATGGCGCCGAGCTGCGTCGCGATGTCCGCGAGAACGGTTGTGCCCGTGAACCCGTAGATCAAAACCATACCGTAGAGCAGCACAGCCGAGCTGATTGCGCTCAATATCAAGAACTTCAGGCCAGACTCCGCCGACTTGTCGTCGCGCAAGAACGCAGCGAG
>PVBE012497984.1_pt1 | contig 18067 bp, 13 predicted proteins | sample 1631181 | NCBI WGS metagenome assembly PVBE01 (sample SAMN08397723, study PRJNA350692) | Marine metagenome, whole genome shotgun sequencing project. | isolation source: water | place: Pacific Ocean | collected 2012-04
CAATATGGCCCAGATGACTATCATAGCTTAGGGACGCCACCAGCATCTGGAAATCGCCCTGGGCATCGCCGCCGGGTGGCGAAATGTGCTTCAGGATAGCCTCAAACAGAGGCACCATGCTCTGTGGTGGGTCTCCAAGGTGAGTTACGGCGTAACCGGCCTTGGCATCAGTATACAGAATGGGAAAGTCCAGTTGCTCGGCGTCTGTGGCAAGCTCCAGGAAGAGGTCCTGTACCATGTTGACCACCTCTTCAGGGCGGGCCGAAGAGCGGTCCACTTTATTGATGACCACGATGGGCTTAAGTCGCTTCTGCAGGGCATGATGCAATACAAACTTGGTCTGGCCCATGGGGCCGTCCACAGCATCGGTCACCAGGAGGCAGCCGTCGGCCATGTTGAGCACCCGTTCAACTTCGCCACTAAAATCGGCATGGCCGGGGGTATCAATGATGTTGATTTTGACGCCCTTATAGATGATAGCCGTATTCTTGGCTAATATGGTAATGCCTTTTTCCCTCTCAAGATCGTTGCTATCTAAGATGAGATCCCCGACCTGCTGGTTCTCGCGGAAGATATGACTCTGCTTGAGCATGGCATCCACCAGGGTGGTCTTGCCATGATCCACATGGGCTATGATGGCGATGTTTCTCAAGTTTCTGGTCATATCACTGCAAAAGGGCGCAAAAAAACTGGCCCCCCTCAGGCCAGCAACTTGACTTTTATTTTAACATATGTGAGCTATCCGTAAAAGCGCGGGATTTCCGTGCCATCCCAGCAGAGGACCGCTTGCCCCATCCGTCTGCTTTTCCCACCCACCCAATAGACAGTACCGGGGGCTGCGCCCACAGCGCCCTCTGAGGGTAATTAGGAGCAGGGAGCAAGTGCCACCCTTACGGTTTTTGGTGCAAGGACAAGGCTCGCCCAGCCACGAGTGCTACGCTGTTGCCTGGACTTTGGGAAGTCTGAAGAGCAGAGCCCCCAAGGAAAATTGTTGTGGGCGAGCAGGTGGGAAAGGGAGAAATCCGTTGACCGGCCCCCTACATCCGCTCCGGGGCGGTGACACCCATGAGGGTCAGTGCCCGGGCCAGGACTATCTGCGATGCCTTCACCAGCTTGAGCCGGGCATCGGTGAGAGCTTTATCTCTGGAAACCACCCGGCACCGGGTGTAGAAATCGTGGAAGGCGGCTGCCAGCTCCAGCGAGTAGCGGGGCAGGTGGTGAGGCTCCAAGGTGACCGTCACCAGCTCCACCACCTCCGGCAGCAGCAATAGCTTACGGATAAGGGCCTGCTCCGCCTCATGGCTGAGCAACCTCACATCCCCTCCCTCCAGTTCCCTACCCTTCTCCGCAGCGTGGCGCACGATGCCGCACATCCTAGTGTGGGCGTATTGTATATAGTAGACGGGGTTCTCATCCGAGTGCTTTTTAGCAAGCTCCAGGTCAAAGTCCATCTGGGCATCCGGGGAACGGGTGAGGAAGAAGAAACGGCATACATCCGGGCCTACCTCGTCCACCACTTCCCGCAGGGTGATGATATCGCCACTGCGCTTGGATATCTTTACTATCTCCTCCCCTCGGCGCAGGGTGACCATCTGGGAGATGATGACGTTGAGCCGGGCCGAGTCCACCCCCATTGCTGAGGCGGCGGTTTTCATGCGGGATATATGGCCCTGGTGGTCGGCCCCCCATATATTAATGACCCGCGGAAAGCCCCGCTCCACGAACTTGTTGTAGTGGTAGGCGATGTCCGTGGCGAAGTAGGTGGGAGCGCCCGTGGAGCGCACCAGTACATTGTCCTTGCTCTCCCCCAGGGCGGTGGAGGCGAACCAGAGAGCACCCTCCCGCTCCTCCACGAAGCCGCCCTGCCGGAGGAGCTGCATGGCCTTCTGGTATTGCCCGTCCCGGTAGAGGTCGCCCTCACTGAACCAGCGGGCAAAGGTGACTCCCAGGAGCTCCAGGTCTGAGCGAATCCGGGCCAGCATCCGCTCCATGCCCATCCGGCCCAGCTCGGGCATGGCCTCCTCCTGTGGCAATAACAGGAAGCGGTCGCCGTGCTCCTGGGCCAGTTCCCTACCCAGGTCCAGCAGATAGTCGCCCACATAGCCGTCCTCGGGCACCGGGGACTCTCGGCCCAGGGCCTGCTGGTAGCGGGCGAATAGGGAGCGGTGAAAGGTCTCTATCTGGGTGCCGGCGTCGTTGATGTAGTACTCGGTGACCACCCTGTGGCCGGAGGCACCCAGCACCCGGGCCAAGGTAGAGCCCAGCACCGCACCCCGGCCGTGGCCGATATGCAGCGGCCCGGTGGGGTTGACGCTGACGAACTCAATCTGGAGCCGGCTTCCACCGCCCAGGTCTATGTTGCCAAAGTCTTCCTCCTGGCCGATGATAGCGTCCACCTGGCCCACCAGCCAGGCGGGGCTAAGGGAGAAGTTGATAAAACCCGGCGGGGCGGCCCAAGCCCGCTCCACCTCGGGCGCAGGGGGGATGAGGGCCACGATTGCTTCGGCCAGGGGCAGGGGAGGCGTGCCGGCCCCCCGGGCCAGCTTCAGGGGGAGGCTAGAGGCGTAGTCCCCATGCTCCGCAAGCTGGGGTCGCTCCATGGCTATCTCCGGTGTGGTGGCGGAGTGTAGCAGGCCCTTCTCCTGCGCCTGCTGCACCGCCTCACCAAGCAACTCTGATATACGGTACTTTACCATTCTACGAGTCAACTCCATTCACCACCTTCCCCATACAGGCGGCGCAGCTCGGCGGCCAGGGCCTTGTGCTCCTTATCGGACAGGTTTGGGTCTTGCTCAAACATGTTGTGGGCGTGCTCCCGTGCCAGCTCCAGAAGGGGCAGGTCAGTCAGGCGAGCCATCTTCATGTCGGGCATGCCGCTCTGCCGGGTGCCGAAGAACTCCCCCGGCCCCCGGAGCCTCAGGTCCTCCTCGGCCAAGACAAAACCGTCATGTACTTCTTCTACAATCTTGAGCCTCTCTTGGGCCTCCTGAGATGGGTCGTCCGCCATCAGTATACAATAGCTGGCGTGCTGCCCGCGGCCCACCCGTCCCCGGAACTGGTGCAGCTGGGATAGGCCGAAACGCTCTGCCCCTTCCACCAGCATGACTGTGGCATTAGGGATATCTATGCCCACCTCCACCACGGGGGTGGACACCAGAACATCCAGCTCCCCCTCCCTGAAGCGGTGCATCACCGCTTCTTTCTCCGCTGACCGCAGGCGGCCGTGAACCAAGCCTAACCTGAGAGTGGGAAATACCCAATGTGACAGTCGGTCGTATTCCGCCAACGCCGCCTTGGTGGCAATGACCTCCGATTCTTCAACCAGGGGGCACATAATGAAGGCCTGGCGGCCCTCTGCCACCTGGCTGCGAACGAAGCCGTAGGCCGCCTCGCGCTTCTGGGGCTCTGCCCAGCGGGTCTTTATCCGCCGGCGGCCCGGGGGTAGCTGGTCTATGACGGACAGGTCTAGGTCTCCGTAAAGGGTGAGGGCCAGGGTGCGGGGGATGGGGGTGGCGGTCATGACCAGCATGTGAGGGTGATAGCCCTTCTCACGCAGGGCGGAACGCTGCAGTACGCCGAAGCGGTGCTGCTCGTCCACCACCACCAGCCCCAGTCGGTTGAAGACCACTTCTTTCTGGATGAGGGCATGTGTGCCCACCACTATGTCCACCTCACCGGCAGCCACCTTCCGGTACAACTCCGCCTTTCCGGCAGTCCTACGGCCCCCGGTGAGCAGGGCCACCGTTATATTCTCCCTGCCATTGCCGTCCCCAAACAGGGTGGACAAGGTGCGGTAGTGCTGCTCGGCCAGGATTTCGGTGGGGGCCATGAAGGCCCCCTGGAACCCGGCAGCAACGGCAGCCACCAGGGCGGCCACTGCCACCACCGTCTTGCCGCTGCCAACCTCGCCCTGGACGAGCCGGGCCATGGCCTGGGGCCGGGCTATGTCTTTCAACACCTCGTCAAGCGCACGCTGCTGTGCGAGAGTGAGGTCGAAGTCCAGCGATGCCAGGAACCTCTCCACCACCTCCGGCCTGGGGGACAGGGCACGGCCGGGTTGAGCCTGCTGCCACTGACGCTTACGGGAGAACACGGCCATCTGCAACAGGAACAGCTCATCAAAGGCCAACCGCCGCACGGCACGGCCCCTGGTCTCCTGGTCATCGGGGAAGTGTGCCTGGCGCGCCGCCTGTGCCAGCCCGGCTAGGCCGCAGGCATGAAGTAGCCCCGGGGGCAGGAACTCGCCAAGCAAGCCCGCCCAGGAGTCCACCGCCGCCTTGGTCAGTTGCCTGACGGCTTTGGGATAAAGCCCCTCGGTCAGGGGGTAGACCGGAACCAGCCGGCCGGTGTGGATGGTCTCCGCCTCCTCGTATGGCTCCCAGGCCGGGGACTCAAACACCTTTTGCCCCTTGAACAGGCTCACCATGCCGCTGAGCATCAACCGGCTGTTGGTGGACAGCTTCTTTGCCAAGTAAGGCTGGTTGAACCACACCGCCCTCACATTACCCGTCTCGTCGCCCAGGACGGCCTCGGTGCCTCTTCGGCCTCCCAGCACGGTCAGGCGGGCCTCCCATACCAGGACGATGACCGTCTGATCCCGGCCGATTTCAAGCTGTGACACGGTGTTAAGCTGGCTGTAGTCTAGGTGCCGGCGCGGGAAAAAATAGAGCAGATCCCGTACTGTGGTAACCCCCATCTTCTCCAGCCGGGAGAGGACGGACGGCGGGGCCGCTTTGAGTTGGCCCAGCGACGAGTCCAAATTAACCCCCTGCACGGGGACACGGGGGACGGCCCGCCGATGAGTCCTGGATGAAAGGGAGGCGGGACGGGATGTAGCCACAGTGGAAGACGCTGGGGTGTGGACTCCCGCGCGCTCCACCTGATCCAGAAAGACCAGCACTCCGGCAACCCACTGGGCCCTCTCCTGGGGAGTGCGCTCCACATAGCATGGTACGCTCAGGCCCAGCTCTTTAAAGCGGCGTAGCAGCCCGGGACGGGCTATACCCTGGGCGCCTGTGGGTATATTGTGGCGCAGAAAGCCGTCCAACCCCCCAATCACCGCCCGGTCATCGTAACCCCGCTCTTGCTCCAGGAGGAGTATGCGGCGCAATGATGCGAGCCAAGGCGGGGAATCTATGGTGGTCGCACCGGTCATATCTCGGCTCTAATGGTCGCCACTCCCAGAACGCCATAGCCGCTGTGGGCACCCAGCACCGGGCCCACCTGGGCCAGGAACACCTCTCTATCTGGCGCCAGGTCTGCCAGTCTGTCCGCCATCTCTTTTGCCTCCTCGGGCGTAGTGGAGTAGACCACACCCAGGGCTTCAAGAGGGCTGCGGGCGGAGACTAACTCGTATACGCGGTTGAGAGCCTTGGCACGGCTCCGGGACCGCTCCAGCGGGTGTATCTCGCCATCCTTCACATGCAATATCGGCTTCACATTCAGCAGGGAGCCCATGAAGGCCTGGGCGCGGCCGATGCGGCCCCCTTTCTGCAAGTACTCCAGCGTGTCCAGCACAAAGACGGTACGGACCCTGGGAATGGTTTGTTCCACCTGGGCTACTACTTGCTCCAGTGATTGCCCTTCTGCAGCGGCCCGTGCGACGGCCAAGGTCATCAGCCCCAGACCCAGGGAGATGGTCTGAGAGTCTATAACCGTCACCTTGCTGCTATCAAAGTCCTGGCTGGCGGTGACAGCGGCCTGGTAGGTGGCGGAGAGCTTGCTGGAGATGTGGATAGAGATTACCTGATGGCCTTGGTCAACCAGACCCTTATAGGCCTCAGCGAACACCCCGGGGCCAGGGGCAGAGGTGGTAGGGAACACGGGAGTTGAGGCTTGTCGCCGATAGAAATCATCCGCCGCAATGTCAATCCCGTCCCGGAACACCTCCTGTCCGAAGTGCACGTACAGGGGCACCACGGCTATATCCAACTCTTGCGCCAGCTTCGGAGGGAGGTCGGAAGTGCTGTCGGTAACTATCTTCAGCATGATTTTACTCCTCCAGCGATACGATATAATTATAGTGAGGCTGCCCCCCGTAGACCACCTCAACCTGGCCAGCGCAGGAAGAGCGCAGCAGGCCCGCTATGGCTTCCGTCTCTGCGGGGTCGGCACCATCACCGGTATAGAGCGTAACCACCTCCCTCTCCCCCAGACCCAAGCGAGAGGATATGCTTGAAATCACCCTGGTAAGCGAGTCCCCCGCAGCCATCATCTCTCCGTCCACAATGGCGATACCCTGCCCCTTTCTCACTTTCAGCCCCTGCATGGTTGTAGAGCGCACCGCGTGCGTAAGCTCCAGCGTCGTGACATCGCGGGTAGCGGCCTCCATGGCGGCTACAGTCTCCTCCAGCGGAGACTCTGCGTTGAACGCCAAGAGAGCGGTGACTCCCTGGGGCAGGGTGCGGGTTGGTATCACCACCACCCGTTTACCGGTGAGTGAATCTACCTGCTGGGCGGCGGGGACCACATTCCCGTTGTTGGGTAGAAGGATGACCACCTGTGAGGGGACGGCCTCCACGGCCCTCAGCATCTCCCTGGTGCTGGGGTTCATGGTGCTGCCCCCGGGGACTATCCCGGTCGCCCCCAGGCTCTGGAAGACCTGGGCCATGCCCTCTCCCCAGGTCACGGCTACCGTGGCTACGGGTACCGTCGGGACCGCTGCCCGGCGTATCTCCAGGAACTCCCGGTGCTGGTCGTCCATGTTATTGATTTGGATGTCGTGGAGGGTTCCCAGCTTCAGGGCGTAGCGGAGCGCACCGCCGGGGTCGAAGGTGTGAAGATGCACCTTTATAGCCCCCTCATCCCCTACCACCATCACAGACACCCCCTTCTTGTCCAGCCTCCTCCTCACTGAATCGGGGTCCAGGTATTCCCCACGGACGAGGAACTCGGTACAGTAGCCGTAGGCCTCCTCCTCCTCCATCTCATACTCGATCAGCACCAGGGGCAGGGAGGGGGAAATGATATCCGGCTCGCCCTCCATCTCCTGGCCCCGCAGGAAGCGCAGTGCACCCTCCAGGATAACCAGGAAACCCTGGCCACCGGCATCCACCACCCCCGCCTGGCGCAGCACCGGCAGCAGGGTGGGCGTGCGGGCCACGGACTGAGCGGCGGCGGCGGTCAGCACCTTAAACAGGGAGGCCAGGTCCCCGGCGGTAGCCACCGCCTGACGGGCGGCGTCCGCCGTGTCCCGGATTACGGTCAGGATAGTGCCCTCCACCGGACGGCTCAGGCCCCTGTAGGACATGGTGGCGGCTTGCTCCAGGGCTGCGGAGAAGTCAGCGGGGTTGAACCGCTCTTTTCCGTCCAGGCCCTGGGCCAGGCCGCGCAGGAACTGGGAGAGAATTACGCCGGAGTTGCCCCTGGCCCCCATGAGTGCTCCATGGGCCATGGCCCCGGCCACCACCCCGGCCGGTACTTCGTCCCCCCGTACTTCATCCAGGGTGGACCGCATGGTGAGGAGCATGTTGGTGCCCGTATCCCCGTCGGGCACGGGGAACACATTAAGAGCGTCAATCTGGTGGCAACTCTTCTCCAACCACAGAGTTGCGGCGGTGAACATACCCCGCAGCACGCTACCATCATAAGCGTTCTTGCCGATTGTGGTTAACATAGGCATTCTTCTTTGTCTGAAAGGTCGCTAAGCAAGCATTCTCTTTCCCACCCGCCCGCCCGGTACATATCTTCGGGGGCTTCGCCCCCGGACTCCCAGAGGGCCTGAGGGGAGAACCCCCCCAGATATATCCCACGGGCGGGTGGGCGGGCAAAGGACGGTTTATGCGCTCTCTCGTAGGTGTTAGCTTGCTTTAAAACGGCCATTATGCTATACTTGTTGCTGGCATTTTACTCCACTCGGCGAAGCCGGTCAAAGGGGAAGTCTTGGCTAAGTGCTATGTCTGTAATAAGGGAGTCCAGTTCGGGCACAATGTGAGCCACTCCAAAAGGCGCACCCCCCGGATGTGGCATCCCAACCTGCGTCCCATAAAAGTGGCCGTTAACGGCCAGGTGAAACGGCTGCACATCTGCACCCGCTGCCTGCGCACTCAGCAAAAGGCCGCATAGGCACTCCGCCCGCTACTCCGCCGCACTCTCCCTCTCAATAAGCCGCCGCGCCCGGCGCAGGGCGGCTGCCACCTGCCTGGGACCGGTGCCCCCGGGCACCCCACGGGCGGAGACGGAGGAGTGGGCGGTGATGGAGCGAACATCCTCCTCAAACAGAGGGCAGAAGCGGCGGTACTCCTCCAGGCTCAAAGCCCGTAGCGGCTTCCCCTGCCCCGTTGCGTAGTCCACCAGCCGGGACACCACCCCGTGGGCCTCACGGAAGGGCAACCCCTTGGCCACCAGGTAATCGGCCACATCGGTAGCCAGGGCGTAGTCCTCCTCGGCGGCCTTAAAAGTACGTCGCCGGTCAAACCTCAGGCCCTGCACCATACCGGCACACATCTCCAGACAGGCCTGGAGGGTATCCACGGCATCAAACAGGCCCTCTTTATCCTCCTGCATGTCCCTGTTATAGGAGAGGGGCAGGCCCTTCATAACGGTGAGCAGCCCCATGAGGTGGCCGTATACCCGCCCGGTCTTACCCCGCACCAGCTCGGCCACATCCGGGTTACGCTTCTGCGGCATGATGCTGCTGCCGGTGGTGTAGTCCGGGAGCATGGTGGCGTAGCCGAACTCCGCCGATGTCCACAGCACCATCTCCTCACACAGGCGGGAGAGGTGCATCATGGTGATGGCCGCCGCCGCCTGGAACTCCAGGAGGAAGTCCCGGTCGGAGACAGCATCCAGGGAGTTGGCGGTGATGTGGGGGAAGCCCAGCTCCCGGGCCAGGGAGGCCCGGTCCACCGGGTAGGGCACCCCGGCCAGAGCACCGGAGCCCAAGGGCAGGACATCGCTTCTCTTCAGGCAGTCCTGGAAGCGTCCCTTGTCCCGCTCCGCCATCTCAAAGTAGGCCAACAGGTGGTGGGCCAGTAGCACTGGCTGTGCCCGGCGCAGATGGGTGTAGCCGGGGAGGACCACCCCCCGGTGTCCCCCCGCGGTCTCCACTAAGGACTCCTGGAATGTCCGCAGGGCGCTGAGGGTATCGGCCACAGCCTGGCGGATATACAGGCGCAGGTCCATGGCAATCTGGTCGTTGCGGGAGCGGGCGGTGTGGAGCTTCCCGGCCACATCGCCGATTTTCTCGTAGAGACGGGCCTCTATGCTCATGTGGATGTCCTCCCGCTCCATGGAGAAGAGGAACTCCCCCCGTTCAATCTCCCCCCGGATGGAGGCCAGGGCGGTGGTGATAAGCTCAGCCTCCCGGACGGTGATGATGCCCTGACGGGCCAGCATGCGGGCGTGGGCCACGCTGCCGGCGATTTCCTCCCGGTAGAGCCTCCGGTCAAAGCCGAGGGAGGCCACGAAGTGTTTGATGCTACTCTCCTCGCTCAAAGACCCCCTATCCATACCAGCGCCCGGGCGGCTATCTGTCATCCTCCTCCCGGAGCTGGGACTGGGCCTGTACTTTCAATGGCAGGCCCCACAGGTGAATGAAGCCCGAGGCCGCCGATTGGTCGAACTCATCGCCCTTATCATAGGTGGCCAGCCCGTGATTGTATAGCGAATGGGGCGCGCGGCGGCCCACCACGGTGGCGGCACCCTTGAGGAGCTTCACCCTCACCTTGCCGGAGACGAAGCGCTGGGTGCTCTCCACATAGGCATCCAGGTCATGGCGCATGGCGGAGAACCACAGCCCATCGTAGATAAGTGCGGCGTACTCCTGGGCCACCCCCTCCTTGAAACGGAGCTGCTGGCGGGAGAGGGTCAGGCTCTCCAGGGCGGCATGGGCCTGGAGGAGCACCGTGGCCGCCGGAGCCTCGTAGACCTCGCGGGACTTGATGCCCACCAGGCGGTCCTCTATATGGTCAATGCGGCCCACCCCGTGCTCCCCGGCCAGGGTGTTCAGCTCTGTTAGAAGTGCGGAAGCGCCCCTCTCCCGGCCGTCAAGCAGCGCCGGCACCCCCTGCTCAAAGCCGATTTCCACATATACGGGCTGTTCGGGGGCCGCAGTGACGGAGCGGGTCCAGGAATAGGCGTCCTCCGGGGGCTCGGCCCAGGGGTCCTCCAGGACGCCGCACTCGATGCTGCGCCCCCACAGGTTCTCGTCCGTGGAGTAGGGGCTGGACACGGTGACGGGGACCGGGATATCCCGCTCCCGGGCGTAGTGGATGGTCTCCTCGCGGGTCATACCCCACTCCCGGGCGGGGGCCACCACCTTAAGTTGGGGGGCCAGGGCGGCTAGGCTTACCTCAAAGCGGACCTGGTCGTTGCCCTTGCCGGTGCAGCCGTGGGCCACGGCGGTAGCCGCCTCTTCCATGGCCACCTCCGCCAGCAGGCTGGCTATCAGCGGCCTGCCCAGGGCGGTGGCCAGGGGGTACTGCCCCTGGTAGACGGCCCCGGCCTTGAGGGCGGGGAAGACATACGAGCGCGCGAATAGCTCGCCGGCATCCACTACCTCGGCCTTGACCGCGCCCACCTCCAGGGCCTTCTCCCGCACCCCGGCCACATCCTTGCCGCCCAGGTCAATGGTGAGGGTGACAACATCGTAGCCGTACTTCTCTTTGAGCCAGCGGATGGCGACGGATGTATCCAGCCCGCCGCTGTATGCCAGGACCACTCTTTCAGCCAACTATCTCCCCCTCTCCGCCAGCACGGCCTTCAGCACGGCCAGGGCCCGGTCCACCACCGCCTCGGTGGCGATAAGGGGCGGCATGAAGCGGATGAGGTTGGGCCGGATTCGGTTGAGCAGCAGGCCCCTCTGCATACACGCCACCTGCACCTCCTCGGCGATGTCCTCGTTAAACTCCAGGGCCAGCAGCAGCCCCCAACCCCGTGCCCCTGCCACCACCGGCAGGGGGTCTCGGAGGTCGTTGAGGCGATCCAGGAAGTAGTCCCCCACGCGGCAGGCCTGTCCGGGAATATCGTTCTCCAGCATGTGGCTAACTGTGGCGTAGGCGGCGGCGCAGGCCAGGGGGTTGCCGCCGAAGGTGTGGGCGTGGTCGCCGGGGGAGAGCACAGCGCAGCTCTCTTTGGCCAGTAAGGCGCCGATGACCACCCCGCTGGCCATTCCTTTGGCCAGGGTTATCACATCCGGCTCAATGCCCAACTGCTGGTATCCCCACAGGGTGCCGGTGCGGCCCAGCCCCGTCTGCACCTCATCCAGGATGAGCAGCAGGCCCTGCTCATCGCACCACCGGCGCACTGCGGGGAAGTAATCGAGGTCGGGCACATTGACGCCGCCCTCCCCCTGGAGGGGTTCCAGCATCACGGCACAGGTGTTATCCGTGGTGGCCTTTTTGAGGGCGGCGATATCGTTGTAGGGCACATGGGTAAAGCCCTCGGGAAGGGGGGTGAAAGGGACCTGGTACTTAGGCTGGCCGGTGGCGGCCACCATGGCCAGGGTGCGGCCGTGAAAGGAGCTGAGGGCAGTGATGACCTCGTAGGCCCCGTTGCGGTGCAGCTTGCCGTATTTGCGGGCCACCTTTACCGCCCCCTCGTTGGCCTCGGCTCCGCTGTTGCTGAAGAAGGCCTTGTCCAGGCAGCTATTCTCCACCAGCAGGCGGGCCAGTTGCACCTGGGGGATGGTGTAGAACTGGTTGGAGACATGGATAAGGGTGGCCGCCTGCTCCCGCAGGGCGTTGACGGTGACCGGGGGGCAGTGCCCCAGTGAGTTGACGGCCCAGCCGCCCACGAAGTCCAGGTACTCGCGGCCTTGGTCGTCCCACACCAGACACCCCTCACCCCGCACCAGGGTCAGGGGCAGCCGTGACCCGGCCATGGGCATCATGTATTGTTGGCATAGCCTCTGCCAGTCGGTCTCAGTCACCCTCACCCCCTGGCCCCCTCTCCCTCAAGGGAGAGGGGGAAGAAGAATTATATTCTGGGGGACACCCCCAGGCCTCCGGCAGGAGGCTGTGCCCCCTATACTCCCGGGAGGGCCTCGATAGGGTCTTGCACATAGGGCCCCTTCTCCCCATCTCGGTGCCTGCCCTGTCCGTGTCCACCGCTAATAGGATAGGTAACGGGCGACAGGAAATCAAGGTGCTGGGGGTATCAATTGGTAACGGGCTCTGCATATTCGGGGCTGCCCTATCCAGCCAGGAGACAGGGCTGAATTGAGGGTATTCCTCCAGGGTTTCTGGGGGGCTGCCCCCTTAACCGTGCCGTCAGCACAGGTTATGCTGGCCTCAACTGAATAACGGGAAGCCCCCAGGCGGAGAAGCTGGGGCTTGCCAAGCGTGGCTACCTGTTGAAGCGTTCTGATAACCCCACCGGAACGCCGGGTAGGTTAGCCGCTCTGGGACGCCGTTGGTGTCACGGGGTTAGCCGTTTTCGCCGGCTACCGTGGTGCCCGCCATGTCCCCATCCACCTCACGTAGCAGGGCATGGGGCCGGCGGCCATCTATGATGCGGCAGGTGGCCCCGGAGCGCAGGCAGGCCTCTATCTTGGGTAGCATCCCACCGGATGCCACCCCGGACTCCACCAGGCGGCGGGCCTCCGCGGCCGTAAGCTCCGGTATGACCTCACCACCCCGGTCCACGATGCCGGGGACATCGGTGAGGAAGATGAGCCGCTGGGCCTTCATAGCCCGTGCAATCTCCCCGGCGGCGGTATCGGCATTGATGTTGAGGGGTGTGCCCCGAACACAGTCAACGCCTATGGGGGCTATGACCGGGATGTAGCCCTGGCGCAGGGCGAGCCACAGCATACCGTCGTCCACCCTGGTAATCTCACCCACCTGTCCCAACTCCGGGCGGCGCACCTCCGCCTCCAGCAGGCAGGTATCTATTCCGGACAGGCCCACCGCCCGCCCCCCCCTGGCTATAAGCTGGGCCACCAGCCCCTTGTTGACGGTTCCGGCCAGCACGGCCAGCACCACCTCCAAAACAGCTTCATCAGTGACCCGCAGGCCATCCACGAAGGAGGACTGCACGCCCAGCCGGTCCAGCCAGCGGTTAATCTCCTTGCCGCCTCCGTGGACCACCACGGGGGACTCCTCCCGCCGCTGGAGGGCAGCCAGATCCTCCAGGGTGGTGTCACCCTCCCCCAGCGTGCTGCCTCCGATTTTAACTACGATTGGCATCTAAGTAGTATATGCACTGTTGATAGTAACATAGTCAGGTGTCAGGTCGCAGCCCCAGGCGGTGGCGGACTCCGCACCCATGTTGAGGGCCACGCGGAAGACCACCTCCTTCGCCCCCAGCAGTGTGCCGGCTTCCGCCTTGTCAAAGGGGTGGGGGGTGCCGCCCCGCATCAGGCACATCTCCTGTTGCGTCCGGCTTTGGGCGGCGCTCAGGAAGATATCCAGCTTGCTTGGATTTAGGCGTGTCCTGCTGCGGCCCAGGGCGGTGGCCACCCGGCCCCAGTTGGGGTCCTGGCCGTAGACTGCGGCCTTGACCAGGTTGGAGCTGGCGATGGTATGGGCGGCGCGGCGGGCCTCCGTCGGGGAGAGAGCGCCCTCCACCCTCACCTCGATGAGGCGGGTGGCCCCCTCCCCGTCCCGGACGATGCTCACCGCCAGGTGCCGGCACACCGCCTCCAGGGCCTGGACGAAGGTCTCCCCCGCCTCCCCCCCAAGGGATGCGTTACCCGCCAGCCCGTTGGCCATAACCAGCACGGTATCGTTGGGGCTGGTATCGCCGTCCACGGTAATCATGTTGAAGGTGGTAGCTACAGCCCGGCGCAGGGCCTGCTCCAGGAACCCGGCGTCCACGGCGGCATCGGTGGTGATGAAGGCCAACATGGTGGCCATATCCGGGTGAATCATGCCGGACCCCTTGGCGGCCCCGGCCACGGTGAAGGGTACACGCCCGATTTCGCTCTGCAGGGCTATCTCCTTGGGGACGGTATCCGTGGTCATGATGGCGCGGGCGAAGTCGTGCCCCCCCTCCGGTAAGACCGAGACCCTTTCCAGGCCCCGTCGCACCTTGTCCATGTCCAGTCGCACGCCGACCACCCCGGTACTAGCCACGGCCACCTCCCCGGCAGCCACACCCAGCTTGGCAGCGGTAAGCCGGGTGGTGAGGATGGCGTCCTGCATGCCCTCCGGACCGGTGCAAGCGTTGGCCTGACCGGCATTGGCTACCACGGCCCGTAGCAGGCCCCGGCGGACTCGGCGGCGGGTGAGGAGGAGGGGTGCGGCCTTGATGCGGAGCGTGGTGAAGACCCCAGCTGTGGTGCAGGGGACATCGGAGTATAGCAGGGCCAGGTCAGGCCCGGTGCCGGAGGAGCGCAGGCCGCAGGCGGCGGCCCCGGCATGAAAGCCCCGTGGCGAGGTCACACTTCCGTTGGAAACAGATTCAAAAGAAGCCACTCCGCCACTATACAGTCCCGTTGGGGGGCAGTCAACAGAGTGAATGCCCTACAGCAGCGGCGGAAGGGTCATCTTTGGCCATAACAGCCCTTGTGGAGCTCGGCAGAAATGGGCGATAATCCAGACGGGAAATTCGTTAAGGCTACAAAACGGGAGGAGCCTGATGGAGTTCGGTGGACTCATCAGCGGAAGGTACAGCGTCAGGTCGTACAGGCCAGACCCCGTAGAGGACGAAAAGCTGCAGCAGGTGCTTGAGGCTGCACGTTTAGCGCCGACTGCGGCGAACAGGCAGCCGTTCCAAATCATCGTGGCCCACACAGAGGGTAGACAGGTCGAGCTTCAGCGCATCTACGATAGAAACTGGTTTGTGGCACCTCCCCTGCTGGTCTGCGCCTGCGGGATTCCGGCTCAGGCATGGACGCACCGGGACGGCAAGAGCTATATGGATGTGGATGTGGCAATAGCGATGGACCATCTAATCCTGGCGGCTGCGTACCTGGGGCTGGGAACATGCTGGGTAGGTGCTTTCGACCGGGCCGCAGCGCGAGAGGTGCTCCGCCTACCCGACGACGTGGAGCCTATCGTATTCACGCCCCTGGGCTATCCGGATGACCAGCCCAGAGAGAAGAAACGCAGACCGCTGAATGAGCTGCTGAGGTACGAGCGCTGGTGAAACCAGTTCTGCCCTTGTCCAGACCTGCCTCCATTCGCGGGCGATTACATCCGCTTGACAATGCCATTGCTGCGGCCTAAAATCGGCACAATACGCTGAACGGGTAGTACGTACATTCTAACTAAGCCACATCGAAGGGGCGAGGTATGAGAAGACTATGAAGAGCGTTTTAGAAGGGATCCGTGTTTTAGAGTGGGCAGCGTACCATGTTGGGCCTCATGCCGCCTCCCTTTTGGGGGCTTTGGGGGCCGATGTAATCAAAATTGAGGAAAAGGAACGAGGTGACCCTTTTCGAGGATACAAGCGGATTATGGGTATACCCGCCGTCAGCCCCGAGGGGGTAAACCTTCTGTTCGAAAACCACAATCGGAGCAAAAGGGCCATTAGCATAGACCTGAAAAAGACCCGCGGCAGAGAGGTTGTCTATCGCCTGGTAGGCAATGCGGATGTCTTTCTAACCAACTTTCGTGTAGAGCCCGCTAACCGGTTGGGCATGGACTATGAGACGCTGAAGCAACATAACAAAGAGCTTATCTATGCCGGAGCATCAGGTTTCGGGCCCCAAGGGCCGGACTGTTTTTCCCCTGCGTTTGACATGGTGGGCCAGGCAAGGGCCGGCATCATGTTAGCCCAGAAGTCGTCTGAGGAGGAGCCGTTCAGCATTACAGGTCTTGGCGACCAGATGGGCGCCATAACTACCGCTTTTGGGGTCCTAGCCGCCCTCATTGGACGGGAACGCCTGGGTATAGGCCAACAGGTCAACAGCTCGCTTCTGGGATCCATGATGTGGCTCCAGGCAACAAATGTCGCATTTTCTCTCTCCACCGGCCAGGAGCTTACCCGCCGTGAAAGAAAAAAGGCTGTTAGCGCTCTGCTGAATGTCTACCAGGCTTCGGATGAGAAGTGGATTTGCCTGGGCATGGGACCTCTGGCCGACCGCTACTGGCCCTCGTTGTGCCGTGCTCTCGACATGCAGGAACTGGAAAATGACCCGCGATTTGATTGCCTGGAAAACAAAGAGAAAAACAGCGAGGAGCTTGTTGCCATCCTGGACAATGTGTTTGCGCAGCGGCCCCGTGAGGAATGGCTCAGAGTCCTGAAGCACTGGGACCTGGTAGCCTCTCCGGTGAACACCATTTCGGACCTGCCTGACGACACTCAAGTGCAGGAAAATGATTACATCATTGACTATGACCATCCTGTCCTGGGTAAGGTGAAGGAGCTGGGCTTCCCAGTCCGGTTGACCGAGACGCCCGCCCGGGTGAGTTCCTGCGCCCCCGCGCACGGTCAGCATACGGAGGAAGTCCTGCTGGACATCGCCGGTTATAGCTGGAATGAAATAGGGGAGCTCAAAGACGAGGGTGTCATATAGAGGGTATCAGGGCTTCTTTATAGAGTCTCAGTCTACCGGGCACACGAAACCGTCCCGGACCGCCACCTGACCGGTCTGGGCCAGGGCCTCAACCGCCCCCTCAGCGAGTGTCTGGGCGCTCTTGACATCGAGGGAGGGGTCCTTAACCGTTATTCGGGACACGATGTCATCCACACTGCAGACATTCTCGTCAACCATTATCGTCACCAAATCATGCAGGCAGCGCTCGGTGAAGTTGGCACACATGCTGTCCAGAAGGAATTTCAGCGATGTCATATGATACCCCCCCCCCTCAGCTCTGCAGGTGCCGGCCGAAGAAGGCGAACACCTTCTGCCAGCCGTCCATGGCCTGCTGCGGCCGGTAGTTCAAACGGTCATAGTAGAAGAAGCCGTGGCCGGCCCCGTCGTACCTGTGGAACTCGTAAGTCTTGCCGTGCCTTTTCAGCTCCTGCTCGTGCTGGTCCACCTGTTCCGGTGACGGGCTCTGGTCCTCGTTGCCAAACAGGCCCAACAGCGAACAGGTCAGGTCTTTGGTGTAGTTAATGGGTGGCACCGGTTGCGCCGGCGTCAGCTCCTCCTGGGACATTACCACCTTGCCTCCCCAGCAGTCCACCGCGGCATCGAACCCTTTAACCCGACAGGCCACCAGAAAGGCCTGGCGACCCCCTGAGCATGTGCCGATGAGGCCGACCTTTCCATTGCAATAGGGCAGCGACCGCAGGTGGCGCATGGCGGCCTCACAGTCGCCTACCACACCGTCATCGGGCACCCCCTCAGCACGCGCCCGTGCCGCCACCTCCTCGGGGCCCCCGTGGCCGAAGCGGTAATACAGGTTCGGACTCATGGCTATGTAGCCATGCTGAGCGAAGCGGCGTGCCATCTCCCGGTAAAGCTCGTCCCATCCGGGCAGATGGTGGACCAGCACAATTGCAGGGAAAGGGCCTGGCCCCAGCGGGCGTGCCATGTAGGCATTGATAAGTTCGCCGTTGTGTCCCACCATCGTGGTGGTCTCGGCCAGCATTCCCTCGTAAGCATCTGTCCTGAACTGGTTCCACATGCCCCCTCCTTTCTCAGGTCCGGAAATCCGCTCTCTACGGTTTGGCCATTATAGCACGGCCCTGCTGAGGCAGGGCGTTCGGCTTGGTGACGGGGTTCGGCTTGGTGACGGGGTCAGGGGAAGGTGGGTAGTTCCATGTTGGCTATCAGGGAAGTGAACGGCAGATGGAGGTCCTGCGTACGGGCATACTCCAGGGCGGTCTCGATATCTTTGTAGAGCAGGTCCAGAACGCCTGTCTCCCTGGGGGCCATCAGATCCATGTACGCCCTCCAGTTCTGGACTACCCAGCTATTGCCGGTGCTTACCTTGATGGTATCCAGAAGTTTGTCCGGCCCCAGCCCCGCTTTCCTGGCCAGGTCTATGGCCTCCCCGGCAACCAGGGTATGTGCCCACAGCATCAGGTTGTTAGCCAGCTTGGCCGCCTGGCCGGTGCCGCTTTGACCCAGGTAGAAAACATTATGACCCATAGCCTCCATGATGGGGCGACATTTCCGGTAAGCCTGCTCCTCTCCGCCGACAAAGAAGGTCAAAGTGCCCGCCTCCGCCCCCCAGGGCCCACCGCTGACGGGGGCATCCAGGACGGTGACACCTTTGCCCTTTCCTTCCCG
>PVBE010070890.1_pt1 | contig 18066 bp, 18 predicted proteins | sample 1631181 | NCBI WGS metagenome assembly PVBE01 (sample SAMN08397723, study PRJNA350692) | Marine metagenome, whole genome shotgun sequencing project. | isolation source: water | place: Pacific Ocean | collected 2012-04
AGGCGAAGGCGAAGGGCAGGGCGAAGCCGGTGAAGCCCGTGTAGAGCGTCACGGGATGAATCAACATGACTGGATGCTGGAGCAGCGGGTTCAGCCCGTTGCCATCCGAGAGTCGCTGATCGTGCGGCATGTGCTCGAAGGGCGGCGTCTCGAAATTCGTGAGAAACAGAAAGAACGCGATATTGCCCAACATCGCGACACAGACCCAGGGCATCAAGGCTCGGTTCTGGTGGCGATTGCCGAGCACGGCGACGCTGCCGTAGACCGTCAGCATCCAACCCCAGAGCAGCAGCGAACCCGCCTGTCCGCCCCAGAGCGCGCCCAGGCGATAGTGGAGGGGCATCGTCCGCGCCGAATGTTGTGCGACGTAGGAGAGCGAGAAGTCGTTGCTCGCGAGCGCCCAGAAGAGTGCCAGCATCGCGACCGATGTGGCGGCGCAGGTGAGCAGCAGTGTGCGCTCAGCGACCCGCGTCCAGTTGGGGCGTTTTGCGGTGCCCGCGTAGACGCCCGCTCCGATTCCGAGCGCGCACAGGAGCAGACTCAGGCGAAGTGCGTAGAGTCCGAGATCAGCCATGGACTGCGTTTCTCCAGGCCCGCGGCTCGCGGCCCGATGGGGCTGCGGGGCCGGGGCGTCGGCAGGCTGCTGCAATGTTGTCGTGGCCCATCCGTCCCCACTGCGCGAGCGCGGTCAGCCCGGCGGAATCGGTGACGGGCTAGAGCTCGACGTTCGGTCCCGCCGCCAATGCGGCCTGGGCCTCGAATTTCGAAGGACATTTGGCCATCACGTTGTTGGCTTCGAAGACCGGTACGCCCTGATGCATCGCGAGCTGGCCTTCGACGACGACTTCCGCACCGTCCTGGAACAGGTCCGGCGTCTCGAGGCTTCCATAGACGACGGCGAGAGTGGGGCCTACGGGTGCGTCGCCGTGGGGCGGATCGTTCTGGACCGCAAAGCGCACCCGCTTCGCGTCGAGATCGCGTTCGATGGATTGCGCGCTGACGTAGCCATGCACGCGAGCCGCGCGACCCACCATCTGGGGCGCGTTCGAGTGGAATTCTTCCAGGTTCTGGAAGTACTGGAAGGAAAGGCCCTCGGTGTCGAGCTGGCTCGCTCCATACCAGCCCAGCAAGAGCGCGATGGCGGCCGCACCGACGGCGATTTGCACACCTTTGGGCATGAGAGAGGGGTCCTGTTGCGTTTCGTGCTGGATTCGAGAGCGCTGGATTCAGAGTCACGCAGGTCGGCATCGCAGCCCCCACGAGGTGCGGAGATTAGCGATGGGGAGACTCTATGTCAAAGCCGATGTCGGTAAAAATGTTTGTGATTCCGGTCACTTGGACGATTGGCTGCCTTGACGTGCCGCGTCCGTCGGGCTAACCGGGGGGCATGTCGGCAGCGCCTTCTGCTTCCAGTCGATCTTTTTCGTCGCGCAGCGAGGCGGTCGAGCCCTTTCTGGCCATGGAAATCCTGGAGCGGGCCGAAGCCCTGGAGCGCGAGGGGGTCCAGGTCGCTCATCTGGAGCTGGGGGAGCCCGACTTCGCGCCGCCCGAGGCGGCGACGCGCGCCGCAGCGCTGGCCCTGGCGCGCGGCGACACCCGCTACACCGACAGCCGCGGCCTCTGGTCGCTTCGCGAAGCGATCGCCGCCAATCTGCGACAGCGCTTTGGGCGATCGGTGCCGCTGGAGCGGATTCTGGTGACCCAGGGTACTTCCAGCGCGATGATGCTCGTATTCTCGCTGTTGATCGAGCCGGGCGATGAAGTGCTGATCCCCACCCCCCACTATCCCTGTTATCCGAATTTCGTCCGCTTCGCCGGTGGCATCCCGGTCTTCGTCGACTCCGATGTCGGGCAGGGGTGGCATGTCGATCCCGACCGCCTTCGGGCGGCGATTACGAAGCGGACGCGCGCCATCGTGCTCGGTTCCCCGGCCAACCCGACCGGCGCGGTACAGCCGCGGGAGGTCGTCGAGGCGCTGGCGAATCTCGGCCCGACGCTGGTCTCCGACGAGATCTACGACGGCCTCGTGTACGACGACCTTCGAACCAGCTCGGCGCTCGAGTTTTCGAACGACGCATACGTCCTCGACGGATTCTCGAAACGCTATGCCATGACGGGCTTTCGCCTCGGCTGGGTCGTTGGACCGGAGGCCGGTATCAGGCGATTGCAGGTGCTGCATCAGAATTTCTTCATATCCGCGACCCATTTCGTGCAGCAGGCGGGGATCGCAGCCCTCGAGGAGGGCGAGGCGATGACCAGGACCATGGTCGCCGCCTGCGCCGAGCGGCGGACGCTTCTCGTAGCCGGGCTTCGGCAGCTCGGTTTCGGAATCGAGCGCGCTCCCGAGGGGGCCTTCTACGTGCTCGCCGATGCCAGTCGTTTTGGGAACGATTCGCGCAGCCTCGCCTTCGCGCTGCTTGCGCGCGCACATGTCGGTGTCACGCCGGGCATCGATTTCGGCGAGGCGGCGGAGGGCAGGCTTCGATTCTGCTATGCGGTTGCCCGGCGTGTCATCGAGACCGGGCTCGAGCGGCTCGAGCCGGTGCTCGAGGAGCTGGCTCGAGACCCGATCAACCGAAGTCCCACGCGCGAGGGCGGAGCCGCATGAAGATCCTGGAAGCCGAATTGGTCGCCTCGGCGCCCAACGTCGAGAAGCTGCCGCCGAGTGGGTTGCCCGAGATCGCCTTTCTGGGACGCTCCAATGTCGGGAAGTCGAGCCTTCTGAACGCGCTTGCGCGCCGCCGAAAGCTCGCGCGGACCAGCAGCACGCCCGGCAAGACGCGCGAGCTCGTCTTGTTTCGGATTCGCACGGATCGCGGTGAACTCGGCTTCGTCGATCTGCCTGGCTACGGCTGGGCGAAGGTGTCGCGCCAGGAGCGCGGCAGCTGGCAGAAGCTGGCCGAAGGCTACCTCCAACGTCGCAAGGAGCTGCGGCTCGCGATCCTGTTGCAGGATCTGCGACGCGATTGGAGCGAGGACGAGAGCTTGCTGCTTCGTTGGCTCGCCGAACGCGACGTGCCGGGACGGGTCGTCCTGACCAAGATCGACAAGCTCAAGGTGATGAAACGCAAGGAGCGGGGTCGTAGCCTGGTGCGCCAGATTGGCGAGGGATTCGGGAAGCCGATTTCGACCTCGTCTCAGAAGGGCGACGGGCTCGATCTCGTCTGGAAGATCTGCCTCGAACACGCGTTTCCGCAAGCGGCCAGCGAAGTGCCGCGATCGGGGCTGCCGGCTACTTGAAGAGGGCTACTTGAAGAGATCTGTGCTCGGGTCTCGCAAGAGATCCCGGACACACCCGTCGCCTTCGAAGGGAAACCCCTCGACGACGACCACGGGCACCCCCGCGGCCTTCCACATCAGCAGTCCCGCGGCGGCGGCCAGCTGGTCGGCGATGGCCGGGCGGGTCACGACCAGCTCGCGTCCGGCGCGATCGAGCGATCCCCGATCGTCGCCGATCGGGGCCAGCCCGGCCGAGCCGAGCGCGACATCCACGAGCCCTTCGCGCCACGGCCGACCGAAGGTATCGCTCACGACGACGGGCGTATGCGCATCGCCGGTCGACAACGCGTCGTGCAGGCGTCTGGCGGAGGCGTCCGGATCCGCCGGCAACAGTACGGCGACCTCCGCAGCCGGCGCGTTCGACAGGTCGACGCCGGCGTTGGCGCAGACGAAGCCGTGCCGGGTCTCGGTGATCAGGACGCCGTGGCCACGTCGCACGATGCGCTTGCTTTCCCGGAGCACGACTTCGACCTGTCGTGGGTCGCGCTCGTGCTCCGCGCCGATCTGCTGGGCTTGCTTCGAGGGCACCACGTCCCTGAGATCGACCATACGGCCCTCGGCCTTCGAGACGATCTTCTGACACACGACCACGATCCGCCGGTCGAGCTCGATGCGGGCTTTTTCCGCTGCCTCGCGGATCAGAGCGGCGAGATCGGCGTCGGGCTCGATCTCCGGCAGGCCCGTCAGAGCGACGAGTCGGATGGCGTCCGGCGCCTCGATCATTCCGCGCTTCCGCGCCGCACGTCTTCGAGCAGGGCGCGTGTACGGCCGCCGCCAGCCTGGGTCCTGAGGAAGGCTTCGAGGTCTTCGGGCTCGTCGAGATCGATGGCGAGGGAGGCGAGCCGGACCTCGTGATAGGCGACGCCCGCCGCCTGGGCGGCGTCGCGGTGGCGCTTTGCGCTGTCCCGGCCGAAGCGACAGGGGATCGCGGTCGCGGGTCGCTGCAGCAGTGCCGAGGTGCCTCCGTCAGAGGACGGAGCGAGCCAGACAGCGGGTCCTTCGGTCTCTCGCATGGAGGCCAGAAGGGTTTCGAAGTCCGAGGCGAGCGCGCCCGCGACGTCGCCCAACACGATCATGAAGGGCTCGTCCGGCCCCGGGTCCAGGCGCCCGATTGCGTCTTCGAGCGCTTCGTTCAGTCCCGGCTCCGGTCGCATCAGGACCTCTGCGCCGGCGGAGCGGGCCAGGCTGGCGACGACGGCATCGGGTGTCGTCACCGCGACGCGGTCGAGGCCTCGCGAGTCGAGCAGCGCCTCGAGCAGGTCCGCGAGCATCGCCAGGGTCAGTGCCTGGCGTCGCGGGTCGGGAAGATGAGAGAGCAGGCGGGATTTACTCTGCTCGAGTCGCTTGACCGGCACCAGCGCGATGCTCACCGGCAGGCCTCCGCGACTTCGAGCGCCGCTTGCGCCACGCGCTCGGAGACCTGGGCGTCCACCATCATCGTGTCGACCGCCCGAGCGGCGAGACCCAGGGCTTCGATGTCGGCCAGCAGCGACTCGTCGCGTTGGTCGAACACGAAGCCATTGATCCAATCGCGGTAGAAGTCCGCCACCCCGAGGGCGGAAACCTCGACGTCCTGGGCCTGGAGCAGGGTGTGCGCTGGACCCTTGATGGGCGCGCCGCGCACGATCGGCGACACGGCGACGATCGGTGCTGTGGCGGCGATCAGCGCCTCCCGGATTCCCGGCACGGCCAGGATCGGGCCGATCGAGACGATCGGATTGCTGGGGCAGACCAGAATCGTCTTCGCCGTCGCGATGGCATCGAGCACGCCGGGTGCCGGCCGCGCGGCGGCTGCGGCCGAGAGATCGATCCCTTCGACGTCCGTCGGTGAGCCATCGCGCACGAGATACTCCTCGAAGTGGATCGTGCGATGGCCCGAGAGCTCGACGAAGGTCGGGCAGGCATCGTTCGACATGGGCAGGATTCGGAGCTCGAGTCCCATGTCCCGGCGAAGCTCGTCGCAGACCTGATCCAGACCCGCGCCCGCGGCCAGCCGAAGACTCCGGTGCAGACAGTTCGCATAGTCGGCGTCGCCCAGCCGGAACCAGGTCTCGTGTCCCAACGCCTCCAGTCGGTCGACCAGCTCGAATCGGTCTCCGGCCAGCCCGAATCCTCGTTGCGGATCGATCCGACCGGCCAGGGTGTAGGTGATGATGTCGAGATCGGGCGAGACGTGCGCCCCATAGAAGACGCGATCATCGCCGGTGTTCACGATCGCGGTGACGGCGCTCGGCGGCACGGCCCGAAGCACGCCGCGCAGGAAGCGTGCCGCCCCGACGCCGCCCGCCAGGGCGACGACGGATCCGCTGGGGGGTAGCGCCGGTGCGCTGGTGCTCATGGCAGCGCCTCCTGTTTCGTCTGTTTCGTCTGTTTCATCTGTTTCATCTGTTTCATCTGTTTCATCTGTTTCATCTGTTTCATCTGTTTCATCTTCATGGATCGTGCCAGGGCTTCGAGCTGGGCGAGCTCGCGCTGGTGCTCGGCCAGCCGCTCGGCGATCACCTGGATCTCGGGGTTGCGGTATAGCTCGGGCGCGGATTCGGGCTGGCGCGGCTGGGTGACGAGATCCTCGAGGCTCGCGTGATCCTCGGCAATGGCGCGTCGCAGGGTCTCGATCCGCTCCCCACGCCAGCTCGGATCGGTGTCAGCGCGGTCCTCCGGCGCAGCGCCACTGGCGCAGCCCATCAGCCCGATCGCCAGCCCGACCAGGGCGCGCGACCTGCCAATCTGCAGCCCGCGCGGGCGGCTCTCGGTGGGACGACGGATTCGCATCTCGGGCGATTCTTCGCGAGGCGTCGCGCGGCGTCAAGCGGGCCGGTTCGAGGGCTGGGGGGTGCCGGGCCCCGGCGGTCTCAGCGGATTCCGGCTGGCCGTTCACGATCCCGGCTGGTTCGATGTCGAGGACGCGCCTGCCTGCGCGAGAGCGGTGCTGGCAATCGGCACGCGTCTTGCGATTGCGACGCGGCATGCATTCTCGACCTCGCAAGACCCGTCCCGACGGGCTGCAGCTGGCTGGCCTGTCGTGTCTGCTCTGTCTGCTCAGTGTGCCGGCCGCTGGCTTGCTCTTCTCGGAGCCCGAGCTCACGTCCGACTGGCGCTGGATGGAATCGGTGACGATGCGCGGCGAAAGTCCCCGGGCCCTCGCCCAGCAGGCGGGGCGGCGCCGCTTCGCCGTCGGTGACGATGCCGGCGTTTCGGTGCTGCGCGGTGAGCGGCGAGATCGCGCGGCGCTTGGCGCGGTGCGGGATCTGGTCTTCGATCGCGACGGAACTCTGTGGATCGCGACGGATGCGGGCCTGTATCGATGGGCTGAATCGGAAAGGCCGGTGCGGCGGGCGCTTCGAGGCGGCGAGCGGGCCAATCACATTCATCGCCTCGTGGCCACGCGTTCCGGGCTGCTGGTCGGGAACCAGGCGGGGGCCTTCTGGTCCTCCTCGGGCGGCGCCTTCCAGGCTCTCTCGGTCGGCGGCGCATCGTTTCCCGCCAGCCTGGTGGCGCTGGCTCCGGATGGCGCCGGGTCGTCGGATTCGGAGTCGGGCCGCGCAGGGCTGACGCGCGCCTGGGTCCTCAGCGGCGAGAGGCTCTTCGCGATTCGTGGATTTGTGAGCTCCTCGGGCCTGCGGGTCGTCAGCACGCGCCCGCTCACGATGCCCAGACCCAGCGCCGATCGGCAACCCGTGGACCTGGTGGTCGACCCGCACGGCGCTCGAATGGTTCTCGTCTTCGAAGATCTCATCGCCTGGCGATCGATCGAGCACAGCGACTCCGACTCCGACGGGTCGGCTTGGCGCATCGAGCGACCGGTGTTGCCGCCCGGAGCCGTGATCCGCCGACTGGGCTGGGCAGCGGGCCGTCTCTGGATCGCGACGGATCACGGACTTCTCGAGGGGCAGCAGCTCGCCGACGCCTTCGTGCGATCGGGCAGCCCCGTCGGCACCTCGGAATGCGTGGACGTCCAGAGCGGGGCGGAGTCCACGGTGGTCGCCCTGTGTCGCCGTGGGATCTTTGTGCGGGGTCCCGAGGTTTCGGCACGGGTCGATCGGGCTCGAGGGGGCGACTCCCGATTGCGCTCGAGCGGCGTCGCGTCTGGGCTCGAGTCGGATCTGCCTCTGGCGGCGATCCGTCGGCGCGCGATCGATCGGGCCGGACTCGCGGTCGAGCGATCCCATCGGCTTCGCGACGGTATGCATCGGCGGGCCTATTGGCCAGAGCTGTCGCTGCGCTTCGACGCCGATTTCGACCGGGACAGGGAATGGGAGGCGGACCAGAGCTTCATCGGCGGGGAGATGCGCCGGCTCTTCGATCGCAGCGACGATCAGAGTCAGGGTTTCGGTGTTTCGATCGGGCTCGAGTGGGACCTCGGCGGGATCGCCTTTCCCGACGACGCCATCGATCTGTCTCGCGAACTGCGCCTGGTCATGAGTCTGCGCGACGACGTGTCGGACGAGATCAACCAACTCTATTTCGAACGACAGGGCATTCGCGAACAGCTGAAACAGCCCAACGGGCTCGCACCCCAGGAGCTGACCAAGCTGCGGCTGCGAGCGAGCGAGCTCGAAGCGGGCCTCGACGCCTGGACGGGCGGATGGCTGACTCGCTGGCGATCCGATCGGGAGCTGAAGGGCGCGACTTTGGAGCCCACTTCGAAACCCACCTCGAAGCCCGCGTCGCGGCCGCCCGGCCCTGCGTTGTCCGATCCGACTTTCGGTCCCGACAAACCCGTCGAAAGGAGTACCCAGTGGTGAGAATTGTGAGATGGAGGCGTGTGGCTCTGTTGGGACTGATGCTTGGGATCGTCGCCGCCAGGGCCGACGCGACGCCAATTCTGTCGGAGGTCTTCTACGACGCGGTCGGGGCCGATGACGCCCAGCTCTTCGTCGAGATCGCCGGGTCGCCCGGGACCTCTTTGGAAGGATTCCTTCTCGAGGGCATCAATGGAGCGAACGGCGCTGCGGGCCCGACGATCGCACTGTCCGGTGTGATCGGTGCGAATGGGCTCTTCGTCGTGGCCGATCGGAGCTCCGACGGGTCGACCGCCGTGGCTGTCGCGGACCTGTTGGCGAATTTCGATTTCCAGAACGGCCCGGACTCGGTGATCCTCCGCCAGGGAGAGAACATCGTCGATGCGCTGGGATACGGCGTCTTCTCGATGTCGGAAGTCTTCGCCGGTGAGGGCCAGCCGGCCCCCGACGCGGAGCCCGGTTCCAGCCTGGCCAGGCTTTTTGCCAATCTGGACAGCGACGACAATCAGTCCGACTTCCGGGTGCTGGCGGCGCCGACGCCCGGTGTTGCGGCCTTCGCACTGGTGCCCGAACCCGGGGTCTCACTGATGCTCGGTCTGGGTTTGTCGGGTCTCTCGCTCGCGGGCCGCAGACAACCACACCGATCTCGTCCTACACTCCGGCCGTCTACAGAATCGATCAGAGGGCTGATCAGGAGGAGTCGAGCGTGGCAACGAAGATCGACTGGTACTACTTCCGCAAGGGTTGAACGTCCTGCACCCGAGCGTCCAGGTTTCTGGACGCCAAGCAGGTCGTGATCGGGGAAGAGGTGCCGGCGAGTCGCAAGCTCGGTGCGTCGGAGGCACGTGCGATCGCGAAGCAGTCTTCGAAGGTCTATGTCGCGAAGGGCAAGAAGCTCGACGTCTTCGACATGCGCAACGCCAAGATATCGGAGGTCGTCGAGAAGATGCTCGGCCCGACCGGGAATCTGCGCGCGCCGACGCTGCGGAAGGGCAAGACCACGGTGGTCGGCTTCAACGATGAAGCGTACGACTCGCTGCTGGGCTAGGGCGCTCGAATCGACTGACCTGGAACAGCTGCCTGGAAGAAGAGCTGCCTGGAAGAAGGATCTGGGTGGATGAGGGTTGGCCCTGGACGGATTGCGGGGGAGTGTTGCCCCGCTACGGGATCCGTTCGGGGCGTCTCATCTTTCGGAGCGGAGGACGACGGCCAAGCCTCGAAATTCCGCGCAGCTGCGCCTCATGATCCAGCTCCCGGTTGATGTTTTTGCCTCCACAGTCTCGATGGCGACGGCCGTGCGTTTGGAGCGGGACCTGATCTGGCGAGACGAGGACCCTCGCCAAGCGTGGTAACGTCACCCTACCTGTTGCTGGGAAGATGTCGACGCTGTGGAGGGAGCATGAGAACTGCACGTCCGCTGGGCTGGAACCGATCGGCGATGGCGGAGTGCAGCGCGGGGATCCTCGTGCTCGTCGCCTTTGCGGTGCTCAGCCAGCCCGCCACGGCCGCCATCGTCGCCGCCTCCGGCAGCGTCACCGAGATCTCGCTCGTGGGCAACGAGGACTTCAGCGAGGGTGGGCCGTTCGAGACCAGCTCTGGATCTCACACGGTCTGGGCCTTCGAAGAGGGGCAGGCGATCTCCGTCGTCGGTCTGCAGCTGGATCTCCAGCCAATCGATGCGCAGTCGAACTGGTCGCCGGGTGATCCGGCGACACCGATCGCGCTGACGCGGGATGTCAGCGTCCACTACCTGCACTTCGATACCGGCGATGGGTCGAACGTCTCGCTCTCCGGCTTCGTCGAGTTCGACGCGCCGATCCTCGGCCTGATCGTCGCGACCAGCTCTCTCGACGCGAGCGACGTCCCGGTCGGGAGCGGCGGGCTCAGCTTCGATGCAGCGAGGCTGCTCGGGTCCACCGATGCGCTGCGGATCGAAGCCGGGGACCGTCGCCTGGTGTTCAGCTTCAGTAACGGCGTCGGCGTCGACCAGGTCCGCGTGGTGACGGGCGATGTGGCCGTTGGCAGCTCCTTCACGAACATCGTCCTGACGGGCAGCGAGGCCTTCGTCGAGGGCGGGGCCTTCGAGGGTGACCCCGATGCGGTCAACACCGCCTACTTCTTCGCCGAGCGGCAGGCTGTCGAGGTCAACCATCTGGAAGTCGATCTCGCGGCAGCCGCCCTCGAGGCAGGCTGGACCCAGGGCCAGCCCCTGCAGCCGACGCAGTTGAGCGGCCGCGTCGACAGCTACTACGTCTTCTTCGACAGCGTCGACGATTCGCAGGACACTTTCATCTCGGGAACCGTGAGCTTCCCTCGGCCCGTCCTCGGCGTCATTTTCAGCAACAGCCGCCTCGTCGCGAGCGATTCCCTGCTGGCGGTCCCGGGCGTCACCTTTGCGGGCAATCGTCAGCTGGGGACGCCGGGCGACGCCCTGCAGCTCGAACCCGGCGGGCTCGTGCTCACGGTCGACTACGTCAACGCGTCGGCGACCGACGATCTCCGCATACTGGTCGAGGCCGAGCCGACAGCAGCGGTGCCGGCAGCTTCCGGCGCAGGACTGGCGGCGCTGTTCAGCGTCCTGGCAGCGACTGCCCTCGGCGCGCTTCGGAGCGGGAGCCGCCGTCGCCGGTGCTCGACCGCTTCGCAGAAGTAGCGTCTGCGTTCCGCAGCGGGCGGGGCCTCGAGGTCCATTGCGCGATCGGGACGGGCCGCGGAACGCTGAGATCTGGAATATTGGAACAGATGAGGGTCGGTCCTGGACGGACTGCGAGGGATTATTGCCCCGCACGCGATCTGTTTGGGCGTCTCATCTTTCAGATTCGCACCCGATCTCCCGATACACCGAGCGTAGCGACGTGTTTCGCAATTGGAGCGGCTGGCTTTTACTGCGCGCGGCACAACGCGCGGCACAACGCGCGGCACAACGCGCGGCACAACGCGCAGCGAAAGAGAGTCGCGGTGCGATCGATTGCGATCGCGTAGAATGCTGACACGCAACGCCATCTGGCGTGCGTGCATGAGAATGGGGGGCATCGGGCGCGCGATGCTGTCGGGCTTCAATACCAATTTCCGCCATCGGGGCGTGCTCTTCCACGTCCAGACCGAGGACAGCGGTCTGGACAACCCTCACGTCATTACGCATCTCTTTCACGGCGGGAATATCCTGGCTTCCGAGAAGCGAGACTATTCGGATCTGCTCGGCCAGGAGAACATCGAGGAGCCGGTTCGAAAGCTGATGGAGAGCCAGCACAAGGCGATGCTGAAGCAGCTCTCCGGCGGCGAACACGACGCCGTCCTCAGCGAGCGCCTCGGACCGGAATTATTCGGGGTCGAAGCGTCGCAAGCCGACCCGACGTCGGAGACCGAGGAGCTGGCACCGGCTTCGGATAGCCCGATCCCCTCGGTCGTCGCCGAACCCGCCGCCGGGGGGGGCGGAGTGGCCGACGACGAGTCTGTTCTCAAGCCCGAGTACGCCAGCGCGCCCGCGTCCGAGGAGTCCGGGAGTGGGTCGTCGACTCCGCCCTCGCGCGTCTTTGGTGAGCATCCCGCGACCGAAAAGCCCCTCGATGAGGTGGTTCTGGACTATCTCGTCGAGAATGTCCGAAAGCGGAAGCGACCGCCTAAGTGAGGCGCCGGACGCCGATGGCGAGCGGCGAAGCACCGGTTCGCATGTACCACGTATCCAAGTCCTATATGGCCGGGCAATACGCCCTGCACGATGTGTCGCTCGAGGTTCGCAAGGGCGAGTTCGTCTTCCTGACCGGGCCCTCGGGCGCGGGAAAGACGACGCTTCTCGAATTGATCTTCGCCGCCGAGCAGCCCAGTGTGGGTCAGATCCTGGTGCTGGGCCGCAATGTGGCGCGTCTCGGTGCGGGCGCCGTACCCGCTCTGCGCCGACGAGTCGGCGTGGTGTTTCAGGATTTCAAGCTGCTCCAGGACCGGACCGTCGAGGAGAACGTGCGTCTGGCTCTCGACGTCGTCGGTACGCCGCGTCGCGAAGCCCGCGCTCGGGTCTTCGAGATGCTGAAATCGGTCGGCTTGCAGCATCGCCGTTTCCATCATCCGCTGTCGCTTTCGGGAGGCGAGCAGCAGCGCGTGGCGTTGGCGCGCGCGCTGGTCAACGAGCCCGAAATCCTGTTGGCCGACGAACCCACCGGGAACCTCGACCCCGAGCTGACGATCGAGATCATGGACCTGATCGTCTCTGCGGCGACGCGCGGGACGACCGTGCTGGTGGCCACTCATGATCATTCGCTCATCGATCGATATGGCAAGCGTGTGCTGCGACTCGAAGCAGGGCGCATCGCGGAGGACCTGATGGCCGGCGGTGCTGCGGGGCTGAGCGCATGAGCCGCGTCCTGGTGCTCATCGCAATCGCCTTGTCCAACGCCGTTCGGGGCATCCGCCGCGCGAGCACGACCAGCGCACTCGCGGTCTTCACGATTGCGGTCGTGCTGGTGCTCGTCGGAAGTGCCGCGCTGCTGGTCCGGAACATGGGCGGCCTCCTCGACGATATGGGCTCGGATCTGCAGCTCACGGCCTACCTGGAAGAGGGCTTGCCCGAGGACGAGCAACGACTGCTGGCGGAGCGGGTGGTCGCTGCACCCGGAGTCGAACGCGTCGACATCGTGACCAAGAAAGAGGCCCTCGAGCGCTTCGAGCGAATCGCCGGCGGGCCGCAGCTGCTGGCCGGACTCGAGACGAACCCGCTGCCCGCCTCGCTCGAGATCCATCTGCTGCCGGAGGCGCGCACTGCGCAGGCGATTCGGGTCCTCGAGGTGGCGCTCGACGGGCTTCCGGGCATCGGCGATCTTGCCCAGGGACAGGATTGGATCGAAGGCTATTCCCGAGCGGTCTCGCTGGTCCGGAGTGGTGCGACCGGCATCAGCCTGGTGCTCGGGTTCGCGGCACTCTTGATCGTCGCCAATACGATTCGCCTTGCCGTCTATGCCAGGCGAGACGAACTCGACATTCTGGCGCTGGTCGGAGCGAGTCGAACCTTCGTCCGCGTTCCCTTCATACTCGAGGGAACGCTACAGGGACTGCTCGGCGGGCTGATCGCTCTGGTGCTGGTGTCTGGGGCCTATGAGTTTCTGCTCCCGCAACTTCACTACGGGCTCGATCTCATTATGGGCCGGGCCGAGCTGCGTTTCTTTTCGACCTCAGAGGCGATCGAGCTGGTTGCGACCGGTGCGGGCCTGGGGCTGCTCGGCTCGATTACGGCGTTGGTCGGATGGCGCGGTTAGGCGCTCCGCGCGCACAGCTCGCGCCGCGAGCTCGTGGCCGGGCGATCGCCACAGCCGGCGTCGCATTTTGCGTGGCGTTCGCATCGATCACGGCCGGGGCAGTGGATCGAGAGCAGGAGCTCGAAGGTATCCGCGACGCGATCCGGGACAGTCGCCAGCGGGTGACGACTCACGAGGCGGACGAGCGCGCGATCCTCGAGCGATTCGAAGAAGTCGACAAGCGACTCCGGTCGGTGTCGGAGAAACGCAGCGTGGCACGGCGTGAGGTCACGGCGGCGCGTAGCAGGCTGGACGAGATCGAACCCCGACTGGAAGCGGCCGAGGAGACCCTCGCGCGCACGCAACAAGCGCTCGCCGCACGCGCCGTCGCGCTGTACCGCGGGGGGGAGCTCGGCCCGCTGCGCGTGATCTTCGCTGCGCAGTCACTTCCCGACATGGTCTCGCGGGCGAACGCGCTGCGATTGCTGGTGCGGCACGACGTGAATCTCGTCGAACGTTTCGGCCAGGAACGGGATACGCTCGATGCACTTCGCGGCGAGGCGCGTGTGGTGGTCGAGAAGCGCGAATCCGCGAACGCACAGCTCGGCCGACTCGCTCGTCAGCTGGTCAGCGAGCGGGAGGAGAAGACCACGCTCCTGGCTCGGGTACGCGATGATCGAAAGACCGAGCGCCGACTGCTGCTCGAGCTCGAGCAGGCGGCCCAGGCCCTCGAAGAGACGATTCGGACGCTGGGGACCCAAGTCCTCGAGGGCAGGTCGAGTGTACTGCCAGCGGTCGGCCTGGCGGTGCGCAAGGGTTCGCTGGCTCCGCCGGTGGACGCGGAAATCACAGCGGGCACCGGCCGCGTCGTGGATCCGGAATTCAAGACGAGCACCTTTCGCAGCGGCGTCGACTTCGCGGCCCCGGCGGGCACGCCCGTCCGCTGCGTGGCGTTGGGCGTCGTGCGTTTCGCCGGTTGGTTTCGCGGCTACGGACGCATCGTGATCGTCGACCACGGCGATGCCTTTCACGCAGTCTTCGGACACCTCGACGAGATCGCCGTCGAGGTCGGTCAGAGGGTCGTCGAGGGCGAGACCCTGGGGACCGTGGGCGAGACGGGATCGCTGCTCGGCCCGAGTCTCTATTTCGAGCTTCGGCGGGAGGGGCAACCGGTCGATCCAGAGGACTGGTTCGGGGGGTGAGCGCGGCTGAGCGCCGCCGCAGCCGTCGACTTCTGCCCCGGCGACCGGTCTGGAGGGCAGGCTGCTAGGATTCGGGTCGACAGACCCCCCCCGGCGAGAACCCGTTGCGGTTTGGAGACATCAGCTTCGTGACCAAGCATTGTAACCCGCGTTCCTTTCTTTCTTTCTCCTGCGGAGTGGCGGCAGCAGTGCTCGCCTTCAGCGTCGTCGGTGTGGCGGAAACCCGTGACGACGCGCAGCGATACGAAGATCTGAGTCTGTTCGCGAGCGTCATCGATCTCGTGCGAAACAACTACGTCGAGGATGTCGACGAGCACGAGCTCCTGATGAGCGCCATGCGCGGCATTCTCAAGGGCCTCGATCCGCATTCCGCCTTCATGAATCCCGACGCTTTCGAGGACATGCAGGTCGAGACCAAGGGCGAGTTCCAGGGTCTCGGGATCGAGATCTCGAAGCAGATCGGCACCTTCATCGAGGTCGTTTCTCCGATCGACGGGACGCCCGCGCAGCGCGCCGGCATTCAGGCGCGCGATCGGATCACCTCGATCTGCCCGACCGAGAAGCCCGAAGACTGGGAAGAGGAATGTCGCGGCACGATGGAGATGACGCTCTTTGAGGCCGTCTCCTACATGAGAGGGCGCCGCGGGACCCCGATCACGATCTACATCCTGCGCGAGGGCATGAGCGAGCCCAAGCGCTTCGAGATCACCCGCGACACCGTCAAGGTCGCCTCGGTGCGCGCCCGAATCCTCGAGCCCCGCTACGGCTACATCAAGATCAGCTCTTTTCAGGAGCGCACCGGCAAGGACGTGCGTGCGCGGCTCGAAGAGCTGCGGGCAGAGGGCGCTGGCGCGGCGTTGTCGGGTCTGGTCCTCGACCTGCGCGACAACCCGGGGGGATTGCTCAACCAGGCCGTCGAGGTCGCCGATCAGTGGTTGAAGGATGGCCTGGTGGTCTACACCCAGGGCCGTGATGAGAGCCAGCGGATCGAATTCAATGCCACTTCGCGGATCGTCGAATCCGACTATCCGGTCGTCGTGCTCGTGAATGAGGGCAGCGCGAGTGCGTCGGAAATCGTGGCCGGCGCACTCCAGGATCACCACCGCGCGATCGTGCTGGGTGTTTCGACCTTCGGGAAGGGCTCCGTACAGACGGTCTACCCGCTCGAGGGCGGCGCCGGGCTGCGACTGACGACAGCGCTCTACTACACCCCGGCCGGGCGCTCGATCCAGGAGGTGGGCATCCAGCCGGATCTGGTCGTCAGCCGGGACGACGCGGTCAGTCTCGGATTCCCCGAGCGTCGCCGCCTGCGCGAGAGCGATCTGCAGGGTCATTTCACGCAGCGAGATGCCTCGGGACTCAATGGCGGTGAAGAGGCCCCGGTTCGCGTGCTCGACGACGAGCCGGATGCGTCCTCCGAAGGGTCAGCCGAGGATCTGCCTGCAGCGCCCGAGGGCGCGGCGGAGGTCGAGGAGCTCGAAGACGTCCAGCTCGCGCGCGCACTCGAGGTCTTGAAGAGCTGGCGTTATTTCGAGGAGCTGCGCAAGCTGCAGCAGGCTTCGCCGCCCGAAGGCGACCCATCCCAGGTGGCTGTGATCGCGGGCGAGCCGGAAGTGCAATAACGCGGTTCCCGAGGTTTGAATCGTGGCGAAGCTCGAATCTCGCAGCCGGTCGTCCTCGTCTTCGTCCATGGCGGCGCCCTCTCCGAACCCGCACGAACGCCCGATGCTCGGCGTCGGTCAGCTGGTCGCGGGGCTTCAAAGGCTTCTCGAAGAGCAGGTCGGTCGCGTCTGGGTCGTCGGTGAGATCAGCAATCTTCACAGCGCTCGCTCGGGTCACCACTACTTCACGCTCAAGGACGAAGACGGCCAGATGCGGGCGGCGCTGTTTCGAGGCCATGCCAGCCGCGTCCGCTTCGAGCTCGAAGAGGGTCTCGAGGTCGTCGCCGAGGCCGAGGTTTCGATCTATGCGGCCAGGGGCGATCTCCAGCTGATCGTTCGCTCGCTCGAGCCGCGGGGCGTTGGCGCCCTGCAGCTCGCCTTCGAACAGCTGCGAAAGCGCTTGCAGGCGGCCGGGCTCTTCGATGAGGAGCGCAAGCGACCGATCCCCGCGCATCCGCGGCGCATCGGGCTGGTGAGCTCGCCGACGAGCGCGGCGCTGCACGACGTGCTGAAGGTGGCGGGGCGGCGACTGCCCTCGACGCCGATCCTGATTTCGCCCACGTTGGTGCAGGGTGAGGAGGCGCCGCGACAGATCGCCCAGGCCATCGAGCGGCTCGCGAGGCAGGGCGACATCGATGTGATCCTGGTCGTGCGCGGTGGCGGTTCCCTCGAAGATCTCTTTGCTTTCAACAGCGAGATCGTGGCCAGGGCGATCGCGGACTCCGCCGTCCCGATCATCGCCGGAGTGGGGCACGAGACCGACACCACGATCGCGGACCTGGTGGCCGATCTGCGGGCGCCGACGCCCTCCGCGGCGGCGATGCTGGCGTTGCCGGATCGCGTCGAGCTGGGCAGGCTCGTCGATCGCGACCTCGGGCGAATCATCTCGGCCACCCGGCAGCGCATCGCCGGTGAGGGTCTGCGCGTGGCCCGCTTGCACGAGGTGCTCCGGGCGCGCAGTCCCCAGGCCAGGCTGGCACTGGCGAAGACCCGCGCGCTGCGGGCCGCGACCGCGGTGGTCCAGGCCACCCAGAGCCGTCTCGATCGGCATCGGCGGTCGCTGGTGGAGGCCGCCGCGCGACTCGATGCGCTGAGCCCGCTGGCCGTACTCGGAAGGGGCTACGCCCTGGTGCGGCATGAAGCCGGGGGTTGGATCGTTCGCCGCGCCTCGCAATTGCAGGTCGGGGATCGACTCGACGTGCGTTTCGGAGCCGGCCGAGTGGGCGCCCAGGTCACCCGGATCGAGCCCGAGGAGGCCTCGGCCCCAATCGCGGGTGCAACAAAAAGTCCCGCTTTTCCGGGTAGTTCGGGCACAGCTGCAGATTGACTCGGCCCGCTGACGCCGGTAGAGTCGCCGTCCCATGGGCGATTCCAAGAGCCGTGCGGGCGACGAGCCCGAGACCCAGCCCAAGCGCGACGGAGCGACCGGATCCGAAGCGGCCGACTCACTCTCCTTCGAAGGGGCACTCGAGCGGCTCGAGCGAACTGTGAGTCGATTGGAAGCCGGGGAGATGCCCCTCGAAGAGGCCATGGAGCTCTTCGAATCGGGCGTCCGGCTTTCCCGGCAGTGTCACGAGACGCTGCAGGCCGCCGAGCGGCGGATCGAGATCCTGGTCGCAGATCGCGGTGCGGGCGGGGAGGATTGGAAGACCGAGGGCTTCGAATCCGATTCCAACCTCGAAGACGACCTCAAAGACGACCTCAAAGACGACTTCGAAGACGAACCCGAAGAGATCGAGGACTAGTTCGTTGGACGTCCACGCCTATATGGCCGAGCGGATCGTGCTGATCGACGCGGCAATCGAGGCTCGCTTCCCGGCCGATGAGGAGCTGCCGGCCAGCTTGTCTGGAGCGATGGGCCACCTGCTCTTTCCGGGTGGCAAGCGCCTGCGCCCGATTTTCGCGGTGGCCGCAGCCGAAGCGGTCGGCGGTGCGTTCGATCGGGCCGTGCCGATCG
>PVBE010627250.1_pt1 | contig 18065 bp, 14 predicted proteins | sample 1631181 | NCBI WGS metagenome assembly PVBE01 (sample SAMN08397723, study PRJNA350692) | Marine metagenome, whole genome shotgun sequencing project. | isolation source: water | place: Pacific Ocean | collected 2012-04
GAAAATTAAACATCACGCTTGTCCGCCGCCCCAAGGGATACAATGCCGGGCCGAGAGAACAAGACATGACGGTATCAAGCTATTTTTCCGCCACCTATCAGGAGGCGCGGGCAAAATTTCTCGACGCCGGCAAGGCGGCGGGCGGGCGCGTCGAGAGCTTTAAGAGTCCAAGCGTTGGTCCCGCGGGTGAGCCGCTCCATACCGATGTCACGATGCTCGGGGCAAGCGAAGAGAAGAGAAGAGCGTTCTGCTGTTGGCGTCGGGCACGCATGGTGTCGAGGGCTTTGCCGGCTCCGCAATTCAAACCGGGCTTTTGCGCGACGGCCTGGCGGCACGTCTTGATGCGAACCAGCGGGGGGTCATGATTCACGCCGTCAACCCGTACGGCTTCGCGCATCTGAGGCGGGTCAACGAGGATAACGTCGACCTCAACCGCAACTTCGTCGATCACTCCCAGCCCTACCCACCGAATCCCGAATATAACAAACTTGCCCATATCATCGCGCCGGAAAACTATTCCGCGCTGGATTCGATTGCCTCGCTGATCCGGCTTTTGGTCCACCGCGCCGTCCGTGGCGAAGCCGCGCTTCAGGCGGCTATCACGCGCGGCCAATACGCGCATCCGCAAGGCCTCTTTTTCGGCGGCCATTGTGAGACCTGGTCAAACCGGACGATACGCAGTATCGCGCGCGCGCATCTGAGCGCGGCGGCACGTGTCGCCTTCGTCGATTTCCACACCGGTCTCGGTCGCTACGGCGAAGGCGAGATCATCGTCAGCGCGGCGAAGGCATCGCCGGCCTTTGTGCGTGCCCTGTCATGGTGGGGAGAGAGAACCAAGTCCACCAAGGCGCAAGAATCGGTGTCGGCCGATCTGGCCGGGACGATCGAGCTCGCCATCGCCGATATGGCGCCGCACCGTGAGGTCACCGCCGCCTTTCTTGAGTTCGGCACCCTGTCGCCGATCCCGGTCTTTCGCGCGATGCAAGCCGAGAACTGGCTGCATCACCATGGCGGCGCAGCCAATCCGCGCCACGACTGCATCAAGGCCGCCCTCCGCCGGGCGTTCTATCCTGGCGCCGACGGTTGGAAAACCCGCATATGGGCGCAGGCAAGAGAGGTCGTCGAGCAGGCGCTCGCCGGCCTCTCGGAATGACGGCGGCGCGGCCTGGTCCTTTGGGCCGGTACGAATTTATTGGCCTGGAGGGGCACTCGGTCGCCGACATGGACATGGGTTGTTGGCGGCCCGTAGCCTGGATAGGCTACTGTGGCCGCAACCGATCCGCTCAATTCAGGGGGAATGAACAAATGCCAAAGGGAGCCCGACTGCCGGCCATCAGCCAAATTCTCGAACTCGCGTATGAATTCGGCCTCGACATGGATGAAGACGAAGCCGCGTCGTACCAAAGTCTGATGAAAGGGGCGATCACCTCGTACCGCAGGATCGACGAGTTCGCCGAGAACAAGCCGCGCGTGAAATATCCACGCGATCCCGGCTACCGGCCGCCGCCGGAGGAGAACCCCTACAATGCCTGGTACGTCAAGACCGATATCAAGGGCGCCGAGAGCGGTCCGCTCGCCGGCCTGAAAGTGGCGGTCAAGGACGCCGTCTCGGTGGCCGGGGTTCCGATGATGGGCGGCACGCTGCTGCTCGAGGGCTTCACCCCCGATGTCGATGCCACCATCATCACCCGCCTGCTCGACGCCGGCGCCACGATCGCCGGCAAGGTCCATACCGAGGATCATTCATTTTCCGCCGGCGGTCACACCACCGCGCTCGGGCCGACGCGCAATCCGCGCAAGCCCACGCACGGGCCGGGCGGCTCGTCGACCGGCAGCGCCGTGGTGCTGGTCACCGGCGAAGTCGATCTCGCCATCGGCGCCGACCAGGGCGGCTCGATCCGCATCCCCGCCGCCTGGAGCGGCGTCGTCGGCCACAAGCCGACTTACGGGCTGGTGCCCTATACCGGCGCCATGTCGATGGAAATGACGATCGATCACCTCGGTCCCATGGCGAATGATGTCGAGGGTGTGGCCAAAATGCTTTCCGTCATTGCCGGACCCGATCCGCTCGACCCGCGCCAGCGCGGCGTGATTCCGGCGGACTATGTTGAGGATTATTTGCCGGCCATCGGCAAGGGCTGCAAGGGCTTGAGAATAGCGGTCGTGAAAGAAGGCTTCGATCAGGCGGAACGAGAGGATCTGGGCCTGCCGGGCAACGAAGAAGTGGTGGATCGCAAGGTCCGGGCGGCGCTTGGCGAGCTGGAGAAGCGCGGCGCCATCGTCACCGAGGTTTCAATTCCCATGCATCTCGATGGCGTTCACCTGTGGAACGCCATCTTCATCGAAGGTTCCAACGAGAATATCTGGCGCGGCAATGGCGGCGGCTCCAACTGGCAGGGCTTTTACAATACCAAGCTCATCGAGACATACGGCCGCGCCTGGCGCTCGCAGCCGAACGACCTTCCGGTGACGGTAAAAACCGTCATGCTTCTCGGCGAATACATGCATCGCCACTATTACGGCCGCTACTATGCCAAGACCCAGAACATCCGCCCCCAACTGCGTGCGGCCTATGATGATGTGCTCGCCGCGCATGATGTGCTGGTGATGCCGACGGTGCCGTTTCGGGCGACGGCGCTGCCGGACGTGGACTGCTCGATCGAGGACACGATGTATTACGCGCTCCATATGATCAACAATACGCCCCAGTTCAACGCAACGGGACATCCGGCGATCAGCGTTCCGTGCGGCATGGCGGATGATTTGCCGATTGGCATGATGGTTGTCGGCAAGCATTTTGACGATCTCACCGTTCTCCAGGTCGCCGACGCCTTTGAGAAAGTTGGAGACTGGCAAAAGATGTAATCCGGCACAGCCGATCATGATTCACAGCGCCGCCAAATTGCTCGATGTCATGAAGGTGCCGGTCAGCGGCGATCCGACGAGCGCCGTCCTCGCGGTCGATCATGAGCAGCCGCATGAGGCGCCGGTCGCCTGCGACATACTCGTCGTCGGCGGCGGCCTCGGCGGTGTGGCGGCGGCCTCGGCGGCGGCGCGGCGCGGCCGCCGGGTATGCCTGCTGGAAGAGACCGACTGGCTCGGCGGGCAGATCACCGCACAGGGTGTCTCGGCGCTCGACGAGCATGACCATATCGAAAGCTTCGGCGGCACGCGCACTTATTATCAGTTGCGCGAGGCGATCCGCGACCATTACCGCGCCTTCCTCGAGGCGGCGCCGGCAGAGCCCTTCAACCCGGGCAATTGCTGGGTCACGCGCCTGGCGTTCGAACCGAAGGCCGGGCTCGGCGCGCTGAACGCCCTGCTGGCGCCCGAGATCGACAGCGGCCATCTCCGCATTTTCCTGCGCTGCAAGGCGAGCGCGGTGGAAACCGAGGGCGAGCGCATCACCGGTTTGCGCGCGCTCGACCTCGAAGCGGGGCGCCATTTGCGATTCGAATTCGACTATGTCCTCGACGCGACCGAGCTCGGCGATCTATTGGAGCTGTCGAACTGCGACTATACCGTCGGCGCCGAATCCATTGCGGAAACCTCCGAGCCGCACGCTCAACCGGCGAGCGCCAAGGTTCATTGCGTGCAAAGCTGCACTTATATCTTCGCCCTGGAGCGCCGCGCCACCGGCGAAAGCCATGTCATCGCCGAGCCCGAAGGCTATGCCCATTACCGGGAAAGCCAACCCTACAGCTTCAGAATTCATGTCCATGGCGGCGAGATCTACGGCGAGGAGACGGGCTGGCTGCAATATCAACTGTTCGAGGATATGCCCGGCACCAAGGGGCCGTTGTGGAAATACCGCCGGCTCATCGAGGCCGGGCAATTTCCCGCCGGCCATGCCAACGATGTGACGATGTTCAACTGGCCGGGCACCGATTACCGCGACCGCCCGCTGGTCGATCTGGGACCTGAGGAACTTGCCGCGGCGCTGCAGGATGCCAAGCGCGTCAGCCTCGGCTTCATCCATTGGCTGCAAACCGCGGCGCCCAATGCGAGCGGCGCGCCGGGCTTTCCCGAGCTGATGCTGCGGCGCGACGTCATGGGCAGCATCGATGGCCTCTCCAAATATCCCTATATTCGCGAATGCCGGCGCATAAAGGCGCTCAAGACCATCACCGAGCAGGATGTCGCGGTGGCCTATCAAGCGGGTCCGCGCGCCGCGCATTTTGCCGATTCGATCGGTGTCGGCTGGTATCCCATCGATATTCATCAGGCCGGCGCCGGCGATGTCGGCGTGAGTACGCGCACCAAACCATTTCAGATTCCGCTCGGCGCGCTGATTCCCGAACGCCTGGAAAATCTCATCGCGGCCAACAAGAATATCGGCACCACGCATATCACCACGGCTGCTACCGCCTCCACCCGGTCGAGTGGAATATCGGCGAGGCGGCCGGCGCGCTCGCCGCCCGGGCAATCGAGAGCGGGCGTAAACCGCGCGCCATACATGCCGACCCTGAGCAATTGCGCGCCTTGCAAGCCGACCTGCTCGGCGACGGCGTGCCGATCTGCTGGCTCATCGACGTGCCGCATTCAAGCGCCGAATTTTCGCCGGTCCAGCGCCTCGCCATGGCCGCCGGCTACGCCGGCAAAGGCGATCGGCTCACATTCGCACCCACCGAGCCGCTGCCGGCCGCGGCACGCGCCGCAATTCTCGCCGCCCTCGCGGCCGAGCGCGGCCCTTGCGGCGATGCAACGGTCAGCCGCGCCGCTTTCGCAACAGCATTGGCGGAAGCCGGTCTGACCTGAAGCGCTTGGAACCGAAACGCGGCGCCAATATGATGTCTGCCCGGCGCCGCAAAGCGGAAATCGCCGTCACCTCGCATGCGTTCCATGGGTAACGATTTAAGGAGGAAAATTCGCGCCGGACATGGGATACTCCGTCTCCAGGCCGTCCAATAACAAACAAGCAAGGGAGACGCCCGATGTTGATCGTTGCCGTGGTGTTCGATTTCGTGCCCGGAGGGTTCGACCGTATCAAGGCCGAGATTCTCGATGCCATCGAGAATTCGCGCAAGGAAGAGGGGGCGCAGATCTATGACTGGGCGCTCGACGTCACGGCGCCCGACCGCGCCATCATTTTCGAAGTCTGGGACGATCAGGCGGCGCTCGATGCGCACTTCACCAATTCCTACATGGATACCCTCGTCGCGGCCTTGAGCGCGGCCAATATCCGCGGCGACATCAAGCATTATTCGGCCGAGATTTACGATATCTCCGGCAAGCGCGACATGGGCTTCGTGTTGCCCACCGAATAGGCTCAGTTTCGGATTCCCGATCATGGTCACGCGAGACAATTCAAGCACCATCGCCGCCGAACTGGCGGTTCGCATCAAAACGCTGCGGCGCACGATTCGCCTGTCGCAGACGGAGCTTGCCAAGCGGCTCGGCACGCGCCAAAGCGTGGTGTCGCGCTGGGAGCAGGGCAAGCATGTGCCCGACGATGAATTCATCGAACGCATGGCCGAGCTTTCCGGCCTTAGCGTGGCGCAATTCCGTTACGGCGCCGAGGGTGCGGAAAAAGACGGGTTGATGCCGCGCACCGCCTGGGGGCGGCGTATGACCGACCATTTGCAGGCGGCCTACGACATGGCGCGGAAATCGGGCCAGCGCGACGTCGCCGGCGCGCTTTCCATTCTCCTCGAGAAGTGCCGGCGCGAGGAAGAGGCGGCGCGCCTCGCGCGCAATCGTAGAAATTGAAACTACACGAACAAAATCCTCTCCCCATAGGGGAGAGGGCTGGGGAGAGGGGGGAACCAAAGCGCGCTTAAGCGCGCTAAGTTTGCCCCATCTTCCCAACCCTTCCTCCCCTCGGGGAAGAAGGGCTTATCCGTGGGCGCAATTCGGGCTGTATTTGAAGGAATGTGAGAGGCGTTTTAACAACAGTGACCCGTCAAGCCAGTTATCGCAGCTAAGACAATAGGTTAGAGTGTATTTGAACTAATATCTGGGTCAGCCCCAAGCAAAAACGAAAGCGCCAACTGCTTCAAAGAAAGCGCCGGATTCGCTTCCGTCAAAACTTGAAAGAGTCTACCCCCAAACCCTTCGCGCCACCTCGGCGATCAGGCGCAGCTTGGTTTTTTCGGCGTCGAGCGACGGCGCGTTACCGATGATCGAGGTCGAAAATCCGCATTGGGTGCTGAGCGCGAGGCGCTCCTTGTCGATGTAGCGCGCCGCCTCGCCGATGCGCCGGGCCAGGAGTTCGGGCTCTTCGAGGGCCGGCCGTTTGGTCGAGACCAGGCCGAGCACGACCATGCGATCGTCGCCGACCCGGGCCAGCGGTTCGAACGAGCCTGAGCGCGCATCGTCATATTCGAGCAGCAGCCGCTCGGCGTGGATGCCGCGGAAGATGGGTACCGCGATCGCATCATAGCCGCCTTCGACGAGCCAGCGATTGTTCTGGTTGCCGCGGCACAGGTGGAAGCCGAAGGTGACGCCGGGCATGTCGTCGATGACCGCGTTGTCGAGCTCGATACCGCGCTCGAGCCATTCAGCGAGCGTCCAGCCGCGCGATTCATAGAAGGCGCGGGTGCCCGGATCGAGCAACAGCGGATAGTGCGGCGCGTCGATCTGGATGTAGCTGGCGCCGAGGCGGGCCAGCTCCTCGACCTCGTCCCGGAGAATGCGCACGACGTCGGCGAGGAAGCCGTCAAGGGTCGGATAGGCGTGGCGCGAAATATCCGCCGACCAGAAATTGGCGAACAGGCCCGGGCTCGGCAGCGTCACCTTGGCAATGCAGTCCGTGCGGCCGCGAAGATAGACGAACTCCTCGCTCGACAGGTGGCGTTGGCGGGTGAGTTTGCTGGTGACGCCGAGATCGGCCGGCCGCTCGGTGCGCCATGTTTCGGCGCCCTCGACGCCGTGCCACTCGCCCCACAGAAACGCGTCGAGGTCCCAGCCGCCGAAGCCGCCGACAGCTTCCGTCATCTGGCTCTGGAACGAGAGGCGGCGCATTTCGCCATCCGTGACGATTTCGAGCCCGGCCTCCTCCTGCAGCCGGACGGCGCCATCCACGGCCTCGTCCTCGATCTTTTTGAACGCCGCCGGCGTCATGCGGCCGGCCTCGCGCTCCTCGCGGGCGCGCAACAGCTCGGCCGGGCGCAGCAGGCTGCCGACGACGTCGGTATGAGCGGTGATCATAGCCGGCCGCCGAAAAGACAGCGGCCCGCTAGTCGGCGGCGTCGGCGAGGGGCTCCTGCTCCATCGGCATGCGGATGGCGTCGCTCGGGAACTGGTAGCGGGCGAAGGGAAGCACCAGCACCTTAGCGTCGGCGCCGTGGCGCGCCATGGCCTGGCCGAACGCCTCATCGACCGAAGTTGTCACGTCGATGCCGATGTCGCGCGCCATTTCGAGATTTTCCTCCAGCGTCACCATGGTCAGATGCTTGCGCGTCATCACCTCATAGATCGGCGCCCAGATGGGAAAGGTCAACTGGGTGAATTTGCGCGCCAGATTGTCGCGGTGGATCTGCTCCATATTCTCGGGCGAGGCCGGCATGTAGGGCTTCATCGTATCCATCAGCGCCAGGCCGGGGAAAAAGCCGAGCCCGGTCTGCACCCCGGGCGAGGGGCTGCAATAGATGATGGTGCCGCCGTCCTTGACCACCATATCGGCCGACATGCAGCCCCAGCCGGTGTGGAAAAAGAGATGGTCGGTCGGCGCGAAGACGCCGCAAATGGCGATATCGGCGCTCTCGCCGGCCGGCCGTTCAAAGGCGTAGCTGTCGTTGAATACCCGAATCGCCGCGATATGGGCGTCGGGGTGGCGGCCGAAATTCATGAAGCAGACGCGACCATGGGTATCGAGCACGCTGTTCAGCGTCGCCGTCAGCCCGCACATGGTGGCGATCTCGTCGATGTCGGCGCGCAGCGGCCCGCTCATCGCGCCGTAATGGGTCTTCGGCGAAAAGGTGAAGGCGGAATGGTTGAAGTCGATGGTCTCGTCGGCGACGACGCCCGGCATGATCAGCTTGCCGCCGCCGCCGGCGCCCCAATGGTTGGATTGAGTCTGGCCGATCGACAGGCTGACGTCGCATTTGGCGACCTCTTTATGTAGCCACACCGGCGTGCCGCGCGACGACATGCCGATGAAGACATAGCGCTCCGGATCGCTCGGCTCGTTCTGATAGAAGGCAATGCCGAGGCGCTCCATGCGGGCCAGGCTGTCGGCGCCGATCTTCTGCTCGATCTCGGATTCGGACATATGGAAAACCTTGGCGTTGGCGCAGATCACGCGGACGTCGGTAACGCCGGCCGCCTCGACGGCGTCCAACACCGCCGGCAGGATTTTGGCGGCGGGGGTGGGGCGGAACTGGTTGTCGATGATGATGGCGACGCTCTTATCGGGGCCGAGCAGCTCCGAGAAGCGCGGCCCGGAATGCGGGTTTTCGAGCATCTCGCGCGCGGCTTCGGTGACGTTCGAAAGCGCCGCCGGTTCGTTCGGCGTCACCACGCCGACCAGGTTGCCGGTCGGAATTTCGAGCTCAAGCTGGTCGCGGTAGATCTTGCTCTCGTCGTCGCTCGCCCCGATGGTCAGGGGGTCGAGGGATTCGTAGGGGATGGTTACGGTCTGGGTGTCTGCCATGACGTCCGCTCCATTGTTTCGCAACAAGTCTTTACATGGGCACAATCCAACTCCCAAGCGATGTTAGTCCTCGCGCCGGTTATTTGCTAGCCTGCGGCGCGGATTCGGCGCGCGCCCGGTGACCGGTGCCGCTTGGACCAAAACGGAAATTCTCGGATTTGTTGGGGGCGATCCAGCTTTGTCGCGATTTTCGGCATGACGAGCAACGCATCCGCGCCGGCCGCGCCGGCCGGGCCGGCCCGCTACAAGTGGATCGGCAAGCCCGTCCCGCGCAAAGAGGACGCGGCGCTCCTGAGCGGGCGGGCGCAATTCATCGATGACATGGAGCCGGTGGCCAACCTCAAGCACGCCGCCATCCTGCGCTCGCCGCATGCGCATGCGCGCATCGTGAAGATCGATACCTCCAAGGCGCGCGCCCTGCCGGGCGTCACCGGCATCGTCACGGGCGCCGAGGTGGCCGCGATCACGCGCCCGATCCCGAGCGTCGTCAAGGTCGCCATCGCCTACTACCCGATCGCCGTCGACAAGGTGCGCTTTGTCGGCGAGCCGGTGGCGGTGGTCGTCGCCGAGGACCGCTATATCGCCGAGGACGCGCTCGACCTTATCGAGGTCGAGTATGAGCCGCTGGAGGCCGCCGTCGACCCTGAGCGGGCGATGGAAGAGGGCGCGGCGCTGCTGCATGACGAGCTGGGCTCGAACGTCGCGCACCGGCGCAGCTTCGCATACGGCGATCCGGACGCCGCGTTCGACGGCGCCGAGCACATATTCGAGCTCGACTACCGCTTCCCGAAATATGCCTCGACGCCGATCGAGACCTATGGCGTCACCGCGCAGTACCTTCCGAGCCCGGACAGATTTACGGTATGGTCGAATTTCCAGGGGCCGTTCGTGCTGCATCCGCTGATGGCGCGCGCGCTCGGCGTGCCCGGCAATCGCTTGCGCCTGATCACGCCGCCGGCGAGCGGCGGCAGCTTCGGCATCAAACAGGCGGTGTTCGCCTATATCACCCTTCTGGCCGCGGTCAGCCGCATCCTCGATGTGCCGGTGAAATGGACCGAGGACCGGCTCGAACATCTCATGGCTTCGTCTTCGGCGGCCGACCGCGTCGGGCGTATTGAGGCCGCCTTTAAGAGCGGCGGCGAGCTGGTGGGCTTGCGCTTCCGCAATATCTGCAACATGGGCGCCTATGTCAGGGCGCCCGAGCCGGCCTCGGTCTACCGCATGCAGGCGACCTCCAACGGCTGCTACCGCGTGCAGAACATCGCCATCGAAAACATATTGGTGGTCACCAATCAGATGCCGACCGGCCTCAACCGCGGCTTCGGCGGGCCGCAATTCTTCTTCGCCCTCGAGCGCATGATGGATTTGGCGGCCAAGGGTCTCGGCATCGACCCGGCCGAACTGCGGCGCCGGAATTTTATCGCCAAGGACAGCTTTCCCTATGTCTGCCCGGGCGGCTCACTGCTCGATTCGGGCGATTACGCCACGGCCCTCGACGAATGCCTGCGCCTCGCCGGCTATAGGGAGCTCAAGGCCAAACGGGACGAGGCGAGGAAGGCGGGCCGGCTGTTCGGTATCGGCTTCGCCGTCGGCCTCGAGCCGTCGGGCTCCAATATGGGCTATGTCTCGCTGGCCCAGACCGCCGAGGAGCGCGCCCTGGCGGAACCCAAATCCGGCGCCAACAGCAGCGCCACCATCTCGATGGACCCGACCGGCAGCGTCACGGTGCAGCTCTGTAGCACGCCGAACGGCCAGGGCCACGCCACGGTCGCCGCGCAAATCGTTGCCGAGCGGCTCGGCATCGAGCCCGATCAGGTCGATGTGGTGACCGAGATCGATACCCAGACCAGCGCCTGGTCGATTGCGTCGGGCAATTACGCCAACCGCTTCGCCGCCCAGGTCAGCGGCGCCGTCTCGATGTGTGCCGACAAGGTCGCCGACAAGCTCAAGCTGATCGCCCTGGAGATCCTCGAATGCGACGTGCGCGACATCGTGCTCGCCGACGGCGCGGCGCAAATCGCCGGCGTGCCGGAAAAATCGATCGCGGTGCGCAAGCTTGCGGCGGCGGCGCACTGGAATCCGCTGTCGGTGCCGGAGCAAAACGAACCAGGCATACATGAGACCGTGGTCTTCTCGCCGCCGACGCTGACCTCGGTCGACGGTCAGGACCGTGTCTCTTCCGCCGTCACCTATGGCTCGGTGTTCGATCTCGTCGCGGTCGAGGTCGAGCGCGAAACGGGGCGCGTCAGCACCGATAAATATGTTTCGCTGCACGATGTCGGGACCATGCTCAACCCGCTCATCGTCAACGGCCAGATCCATGGCGGCTTCGTGCACGGCTTCGGCTGCGCGATGCTGGAAGAGATCGCCTATGACGCCAACGGCAACCTGCTGTCGGGCACTTTCGCCTATTATTTATGCCCGACGGCGGCGGATATCCCGGCGCTGACCATCGGCCATTTGAGCGCCCCCTCGCCGATGAGCGAGCTCGGCTGCAAGGGCCTCGGTGACGGTAGCTCCATGCTGACCCCGGCGGCGATGGCCAACGCGGTATCGGACGCGCTCGACATGGAAGAGGTCGAGCTGCCGCTGAATCTGCATCGGGTGTGGCAGATGGCACAGGGCCAAAAGCCGCTTTCGGCGATGGCGGCGATGACACCGGTGGAAAAAGCCGATGCCGTGGTGGCGCCCGGGCCAGGCGCGCTGAGCGGCGAGGGCGAGACGGTCATCGCCGCCGAGCGCGAGGCGGTGTGGCGCACCCTGCTCGACCCCGGCGAGCTGGCCGCCGTCATCCCGGGCTGCGAGAAATTGGCCGCGCAAGGCGCTGACCGCTACGCGGCGAAGGTGACGATCGGCATCGCCGGCATCAAGGGCGGCTACCAGGTGGAGATCGAACTGAAGGACAAGGTGGCGCCCGAATCGCTGCGCATTATCGGCCGCGCGAATGGTGCGCTCGGCCATGGCAGCGCCGAGGGCTGGATCACCCTGGCGCCGGCCGGCGATAGGCGGACGGCGCTGTCGTACCGCTACAATGCGCGCGTCGGCGGCAAAGTGGCGGCGGTCGGCCAGCGCATGCTCGGCGCCGCCACGCGCATTCTCATCAATCAGTTCTTCAACGGCCTGAACCGCCGCCTCGGTGGCGGCACACATGGCGGCGGCGGTCTGATCGGCCGCTTGATCGCCGTCCTCGCGGCGCTTTTCGGCGGCGGCTCCAGATGAAGCCCGTCGCCTTCGATTACTGCCGGCCCGACAGCGTCGAGGAATCGACCGCCTTGCTGCATGAGTTCGGCGGCGATGCCGTCCTGCTCGCCGGCGGCATGTCGCTCGGGCCGATGCTCAATATGCGCCTGGTGCGCCCGAGCGTGATCGTCGATATCAACCGCGTCGAGGGGCTCGACCGGGTGGTGCTGAACGACAGCGTGAGCATCGGCGCGATGGCCCGCCAGGCCGACGTCTTGGCCGACAAAAACCTGCTCGGCGAAGTGCCGCTGCTCGCCGCGGTGCTGCCCCATGTCGGCCATTTCCAGACCCGCAACCGCGGCACCTTTGGCGGCTCGGTCGCGCATGCCGATCCGAGCGCCGAAATCCCCCTGGCGCTGGTGACGCTCGGCGGCGCTGTCGAGCTGACGGCGCGGCGCGGCGTGCGCTGGGTGCCGGCGGCGGAGTTTTTCGAGGGCGTGCTGACGACGGCGCGCCGAGCCGACGAGATGATCACCGCGCTCCATTGGCCGCGCCGCCGCCGGCGCTCAGGCTACGCCTTCGAGGAAGTCGCGCAACGGCACGGCGATTTCGCCATTGCCGCGGTGGCTTGCATGGCGTCGCTCGGCGAGGACGGCCGGTTGGCCGAATTGCGACTCGCCCTGGGAGGTGTCGAGGACCGGCCGATATTGGCCGATACAGTGTCATTTGTCGGCCAGCCAGCGGATGGCAACACCGCCGCCGAGATCGCCGCCAAGGTCGCCGATGGCCTCGAGCCGATGGAGGACATGGCGGCGAGCGCCGATTATCGCAGGGCGCTGGCCCGCAGCCTCGGCCTGAGCGTGCTCGAACGGGCATTTGAACGGGCGCGGGCGGAGAGTTGACCATGCGGCGAATCGGCGGCAACGAGAAGCTGAGGATCGAGCTCACCGTGAACGGGCGCTCCTACGCCGCAGAAGCCGAGCCGCGCATGCTGCTGTCGGATTTCCTGCGCCACCGGCTCGGCCTTTATGGCACCCATGTCGGCTGCGAACACGGCGTCTGCGGCGCCTGCACTGTGATCGTCGACGGCCGCGCGGTCAGGAGTTGCACGCAATACGCCATCCAGGCCGAAGGCGCCACCATCGAGACCGTCGAGGGCTTGCGCGACGGCGAGCGGCTGAACGCGCTGCAACAGGCCTTCCATGAGCATCATGGGCTGCAATGCGGCTTCTGTAGCGCCGGCATTTTGATGTCGGCGACGCATTTCCTGAAAGAAAACCCGCGGCCGAGCGAAGCTGAGGTGCGCGATATGCTGTCGGGACATATTTGCCGCTGCACCGGATATGATGGCATCGTGCGCGCCATTCTGGATGCGGCCGGCACCCTCTAAAACAAAAGAAACGATTGGAGAATGACATGGAAAAATACGCCCAAAGACGCGCCGACGTGCTCAAGGAACTCGATGGCTTGCGCGTCGAGGTCGATGCCGAAAAGCGCATCGGGTGGCTGATATTGGACCGCCCGCCGCTCAACATCGTGTCCTACAAGGCGCGTGCGCAGATCAACGCTATCCTTGAGGAATTCGGCATGGACGAGGATGTCGGCGTCGTCGTGGTGCGCGGCGCCGGCGGCATCTACACCTCGGGCGGCGACGTGCGCGGCTTTTTCGATGTGCCGCGCGACGGCATGTCGCATCTGGCGTGGAACATCGGCGCCGCCCAGCGCTGCCCCAAGCCGGTCATCTGCGCCATGGAGAAGTACGCCTTCGGCGTCGGCTTCGAATTCTCGCTCGCCTGCGATTTCCGCCTCGCCACCAAGGAGACCAAAATGGGGCTGCCCGAAGTGACCATCGGCGAGATGCCGGGCAGCGGCGGCACCCATCGCCTGGCCAACCTGATCGGCCTCACCCGCGCCAAGCGCATGATCTATCTCGGCGAGCGCGTGGCCGCCGAAACGGCGCTCGATTGGGGTATCCTCAGCGATATGGCGGAGGACGCCGAGGCGCTGGACGCGATGGTCGAGAGCTATGCCAAGCGCCTCAACGCGCAATCGCCGCTCGCCCTCAGGACCGTCAAGCGGGTGATGAACACGAGCTACGATACCAGCCAGGAAGTCGGGCTCGAGCTTGAGGGCCAGGCCTATGAGAAGCTGCGCGACAGCCATGACTATAAGGAAGGCGCCGAGGCCTTCTTCAACAAGCGCAAGCCGGTCTATACCGGCGAGTAGCTATACCGGCGAGTAGCTATTCCGGCTCGTACTCGCCGGCGACCAGCATGCGGCGCAGGAACTTGCCGACCGGCGATTTGGGAATCGCCTTGATGAAGATGTATTCGCGCGGGCGCTTGTAATCGCTGAGCTCGGAATTCCGGCAATGGGCATCGAGGGCGTCGGCGGCGACCTCGCCTGAGCGCACGACGAAGGCGGTGATGCGCTGGCCCCAGCGCTCATCGGCAAGCCCTACCACGGCCACCTCGCCGACCGCCGGATGCATCGAGAGGGTGCTCTCGATCTCCTGCGGCGAGACGTTCTCGCCGCCGCTGATCATCACATCGTCGGTTCGGCCGGTAACGAACAGGTCGCCGTCCTCGTCCATATAGCCGGTATCTCCGGTGAAGTACCAGCCGCGCTTAAGCGCCGTCTCATCGGCGTCGGGGCGGCGCCAATAACCCTCGAACGCCTCGTCGCCCGCGAGATCGGCGATGATCTGGCCTTCCTCGCCGCGCCCGGCGAGACCGTCCGGGTCCGATGAGCCGAGCTTCACCACGCGGATGCGCTGGTTGATTCCGGCTTTTCCAGCGGATCCCGGTTTGGCGTCCGCACGGGGTTCGATGGTGAAGGTGTAGATCTCCGACGAGCCGTAATGGTTGACGAAGAGTTGCGGCTTAAATTCCTTCGCCACCCTGGCCAACAACCCGTCGGGCATCGAGGCGCCGGCGAAGCCGACATGGCGGACCGAGGATTTATCGGCGGCGGCGAATTGCGGCAGCGCCATCAGGTCGTGAAAGAGTGTGGGAACCAGGAATACCGAGCTGATCCGCTCACCCTCGATAAGCTTCAGGGTCATCGCCGAATCGAAGCGCGGCTGACAGACCAGGCAGCCATCGACCAACTGCGCCGCCAACAGGGAGCGCACGCCCATGGTGTGGTAGAACGGCATGACGCCGAGCATGACCTCGCCCGGCACGCAGCGGTGATGCGCGACATGGGCGATCGCCGCGGCGCGCTCGACACGGTGCGAGCGCGGCACGCCCTTAGGCCGGCCCGTCGTCCCCGATGTGTAGAGCATGATCGAGATGTCCTCGACCGCGGCCCTGGGCGCGCCGGCGGACGCGGCCGCGCCGAGAAGCTCGTCGAAGGTCATGGCACCGGCACCGGCATCGGCGAGGCCGATCAGCGTCAGCCCGTCGGTGCTCTCGGCATCGGCGACGGCCTCGGCCGAGACGTCCTGAAAGACCACCACCTTGGCCTCGGCATCGGAGATGCAATAATCGAGCTCACCCGCCTTGAGCCGCCAATTGAGCGGCGTGATGATGACGCCGAGATATTGGCAGGCCCAATAGAGGGTCGCCGCCTCCCAGCGGTTCTGCATCACCGTGATCAGGTGATCGCCCTTCACAAGGCCGAGCCGCTCCAGCCCCGCCGCGGCGCGCAATATCGGATCGAGCCACTCCCCGTAGGTCCAGCGCCGCTCGCCATCGACGATTGCCGTGGCGTTCGGGCTGCGCTCGACGGACAGGCCATAGCTACGCCCCAGGTCGAACATCGCGCCCCTCTCGTCGAGCCCACCTCACCACGTTACCGCGCTCCCGTGAACCGGTCCGGCAATATCGGACCGCAGATTAAGATGCCTTCCGGCGGACAATTGGGGAATACGATACGGTGAAACGGCGGCGCTTTACAGCGTAATTCCAAGCGCTGGCCGGGCGGTACAGCGGCGCGGGTTATTCCGAGTCGATGACGAATTCGCCGTCCTCGCCGGAATAGAGGCCCGGGCCGGGTGGGATTTCGTCGGCGCCATCCTGCCATTTGCTGGTATGCAACGGCTTGCCGCCGCACGCCGAAATGGCGAGCGTGGCGGCGACAAGCAGGATAGCGGCGATTTTCACATTGTCTCCGTCTACAGCCAAGCGGGTTAGAACTTCACCCGCGCGCCAATGCCGCCGACGGTGATGTCCTCGGTGACGACGCCCGGGAGATCGGCGTCAAACTGGCCGAAGAGAGCATAGATTTCGGCGCCGACCTTGGCGACATTCTGCACCGCCGCGAGGCCGACATAGGTGCCCTCGCGGTTGGTGGCGCCGGCATTGTCGGTTTGCGCATAGGTGAGGCTGACGGCGGTGCCGCCGATATCCGTGATCTTGAAGTCATGGCCGAGCTTAACCTGCCAAAACTCCTCGTCCTCGCGGCCGTTCGCCTCGAGGTCCTCAACCGAATAGCCGCCGGCAAGGGCCAGTTCGGTGCCGTTGAATTCACGGCCGTAGCGCAGCGCCACGTCCCACTCGTCACCATCGACCCAGGAGGTCGAGAGCTTGGCGCCGCCCAGGGTCGGGCTGTCGTAGCGGATCCGGTCGTCGCGGCTGAGGCCGCCCTGGCTGGAGAGCAGGCCGCCCACCGTCACGCCGGTGGATGTGCCTCTTGTGCCGGAAACGCGGAACGCCAGGCTGCCGCCCAAATCCGCGAAAGAAGCATTTGTGATTACGGTGGTGCCGGACAGGTCCTCTTCGACCGAGCCGTCCGAGGCCGTCGGCCCCTGGCCCAATGTGAGTTTGCCCGCTTGCGCGTTGGCGAACCACAATTCGAGCTTGCGCTCGGTGAAGCTGTTGCTGGCCGCCACCGCGGTGTTCTGACGGATGGTCACGTCCCCGGTCGAGTTCGATTCGAACTGCACCTCGATATTGGTGCCGGCCGACCAGTCGCCGTCGAGTGCGCTCTTGCCGACGAGGCGCAAGCGGGTTGAGGACTTGTCATTGTCGGCATGGAACCAGCGTGCCTGATCGCCGTCATCGGCGTAGAAGACCATGCGATTGACCTGGCCGGAAATGCTGAGTGAGGTATCCTTTCTGCCCGAGCGGATGGTCGAATTGCCACCTTCGGCGGAAGCCTTTACATCGGTCACCGCCTGCTGATTCTGTTGGACGGCGTCGCGCACTTTCTGCAGATAGCGCGCCAGCCCTTCGATCTGGCTTTTCAGGGCGTCGTTTTACGCTTTCAGGTCTGAGATCTCGTCCGCCACCGCGGGGGCGGAGAACGCGACCAAGGCGCCTAACAGCACAACGCCAATCGCCAAGCCGATTCGGCCGATGCTATTTCTGACACGCTTTCTCAGGTTAGGGATGACTGGGTACTCCTGATCAGTACAGCTGTATGAGCAAATTTTAACCAGCTAGAATCTCGGACGAATATTCCGCGTTAGCGAAAACAGATTTCTTGAAGTAGATCAATAAAAAATATTGATCGAGATCAAAAAAAGGTGAACCGACGCCGTCCTGCGCGGCGGCGGCGGTGGTGGCCGGGCCGGCGGGAGCGGAAATCGCTGCTCCGCGAGCGCCGGAGCCGGATGGCGGGCGCGGCACTGCACGGCCCTCTGACCGCCGTATTTTGCTCCGATACACATTCCGGAAAAGACCGATTCGGGGAACGGCGAGCGGCGAAAATGACCGGTCTCATTCTTAGGTTACGATAATTATAGTTCGCGGTAGGCCACGCTTTAAATAATAGACTATGCTAAAATATCGCACATAATGAGCAATGTCATGTGCCATTTAATCGCATTTTTTATTGCCTAAAATAGGGATATATTAGGAAAGTAAAATTATCAAGGTGTTGTCTTTTCTTATGGGTCGAAGTTAGTGACCAAACATTGCTCTCTGTCGGCTCGCTACGGTATCCCTCTCAGGAGTATGCCATGACAAAAACATCCCAAACAGAAAACGCTCCCGACCGCCGTGCCCTTCTCAAGGGCGCGCTGGCAGGGGGTGGGGCCGTGGCGGCGAGCGCCGCGTTGCCCTCACCAGGCCGCGCCGCGCCATCGACGTCCTGGAGATCAAAGCCCCCGAACAACGTCAATCGGAATGGAGACACGCCGTACCCCTCCCAGAGGAAATCCGCCCTTCGCCCACCGACAATCATCTTATTTTTTTAGAGGCTGACCCAGATAACGCCAAAAAGGTGTTATCATGGGAAGCATGCGGAAGAGTCGTCTAAGCAAATATAAACAGGGCCGTTTGGTCGAGCATTTTGTGGCCGGAACCACGGCTCGAACGGCGGCCAGTCTGTGTGGTGTGAACCGGAA
>PVBE012043150.1_pt1 | contig 18063 bp, 13 predicted proteins | sample 1631181 | NCBI WGS metagenome assembly PVBE01 (sample SAMN08397723, study PRJNA350692) | Marine metagenome, whole genome shotgun sequencing project. | isolation source: water | place: Pacific Ocean | collected 2012-04
CAGCGCACGGTGAGTGTGCTCCCGGGCGGGCAGTACCTTCGGTCCGACGTTCCCCGGGAGATGCCGGCCCGCTGGGCAGACCTGGGCGAAGGCCTCGGAGCGCAGGCGCTCGAGGTGCAGGCCGTGGCCGCCCGGTCGTACTCGCTGGCCGAGGACAGGTACGAGTACGCCAGGACCTGCGACACCATCCGGTGCCAGGTCTACGAGGGACGTCAGAGCAGACATGGCGACCGGATCTGGAGTAACGAGGACGACCGTTCCGACGCGGCGATCGTCGCCACCGCCGGCCTCGTCCGGATGTGGGATGACGGAGTCGCCCGAACGGAGTTCTCCGCCTCCACGGGTGGCCACACGATCACCGCCGATTTCCCCGGGGTGCCCGACGACGGCGATGACGTGGAGATCAACCCCGTCCACCGATGGACCACCGAGCTCGATGTGGACGACGTGGAAGCGGCATTCGGCGCAAGCAACCTCTATGAGATCGTCGTCGTCGCCCGCGACGGATTCGGAGACGACGGCGGACGAGTCGACCAGATGGAACTGCGGTCCCGAAACGGCGACGTCGTGACCGTCACGGGCAACAACTTCCGGCGGGAGTTCAACCTCAAGTCCAACTGGTACGGAGCGACGTTCGGGCCGCCCGACGCAAGCGCCGAATTCCCTGAACAGCGCTTCGACGAGTACCGCCTGACGACCGGCTACACGGGCGAGGAATGGGCACTCGTGACGTCAGGTGCGGACTACCTGTCGATGTCACCGGCCGAGTTCCAGCGGGCAGCGATCTGGGTCACCTCGTTCCTACTGAACCTCTCGCAGGACCCCGATGGGCCCGACCCGCTCGACCCGCCGCCGAATGTGGACGGTCTCAACCGAGCGACTACCGCCTACCTGGTGTCCGAGGGTGACCAGGTGGCGGCCGAACATGTCGCCGGAGCGTTCTCGGTGAACGGCGCAGAAGCCCAGAAGGTCGCGGTTACGGTTCTCGTGTTCCTCGTTGGAATGTCGAAGGCGCGGGAGGAGTAGCGAGACCATGAGTCAGAAGGACGTGACGTCGATCGATTGGATGCCCTATGGGCGGTGATGGCTTCTTTGCTCATGCCTCTGCGTTTGTCGAGGACGATGTGGTGGTTGGAGAGGGCACCCAGATTTGGCACCACGGCCAGGTTCGGTCGGGCGCCAGGATCGGAAGTCGCTGTGTGCTCGGGAAGAACGTCTACGTTGATGCCGGCGTCGTCATCGGTGACGGTTGCAAACTTCAGAACAATGTGAATGTGTACAAGGGGGTGTCGATCGGCGACGATGTTTTTGTTGGCCCTTCTGCCACTTTTACCAATGACCTCACCCCACGGGCATTTGTCGAAGACTGGTCGGTTGTGCCGACACGAGTTGAGCATGGAGCCGCGGTCGGTGCCCATGCGACCATCGTCTGTGGTGTCGAACTTGGCGCCTTTTGCATGGTTGCCGCTGGGGCAACGGTGACCAGAGATGTCGCCCCTCACGAGTTGGTGGTCGGCACCCCGGCCCGCAACGCAGGGTGGGTCTGCCGCTGCGGCGCGGTGGTTTCACGCTCGCAACGATGCCCGGACGACCTCATATGCGACAGTTGTGGTGATGGATGAAAGGCAGAGCGCGACGGCCCTAGTCCGGAAGTGGCCACGTTGAAGGCCCGTAACGTCGAGAGAGAACTGCGACGACTGTCGGATGCGATAGAAGCGATCGGCCGGCGCCTCGATGAGGTAGATCGCCGATTTCAGGTGGCGCAGATCGAAGACGACGGTTTTCGTCGCCTCGTGACGGGACAGTGGTTGCTCCTGTCTGGCGATGTCGACGCGATCCGGCAGGGGGCCTTCAACATTCGACGGTCTCTTGCCAGCCGAGACATCCGGAAAGGAGAGGAGGTGGATGTTCCTGAAGCCGAGGCTCTGACCGACGATCCCGTGTTCTGGGAGGCCATCTATACGGAGATTGAGTCCCAACTCCGGGGGTCGCCGGAGGTGGTTGCCGAGCTTCAACGGCGATATCTGGGCCTCATCGCTGAGGTCGAAAGTGACCTACCGGTCGTCGACTTGGGCTGTGGCCGGGGCGAGTTCCTCTCTCTGCTGGAGGAGGAGGGCATCGACGCGGTGGGTGTTGACGCAAACGGCACTTTCGTCGCCAGTTGCCGAGACCAGGGTTTCGTGGTCGAACATGAAGACCTGCTCCAGTACTTGGAAGCGCAGCCCGACAGGTCCCACCGGGCAGTGGTCTTGTTCCAGGTACTAGAACACCTGCCGTTCGCGGTCCTGCTCAAGACCATCGCCGAGGCCCACCGAATACTCATTCCCGGAGGCGTTTTCCTGGGGGAGACTCCGAATGGAGCGAGCCTCGTTGTCGGAGGTTCGACCTTCTGGCTTGACCACACGCATGTCCAGCCTCTTCACCCGGCGTTGCTCAAGGTCCTTGCCGACTACTTCGGCTTCGAACGGGTCAGGGTCGATCTGTTCAACCCCCCCGAGGTCCCTTGGAGGCTCGAGGCCGAGCAGGGGGGAACGCCTGTAACTGATGCGGTTCACGGCCTTCAGGGGTACGTGTTGAACGGTCAGGATGCCCTGCTGGTTGCCTACCGTCCCGCAGATGGCTGAGGGGAATGGCGGGAACAGAATGCATCGACCGTCCGAACAAGGAGATCTTCGTACATCTCCATGACCGAATTCCAGGAGTAGTTGTCCTCAACGTACCTTCGGCCGTTGTTCGCCAGTCGTTCCCGAAGTTCAGAATTCTCCAACAAGAGTTGAGTGGCTGCCTCGAACTCCGCAAATCCGTTGTAGTGGAGTGCTCCCCCTGACCGCTGGGCTTGGCCGACGAGCACATCACATCGTCCCTGTACAAGAGCGGGTCGGCGGAGAGCCCAGACTTCGGTCAGGGCCATGGAGAAACTCTCGAAGTACGAGGGCTGAAGGAACGCCGTGCAGGCAGCGATCGCGTCGACCTTCTCCGACTCAGGCAGAAACCCTGTGAGGTGGATATCGGGGTGTTCTGAAAGGCTCGTGACGGGGTCTCCTACAATTACCAGACGCAGGTCAGACGGATTGCGCTCCTTGAAGGCAAGGAAGTAGTCGGCGGCTTCGAGAGAGCCCTTCCATGGATCGACCCGGCCGATTGATAATAGGAATGGTGCGTCGCCCAGTCTGTTGGAAGTTCGGAAACGATCGCCATCGCCCTCCGCAGCGAGGTCGCAGCCGACGCCGACAACGGCCTCGGCCGGGCGGTGGCCGAAGCGGGAGTTGACGAGTTCGGCCTCCTCCTCGGTCAGGAAGGCCATGCCGTCTGGCTGTCGGAAGAGATGGTTGAATAGGGGAACCGACAACTGGGGTTCGAAGTGAGCGGTCGGCTGAAAGAGTGTCGGTGTTCGCCCGGCTGCTGCAGGAAGTCCCCGAACTGTTGTGTAGTAGAGGTAGGTGAAGAAGACGATGACGTCGAATTCCATCGCCCGACGGAAGATGTACGCAGGAATGTCGACCGTCCGCGGTCCGACTTCGTCAACCCAGGCATCCTGGTCCCGCCATGATGTTGGAGCGCTGCCCCAGACAACTCGGGCATCGAGATGCTCGAAGTATGAGTGGTCGCGGAGACGATCGATGGGAAAGCGATGCACCAGGACATCGTTGATCAGCTCGTCGCCTTCGGGTAGCACGTTTGCCCAGTTCGTGTAGTCGCATGCGCAACTTGTGGCCACTTCGACTTCGTGGCCTCGACTGGCGAGATTCTCCGCGAAACTCCTACAACACTGTTCAGAACCGCCGGCGATGTCTTCGCCGTAGCGCTGGACAACAAACAGGATGTGCATCAGCAGCGGGCGCTGATCGAATTTGTGCCCACCATTTGGTGTCGGACGGGCTGCATGTGGAAGCAGGCCGTCATTGGCGCGCGGCGAGATCGTCGGACCGTCTGCGGTCCTCTTCGAGGATGGTGAGTCGCTCCACGATCGAAGCTAGTCGGCGGTTGATGGTGGACCGTTCGACCTCGTCGATTGATTCGATGATCTCGGTGAGGTTCTCAATGGCTGTGTGCACCCAAATGGCATGCTCGCGCAATTGTGCGGTGATTCCATGGACTTGGCGGACCGCCAATCGTGCGACGACCTTGTGGACAAGCCGTCCGAATACCGTCCTAGAAGAGGTCGAGATCCGGTCCTGACCGAACTGCGCCGGATCCCCGATCTGTTCTAGCGCCATCCGGATGGCGACAACGCGTTCCGTCTCTCGGGCAAGCCCGACCATGATTTCGCGGTAGTAGCGGTCCAGATCATGCTCGAGGTCCGCCGAATAGTCGCCCGCCGTCCTTCGTTCTCGGACCATTCGACGAATCTGTGCCTGAGCCTCGTCGGCATCCGGGTGCATCGAGCCAGCATAGTCAGCCGGCCTGCCAGGCAGCCGGGTTCGCGCAGGGGCACGGGGACCGATGAGTCCTCTTGGGGACAGGTTGACAACCCGAGAGATTGGCCGCTCGTTAGCCTGCTAGAGATGTCCACAGGAGGCGATCGATCCCTGAACCGCTCGAGTTTCGTTTGGACTTTCAGCGCCTACGGTGTCGTCGGACTCTCAGGTCTCGCCCTCAACTGGGCCATCGTCGAACAGTTCGACGTGGCGGCCCTGGGTCGGTACAACCTGTTCGTTGCTGTTGTGTTGGTAGGTGGACAACTCGGATCCGTGAGCATCCACTCCTCGATTCTCTACCACGCGCCGGAGGCTCGGACTCTCGGACATTCGACCGGCCAGGTGCTCTCATCCGGACTGTTGCTCACGCTGGCGACCTCCACGATCGCGACAGTGGTGATAGCGGTGGCGGTGGAAGTCATCTTCGGCATCACCGAAAATCCTGCCTACCACGACGGGCTTCGTGCCGTACTGCCGGCGTTGTTGCTGTACCCGATCAACAAGGCCCTTCTGAGTCATCTCAATGGATTGCGCAGGTTCCGCGCCTTCTCGGTCGCCTTCGCAGCCCGGTTCGTTCTTCTCGCCGTCTTCGCCCTGATCGCCGGTTTCCACCTCAAGTCGGAGGGACTTCTGCCTTGGACTATTTCAGCCACTGAGGTTCTGATTCTCGTCGTTCTGCTTCTCCGGCTCCGTTCGGAACTTGTTCCCTCGGGCCGGCGAGTGACTCTCGAAGACCGCTACCGACGGCATATCCGCTTCGGGTTGCGCGGGTTTGTCGGTGGGTTGCTCCTAGACCTGAACACCCGCGTCGATGTGCTTCTTCTCGGCTTGTTGGCAGGATCCCGGTCCGTCGGTGTGTACAGCATCTCAAGTTTGTTTGCCGAGAGCATCTTCCAACTAGCAATGGTGGCTCGCTACAGTTACGACCCCGTAGTCACCACCTTGTTTGTGGAAGGTCGGTTCGACGAGTTGCGGGAAACGATTCACCTAGCCAAGCGACGCGTTTACCTGCTGATGGTTGCCGTCATTGTCTTGGCGAACCTCGCCTATCCAATCGTCGTCGGTATGTTGTTCGGGAAGGGCCTCGTCAGGGAGAGTTGGCCAGTTTTCGCATTGCTTTGCTCCGGCATAGCAATCAGCGCCGGGTACATCCCTTTCACCAACCTGTTGCAGCAAGTTGAAGCGCCGGGGAGGCAGTCGCTGCTGTTAGGCCTCGTTGGTGGTACGAATGTCCTCCTAAACCTTCTCCTCATCCCTCCGTTCGGCATTGTCGGGGCAGCCCTTGCTACGGCTGTCGCTCAGGCCAGTTTTGTTCTCTACATTCGATTCCTGAGCAGGCCGTTGCTCGGGTTCAGCCCATGAGTCAGGCGGGAGTGCCTTTGGAATCTTCGGGTACGGAGGCGTCATTACGGAACGCCACATGGCATGAGGTTGACACCCTGTTCCTGGGGTCGGCGAGTCTCGTTGGGGTTGTCTCCCTCGCGTTGGGCGTCTTCGTGCCCGCTGCGGTGCTGATAGGCGGAACCTTGGTGACCGTCTTCGTTCTCTGGCGCTTGGGAGAGCGTCGTCTGCCTCAACTCCGCAGTCCGCGCTCCTGGGAGGCTCTAGTCGGAGCTGTAGCGGTCCTCCTCCGCATCGAGCAGTGGCCGAACCTGACCGGTGGTCAGGATCCGGGCATGTACACGAACATGGCGGCCACGATGCTCCGCACGGGGTCTGTCGGATTTGTCGACCGGTTCAGACAGGAACTGCCGGCAGGCCTCCATCAGGCCTATGACCAAGCCGAAGTATTTTCGCTGAAACTTGTAGAGCCGATCACCTCAACCTTCCAGATCGAGTTCTATCCGCTTCATCCTCTCTGGATGGCGGTCGGTGAGTCCTTCGTTGGGGGCTACGGGCGCCACCTGTCTTTGCTCGTCTTCGCTCTCTTCGGCATCACGAGTGGCTATCTGCTTGCGCTTGAACTCGACGGCCGACCTCTGGTTGCACGCCTGTTTGCCGGTTTCCTCGCAGTGAATCCAGCGCTCGTCTTTTTCGGCAAACTCCCGGTTGCGGAGTCGTTGGCTCTGGCATTTGCGCTCACTGGTTTCCTCTATATTGCACAGCACCTTCGGGGTTCTTCAAAGGAACGATCCCTTCCCCCGTTGTTGCTCGCTGGGCTGTCTTTTTCGAGCCTTGTGTTCGTCCGATGGCAGGTGCTGCTCTATCTGCCGGCCTTGTTGCTTGTTGCGGTGGGTTGCCTCGCTCAGGTTTGGTCGAGTGCGATGCGTCGACGGTTAGTAGCGGCTCTCACCGTTGTTGTTGCACCGTTCGGGATCGGCCTCTGTTACTACGCATGGAGACAGCCCACCCTGGCTCGCTATCTCGGCCGTGCCATTCTGGACGAGGCGCCGCATCCAGCGCTCCTCCTCACCGCTCTCCTTCTGGCCGTGTTGGTCGTGCTCGTCGTCCGTCGCGGGTTCGTCGGTGCACCCGGCCTGATGCATCTGCGGGTTGCACGTGCAGGGGCCGCTCTTACTCGGTATGCGCCCTGGATTCTCGTTGGAGCCCTAGCGCTCTCGGCTTGGTCCATCGTCGGCCTCTACCGCACGGGGGTGATGAATCCATGGGGCGATTTGACGCCGGTTGGTGATCCGTTCCTCTTTCGGTTCCACTCGCTTTACCGACTCATGCTCTTTGTGTCGCCATTCGGGATGTTGGGGCTGCTTGCGGCGCCGTTCGCTTTGCGGCGGAACATTCGGTCTGGGGTGCTTTGTACCTTATTTTCGATGGTGTGGATTGTCGCCCTGACTCGTCCGTTTGCACCGTACCTCTACTACTACGGCCGCTATCTGGTGGTTGACCTCCTCCCGGTGGCCCTGCTGCTCGTAGCGATGGTCACCGTCTGCATCGTGGATCGAGGGCATCGACGCCTAGGCCATGTGCTGGCTGCCTTGGTGCTCGTATGGTCGGCCTTCTTCTCTTTTGTCCAACTCGGCCATACCGAGGGAGAGCCCCAGTCGTCGATCGAACGGCTTACTCGCCATTTCACCGAGGACGACGTATTGCTCCTCTCCGTTTTAGACCAGCGCCTCATCGTTCCGCTCCGAGTCGGAGATCAGGCATCAGTGTTTGTCATTGAGGAGGTGGCTGCTTCGGTGCCTGTAATTTTGGAACTCCGACGGTTAGCCGAAGAGCGAGGCGGACGCCTGTTGCTACTCACCCCTTCAGCGAACCAGTCTCGGGTCCGAATTCCCCTCGCGACCGAGTCCCTCGACGACTGTTTCCTCACCAATACTGACCACTTTCGGGACTTCCGGCATGCAACCGCTCCCTTCAGTTTGCAGCGTCTGCTCCTACCAGTGACGACTTTGTGCAACGATCACGCCTACGAAATCCACGACGTCAGCGATTCGAGGACGGGCATCTCGGAACTCATCCAGGCCGCAGCCGATGCCGGTTTCTTTGACGCGTTAGGCGACTTCCCGATCCTCCAACGCACGCCGACGGACGCGGCGTTCGGCACCTTCGATCAGGTCGAGTTGGGAGGGTTGAGTATCATGTTGACCGACCACCTGCCCGTGGGTTTCCTTAGATGTGAGGGTGAACGTCTATGCACGGAAGATGGGGATGTCCTTCATTCGATCCGAGTAGTCCAACGGCTAGAGGGAACGAGCCTTTTCCTCGCTCCGGTGGTTGCAGACCTCGGCCATCACGGCAACCTGCTCGTTTCGCTGGATGGTGCATTTGTGTTCGGCCCATCGAACGCGACGCCGGGTTGTGATGTTGAGGGTCTCGGCTCCGATGTGTCCCTAGGGTCAAATTGGACGATGCGTTCGTGTTCGGGCCGACCGGCGCTGGCCTCGACGTGGGTCAATTGGCTTGCGGAAGGTTGCACGGACGAATTGTCCGGCTGGTATGTATGCGCCGGCTGACCGAGATTGACAGGCGACGACGCTTTGGAGTCAGTCGGTTATCGCTACGCGTATAGCGGCTGCCATACGCATGGCTTCGATCCCCTCGGCAAGTGGTAGCGGGGAATCCGTGTTTCGTCGCGCGGCTTCCAGGAACATATCGAGCTCTCCCCGGAGTGGCTCGACTCGACCTGCGAGGAACGGCACCTCCTCAGCATAGGTTTGCGTGTGGCGGTGGTTGGCGCCTGTGGAGGATGTCGACGACTCAGACCGATGGATGGTTACGGTCTGGCGCAGGAGGTCACCGCAGACCACAGCATCGGCAAGGGTGAACTCCATAGATCGGACCTTCTTTTGGCCTAGCCGGCTAGCGGTCAAGGAGGCGGTGATGCCCGACTCGAAGGTGAGGAGCGCTATCGCCATGTCATAGGTGGAGGATCGCTCGACCCGGGCAATCGCCTTGATGTCAGTAAGGGGGCTTAGAGCTACCTGTCGCACGATGTCTAGATCGTGGATCATCAGATCGTCCACGACGTTGTCGAGAATGCGGGCGGTGAAGGGACCAATTCGTTGGATATCGATGTGGCGGATCGGTCCATATTCGGGGCGGAGCATCTCGAGGACCACGGGATTGAAGCGCTCAATGTGTCCGACCATTGAGACGACAGCATGCTTGTCGGCAACCTGACGGAGTTCTTCAGCCTCGGCGACGGTCGAGGCCACTGGCTTCTCGACGAGTACATGGACGCCATGGCGAATAAGCGTCGATGCAACCGGGAGGTGGGTTGCCGTCGGCGTCGTGACCACTGCAGCCCCGGGGCTTTGGGTTGCCTCGAAGGTATCGAGTAGTTGGTCGATTGAATCGAAGGCCCGGGTGTCTACCGATTCCGCGGCAGCCTTGGCCCGATGCCAGTCCGTATCGACGACCCCTAGGATTCTCACATCCGGCATGCGCGACAAGACTCGCAGGTGATTGTTCCCCATGACACCAGTCCCAACCACCGCGACATTCATCACCTCTGTGCCTGCCATAACCAGTCCCTCGTCGTTGTCTTCGCGAGTTCGACGTACGCGGTCCGATTGCAATGGCGCTGTGTTCGTCGTCCGCCAGTATTGAACGTTCACCCTAGGGCCTCGATGACGGTGCCCATTGATTTCCCGCACCTAGAAATCCCGATTTGGTCAAGCGTTCCATGGCCGAAAGAGGTCACATCTTGAAGGCCACAGGGTACGTTGGGACCCATGCGGATCTGCGTCGTCGGAATCGGGAAGATCGGCTTGCCAATCGCCCTTCAGGCCGCATCGACAGGCCATCAAGTCATCGGCGCTGACATCAATCTTGACCTTGTCAACACCGTTATGTCCGGCAACGAGCCGTTCCCGGGCGAGGCGCACCTTCTTAAGCACTTGTCGGATGCGCTCGAAGCTGGGTTGTTCACAGCCACAACTGTTACCGCCGATGCCGTGAGTCAGTCCGAGGCCGTGATCGTGGCTGTGCCGCTTGTCGTTGATGCCGACCTTCAGCCAGACTTCAGGGCGCTGGACGCAGCGACTGCAGCCATTGGTTCGGGATTACAGCCCGGAACTCTTGTCTCCTACGAGACAACGGTTCCGGTTGGCACAACCCGCGGCCGGTTTGTCCCTGATCTAGCCGCTCGCAGCGGGCTGGTGGCGGGTCAGGACTTCTTCGTGTGCTTTAGCCCAGAGCGAGTCTTCAGCGGTCGGATCTTTGCCGATCTTCGAAAGTGGCCAAAGATCGTGGGTGGCATTGACCAGGAGTCCACCGATCTAGCGACGCGCCTCTATGAGTCGATCCTGAAATTTGACGACCGCGACGACTTGGACCGACCCAACGGCGTCTGGAGAGTTGAAAGTGCCGAGACAGCGGAAATGGTTAAGTTGGCGGAGACCACCTATCGGGACATCAACATCGCCTTAGCCAATGAGTTCAGTTGTTACGCAGACCGAATGGGCATTCGCTTCGAGTCGGTGATCCAAGCGGCGAACTCACAGCCGTTTTCACACATCCACCGGCCGGGAGTGGCAGTTGGCGGTCATTGCATCCCTGTTTACCCGCACCTTTATGCGCATGGTGACTCTGAGGCCAGAATGCCACTGCTTTCTCGGAGTATCAACGACGCCATGCCCGCCTACGCGGTGAGACGTCTCCAAGAACTTGTCGGGGACCTAGGTGGTCGGACCGTTGCTGTACTTGGAGCCGCCTACCGTGGCGGGGTCAAGGAAACGGCCTTTTCGGGAGTTTTCCCGGTTGTCGAGGAATTGACGCAACGCGGTGCTAACCCAAAGGTGCATGATCCGCTCTACTCCGACGAGGAACTTCGGGTGCTGGGCTTCGAGCCGTTCCAACTCGGGATGGCATGCGAGGGGATGCTGCTCCAAGCTGACCACTCTGACTACCAGGACCTCACGATCGGCGATCTACCCGGTGTTCAGGGCGTGGTCGATGGTCGTGGGATCCTCGACCCCGCGTACTGGTTCGACAACTCCGTAGCGTTCGCTGCCCTCGGGCGTGGCGACCTGACTTGAGGGAGCCGACGGCTCAGACGCCGAAGGCGCCGCGAACGACGTAGACGATCCGTTCGACTTCCGCCTCTGTGAGGTGGTGGTGTACCGGGATCGAAATAACGTTCGCCGCAGCGACCTCCGCCCTAGGCGATCCATCGACCACGACCCCCGGATGTGACCGATAGCAGTTGTAGTCGTAGACAGCCCTCGGGTAGTAGAAGCCGTAGCCGATGCCCTGTTGGTCCAGCACAGCAGCCAGTGTCACCCGGTCGATGGCAGCCTCACTGTTTAGGCTGACGGTGTATTGATGCCAGACGTGTCCTGGATGTTCCCGTCTGTTGGGCAGGACGAGTCCCGGTATGTCTCTGAGTCCCGTTGCGAGACGAGCGGCATTCCGGTGGCGGGCCGAAATCATCGACTCGGCCTGGTCGAATTGAGGAATCGCAAGTGCCGCAGCGAGGTCTGTGAGGCGAAGGTTGTAGCCCGGTTCCTCGTATTCGTAACGGCGCAACATCCCCTGGTTACGTAATATTCGCATACGTTGTTCGAGTTCTGGGTCGTTGACCGTCACGACGCCTCCTTCACCGCACATGAGGTTCTTCGTCGCGTAGAACGAAAAGCACCCGAGTCCGAAGGATCCGACGCGATCGCCGCCTGGTGTGGTGGCGAAGTGGGCCTGCGCCGCGTCCTCTACCAGCGCCAGGCCGTGGCGCTCGGCGAGCGTTGCGGCTGCATCCATATCTGCCGCACGTCCGTAGAGGTGGACGGGCAGCAATGCCCTGGTGTTGTCACCTACGAGTGACTCGACGCTGTCCATGTCGAGGTTGTAGGAATCGTCGATATCGCCGAATCGGGCGGTTGCGCCGGTCTCGAGGATCGCGTTGAGAGTTGCAGCGAATGTGAACGGGCTGGTGATGACTTCGTCGCCCGGGCCGATCTCTAGGGCCCGTAGGGCAAGTACCAGTGCAGCGGTACCGCTGTTGACGGCAACCGCCGAACGTGTCCCGGCCATTTCGCTGCAGCGGTCCTCGAACTCTGCGACCTTCGGTCCCTGAGCGATGTGTCCCGAATCCAGCACTTCAAGGACGTGTGCCCTCATTTTCTCGTCAATCACAATCCTTGTGATTGGTATCATCCCGCACCTGCTCCTTGACTACCTGGAGGCATCGTCGCCGATTTGATGGGTGACCCCTCGTCGACCTGCTCACTACATCCCTCGTGATCCAAGACTAAGGGGTTTGCTCCATTGCGATGCACCATTGGCCGCTCAGGTGGACGAACTACCGCAGCAGCCCGGCAATCCGACGGTCTCCAGTCGGCCAAGATTCGTTGGGGTGGACGAGGTGGTACCCCGCCTATCCGGGCAGCGCGGGAATCTCGGCTCGTACGAAGTCCTCGATGCGGTCGCCAGCCCATTGGCTGTCGATGCCCACGGTTGCAAAGTAGGAAGCCACCCCGAGGATGTTGAGGCGGTTGTCCTTCTCGAGTTGTGCGAGGGACTCGTCCCGGCCGGCGAGACCGAAGCGAACCTGATTTGATCGCAGGGCATCGTGCTCGGTCATCCCGAGTCCGATCAGGTACATCAGGTTGTAGAAGGGCGCGGTTCCGTCACCCATACGCCATGACGTGGAGGAACGCTTCTCGTCGGAACTCCAGTCGTAGACACCCCGTAAGGTCTGCTCGAGTTCTCGTTCATCCCATGGGATGAACGAGAATGGGCGAACGAATTCATGTTTGCCGAGGTAGTAGTCGACGAAGCCACGGGTGCCTTCCTTAGCCAACGAGGGGAAGAGCCCCGGAGATAGGCAGGCGTGCCTAAGGTACGAGAAAGTCATCTTGGCGAGGCTTGATACCGACAGCCTGTATGAGACTCCACCCTCCGGACTGGGAGTGGGAGCGGCACCAGCCAGCATGGACTTGAATCCGGTCGTCTCGAGGGGATGGTCGGCCATTACCGCCGGAAGCCCACCGCGTTCCTCGGCAACGATTGCTGCCCAGCGGAAGTAGGGCTTGTCTCCTGCCATGAGGATCGGGATCGTTTCTATTCGCGGGTGCTTGAGCCAGGCGTGGAGTGACTGGTTGATACGCCGACGGTTCCGGCGGATGTCAGGTGAGACCACGATGTGCTCGACGCCTAGGTCGCCACACATTCGGGACATGTTTTCTCGGGCGGCTGTGGTGACCATCCCCCAGTCATAGGTATAGGCGGTGGGTTGGAAGCCCAATTCACAGAGCAGGTGGAGGATGTAGCAGCTGTCGCGCCCACCGCTCAGGCAGGCCAAGACGGAACGTCCATCAGGGGACTTCTCGCGAAGATCCGCCTCTAAGGCCTCGACTCCTAGGTAGTGGGGAGGCCGGAAGCCTAGACAGATCGAGCACACGCCCTCTGCATCGAACTCAAGTCCGGGGAAGGTGTCGGGCAGGACGCAACGCGTGCATCGTGTCAACGAAGCTGCTCGGGCCAGAGCAGTCTCGGCGACCCGTTCCATCTGGGTAGCGAAGTGGCCGCTGACCGCTTGTTGGTTGAGGTGGAGTCCCCTTGCCCCCTCCATGCCCTCCATGCCCACCTGGCTTCCACCGAGTGTGATCTTGGCCGTGCTTTGCGTGGCCTGTCGAAGCCAAATGGTTGTGTTGAGAGGAATTCGCTCGGCATCAGGGTTGTCGGGCAGTTGTCGCGGCTCGCTGGCCAATAGCGTCTGACCGTCGCAACCTGTTGCTGAATAGAGGTTGCCGACATTTGTTCTGCACAGAACGTCACCTTTCGCGGACGCAGCGATGATGCTGTACTCACCGCGCAGTCGAGTGAAGACGTCGTCTATATCGACAGACCGACCCTCTGTGTCCCACTCGTCGAGCAGGAGGGCAATGGCGGCGGTGTCGGTCTCGATGTGGTCTGCCCTAGTCGTCACGGTGTCACGGATTTCCCTCTCGTTGGTGACTACTCCGTTGTGGACGACGACCCAGTTGCCAAAGACGATGGGCTGGTTATTTACTTGGGATCCGGAATACCCATGGGTTTCGAGGCGGCTGTGGCCGAAGAGGGCGACCGCTCCCCGGGTGCTGGCGGTTCGGAGGAGGGTCTTGCCCTGCGCGGTACGGATGAGCGAGGAGAAACTGTGGTTGGCCTTGGCCACTTCGATGTTGTCGTCGTCAAACAAGACGAGGCCGCTGGCGTCGCTTCCGCGTCGTTGGGCCAACTTGCCGGCTTCGACGAGGCCTTCGACGTCGTCGTGGTCGATTCGGCGACTTGGCGCCGCGATTACACCAAATAGTCCACACATCTCAGGAACTTTCTCGTCTCTTGCAGTTGAAGGCGTTCGGCAATCTATCGACGGTTGCCGAGGGGACTGCGGACGATGGTGGACGCGGACAGAAGTATGTCGAGGACGATCGCTAGGAGCAGGATGATCGCACCGCCCATGAAGAGCAGCGAGGCGGCAGCGACTTCGGCGGTGGTGACACTCCCCGACAGGGTATTGATCAGGAGCAGGATTGACCAGACGAAGCCGATTGCGAAACTGAGGAGCCCGGATATGTAGGCAAATGGAACCGGGGTCGTCGCGAGCACCAAGTGGCGGTACCACATACGAATCCAGAAGCCTTTTAAGAGGAGTAGCGCTATCGGCACTGCCACCTTCTTGGGTCGCAACTTGGATTCCTCACCAACGCCGTAGATCGGGTCCATCGGAACATCCATGACCACGGCCGAGTTGATCGCGGCGGAAAGGAGGAGGTCGTTTGGAACCCCGTACCGAGGGTAAATCCCGCGTCGGAGAAACTGTACGACCAGGTCGCGTGAAGCGACGGTGTAACCATTCTGCGAGTCGCTAATTGCCCAGTAGCCCGTCGCGATCCGGGTCAGAAAGGACAGGATGATGCTGCCTACCTTCCGGATGCGGGGAATCTGGTCCCAGTCGCTGTGGAGGTTGTATCGGTTCCCCTTGGAATAGTCGCAAAGCCCTTCAGCGACAGGCTCGACCAAACGGATGAGCTCGTCGGGGTCCATCTGTCCATCGCCGGCCATGACACCGATGACGTCGGCCCCGAGTTCTACCGCCTTGCTGTAGCCGTCCTTGATCGCGGTACCTACCCCGCCGTTGGTGGGGCGTTCCACAAGGACGATGCGGGCGTCGTTCCGGGCGTGTTCGTTGACCACCTGGCAGGTTCGGTCGGGTTCTGGACTGGCATCGTCGATTACGACGATGAGGTCCACGTAGTCTGGCATCGTCGTAAGAACACCGGCGATCTGCTTGTCCTCCTTGAATGCAGGGACTACGACGCCGACAGTCTGATCTAGGTACATGGCTTATCTTTCGCTCTGGGAGGTGCGTCCTACCCGGTACGTCGGCTAATTGTGTTTTGGCTCGCCCCAGCATTTCGTTGCAAGGAACACCGCATCAGCGGAACCACCTTCATTCAAGCATCCAGAGGGTCACTTCAGTGCGCTCGTGCGCTACATCGCACAGGAATCGACACGATTCCGGTGTCGCCCGAAGAGCCCGCAATTGAGAAGCGAAGTGCCGAGAGCACATGCCCGTAGGATTGGTCCCCGTTGCCCGAGTGTGCGCCGAGATCCACATTGTATGTCCCGTTGAGCAGTCGAAGGCCTTCGAATGTGAATTCAACGGTGGCCGTGCCGTCTAGGGCGGTCAGCCCGCTATTAAGGAGTCTTGAGTTCGACGAGTTGACGAGAGTCCCTGCGGCATCGCGAATTGCGTATGCGATGACGAGATCGTCGATCGGGTGGTCGGTCGCAAGGGATACGGATAGCACCACCTCGTCGTTGGGGCTGAACGTTGTCGCCTGCCGCCCTTGGATGGAGGAGGCGACATCCGTGAACCTCACCCCTTCGAGTACGGGGTCTGGATTTACTTCGGGAGGAGTCTGTCCGAAAAGTTGCTTCCTGTAGACCCTTGCCACCTCCTCAGGGGTTCCCCTGGCGATTACTTGTCCCCGGTCCAGGGCGATGATCTCGTCACAGATCGAGACTGCGAGATTCGTGTCGTGCGTGACGAAGATCATCGTGACTCCCCGTTGCCGAAAGGAACGGATCCTGTCGAACGACTTCTGTTGGAAGGCCTCGTCTCCGACCGCCAAGATCTCGTCGATGAGGAGGATGTCAGGTTCCATGCTCACTGCAAGAGCGAAGCCGAGGCGCGCATACATGCCTGACGAGTAATGCTTTACTTGGTTGTCGATGAATTCCTCGAGTTCGGCGAAGGCCACGATCTCATCGAAGACAGCCCCAATGGTCCGACGCGTGTGGCCCATGATCGATCCAGCAAGGAAGATGTTTTCACGGCCTGTCAGTTCCGGGTGAAAACCGGCCCCCAACTCGAGAAGGGCGGCTAGCGATCCTTCTCGCCTGAGGTGACCGGAAGTGGGCTCAATGGTTCGTGCGATGCACTTGAGGAGCGTCGACTTGCCGGACCCATTGTTGCCGAGGAGCCCGAGGACTGTTCCTGGGTTGACAGTGAAGTCGATGTCCCGAATGGCGTCGAACTCTTGGTAGGGGAGACGACCCAGGTGGAGGGCCCGTTCCTTTAGCGTGGAATATTGCTCGGCATAGAGTCGAAAGGACTTCGTGAGGCGCTCAACTTCGATTGTCCCTGGAGCCAGAGCCATTGTGCGACCTCAGATCCTTTCGGCGAGCTTGCCTTCGAGCCGTCCGAACAGTTCGAGCGAGAACGTTAGAAGTGCCAAGGCGGTCAAGGCGAGGAGCGAGACGTTTCGAAGATGTGCCCACAGCGAAAGGTCCGGGATGTATCCCGAGGGTGGGTTGTAAAGCGCCTTTTGAAAGACCAGGACGACTGTCGTGATCGGATTGAGCATCGCGATCCAATGGCTGTCGCCGAGACGCTCGGCAACGAGTTGGTGGTTATACACGATCGGTGTCAACCAGAACCATGCAAGGAGCACCAGTTCGAGTAGGTGCTGGGTATCGCGGAAGTGGACGTTGAGCACGGCGAGGGAGATCGCCGCGGCTGCGGCGAGGAGGGTGAGTGCGAGAAGGGCCAGTGGCAGAAGGACCAGTGCTGCCCAGTCGGGCTCGTGACGGAACACACCCAGTGCCCCGGCCAGCACCATGGCTTGCAACAGGAAGTGCACCATCGCCGCACCAACTGATGCCAACGGCAAAACTTCCCGGGGGAACCAGACCTTCTGCACGATCGAAGAGTTGCTGATGATTGAGCGGGCACCCCCGGCGAGGCTGGCCGAGAAGAAGTTCCAGACCAGGAGCCCAGAAAGGAGGAAGATTGCGAAGCGGGGTATCTGGGCCCGCAGGATCTCCTGGAACACCAAGGAGAAGACCACGAGATAGAGGAGTGGATTGAGGAGTGACCAGAGGAACCCGAGGACACTATTCTTGTAACGGACCCTCAATTCTGTGCGGGCCAAGATGACAAGCAACTCCCGGTAGGCGATGACGTCGCGCAGCCGACTCAAGGCACTATCTCGGCAACCGGCGTGGCTCGTTGTCCGCGCTCTGCTCATCGACACTCCGCTCTCAAACGCAGGAGTCTACCAACGATCGCCGGGGGATTCGGAGAAGGTGATTGCATACATTGATAACTCGGTTGAAGGGGGATTCAGCTGTTCGTCGGTGTTCCGCTCGTCTCGTCATCTGGTCTCGACAGCATGCCGGTAGAGGTCGGCCAGACCCGCTGCCGAAGTTTCCCATGAGTGAGCGGTAAGTCGGCGCCTCCCCCGTTTCACGAGGTCCGTTCGTAGGGGCTCCTCCAGGGCGGCGGAAAGGGCTCTAGCAAGAGCCGGGACATCACCCGGCGGAGTAAGGACAGCTGCATTGCCGACGACCTCCGGGATCGAGCCACCGGTGGACGCCACGACCGGGATCCCCGCAGTCATCGCCTCAAGCGGTGGGAAGCCAAATCCCTCGTCGAACGAGGGATAGGCCATGACCGAGGCCCCGTAGAGGAGGTTCGAACGCTGGGCCTCGTCGATGCTGCTGATTCGAACGATCCCCGACGGATCGGCGAGCCCTGCGACGGTTCGTTCGAGCCGATCCTCGTCGAGGCCGGGGAGGCCGGCGATGACGAGCCGCAGGTTCGGGGGTCGGCGTGGCATTCGGTCGAACGCCTCGACGAGTTCGGGGAGCCCTTTCCTCCGATTTACGGAGCCGAGAGCGAGGATGTACTGCGAAGTCCCGGCCATCTGCCGGCCGAGCTCGGCGTCTCCCGGCGGGACCTCCGGGACGCCGTATCCGA
>PVBE011779143.1_pt1 | contig 18056 bp, 15 predicted proteins | sample 1631181 | NCBI WGS metagenome assembly PVBE01 (sample SAMN08397723, study PRJNA350692) | Marine metagenome, whole genome shotgun sequencing project. | isolation source: water | place: Pacific Ocean | collected 2012-04
CGGGATCAGATCCACCGACCTGCCGCAGTGGTCGCCGTCTCCGGTGAGGATGCCCGGGGCAGCGTTCGTGCACCCCCTGGCGTCCACGCAGTCCGCGCGCTGGATGCTGTACAGGACCTACTGCTTACCTACGGCGGTCACCCCGCCGCAGCGGGTTTCTCCGCCCGGGCGGAGCACCTCCCGGAGATCGCCAGCCGGCTCAACACCCATATCCAGACCCAGCTGCCCGCTGAGGACCTGGTACCCAGGATGACCCTGGATGCGGAGTGTGGACCTGCGGACCTCGGGGCGCACCTCGCCCATGCCCTGGCTCGACTGGCACCCTTTGGAAAGGGCAATCCCCAGCCGCTCCTGCACCTCTCGGAGATCCAGCCCACCCAGGTTCGGCCAATGGGAGAGAGGCACCTGCGCATGAGCATCGGTGCGGTGGATGCAGTCTGGTGGGGTGGGGCGCCCTACACAGAGGCGCTGGACCAGCCAGTCGAGCTCGTGGGGACGCTGGGCTTCAATCACTGGCGAGGCAAGCGATCGGTGCGGTTCACCATCAAGGATGCTCGCTGCGCTTCTTTGCCATCTTCTTGAGGGCCTCCACAAGATCCTCGGTCTGTGCGCCCACAGGAGGATGTAGCTGAAAGGCGGTCTCCGGCACCTGGGCCTGCACCCACGACTTCATGCTGATGGTCACGGTCCACTGAATCGCAGGGAGCTTGATCTCGATCCGCTCGGGCAGCCTCACCTTGCCGATCCGCTCCCTCCCCTCGTAGCGGACATCCATGATCAGACCATCCTTGGTCCGAAGACCAGGGGAGTCTCCCTGGCCCTGCCAGACCCGGAGCCGCAGGACCATTCCGGTGGCAGGATCCACCACCGCGCGGACCGTGACCTCCTCTGGGCCCTCGAGGTCTAAGACCACACCGCCTTCCTCGAACTGGATCCGCCCGGTGTGGAGGATCTCGGAGTCCGGCATCGGCAGCCGTGCCGTCATCACTGCGATCACGTCCTCGATCCCCACAGCCCCGCCGGTGAGATTCTCCAGTACCGCCGCCGCTCGATCCCCCTTGTAGAAGATCCGCTTTCGCTCGAGCCAGGCATGCAGGGAGGCCCCGTCGCTGGCCAGGTAGAGCAGCGGGGTCCCCAGCGGCGTGTAGACCTCCGCCCGCAAGCGGTTGGGGTGATCGATGATGAACGAGCCCGGCGTGGTGCCGCTCATGTCCGGCGTCCGAATGCGGATGCTGAACCGACCGCGGAGAGTGCCAACCGCAGGCCGAGTACGCGCCAGAGCGACCACAGCCTCCGGCTCCCCGACATAGTGGACCGGCCCATTGGACTTCACACAGCCCAGACTGAAGAGCGCAGTGAGCCAGAGGATGCTCATTTCTTTCCTCCGCTCTTGATGGCACGCCGCAGCGTCTGCAAGGCTTCATCCTCAGGTGCGATGCTCTGCCACGCCTTGAGCGCAGCCGAGACCCTGGTCTGGTCTCCTTCGGCGTCCCCGAGGATCGCCGAGGCCCACAGCGGTGCTGTAGCCGTGGGGGCCAGGGCTTGCAGCGCATCCACTTCCCTCAGTGCGGCTCGTCGGTCATCGCACTCCAGCACAGCCGTGACCCAGATGCGCACAGCACCCAGGCTCTCCGGACGGGCACGGACCGCCGGCAGCAGATCCCGGGACGCCCCCTCGGGATCCCCCAGGCGCAGCCGGCGCAGGCCACGTTCCGCAGCCTCTGCATGGGGCAGGGAAGCCTCTTCTTTCCACTCGGAGAGCACCTCGCGCGCACGCTCTGGCTTGCCGGCGTGCATCCAGGAATCGATCTCACCGGCCCAGGCCTGCCAGCCGTAGCCCAGGGAACGAGCCTTCCGGTAGTGCCCCGCCGCCGCCTCCACCTTGCCTCGCAGTCGGTCCACACGGGCAAGAAACACCCAGCCAGTGGCGCACTCCGGATCCACCCGGGTTGCCTCCTGCCAGGCACGCGCCGCGGCCTGCACGTCTCCACGCACCAAGGCCACCTCCCCCTGCGCGATGGGAATCCAGGGGCTCTGGGGGTCAAAGAGTCGCGCCATAGAGAATGCCTTGTCTGCAGCCTCCAGTTTTCCCGTCAGGAGTGCAAGACGTCCTCGAACATAGTGCGCCTGCGCCTTGGCTGGTGGCACAGAAAGAGGAGAGGCCTCGATGACCGGGGCAGGAATGTGCCGCACACCACCACAGCCTGTGGCCAGGGCAAGGAGCAAAAGCGCCCTAGTCATTGGAGATCCCCTTGGCCCAGAGCTTCTTGGCGCCCAGGCGCAGGGGGACGATGGCTGCGGCCACACAGACGCCTGCAGCCCCCACAAATGCGACCACGCTTGTGACCCACTCCAGGCCATCGAGGGGCACACCGTTCGCCTGGGCACGGAGCACCAGGTAGACCGGCAGTCCCTGGAGGGAGATCACCACAAAGACCAGGATGAGGGACATCACCATGAACAAGACACCCGCCGGCCCTGCCGCAGCGCGGGCCGCACTGTCCGCACGAAAGTCCGGGTACATCGCCCCCATTCCCACCGCCACGCCAGCGATGCCGAAGCTCAGGCCGAGGGCTGTGCCCGCAGCCACGCAGGTCAGGAAGACCCCCGCTCCCAGGATGAAGCAGGAGACAAGTGCGAGCACCTCCCCCAGGATGAGCATGGGAACAATGCCCGGCCACATCTTGGCCCACAGGTAGTGCTCGGCGGTGATGGGTGCGCTCCGGACCAGCCAGAATGCACGACCCTCCGCGCTCACAGCACTGAACTGAAAGCGTGCAGCGACCGCAGCCATCACAAAGCCCACCATCCCCAGCACCAGGAAGGCCAGGACATTCCGGAAGGTCCCCATCCATGGACCCCGCACGACATCCACCGGGAGGGCCGCCACGCTGACGAGCGTGATGACCACGATGCTCCCCACAAGGAAGAGCTGGCTCCACTGGCCCGGATCACGGAAGAAGGTCTTTACGTCCTTGAGCAAGATGGCCCGCTGAGCACCATCCAGGCGCTGGCTGGTTCTGAAGATCAGGCTGTCTACCCATCCAGCCTTGGCCAGGCGCGCCTCTCGTGCCTCCTGAGCCCGAGCACGCCCCCTGTCGTACAGGGCTGCAGTGATCCACCGCCCCACACCGCTGGCCGCCAATGCACCGGTCAGAAGCAGCGCAAGCTCCAGCCCTGGGATGGGCTTGGACTCCAGCGAGGCCAGCAGCACATCTGATGCCCAGCGTGGCGGAAAGAGGCTGGGAATGGGAGCCTGAAGCTCGGCCACGTAGGCTGCCAGAGAATCAAAGCTCCCCGCATTCACCAGCCGCTCCGGGCGAAAGACCCGGAGCATCATGAACACAAAGGCCAGGGAGAGGATGCCGGCCAGCACCAGGAGCTCCCTTAAGCGGCGGGCAGGAAAGACCGTGACCAGCACGGTGGCCACCGCCACCCCGATGGCGCCAGGGATGAGCACAAACGCGGGCAGCACCGCACACAGCAGAAGGTAGTAGGCGGGTGTGGCCTGGTGGGTCACGCCATAGGCGATGAAGACCGGCAACCCGAATACCACCACCATCCAGCTGGACTGGAAGAGTGTGTCCACCAGCCGAGCGATGTGGAAGCGTTCCCGCGCCACGGGGAGGCTGAGCAGCAAATCCAGATCATCGGAGAGGTAGAAGGTGGAGAGCGCTGTCACCGTGTTGGAGAATGCCAAGAGCCCAAACATGCCGAGCAGCAGAAGCTCCATCAGCTTTCGGGTCAGGATGGGGCCAAAGACCTCCACGGAGTGGAAGGCATCCACCATCCAGAGGACCATCACAAAGACGCAGATCCAGAATGCGATGCCAATCAGTCCGAAGATGATGGTGGCGGTTCTCGCTCCGGTACTGGCCCGACGCCAGCGGTTCAGGAGTCCCCGAACCCGCGGCCCCAGCAGATGGATGACCTCCATCACGGCACTACTCCACCGGCTCCCACGCTCCCGCGTTGACCCGCTCACCCTCGCGGATGGTACGCCGAATGTAGCTTCTCAGCAGCTTGTTGCGCTGAGCACCGCCCATCAGGGCTCGAAGATCTTCGTATAGCTGCGGGTCCCTGGCCAGCATGCCCAGTGTCCCATCGCCAGCCTCGATTGCCTGACTGGTACGCCGCAGAGAGGCCGCGGTGATGGTCAGATCGTCCACCAGCTGCGCATTCTTCGGGTCGTACAGAAGAGAATGCAGGACACTCTCCTCGCTCTTGAGGTCCTGGGTGAGAGAGGACATCGCCTTGGCGAGGTCTCCGAGCTCTGCTGCCAGCTTCGCACCGTCCTGCCCGTAGATGAGCTCGTTGGCCAGGCCATCTCCGGATCGAACCTCTCTGGATGTATCTGCCAGGTTGGTGCTGGCTCGATCGAGGTTCTTCAGGATGTTGTTGACCCGCCCAGCCATCTGCTTGTCGTAGACCAGGGTGTGAAGCAGTCCCTCCCCGTGGCGTGCCTCACCGAGCAGGCCCTCCATGTGCTCAAAGCTCTTGGCGAGCTTTGCCTCCACGACCTCCTCCTCATCACCCAGCATCAGGTCGAACTTCCGGGAGATGCTGGAGGTGTTGTGGAGAATGTCCTCGAATTTCTTGGTGTAGCCGAGAAAGTCCAGAGGAGCGCGGGTTGCGATCTCATCGCCGTGGCCCAGGCGCTCCTGGGACGGATCCCCCATGGAGATGCTCACATACTTGTCGCCCAGCACACCGACAGTATCGATGCGTGCCTCGGAGTCCGATCGGATGCGATCCTGGTATCTGCCCATGATGCTCATCTCGACGGTGAGCTCCTGGTCGCTGAGTGACTTGGAGAAGCGAATGGCCTTGACCTGCCCCACGTCCCAGCCCGCCAGGCGTACCACAGCACCCTCCTTCAGCCCCGCCACATCCTCGTACTTTCCGTGGAGTGTGTAGCGGTCCTGGAGCATCTCGGTGGAGCCACCCAGCACGAACACGCAGAGGAGCAGCAGGCCCGTCAGTCCGATGACAAAGGCGCCGACCTTGATGCTCTGTCGCTGGTTGGTTTCCAGGCTTCCTCCAGGCGCGTCCTATATATCCGTCCTGGCGCCTTGTGACCGGTCCAGGCCACACCAGGACTCCAACCAGACACGAGTGCTGGCCTACTCCATCAACACCCAGGTACCTCGATAGCCGTCCCCGGGGCCACCAGGCACCCGGCCTGGAGGCGCTCAGTCCCTCGATTGAACCTTCAGATCCGGGCGGAGCACCTGAAGTGGCCACAGCAACTCCCCCTCCCGTCCATCCGATCGGGCCGGGGTGGTAATGGTGGCACCCGTTGGCGCAACCTCGGCTATCTGAAAGGCGAGGAGGCGCATTCGGGTGGCTTCCGCGGTGCTGCAGGCATCGAAGAGAGGCCGCGGATCCGCCGGGAACCAGCCCACCGGTTCCGCTGGTATTCGTGCCAAGGGATCCTGGACCTGACGATAGGCGCCCAGCTGAGTGAGCAGTCCAGCCGTCGGCCAGATCAGCAGACCCGTGAGGATGCCCACCACCAGCCGTCGATCTGCAAGCACCGCTCCGGCAAGCGGCAACCCAGCCCAGATAGCGGCCGCCAGGTAGCGGGCCTCCATGCGCCCGCCAAAGAGCGCTGCCGTGCACCAGGCTGCAGCAATTGCCCCCAGCCCCACGGCCAGCAATCTCCGGTCTGTTCGGCGCTGCCAGCTACCCACCAGGACCAGGGCCAGGAGCACCACACAAGACCAGATCGGCGCTGAGAGCAGGCTCCGAATCCCGCCCCAGGCCCAGCCCAGCCAACCCGCAGGAGGTGCGCCTCCTGAGGAAATCCACCAGGTGCCGAGCAGTCCCGCGTCTGGAACCGGCTGCCACAAGGGCCGGGTGAAGCCATGGAGGAGCAGCAGCACCGGTACCGCCCCCACAAGGGACCGGGGCCGAGCGAGCAGGAGGACCATGGCGGGCAGGGCAATAGGCTTGACCGCCACGGAGGCAGCAGCCAGCGCGCCCCCGAGGATCACCCACGGCCCGCCCAGGGTGGTCACCCAGGCCCCCGCGAGCACCACCGCGAGTGCTGGGGCATCGCCACCGGCCAGGACACCCGGGAGCACCGTGATGGGCGCCGCTGCAGCCAGCCAGCCCCCGACACCACCCAGGCCCAGCCGCCGACCCCAGGACCACAGCAAGGCCGCACTGATGGCACCAGCGGCCATACTCAGGGCCCGCGCAGATCCTCCGGTGAGGTGCAGCAAGGCGATGTGCAGGGGGTAGGGATGACCCCCGAGGTGGACGGCCGCCTCTGCACCGGTACCATCGGGCCCGAAGGGTGCGCCCTCTCCAAGGACCCAGGCACCCCCCACCCGAACAAGCAGGGCAAACACCAGCACCCGCAGGGCCCCCTGGATCTCATCGGTGCGGCTCACCATATGGGCTCCAGGCGCTGGTAGATACGAACCGGACCACCCCCAGCGGGCGTGCTCGCCCCCACTGGGGTCATCCAGTACAGGGTCCGCATACGACGAGCGCGGTCCTGTAGCCCCCGGCTGCTCCAGCGCCGATGCCAGAACTCCTCACCCCAGACCACACACATCTCTCGCAGCTCCCCGGACAAAAATACCTGGTGCGAGGGAAGTGCCTGCTGGGACTGTAGCGGCGGCTCCTCGGTGACCTCGACGCATCCATCCGGGAGCGGGCCGAGCGCATCGGCAAGATCGAGTAGCTCACCGCCCACTGTCTCCTCGGTCCCTTGCCAAGCTGGGCGAAGGGCCACCAGGCCCCAGATGCAGCCCACCACACCGAGCACCGGGATGAGACCACGCCATCTATCTGCAGAGGCTGCGACCATTCCGCACAGTGCGGTGCTTCCCAGGAGCGCATGCCGTGCGCCATAGTCATCGAAGGTCGCACCCACCACGTGTACCCAGAGCACCACACCGCCCAGGCGCCAGACGCGCGGGTCCCGCAGCCCCAGGAGGCCCAAGAAGAGCACCGGCGGGCCCAGGGTACCCAGCACGGCCAGGTTCATCATGAGTGCCTCGCCCGGCGGCGATACCTGCGGCAGCTCGAGTCCCCAGGCAGGCCCCACCAGGCCCCCCAGGGCCGGCCATCCCAAGGGCGCTGCCATGATCATCAGCTCCATTCGCATGCTGACTGCGAGCGCAACCAGGACCAGGGCACGCTTACCGCCGATGGCGAAGGCCCATACAACCAGCGCCTGCGGCAGGATCACGTTGTAGGCAGAGGTACTCCAGGCTGCGTGCTCCGGCAGCAGGGCTACGAGCACGCCGGTCCACACGCCAGCAGCAGGGCTCACCCATCTGCCAACCCAGACCGCAGCTCCCAGGACCGCCGCTGCGCCAGCGAGTGCTGCGAGCACTACCAGCACCCTGGGCTCCTGGGTGAGGAGACCGATGCCCCGATACAGCGCGCAGAGCAGGGGGTAGGCCTGCGTGGTTGCAGGGACTGCATCACCACGAAATGCCTGCAGGTACAGGGCCTCGTGCCCCTCGAAGCCCAAGCGGGACCATGTGGGCACCACGCAGAGGCGGACGAGGAGGGCCAGGACCACCAGGGCAAGTGCAGTTCGGGGGCGGATCGGGTTCACAACGCGATGGTACTTCCCTTCCCACCCAGCCGAAATCGTGGTCCTCTTGTCCCGTGACATTGGACCGTCGAACGACCCTGCTCTGTGTGCTCTGCGCTCTCGCGCTCGCCGGGGGACTGCTCTGGCGTCCAATGATGGCAATGGGCGATGGTCTGTGGGGCACACAGGACCCGTGGACCAATGGTGACTTCATCGGGGCTCGCTGGCTCTTCTGGAGCGCAGCCAACGCCGGAGATGAGACAAGCTTGCTTGCCTGGCCTCACGGTGAGGCCCCTTTGCTGGCGAGCTTTCCCAATCCCTTCGATGCCTGGCTGCTTGGCTCCCTGCAGGCGATGCTGCCCCAGCCGCTGGGCTGGAACCTGATGATGCTCGGCCATCATCTCGGCAACGTGGCTGCCACAGTGGTGCTGGCCCGGGCAGCAGGCGTGCGGGCACTGCCTGCTGCCGCCGCTGGGGCCCTGGTGGGTGCCAGCCCCGTGATGCTCTACGAGACCATGCTCGGCCACACCATCACCGCAGCGGTGTGGCCCGGGCTGCTGGGGCTGGCCGCCTTGCTCCGCGGTCGGGCCAAGACCGCAGGGCTGCTCATCGGCCTGCAGGGGCTCTGCTACCTGTACACCGGACTCGGCTTCGGGCTGGCAGCACTCCTGCTTCGACCCCAAAGAGGGCTGGCCGTGGCCTTGCTCGTGGTGGGTCCATACCTCGCCTGGCTCTGGCCCATGCTGCCTGCAGCGGAGGCGGTAGGTCCACCGGATGGGCACACCAGCCTGCCCCTGGACGGGCTCCTCTGGTCCTCGGCCCAGCAGCAGTTCCGGATTCACCCTGTGCTCTTGTTGGGAGCAATCGCTCCCCTGATCGGACTGGCTGAAGACAGAAAGAAGGCGGCCCGATGGGTACTGGTGAGCGCTCTTGCGCTGGGCTTGGCCCTGGGCCCCACCGTGGCCTGGACCCGAGGCGATCCGCTGTTCACCTCGCCCCTCGCCTGGCTCCAGCACCTGACGCCGGGCCTGGGTCGTATGCATCATCCCGTGCGCTTTGCCATGCTCCTGGTGCCCGCCCTCGCCGTCGGCACCGGGCTGGCCATCCACCGCTGGCCTCGAGCGGCAGGGATAGCCGTGCTGCTGGCCGTCCTGCCTACCTGGCGCACGATCGACAATACCTGCGCCTGGCCGGAGCCCGCAGAGCCGCCCGGTGTCGCTCAGGCGACCTTCCTCGCCGAGCACGACGGTGCCGTCATCGATCTCGGCAGTCGCTCCATGGAGGGACTGGCGCTCCAGATCATCCACCGCCGCCCCGTGCTCTCCGGCCTGCATCCTCGTTCCAACCCGCGACCTGGACTGGACCCCACCATCTTCCGTCAGGTCAACGCCTGGGCGGAGGGCCAGCCACAGCCCGGGCTGCCCCAGACCCTCCGACACCTTGGATTCACACATGTCCTCGTGGTGGATCGAGGAGGGCGAGCACCTGTAGACGCCAGTGCTGTGGAGGCCGCTCTCGGCCCGCCCCTGATGCCAGGAGTGTACGCGCTCTAGGGAAGCGCCGTGGTACAAGAAACCAGGCCCACCCGCGGGCCATCACAGGAGGACAATGCGGCGATCCCGGCTGCTGGCGCTCCTGGCAGGGCCGCTGCTCTGCCTGGCCATCGTTCTGGCTCCCTTGCCGGTCGGCCTGACCCTGGCGGGTCAGCGCGCGCTCGCCGTGCTGGCCCTGTGCATCGTCTGGTGGGCCGCCACCCCGGTCGGCCTGCCCGTGACCAGCATCGTGGGCCTGGCGCTCCTGCCGCTCCTCGGTGCCATGCCCGCGCAGGAGGCCTTCGCACTCTTCGGGAACCAGGCGGTCTTCTTCGTCATCGGGGTCTTCCTCGTGGCCGCTGTGATGATGGAGACCGGGCTGAGCGCCCGGATCAGCCTGGTTGGACTCCGTCGTTTTGCCAAGGACGAGAACCGTCTGTGCAACGGGGTCCTCCTGATCAGCTGGGCCCTGTGCCTGGTGGTGGTCTCCCACGCCGTGGCCGCACTGATGCTCCCCATCGTGCTTCAGATCATCCGATCACTGGACCTGGGACCCCGCTCTGCCACCGCTAGACGCCTGCTGCTGAGCATGGCCTGGGGAACGGTCTGTGGCTCCAACCTGACCCTGCTCTCCAGCGCCCGGGCCACCCTCGCCCTGGAGCTGTACGGCAGCTACCGGACGCAGCATGCGATGGGCCCGGACACCATCGGCTTCATCGAGTACACGACGGGAACCCTGCCGGTGGCCATCGCCGCGCTCATCGTGGCCGCCGTGGTCCTCCGCCTCGTCTTTCCGCCCGAGGGCCTCGATCTCAGTCCGGCTGTCCACAAGCTGGACGAGGATGTGAAAGCGATGGGCAAGCCGTCCCGGGCGGAGTGGACCACCATGGTAGTGGTCGGGCTGATGGTCATCAGCGTCGTGACCTTCGGTCGTCAGTTCGGCCTGGGCACGGTCGCGCTGCTGTTCTCTGGCCTCCTCTTCGCTCTGCAGGCACTCAAGTGGGAGGATGCCGAGCGATACGTGAACTGGGGTGTCGTGCTGATGTACGGCGGCGCCATCGCCATCGGCAGCGCACTGCACAGCTCTGGCGCCACCAACTGGCTGGTGGCCACCATCCTCCCGACCGACCCTCTGAGCCCGCTGGGTGCCCTCGCGCTCATCAGCGCAGCCTCCGCAGGCCTGACTGAGCTGGTGAGCAACTCAGCCGTCATCGCTGTGGTGCTGCCGGTGGTGCTGCCAGTGGCGGAGCAAGTCAGCCTGGACCCACGTGTGCTGGCCTGGGCGGCACCTGTGAGCGCCGGCCTCGCCTTCGTTCTCCCGACCTCCACGCCTGCACTCGCGATGGTGTTTGGTACCGGCTACCTGCGAATACGCCACACCCTGCCAGGCATCATCATCACCCTCTTCTCCCTGGTCGTCTTCATCGCATCCGTGCGATGGCTGTGGCCACTATTCGACCTCCCGGCCCTCGGTGTGAGTCCATGAGTGACAAGCGGATCCTCCTCGCAATCTCGACCAGCAGGTACTCCAAGCACCTGGTGGATCTGGCCATCACCGAGGCCAAGCGCCTCATCGATGAGGGCAATGCAATCCAGATCGACGTGCTCTATGTGCAGGAAGAAGAGGACCTCGCTCGCGTCGGGGCCAAGGTCGGCGATGCAGGGTTCCTCGGGCTCACCACCACCAAGGACCTGCTCGAGACACTCGGGGCGGAGCACCACCGGATGGCTCTGCGTCGAGTGGAGGAGATTCGGGAGGCCGCCGAGGAGCACAGCTTTGGCATGCATTTCAACGAGGTCAAGGGACGCTTCGTGGAGCAGGTGCTGCAGCAGGCGGAGCTGTACGCCTACACGACCATCCTGATCACCCGGGCCGACCGCCCCTTCATCAGCCGAATCCTGTTCGGCTCCGAAGCGGACCGGGTCGCACGCATGGCCCGTAAGGAAGGGCTCGGGCACGTGATTATCGACGAGCTGCCCTGATTCAGACCGTCTCGGCCTTCTTCCTCTCCCGCGGAGAGCGGGTCGGCTCCTCGGCATCCTCCGGAAGCTCCGCCTCATCCGCATACTTGCGGATGGTCGCCTGGGCCGTCTCCCGCTCCTGATCGAGCCGCTTCATGCGGACAACGATGGCCATGGTGTCGCTGGGTGGGAAGGTGAGGATGTGCCGGGAGATCATCCAGAGGATCACGGCACATGTGATGCCGATGTAGATCCCGGTGCCGTTCATCGCGTTCCACAAGAAACCGATGAACACAAAGGCCATGACCCCGAGCGGCACGCCGAGCACAATGCCCATGGTCCGACGGATGCGGCGGGAAGTATCCAGAGCGCGTGAAGTACCCAGGAGCTTCTCAACCTGACGCATCTGTGTCTCGATCCGACCAATCTTCACCAGCTGCTGCTCGATGACCTTGGTGGTGAGGTCCTGGGACATGGGTTTGCTCCTCGAACAGATCATAGCAGTCCGGGTTCGGGAATGACGGCACCGGGTTAGCTGCGGCACATGCAGCCGATCACCGACCAGGCCCTCATCGCCGGCTACCTGACGGACGCATCGAACACCACGGGGCATGCCGAAGCCCTGGTCCGTCCGGAGAGCACAGATGAGGTCGCGGAGGTCCTGAGACATTGCCAGGAGGCAGGCATCCCCGTCACGGTGACCGCCCAGCGCACCTCCACAACGGGCGGGCCGGTGCCCCACGGCGGCTGGCTGCTCAGCACGGAGCGCCTCGACCGGGTGCTGGCACCCGATCATGTGGAGGGCGGGGTCATCCTGGGCGCGCACCAGGTCGAGATCGAGCGGGCGGGAAACCTGTTTCCGCCGGATCCCACAAGCCGCCACGAGTGCACCGTGGGCGCGGCCATCGCCTGCAACGCGAGCGGGGCGCGGAGCTTTCGCTATGGCCCCATCCGTCCCTGGGTCGAGGCCATCGAGTTCGTCAGCCCATCCGGCGAGATCCTGCAAGCAGATCGCAGCACACCGATTCCAGCGGACTGGCCGGAAGTGGCCTGGGCGGAGCCAGGGGTAAAGACCGCTGCTGGCCTGTACCCGGCGGACAACCTGCTGGACCTGATGATCGGGCAGGAGGGGACACTGGGCGTCATCACCAAGGCGCGCCTCAGGCTCACCAAGCTGCCTACAGGCGTGCTCTCCCTCATCGCCTTTTTTTCGGATCTGGAGACCACGCTGGCCTTTGTCGACCGGGCCAGAGATGGTGCAGCACGCCCTGGCACACCCGCCACGCCCGGCGCCTTGAATCCCCGGGCGATCGAGTTCTTCTGCCACCGGGCACTCAAGATGGTCAGGGACCGGGTGCCCGACATCCCCGAGGAGGCTCAGGCCGCCCTGTTCATCGAGATTGAGCACGACGGCGAGCCCCCGCTTCAGGCCTGGTGGGAGGCACTGATGGAGGGGGATGCACTTGCCGAGCACACCATCGTAGCCGAGGACGATGCCAGCCGAGCCAGGCTGCACGCGGTGCGCCATGCGATTCCTGCGGGGGTCAACGAGGCGGTGGTGAGGAACCGCATGCCCAAGGTGGGCACCGACTTCGCTGTGCCGGACGCCGCCCTGCCAGAGATGATGGCAGCCTACGCCGGTGTTGCCCTGCCACAGGTGATCTTCGGCCACATCGGGGACAACCACCTCCACCTGAACCTGCTGCCCCGAGACGCCAGTGAGCTTGCCCAGGCCAGGGCCATCTACCGGGACCTGGCACTACGCGCGGTCTCGCTCGGCGGGACTGTGAGTGCGGAGCACGGCATCGGAAAGCTCAAGCGCGGCCTGCTCGCCGAGATGGTGGGGCCTGCGGCACTCTCCCAATTCCGTGCGCTCAAGGCCCATGTGGACCCCGGGTGGATCCTGGGCCGCGGGACCATGCTGGACGTGCCGACCTAGCCGCGGATCTCGTGGTACTCGGTCTCGGTGTTGACCGACCAGACATCGTGGTCTGCACCGTAGAGGTTCTCCACGGTGAGCAGTGCTGTCATGATGGAGTGGTCGGAGTTGTTGTACTTGAACATCCCGTAGCGGCCCATCGGATGCAGGTTGTCCAGGCTCCGGATGAAGGCGATGATCGTCTCCATGTGCCGCTCATAGCCCTGCCTGTAGACAGGGTAGGCCTTGGGAACCCTGAAGACCGTGCCGTCCGTGACCTTCGCATCCCCGAGCAGACCCGTCCGGGCGATCTCCTGCCGACCGAGCGCCAGCAGCGCGTCTTCGTCCATGGTCCACACAGGCTCGTCGTCTGAGCAGAAGTACTCCAGGCCCAGGCTGGTCTTGCCTGGGTCCGGCACCATCTGCGGGGACCAGTTCTTGTAGTTCTGGATGCGGCCCAGCTGCAGCCCGGGCTCGTGGACGTAGATCCAGTTGTCCGGGAAGAGATCCGGCGCATCCACGATGAGGTTGATGGTCAGGAGGTTGCGGAAGGAAAGCGCACGGGCTGCGGCGAGCACCTCATCGGGAGCAGCAGGCTGCATCATCCGGATGAGCGATGGCAGCGGTATGGAGCTCAGGATCTGATCTCCTGAGAGCTCCAGTTCCTCACCGGACTCCGTGCGGACCAACACCCCGGTGATTCGGCTCCCCTTCCGCAGGACCGCAACCACCTCGTGGCGCATCCGGACCTCGCCACCGAGCGTACCGACCTTGTCCCGCATGGCATCGTACATCTCTCCGGGGCCATGCGGCGGGTAGTAGAATTCCTCAATCAGCGAGGAGACCACCTCCGCACCCTCAGCGCGTCTGCCACCAAGAGCCTGCTTGAGGGGCCGCGAGAGCGCCTGCCGCACCGCAGTCGAGAGCTCCATGTTCTTGATCCGCTGAGCAGCCCAGTCTGCACCGATCTCGGAGGTGGGGATGCCCCAGACCTTCTCGGTGTAGCTCCGAAAGAAGATGTCGAAGAGTCTGTCCCCAAAGCGGTTGCTCACCCACTCCTCGAAGCTCCGCTCCCCGCCTCGGGGCCGCAGCCGGGCCCGGGCATAGGAGAGACCGCAGCGCGCGCTCTCCAGGACGCCGAGGTTGAGCAGCGCATTGGTCGCCTTGAGCGGGTAGTCGTAGAACTTCCCGCCGTAGTAGATGCGGCTCAGACGTGGACGGACCAGGAAGCGGTCTCCCAGGACCTCCTCCCACAGCGCCTGCACCTCGTCATACTTGGTGAAGAAGCGGTGGCCGCCCATGTCGAAGTAGTAGCCCTTGTAGCAGATCGTCTGACAGATCCCGCCCACGCAGTCGGACTTCTCGACCACCACAGGCGCCGCACCACGCTTGGCCAGATCATATGCCGCAGCCAGTCCCGCTGGGCCTGCACCGAGGATGACCGCTCGCATCTTGGTCGCCTCCAGGCCTGCAGCATAGCCCGTCCTCGACCACGCCCCGGGGTATCGTGGCCTGCCATGTTCCTTCTCCTGCCTCTGCTGGGCTGCGTGTCTGATCCCCCGGTCGCGCAGCATGCACTCGATGCCGCTGGACCAGACCGGCCAGTCTGGATGTTCCAGCAGACCCCTCAGGGGTGGACTCGGAGCGCGGAGCCCATCGCCCACGGCATGTCTTCCCTCGGCCTGGGCTCGGACGACTCGGGGCTGGTGCTCACCGCCCAGTGCTTCTGGGGGGACTGCGGCAATGTGATGTGGCGGCACCTGGTGGGACCGCCGGTCCACGGTATTCGGACCGAGGACCTCCAGACCTGGTCCCCGGCGATGTGGCGCCTGGTCGATAAGGAAGATCGGGTCCCCATCGACACCGAGCTCCGGCAGGGAGAGGGGGGAAGTGAGGTCTGGTACTACGGGACCCGTGCTGGCGCACAGGGCGATCCAGCACTCCACGAGCAGGCCCACACCATCTACCGGGCCCGCGTCTCCGACGACCGCCTGGTGGAGCCCATGGCCATGCTGACCGGGGCGCATCTGGCTGACCCTGCACCGGTGCGCTTTCGGGGCGTGGACATGGTCTTCCTGACCACCGAGCCCGGACGGGCCATTTCTCGCGCCACAGGTACACCGCTGGCACTCAATATGCGCTTTGAGGGCGTGAGCGTGCCCCACGCGATGGTGGTTGGGGAGAGCCTCTGGCTCTGGGCGCACACGGTGCGAGAGGGCCGACACGTCCCGGTACGAGCCACCTCCGAGGACGGGGAGAGCTGGACGCCATTTGCAGCGATCCTGCCCACGGAGGGAATCGACTGCGCCAACCCCGTCGGTACAGTCTGGCAAGGACAGGCTGTGGTCTTCTGCGTGTCTGAGCCCCTGGGCAGAGGACCGGAATAGTGGACCGCTACATGAAGTGGCTACCCCTACTGGCAGGAGCCTTGCTCCTGGCGCTGCTGACCCTCCCTGCAGGACGGGTGCCCGGCGGGGATGCACCCCACATTCTGGCCATCGCCCATCGGCTTGCAGCGGAGCTCATCAGCGGGCAGTTCACCGCACTGAGCAGCCACCTGAGCAGCCTGGTCACGCCCCATCCCCCGGCTGGCTACCTCCTGCCCGCGAGCCTCATCGCCCTCTCTCTGGGCAGCGCCGCCCCGGTGTGCACGGGGCTGGTCTCCCTGGCCCTGTGCTGGCACGGCATGGTCCTCCTTCGTCGCGATGACACAGCCCCCCTGCCTCTTGCGGGCGGTCTGCTGCTGCTGGCCAGCGGCATGACCTGGGCGATGGTCGACCGGATGGCCTGGGATGTACTGGCGACCGGCCTGGTGGTGTCCTGCCTGGGCCACCTTCATGCCTCCAATGGACTGAGAGACCCGCGCCACGCGGCTGCGGCTGCAGTGCTGGCGGCACTGGGCTGCCTGACCAAGTTCACAGTACCGGTGTTCCTGCTGGTGCCCGCGCTCATCGGGCTGTACACCGCCGTGAGGCACAGGCACTGGCGGGGCCTGCTCATCGCTGGCGCTGCATTCAGCATCGTGGCCGGGCCCTGGCTGAGTGGCCATCTCGGCCAGGTGCTCGCCTACGTGGGCAGCTCCTCCGACCCCGCCCGGACCATCTCGGACTCCCCGGCCAATGCGTGGGCAACACGGCTGGCCTGGGACAACCTGAGCTACACCCCGCGGGTGCTCCGAGACGCGCTGGGCTGGCCAGGCGTGGTCCTGTTCGTGGCCAGCATCGGCGCCCTGGCCCACCCTGGAATCCGGCTCGCGGCAGGTGCGGCCGCAGGCGGAGTAGTGGTGCTGACCTTCGCCGGAGAGCGCCAGGCCCGGTACCTCTTCCCCGCGCTTCCGATTGTCTGCTTGATGGTCGATGCCGCACTCACGCACGGACTCGGTCGGCGCACCGGTCGATGGGCGCGCTGGGCCACGGCAGGCATCGGTCTGACCATGCTCTGGTGTTCAGCAGCCACCAGCTGGGTACACACCGACCCGCCGTCTACCCGGGACCAGCGGCCCGCCCCGCTGGGGTCCTGGGCGGGCTGGCCCTGGCCAGCGGAGGCCTTCAAGCCCACGGGACTGGCCCTGGAGGACTGGCGGGTGCAGGAGGCTATCGAGGCCCTCTCTGAGGTTGTGCCCGAGGGCAGCACCGTGGGCATCGCAATCCCACGGAGACCCGGTGTTCCAGGGGCAAGCGCCTACGCATGGCAGGCTGCACTCTCGGGCCACACCTGGGACTGGTCCACGGTGACATCAGGTCCCGGCGGGCGACCCATGGTCTTCCTGGGGCCATTCCCCGAGGAGGGTGCACCCCGCCGCTTTGACTTTGCCTACCTGATCCGCGGCCCCCGGGGGCAGCGCACACTGCTCGACGATCTGCAGCACTCTGCAAGATTCACCCAGTCCCTGCCCCTTGGGTACGCAGGCTACGTGATCGAGATTCACGACGGCACCTGGGACCGGCCCGCAGCCCAGCGGCTGCTCAAGGATCCGATGGACCGGTGATCACCAGCTGGCCGAGTCTGCTCCGTAGATGAGTGCTGCGCTGATAGCCATGGTGCCATCCTCCAGCTCGATGTCCGCCATGTTCTCATTGCCCAGGGTCCGCACGGTATCGAGGAGCTCATCGCGCTCCATGCCCGCGTAGTCCGCCGGGTCATACTCCCCCTCCGGCGGCAGCAAGGGCTCGAGTACCTGGGTCACCAGATCCTCGATGGGGATGGCCCCGCCCAGGGTTCCCTGGGATGCGTCATCCTCGAGCGTCCCCTCAACACGGGCCATGGCCAGAGGAAGGAGAACCGGCGGTACCGTGGGATCGAAGATGACCGGAATCTCGATACGGTCTGAGGTCACCTTGAAGCGCTTCTCGCTACTGAAGACCCCCTCCAGGCGCGCCTGGGGGATGCCATCGGCACCATAGGAGGCATCATCGACACCCAGGCTGTCATCCTCACCTTTGCTGCCGAGCAGCACATCCAATCTGAGGTCGCCGCCTTTATGGACCGCCTCGAGCAGCATGATCAGCTCGTCTGCTGCCATCGCATCGGAGATCGATAGGTTGAGGCCATCGATGGAGAGGGTGTCATTCCCGCTGATAGCAACGACAGCCGGGAGGACGGTCGGAAGCTTGTTGTCCACCGTGCCATCGTCATTGAGGTCCAGACCCTGCGGCTCGCCGCCGTCATCAAGATCGGGAAGAATCTGGAAGTAGAAGGCCCGGTACTGGCCCGAATTGAAGCTGGAGACGACCTCATCGTGAGAACCGGTGTCATCGGCCGAAGTCGAACCCGTGTCATCAGCGGAGCCCGCCCCGGACTTGTCCTTCTCACCCGAGCAACCCAGCAATACCAGCAGCAGACACATCGCACGCATGCCTCACCTCCAGGGGCCACAGCTTAGCCGCTCATGCAGCACTGTGTGTCTTCAGCACGATATGGCCAACAGAACCGGAGGTGTATCGTGCGTGCAACCTGGCTCTTGCTGGCCCTGCTTCTCTCCTGCGGCGGCAAGGAGTCCACCGACACCGACACTGCCGAGTCGGACACCGACACCGACACGGATGCAGACACCGACACCGACACCGACACCGACACGGATGCAGAC
>PVBE011979219.1_pt1 | contig 18056 bp, 15 predicted proteins | sample 1631181 | NCBI WGS metagenome assembly PVBE01 (sample SAMN08397723, study PRJNA350692) | Marine metagenome, whole genome shotgun sequencing project. | isolation source: water | place: Pacific Ocean | collected 2012-04
ACCACCGCCTCCAGCTCCCATGGGATGCTCCGCTCCGGCGTGCGCTCCGACGGCGCGATGAGCTTCCCCTCGATCACCTGCTCGAGCACGTTCCAGACAGAGTCACCCTCGAACGGCGCCTCGAGCGTGAGAATCTCGTAGAGAATCGCCCCCAGCCCGTAGACATCGGTCCGGTGATCCAGCTTGTCTGTCTCCCCGGCAGCCTGCTCGGGAGGTATGTACGCCGGCGTGCCCACGACCGACCCGTCGAGCGTCAGCAACGGGCCGCTCGCCCCCTCGGTGATCCTGCCCCCCCCAAGATCGAGCGTGCACGCTCCTGCGGCCGGATCGGCGTGCCCCGTCACCTTGGCCAGGCCCCAGTCCATCACCTGCACCTCGCCGAACTCCCCGACCATCAGGTTGGCCGGCTTGAGGTCTCGATGGATCACACCCCGGCTATGGGCAAACGCCAGGGCGTCGCAGACCTTGACGAAGATGCCCAGCAGCTTGATCAACGACTTGCGCCGGGTAGTGTCCTGGTCGACCGCCAGCCGTCGGCTGGAAGGGCGTGGCCTGCTCTCTCCGCGGGCCAGCAAGGAGCCCTCGAGCCTGCGCTCCTCGGCCAGCACACCAGCCAGGTCCTGGCCCTCCACACGCTTCATCGTGAAGTAGACCTGTCGGTCTGACGTCATCCCGAGCTCGTAGAGCGGCACGATGTTGGGGTGCTCGAGCTGGCCCGTGATCTGCCCTTCGCGCACGAACTTGGCCAGCATCTTGGGGTCGGCCTGCCCCAGGATCACCTTCGCCGCCATCTCCCGGCCAACGTCTTCATCCCGGACCTGCAGCACCTCGCCCATCCCGCCAGCACCCAGCCGGCCGGTGATCGGATAGCGACCAAGCCGATCGGGGCCATCTAGCGCCGGTGGCATCCCAGGCAGGTGCACCCACTCCGGCTCGACGCCATGCTGCGTCAGATGTTGGGCGAGCTGGCTGTTCAGGATCGTGGCGTCGGGGTCGTGTGATGCCAGCTCGCGCAGCGTCTCGGCATCCTGCGGGGCGGGGTAAGAGTTGTGGTCGGACATGGAACCAGGCAGTCTACGGCAAGCGGGGCATTCGGGTCAATTCAGTCAGGCTTTTTCCGGATCGCCATCCGCGGAGAAGCCAACCCATGAGGCAGCGTGCACCCGCACAGGGTGAAAGGGTGAAGGGGGCGATGGCCGGTTCGGACCTGTCACCTGACCCTTTCACTCCGCGCTGAACTGCCGCAAAAGGGCGCGTAGCTCCCTTTCTTCTTCTTTCTTTCTTTTCTTGAGTGAAAGGGTGAAAGGTCCAGAGGAGTCTCTCCCCTCACACGCAGGAAGAAACATTCACAAGCGGCTGGATTCGAGTTGTTGTTCTTTTTTCCGGCGCATAGGGGGAGAGACTCCTGAGAGCCATTCACCCTCTCACACCGGCGCGTAACTTCTTCGTTCGCAAGACAATGCGCCAGATGAAGGCCTTCGCCGTGTGAAAGGTGCCCTCTCACCGGCTCGTTCGAGGCGGTCGCACAACTGCATCTTGGCCTGGGTCGTATGCCACGTACAGAGGACCTCGCCGGAAACGGTCCGGTCCTCCAGCTCCTTGGCAAGCGATCCAGGAACGACTGTTACGAGAGGAAGGCGGCAGGACGCTGCGCTCGGCCGTGGTCGAATTCTCCATAGGCGCATTCGCGTCGCTGGTGATCTGGGGCCAGCCTGGCTGCACGTGCCCTCGCCGAGCTGGACCTCAGCGCGCGAGGGAAGTGGGTTCCACGAGCCGCCCCGCTGCGCCGGTTCCGCTTCCAGCTCCCCAGCCCCTCGGTCCTCGGCCTGGTGGTTGGCGACCTGGGCAACGGCTGGCCCTCGTCGAGGAAGGCTCGACTGCGGCCAGCAACGGGCCGAATTCTGGGGCCTGTCCAAGGTGCCAACCGCTTCCCGTCCGACCGCGGTCAGTGCGTTGAGCGAACTGCTGGCCCGTCATCCGCTGGTCGAGGTGCGTATCGAGGCGCTCAAATCGCTGGCGTTGCTCAAGGGGGCGCTGGCGGAGAAAGTCATCCGCGAGGCGGTGCTCGGAGATCCGGACGCCTCACTTCGCGGTCGAGCAGCCATGCTGCTCGCGGATCTATTCAGTGAGACACCCGAGATCGTCGAGACGCTGCGGCAGGCGGCTCGGCTAGATCGGATCCCCGAGGTGCGCGTCCGCGCGATCGAAGCTCTCGCCGGTTCGCAAGGCGAGCATGCAAGGGCCGCGCTGCGCCAGATCGCACACTCCGCCTCGGCCGCCGGGGAGAGAGCGATGGCGCTTCACAAACTGCGAGAACGCCACCTGCTGGAGGTGTCTCGTGGTACCGGCTCGGAGGCTCGCTCCGCACGAAGGCGTCTGGCTCGAATGCTCGAGGCCTCGCCTGGAGAGCGCGTCGCGGATAAGGACCTGCACCCGGTGGTCGACCGCGATCCCGAACGTGAGCGCAACCGATGAGTGATCAAGCAAACAGTCCCCTGCGAGGAGGAGTGGCATGTTCTTAAGATGGATGATCTTGGTTGGGATTTTGGCCGCGACGCTGGTGCAGCCAGCCGCGGGCTACCTGGTCGAAGGCAAGCTGGGCTATCCGATCGATCGTTACGGAACGAAGTACAGCGCCAGTTCCGGCACGATCTCGGTCAAGCTCAACCTGCTGCGGGGCCATGGCTCGGCGCCCTACTACGGCAGCTGGGGCGAGCTGACCTCCGCCGAGCGCTCGCACTACGCCTCGCTCATCGCCGAGGCGGTCGAGTACTGGCACAAGGTGCCGGACTGCGCACTCAAGCTGGCCTACGGCGGCACCACCAAGACATCCACGGCGGTTGCGCGCAGACCGTATGTTCTGGTCACCGTGGGTAGTCTCCCCTCGGGTGTCGGCGGCGTCGGTTACAGCAGCCGGTACGGTAGCCAGTCGATCCCTGTCGGGGTCATCGTTCGTCCCGGTTCCGGCCTCGGTACGTTCGTCCACGAGATCGGACATCAGCTCGGGCTGGGCCATTCTCACTGCGGCTGGGCGCTGACCTACAACAGCACCTTCGGCTACTCCAAGTCGGATGGCGCATTCATGAGCTACTCCCGCTACTACACCGGCCCTACACTGCAGGGCGACGACCTCGCGGCGATCGCCTCGACCTATCCCGGCAGCACTTTCGGCGACCGCTCCGGATCGATCAGCGGCGAGCTGGTCAAGAGTTCTTGCAAGGGGATCTTCGGCGCCAACGTGTTCGTCGTGGACAGCCACGGCAAGGCGGTGGTGGCTCGACTGTCAGGCATGCACGAGTATGCCAGCGCCGCGCTGCACGGTAAGTTCAAGCTGCCCCGACTGACACCAGGGACCTACACCCTGGTCGCCGCATCACCCTACGACAGCACCTATCGCACCGGGTCGCCGCACGGCGGTTACACCAAGTATGACAGCTACTCGCCGACCAGCCTGGCGGTCTCGGTGATCAAGGGAATCGTGGTCGAGGCCGGAGGCGACACGGCGATCGGCTCGATCGTGGCCGGGACGCACAAGACACTGTCTGATGGCGGCAGTAGCACGCCGGAGCCCGAGGCGGAGCCGGAACCCGAGCCCCAGGACACGACCGCCAGCCGCACGTTGAGCTGGAGCCCGATCTCGGGCGCGACGTACTACTACATCCAGGTCTACAGCCACGAGGCCGGCAAGTGGGTCGTCCGCAGAGCCGTCTCGACGACCTCGGTCACGTTCGAGACGACACCGGGCAAGCACACGGTTTACCTTCACGCCTACATCTCGGGTCGCTGGTGGCGGGTCGCCTCTCAGAGCATGACGCTCTAGCGGTTCGGCCAACAACCGCACCCGCGGATTGCCGAGGCCTACCGCGGGTGCCGGTCTGAGCCCAGCGGGACGGCCCCTCGGGAAGGCAATGGGCCTGTTGGTGGCTTTTGGCCGGACGCTAGACCACCCCTAACAGCGTCCGGTAGTGGCGATACCAGTTACTCTGGAACCGCCCGGTCGGATCCCTGCGCTCCTTCAGGCGCAGGAGCTCGGGCAGCCGGGGGTGGCAGCGCAAGACCTGCCGCCTGGAGGCCCAGCGGTGGTAGGTCAGGTAGTAGCTCCCACCGTGCTGGATTCCCCGCTCGATCAGCCGCCGGAAAGCGGCCGCCGAGTGGGCCAGGCCCCGCCTGTCGTGCAGGGTGCAGAGATTGAAGATCACGCAAGCCCACGGTTGGCGTGCCCAGGCCAGGAAGCTCTCCCGGTCTTGCTCGATCAGCCGAATCGTGCCGTAGATCAGGTTGCCGCCGTGGCGGCGAAAATCGTCCCCCACGTCCTTCAGGAACCGGGCCAGACGATCGCGCGGCACATAGATCTCGGTGATCATCTCGCTGGCCTTGCAGCGCAGGCCGAGTTGCGAGTCGAGCACGCGGTGGTAGCCATCCACGTAGGGGCTGAGCTGATGGGTGTCGGACCAGTAGCACTGCCCGTCGGTCGAGAGATAGTGGCGAGCGTAGAGCTCGAAGGCCAGCCGCTTGTCCGTGTGGGCCAGCAAGAGCAGCTTGCGCCAGTCCTGTTCCGAGAGGATCCGCGCAGCGGGGCTGTCCACCTCGTGGCCTGCCGGGCGATAGCAAGACAAGATCCCCTTGTTCAGGAAATCCTCGGAGTTCGGGTCGATCGCGAACTGGAAGTCACCATAGAGATGCCCTTCCTCGATCCTCTCGGCGAAAGCGCCGGCCAGGCGGTCAACCGTCGTCAGCTCTACCGACCGCTTCACGCGCTGTCGTCGCACCAGGCGCAACTGGATCGAGCTGACGGCGCCGAACAACCCGTATCCTCCCACCGCCAGCCGGAACAGATCCGCGTTGGATGTCCGACTGCAACGCTGGGTCCGCCCGTCGGGGCCGACGATCAGGAACGACTCGACGTCGTTGACGAACGGCGGCAACGTCAATCCGCGACCGTGAATGTTGGCTGCCAGGGCCCCCCCCAGGGTCAGCCGGTCAGCACCGGTCTGCTTCTGCCGAATGACCCAGGGGCGCATGACCCCATGCTGCAGGACCGCGAGCTGATCGATCAGCTCGGGCCAGGTCGCGCCGGCCTGCACCTGGGCCAGGCCGGCCACCGGGTCGAGGGAGAGAAGGCGGTTCATTGCTCGCATCTCGATCAGTAGCCCGTCGGTGAGGAACTGCTGACCACCCATCGCCCCTCGACCGCCGGCCAGGCTGACCGGGAGGTCACGGAACCAGGCTTCCTCGACCGCATCGCACAGACTCTCGTGGTCGTGCGGCCGTCGCAGAGCAGCGATCCGGGTCTGGTTGAGTTGAGAGTGGAAATCATTGACCTGTCGTGTGCGTCGTCTGATGGCAGTGTTCATGTCTTCAGCCTAGCGTGAGGTGAACCGAACCAAAATATATTGATAAAGTGATTTTCAATAAGTAGTAGTTAATGAATGAACCTCCGGCTGCATCAACTCGAAGGCTTCTACTACACCGGCCTGGCCGGCGGCTATGCGGCCGCTGCTCGCGCCATGCCATTCCCGATCAGCGAGCCGGCGATCTACCAGCAGGTGCGCAAGCTGGAGAAGATGCTCGGGGTATCGCTGTGTGTCCAGGCTGCACCGCGTGAAACCGTTCTCACGCCGGAGGGCAGGGTGCTCCACGAGTTCGTCAGTCCGTTCTTCGAGGAGTTGCCCGGTGTGGTCCGGACGATCCGGGAGAGGGCGTCGGGGCTGCTCGTGATCGCCGCCGAGGGGACTATCGCGCTGGACCTACTGGTGCCAGCCGTGGCCCGACTGCGGCGCAAGAGCCCGCTGATCGGTGTGCGCCTGGCCGACCGGAACGCGCCGGAGGTGGCCCAGATGGTCTTGTCGGGAGAGGCGGACGCGGGCCTGGGAGTGATCGGCGTCGACAAACACCCGCTGAAGGAGACGCCGCTGTTGACCGTGCGCATCGCGCTCTGCGTGCCCCCGGGACACCCCCTGGGTCAACACCGGCAGCCGCCGGGACTGGCGGAGCTGGACGGCCTGCCGCTATGTGTCTACGAACCCGGCCAGCCCGGCCGGGAGATGATCGAGGCGATCTTTCGTGAGGCCGGCGTCCGGCTACGGGTGGCTGCCGAGGCCAGCTCTTACGAAACGCTACAGACACTGGTCCAGGCCGGCGTCGGGCCGGCCTTCGTGCCGGTGGTCCTACCGCAGGGTGGAAAGCCTCGGGCTTCGTGGCAGAAGGAGGGGGTCCGCTCGTTCGACATCACCGGGTTGCTGCCTGGTGATCCGGTGACCTACGGTTTGATGCGCCGGATCGGCGGACCGAAGCACCCTGCAATCGAGTCGCTGCTCGCGCTGCTCGAGGTCCGGCCGGTCTGCTAGCGCCTTCGGCCGGTCTGCTTCGCGGCTAACGTTGGAGAGGTCGATCTCGAGCTGCGCGAGCCGGCGGCGCAGCGTCGATCTGGAGTATGCCAGGATCGACCTCAGCGCTTTCCCGACCAGCTCGACCCGACCCTCCGACTGTTCCCCGGAGTACGTCGAGCGCACGCTCGACGTACTCCTGTTCACCGGTCTGGCCCAGTTCCTTGCGCATAAATTTCAGCGTACGCTGAAATTAGTGTTCGGTGGCAGAGGGTCCCGATCTGCGCACCTCATCCGGTCGCTCCTTGAGCCGGCGAGATTCGATGACCGTCCGCGTAGGAGTGTGTGGCGGCCTCTCAGTGCTCTGGACGACACCCGCATCGAGGACCATCAGAGCCTCGTAGGCCGAATTTAACTGCGCTCCAGCTGCTGTCGTGATTCACCGAATAGTCGGGGTGAGCTACTCTATTTTGTTGCACAGGGGTGCCGGTCCGATAAAATCAGCCCCCTTTGAGCCAGAAATACCCACCGATCGACCTATCGGACCTGCGAATGTACTCGCTCAGTGAGCGGGCGAGCCTGGTCCAACAAGCGGATCTGGGCGGTCTGCCCGGTCCAGAGGACAGCGTCGCTGCATTTCTGGACTCCTTGCCCGAGATCTACGCGGCGCGGGACCTCAACCGCTTGGGCGCCGCGATCGCCGCTGCGCGCCGCGCTGGACGGCCGGTCTTCATGGCGCTCGGGGGGCACGTCATCAAGTGCGGCCTCTCGCCGCTGCTGATCGACTTGATGGAGCGGGGAGTGGTCAACGGGCTGCTGCTGCATGGGGCGGGCGCGATTCATGACTTCGAGCTGGCCATGGTGGGGCACACGTCGGAGGACGTGGGCAAAGGGCTGGCCGACGGTAGCTTTGGCATGTCCGAGGAGACGTCGGCCTTCTTCCACTCGGCGGCGCAGCGGGCGGCTCAGGAAAAATGTGGCCTGGGCCAGATGATGGGCCAGACGATGGGTGAGCTGGATCTACCGAACCGGAAGATCTCGCTGTTGGGCTCGGCCCATCGACTGGACGTCAGCTGTGCGGTGGTCGCGTCGCTGGGCACCGACATCATTCACGTGAAGCCGGAAGCCGACTGGGCCCACATTGGGCAAGCCTGTCAATACGACTTCCAGGTTGTCTGCAGTATGGTGGCCGACCTCGAGGGCGGGGTATGGTTGAATATCGGCTCGGCTGTGATTCTGCCCGAGATCTTTCTCAAGGCGCTCACCGTGGCCCGTAATCTGGGGCACACGGTGCAGCAATTCACCACGGTCAACCTGGACAAGCAGGAACACTACCGCCCACGGGTCAATGTCCTCCAGCGGCCGGGCGGGGATGGGATTCAGATCATCGGGCATCATGAGATTCTGCTGCCGCTCCTGCGGGCGTGCATTCTGCGGGAGATGGCTCGATGAGCGAGGCCCTGGACGGACTGGATGCGATCGAGCGTCCCCGGGTGCTGGTCGTCGGTGACTTGATCATCGATCATTACGTCTGGGGCAAGGTCGAGCGGGTCAGCCCCGAGGCGCCGATCCAGGTGCTACAGGTTCAGGAAGAGGAGGATCGGCTCGGCGGAGCGGGCAACGTGGCGGCCAACCTGGCGGCACTCGATGCAGAGGCGCAGCTACTCGGCGTTCTCGGTGAGGACTTCTCGGGCGACCGCTATATCGAGTTGTGTGCCGAGGCCGGAGTCGAGGCCCATGTGCTGCATCTGCCCGGGCGGCCGACCACTCGCAAGAGTCGGTTCATCGCGCATTCTCAGCAGGTGTTGCGTGTCGACCGAGAGACGGTGGAGCCCTTGACCCCCCAGCAGACCGAAGAGTTGATCGAGATCGGTGAGCGGCTGCTCGACGATGTAGATATCTTGCTCCTCTCGGACTATGCCAAGGGTGTGCTCAGCGATGAGGTGGTGCAGCGACTGATCCAGGCTGCTCGAGAGCGAGGATTGACGGTCGTGGTCGATCCAAAAGGCCACGACTTCACTCGCTATCGTGGGGCCCATCTGATCACACCCAACAATCGTGAGGCGGCCATCGCGCTGCACCAGCCGGTCGGTGACACTCTCGATGTGGTCGAGGCGATGATGCGGGCCTTGATGGACCAGCTCGGGTTGAATGCGATCGTCGTGACGCTAGGCCCAGCTGGCATCGCAGCGCTGGAGCGGGGCGGCGAGCCCCTGTTCATCTCTGCGCGTGCCCAGGCGGTGTTCGACGTGTCGGGTGCGGGGGACACGGTGCTGGCTGTTCTCGGATTGTATCTGGCCGTCGGACGACCGCTGGCCGAGGCGGTCGAGGCGGCCAACGCTGCCGGGGCCGTGGTGGTCGGCAAGCTCGGTACCGCATCGGTCGGTCGCGATGAACTACAGCGCGCCCTCTCGGGTGGCGACGGCGTGGAGGGGGGCAAGCTGATCGGCGCGGCCGAACTCTCGGAGATCATCAGTGACCTGCGGGAGGTGACGTCGCTCAAGGTCGTCTTCACCAATGGCTGCTTCGACCTGCTGCATCCTGGCCATGTGCGGTACCTCGCATGGGCCCGAAGCCGGGGCGATCTGCTGGTCGTGGGAATGAACACCGATCGTTCGGTGCGTGAACTGAAAGGCCCCAGCCGTCCGATCCAGCAGGAGAAGGACCGGGCCGAGTTGTTGTGTGCGCTGGAAGCGGTCGATTACGTGGTGCTTTTCGACGAGGCGGATCCGTACAATCTGATCCAGGCGGTGCAGCCGGATGTCCTGGTCAAGGGTGACGACTGGCAGGACAAGGGTGCGGTAGGCTCTGACATTGTCGAGGCACGCGGTGGGGAGGTCTGTTTTTATCCCGTGCTCGAGGGATATTCCAGCTCCTCGCTGGTGAGCCGAATTCAGGGAGGCGAGGAGGCCGAATGAGCCAGGAAAAGATCCGTCGGCAATTGCAGGACTCCGCCGACGTACAGATAGCTCTGATCCAGACCGAGGACGAGAGAATCGAAGCGGTCGCGAACATGATGATCGAGGTGATCGAGAACGGAGGTTGGATCTTTCTGATGGGCAACGGCGGGAGCGCTTCGGACTCCGAGCACATCGCCGCCGAGTTTGTCGGGCGCTATCTGAAGGATCGGCGGCCGCTGCCCGCGCAGGCCCTGACGACCAACAGCAGCCTGATCTCGGCCATCTCCAACGACTATGGATACGAGTCGGTTTTCGCCCGTCAGATCGAGGCCTACTGTAGCGAGGTGGACCTCGTGGTCGGCCTGTCGACCTCCGGTAGTTCGGCCAACGTGCTCAACGGTCTGCGCACTGCGCGCCAGGTCGGCTGCCGAACCGTCGGGTTGACCGGCGACGATCCGAGCAAGATGAAGCGCCACTGCGATATCTGTATCTCGGTTCCCAGTCACGATACACCGAGGATCCAGGAGAGCCACATCGTCATCGGACACATCCTCTGCGACCTCGTCGAGACCCACCTGTTCGGATAGCTCTCCTTCGAGCATGCGTCGTGCAGCGCGCTCTCACGACATTGATAGAATCGGCTGAGAAGCGGGCATAGGGGCTCCTCAGGGGTGAAGTAGCGAAATCCCTGGCCAGACATCGGGGGGCCGTGGAGGTGGCGTTGCGCCGGGTGGAGGCTACGGCGCGCCCACCCGAGAACCGTGCTTCCCAGGCACCAAGTCGATGGCTTGACAATCCAACCCGCTCGGGTAGAGTGCGCATCCGTCTACCCCCCTGCTGCGCCGGGCAATCGTTGTTATCAGCAAACAGGGTCAGGATCGTTCTGAGACAGGGTCTGGGTCGTACTTGATGAACAGTTACTGGTCGCTCGCCGTCTACGCCGGTCTGCTCATGGCCGTTGCTGCTGGTGCCTTGATACTCTCTGCACTGGTTGGTGAGGGGCGTTTTCGTCGCCGCAAGATGCAGGTCTACGAGTGCGGTGCGCCCCTGCTCGGTACCGCTCGGCTGAGGTTTGCGGTCAAGTTCTATCTGGTGGCCATCCTGTTCGTGTTGTTCGACGTCGAGGTGGTCTTCCTCGTGCCCTGGGCAGTGGTCTACAAGCAGCTGGGTGTTTTCGGGTTGATCGAGATGGGCGTTTTTTTGAGCGTGCTAGCCTTCGGGCTGGCCTACGTTTGGAAGCGAGGAGCGCTTGAATGGGACTGATCCGCGCCCTGAAGGACAAGATTCTGACCACCACGGTCAACAAGGCCGTCTCCTGGGCCCGGAAGAACTCGCTGTGGCCGATGCCGTTCGGCACGGCCTGTTGTGCGATCGAGATGATGGCCACGCTCAACGCCAACTACGACATGGCTCGTTTCGGGGCGGAGGTGATTCGCTTCAGCCCCCGGCAGAGCGACCTGATGATCGTCGGCGGTCGGGTGTGCATCAAGCAGATGCCGATTCTGATCCAGATTTGGGAGCAGATGCCGGAGCCCAAGTGGTGCATCTCGATGGGGGCCTGTGCCTCCTGCGGGGGAGTTTTCGACACCTACACCATGATTCAGGGCGTGGACCGTTTCATCCCGGTGGACGTCTATATCCCGGGCTGCCCGCCGCGGCCCGAGAGCCTGATCGACGGGCTGATGAAGGTCCAGGAGATCATCGAAAGCGAAGATCCCTGGGAGCGGCGTAAGAAAGCTCCGATCGACCCGCTGCAGATCAACGAGATATGTCGCCCCCCGGGCTACCAGCCCGGCGCGTTCCGACGCCAGCGAGGCTACGGGATGAATAACCTGGTGGGCGGTGAGTTCGGGCAGCCCGACTATGGCAAGGGTGGCCGTCAGTGAGCGTAGTCGCCGAGCTTGTGCTGGAAACGCTGACCGATCGTGGTCAGACCTGTCACGTGATCCGCCGGGAGCACGTGCTGGAGGTGCTCGGGCAACTGAAAGCCGAGGGATACGATTATCTGGCCGACCTGTGCGGGCTGGATCTGCTGCGCTGGCCGGATGGGCCAGGGGAGCGGTATGCGGTGGCCTATCAGCTCTACAGCTTCCAGAATAACGAGTTCATCCGGGTCAAGGCGCTGATCCCCGAGGAGGACAACCGGATCGACAGCGCGACCTTGCTCTGGCCGGCGGCCAACTGGCTCGAGCGAGAGGTCTACGACCTCTTCGGTACACGGTTCCTGGGGCATCCTGACCTGCGACGGATCCTGATGCCGGACGACTTCGGCTCCTTTCCGCTGCGCAAGGACTATCCACTGCAAGGTCTGGGCGAGCGGGATGCCTTTCCCCGCGTCGAGCCGGTGGATGAAGAGGACTACGCCGGTCAGCAGCAGGCGTTCGATCCAGAAGAGCTGGATGACCGGGGGATCCCCGAAGAACTGCAGGCCAAGCTGACGCCTGGGCTGGCTTCGGTCGAGGCGATCGACGACGAGAACATGGTGCTCAACTATGGGCCCCAGCATCCGGCGACGCATGGCACGCTGCGCAACGTGATGGAGCTGCAAGGGGAGCGGATCGAACGGGTGCATCCCGAGATCGGTTTTCTCCACACCGGCTTCGAGAAGCTGGGCGAGGACATGACGTACAACCAGTTCATCACGGTAACCGATCGGATGAACTACATGTCGGCGCTGTCCAACAACATCGGCTTCGCCCACGCGGTGGAGGAGATGCTGGGAGTCGAGATCCCGCGTCGCGCCCAGGTGCTGCGGGTCATCCTCGGCGAGTTGACGCGCATCGCTGACCACGCCGTCAGCCTGGGCCTGTCGGCGATGGACGTCGGCGCGTTCACCGCAATGCTGTGGTCGTTCCGCGAGCGCGAGAAGATCTACGATATCCTCGAGAACGTCTGCGGCGCGCGGCTGACCACGGCCTGGACTCGCATCGGCGGGGTCATCCGTGACACGCCGCCCGATTTTCCGGATCAGGTCAGGGCTTTCCTGCGGACCTTTCCACCCGTGCTCAGGGACATCGAGAAGCTGCTGCTCAAGAACAAGATCTTCAAGGAGCGCTTGATCGGTGTGGGGCTGCTCAGCTCCGAGGATGCGCTGGCATACGGGGTGACCGGCCCCCTGCTGCGCGCGTCGGGCGTCGACCACGACATTCGCAAGAAGCGGCCTTACTACATCTACCCGGAGCTGGACTGGGATGTCCCGACGCAGAGCGAGGGGGATTCCTACGCCCGCTTCTTGCAGCGGCTGGCCGAGGTCCGAGAGAGCCTGCGGATCATCGAGCAGGCGCTGGGCAAGCTGGAGCCGGGCTCGGTGATGCATCCCGACTACAAGCTCACGTCGCCGAAGAAGGACGACGTGTACACCGACATGGAGAGCTTGATCCATCACTTCAAGGTCTTCATGTACAACCATGGCATCCGTCCGGCAAAGGGCGAGATCTACAGCTGCACCGAGGCGCCCAATGGCGAACTGGGTTGGTACATACTCAGTGACGGGAGCGAGATCCCTTACCGCGTGCGGATTCATCCGCCCAGCTTCGTCAACTATCAGGTTTTTCCCAAGCTGGCTGAGGGTGGCCTGATTTCGGACTCGGTGGCGATTCTCTCGACGCTCAACGTGATTGCCGGGGAGCTAGACCGATGATCGAGTTCGGCGCTGAGCGCTTGAAACGGGCCAAGAATTATCTCGGGCGCTACCCCCAGAAGAAGGCTGCGCTGCTGATGATCCTGCGGTTGGCCGAGGAAGAATGGGGCGCGATCACACCGGAGATCTGTGGCTATGTGGGGCAACTGTGTGAGGTCTCGCCGGCTCATGTCTGGGGCGTGGTGACGTTCTATACTCATTACAAGCGTGAAAAGCACGGTCAGCACCGGATCATGTTCTGTCACACGCTGCCCTGCGCGCTGGCGGGTTGCGGCGATCTGCTGGGCCATGTCGAGAACAAGCTGGGCATCAAGGCCGGTGAAACCACGGCCGACGGGAAGTTCTCGATCGAGAAGGTGGAGTGCATCGCGGCCTGCGACAAGGGACCGGCGATGCAGATCGACAACGAGCACTATGAAGCGCTGACGCCCGCCCTCGTGGACCAGATCTTGGATGGACTCGCCTGATGCCCCAGTTCGAGCCCATTCTGAGCAGACACATCGGCGTCGACGGCGCCTGGGAGCTCAAGGCCTACAAGAAGGACGGTGGATACAAGGCGCTCCGCAAGGCGCTCAAGATGGCGCCCAAGGAGGTGGTCGACGAGGTCGCTGCCTCGAACCTGCGCGGGCGGGGAGGCGCCGGCTTTCCCGCTGGGCGCAAGTGGGGTTTTCTCCCGCCCGACAGATACCCGCGCTACCTGGTGATCAACGCCGACGAGAGTGAACCCGGCACCTTCAAGGACCGGGCCTTGATGGAGTGGGATCCGCATCTGTTGCTCGAAGGTTCGTTGATCACCGCCTACGCGATCGAAGCGGAAGCGATCTACATCTACATTCGTGGCGAGATGCCGCTGGCGTTCGAGCGGCTCGAGCAGGCGATCGCCGAGGCGCGCAAGGCGGGTCTGGTCGGCAAGAAGATCGCCAAGCAGGATTTCAACTGTGAGATCTACGTCCATCGCGGAGCCGGGGCCTATATCTGCGGTGAGGAGACGGCGCTGCTGACCTCCCTCGAAGGCAACCGGGGATATCCGCGGCTCAAACCGCCGTTTCCGGCGGTCAAGGGTGCTTTTGGCCAGCCGACGATCGTCAACAACGTCGAGACGATCTGCAACGTGCCGTGCATCATCGAGCGCGGCGCGGACTGGTACAAGGCGATCGGGCCGGAGTCGGGGCCAGGACCCAAGCTCTATTGTGTCTCGGGTCACGTCCGGCGGCGAGGTCTCTACGAGCGTCCGATGGGCTACAACCTGAAGACGCTGATCTACGAAGACTGCGCTGGCATTCGTGACGACAATGCCCTCAAGGCGGTGATCCCGGGTGGATCTTCGGTGCCGATCTTGCGGGCCGACGAAGTGGACGTCGCGCTGGACTACGACTCGTTGTCCGCCATCGGCTCTTTGCTCGGCTCGGCAGGCGTCATCGTGATGGACCAGACGGTCTGCATCGTCGATGCGCTGCTGAACCTGATGCGCTTTTATCATCACGAGTCGTGTGGTCAGTGTACCCCCTGTCGCGAGGGGACGGGCTGGGTCACCAAGCTCTGCCGTCGGATCGAGAACGGGGAAGCGCACCCGGGTGACGTGGACCTGTTCTTCGACATCAACCGGCAGATGTACGGTCAGTTTCCCGAGGGCGAGGACTTCCGCACGCGCTGGGTGTTCGGCAAGTGGGGGATGACGATCTGTCCGCTGGCCGATGCGGCGGTGATGCCCGCCCGGACTTACGTGGAGAAGTTTCGCGAGGAGTTCGACGCTCACATCGTCGGCAAGGGCTGCCCGCTCAAGAAGAAGGCGGTGATGGTGTGACGGAGCGCGTCAAGATCACCCTCGACGGCACCGAGGTGGAGGTCCGGACCGACCAGTCACTGCTCAAGGGCGCCCTCGACGTCGGGGTCGAGGTGCCCCACTTCTGCTATCACCCGGGGTTGACCGTCGCTGGGAACTGTCGGATGTGTCTGGTCGAGGTGGAGAAGATGCCCGGCCTGCAGATCGCCTGCAACGTGATGCCTCGCGAGGGGATGGTCGTCCCCACCAACAGCGAGCAGGTGCGGGCCGCGCGCAAGACGGTGATGGAGTTTCTGCTGATCAATCATCCGCTGGACTGTCCGACCTGCGACCAGGCGGGCGAGTGCTGGCTGCAGGACTATGCGTTCGAGCACGGACGTGACCAGGGCCGGTTCGAAGAGGACAAGGTCTTCAAGCCGACCAAGGCGGTGGGGCCGAGTGTGTCGCTGTGGGCCGAACGCTGCATCTCCTGCACACGCTGCGTCCGTTTCCTCGATGAGGTCTCCGGCACCGGCGAGTTGACCATCGTCAACCGTGGCGATCACAGCTATGCCGATATCTGCCCGGGCTTCGAGGTGGACAATCCGCTGGCCGGAAACGTGGTAGATGTCTGTCCTGTCGGTGCGCTTTGCAGTCGGGACTTTCTCTATCAGGCTCGGGTCTGGTGGTTGCGCAGTACCGAATCGGTCTGCGGCGACTGCGCCAAGGGATGCAACGTCTATGTGGATCAGCAGGATGGTCAGGTCGAGCGGCTGCGCCCGCGGACCAACGAGGCGATCAACGGCTACTGGATGTGCGACTACGGTCGCGAGAGCTACAAGCCGCTGCGAGCCAACCGACTGACTGCCCATCGAGTGGCAGACCGTGAGGCATCTCTGCAGCAAGCGATCACGGCGGCCGTTCAGCTGCTGCAGGAGGCGGATTCGGTTGTCGGGGTCGGCTCGTTCTGGTCGACCTGCGAGGAGATGTATCTGGTCGGTGAGGTGGTCGGGCGGCTGGGCGGCAAGGTGATTGGTTTTCTCGGCAAGAGCACGGAGAAGAAGCTCGAGTTTCCCGGCTTCAGCATTCCGGGGGATCGCAACCCGAATCGGGCTGGGGCCCGGAAGCTCTACTCGGCGCCGTCCAAGGTGGACACGATCAGCAAGCTGATCAAGAAGCTGCCGAAGAAGGCCGCGGTGCTGCTCGTCTGCCGGATTCCCGAGTACGACCCACCACAGAAATTGCTGGATGCGCTGGACGACCGCGCGGTGGTGCTGCTCCACACCCACGCGGGGGCACTGGCCGACGAGGCCGACGTGGTGTTCGCTGGTTCCTGCCACATGGAAGAGGACGGCAGCGTGATCAACGAAGGCGGCGTCTTGCAGAACATGACCGCGTCGGTTCGGCCGCCGGGTAGGGCCGGGCCGGGAGTGGCGCTGCTGCAGCGACTGGTCGGGATTCTCGGCGGAGAATCGGTGCAGCCGCTTTCGGCCGGTGCGATCGCTCGCCAGATGGGGGTCTGTTCCTGATGGCCGATCTGATCAAGATCCTGATTGCGCTGGGTGTGTTCATCAACATCGTGCCGCTGATGGTGATCATCGAGCGACGTGTCTCGGCCAAGATCCAGAAGAGAATGGGTCCCAACCGAGTGGGTCCGTTCGGGATCTTGCAGCCTCTGGCCGACGCGATCAAGCTGATCACCAAGGAAGATCTGACCCCGGGTCACGTGAACAAGTGGGTCTACCGGCTGGCTCCTGCGGTGGTGATGCTGCCGGGTGCTCTGGCCTTCGCTGTGATTCCGTTTGGCAGTCAAATGGCGGTCGGTGGAAAGGTGATCAACCTGCAGATCGCCGACCTGAATGTAGGCTTGCTGTTCGTGCTGGCGATCACCAGCATGGGCGTCTACGGGATCTCTTTCGGCGGCTGGGCCTCGAACAACAAGTACAGTCTGTTCGGTGGTGTGCGCTCGACGGCGCAGCTGGTCAGCTACGAGGTGGCGATGAGCATCGCGCTGGTTGCGGCGCTGATGACCACCGGAACGATTAACCTGCAGGAGATCGTCCGGGGTCAGACCGGCAGCATGCTGGGCGGTTGGCTGCCAGCCTGGAATGTCTTCAAGCAGCCGATCGCCGCGGGCATTTTTTTTATCGCGATGTTCGCCGAGACCAACCGACTGCCTTTTGACCTGGCGGAGTGCGAGGCGGAGCTGATTGGTGGTTATCTCACCGAATATGGTTCGATGAAGTTCGGGCTGTACATGATGGGTGAGTTCCTGGCGATGGTGACGATGAGTGGGCTGATGGTCACGGTCTTCCTGGGAGGCTGGCATTTTCCGGGCATCGACCCCACGAGCACCTCGGTTGCCGTCGGCTTGTTGACCTGCCTGATATTCCTGACGAAAGTGATGACGCTGATGTTCATCTTCGTCTGGGTCCGCTGGTCGCTGCCTCGGTTTCGGTACGACCAGCTGATGAACTTAGGCTGGAAAGTGCTGATCCCGATTGGTCTGGCCAACATTGCGCTGACCGGCATTCTGGGGACGATTTGATGGCCGACAGTCCACGCACGACGAGCGGGTTTCTCGACTGGCTCGCCCTCCCGGCGATCCTGGCCGGGCTGGGGCTGACCTTCAAGGAGATGATCCGCAGCATCCGCAAGCCGGTCACGTTGGAGTATCCAGAGAAGCGGCACCACGTCCCCGCTGGATATCGAGGGGAGCATCGGCTGAAGAAGGATCCACTGGGCCGGGTCAAGTGTGTCGCATGTTACATGTGCGCAACCGCTTGCCCCTCGCGCTGCATTCGTATCGTTGCCGAAGACGCTCCCTGGGACGACCGGGACAAGAAGCCGGCAGCCTTCGAGATCGATCTGATGCGCTGCATCTACTGCGGGATGTGCGAGGAGGCCTGCCCCTGTGATGCCATCGAGTTGACCGGCACCTACAACCAGGTGGCGACCAGCCGCGATGAGAAGATTCATGACATGGAGCGGCTGCTCAACTCCTAGACCAATGCCAGAGACCCTCTTCGTCCTGCTCAGTATGCTCGCGCTTGGTTCGGCGGTATACGTCGTCACCGCGCGCAACCCCGTCTATGCTGTCATCGGGCTGATGGCGTTCTTCCTGGCCATCTCGGGGATGTATGTGCTGCTCAAGGCGCCATTCCTCGCGGCGGTGCAGGTGATCGTGTACGTCGGCGCGATCCTCGTGTTGTTCTTGTTCGTGATCATGCTGTTCGACCTGCGTGAACTGGAGAGCGAAGGCTGGCGTCTGTCCGGGATGACGCTGGGAGTGACTGCTCTGCTGGTCTCGCTGATGGGTGGGCTAGCGATCGTGCCCGTTCTGCGAGCCGTGAAATCGGTTGACAGCGGTTGGGGGCGGATCTCTAGTGACTTCGGCAGCACAAAGTCGCTGGCGATGCTGGCCTACC
>PVBE010656339.1_pt1 | contig 18054 bp, 16 predicted proteins | sample 1631181 | NCBI WGS metagenome assembly PVBE01 (sample SAMN08397723, study PRJNA350692) | Marine metagenome, whole genome shotgun sequencing project. | isolation source: water | place: Pacific Ocean | collected 2012-04
AAATAATGGGCAGTTCGCTGAAGCCGCCTGCAAAACCCTGCTCAATTCGGACAGCGTCTTCAAGTAAGACTATTTGAAGTTGTTGGTGCACAGGATTGACGTTATGAGCCATGAAACCCGGGTTTCCGGTCCAAATGCCGCAATTGCAGTCGAAGTCCTGAAAACGACAAAGCCGGACACCGATAAGATGCCCGACTTTGTTCCGAATTGGTGGGCCCGGCAGGACTCGAACCTGCAACCAGACCGTTATGAGCGGCCGGCTCTAACCAGTTGAGCTACGGGCCCCCGGGGCCGTGGCCTGGGGATGCGTGCACCCGCCGCCGAGTGGTGCGACGAGTTCCCTTCAGATATCAGAAATCGTGACGACGATACAGCCCGCCGGCCGTCCCTCAATAATCGAGGAAGCTGCGCAGCTTCCTCGATCGGCTTGGATGCTTGAGCTTGCGCAGGGCCTTGGCCTCGATTTGACGGATACGCTCGCGGGTTACCGAGAACTGCTGACCGACTTCCTCTAGGGTATGGTCGGTGTTCATGCCGATGCCGAAGCGCATACGCAGTACGCGCTCCTCACGTGCGGTCAGGCTGGCCAGCACCCGCGTCGTCGTCTCGCGCAGATTGGCGTGGATGGCGACATCAAGGGGCTGTACGGCATTCTTGTCTTCGATGAAGTCACCAAGATGGGAGTCTTCTTCGTCGCCGATCGGGGTTTCAAGGGAAATGGGCTCCTTGGCGATTTTCATCACCTTGCGCACCCTTTCCAGCGGCATGCCCAGTTTTTCCGCCATTTCCTCGGGCGTCGGCTCGCGGCCGATCTCGTGCAGCATCTGGCGCGACGTGCGCACCAGTTTGTTGATGGTTTCGATCATGTGCACGGGGATACGGATGGTACGCGCCTGGTCGGCGATGGAGCGCGTGATCGCTTGGCGGATCCACCACGTGGCGTAGGTCGAGAACTTGTAGCCGCGGCGGTACTCGAACTTATCGACCGCCTTCATCAGGCCAATATTACCCTCTTGGATGAGGTCGAGGAACTGTAACCCGCGATTGGTGTACTTCTTGGCAATCGAGATGACGAGGCGCAGGTTGGCTTCGATCATTTCCCGCTTTGCCTTGGCGGCCTCGCGCTCACCCTTTTGCACGGTGGCAACGATGCGGCGGAACTCGCCGACCGGCAGGCCCGCCTCGGCCGAGATTTCAGCCACCGCCTGGCGGATGACCTTGATATCGTCACCGTGCTTTGCTGAAAAATTCTTCCACGCCTTGCTCGACAGCCGCGAGATACGGCGCCGCCAACCAGGGTCGAGTTCGCTGCCGAAATAGTGCTCCAAGAAGTCCTCGCGCTTGACCTTGCAATTGAGGGCTAAGCGAAGAAGCTTGCCCTCAAGGCCGATCAGCGCCCGGTTGAGGTCATAGAGCTGTTCCACCAGTTGCTCGATCCGCAAGTTGTTGAGGTGGACGTTCTCCATCAGCTCGACCATTTCGTGGCGAAGCTTGGTGTAACGGCGTTCCTGAGAGGTGCTCAGATTGTCGCTCTTCTGCATGGCCTCCAGGCGTAGCATCTGAAGCCTATGCAACTTGTTGTGGGTCGAAGCGATCTTCTCGAATGTTTCGATCACCTCGGGCTTGAGCTTGTCTTCCATGACGGCCAGGGTCAGATTGATCTCTTCCGCCTCGCCGTCAGCGTCGTTGGAACCGTCACCCGGCGCCGACCCATTGTCCTTGCCGTCCCCGCTGGCCCCGCTGGCCGTATCGGTCTTGGTTTCCTTTGCGTCTTGGCCGTCCTTTGCCTCTGCCCCGTCCTTGCCGTTACTGCCGTCTTCTGCTCCGGCCTCGGTTTCTCCTGTCTTGGCGGCATCGCCGCTGCCGGGACCGCCGCCATAGGTGGTCTCCAGGTCGATGATATCGCGCAGCAGCATGCGCCCTTCGGCGAGCATGTCGTGCCACATGACAATCGCGCGAATGGTGAGCGGGCTTTCGCAAATACCCCCGATCATCATCTCGCGGCCCGCCTCAATGCGCTTGGCGATGGCGATCTCGCCCTCACGCGAAAGAAGCTCGACACTGCCCATCTCGCGCAAATACATGCGCACCGGGTCGTCGGTGCGGCCCAGGTCGTCCTCACTGACGTTGCCTGCGGGGGCGGCGGTCTGCTCGACGGCCTCGGGCTTGCCGGCCTGTTCTTCGTTTTCCTCGCTCTCGACGACGTTGATTCCCATCTCCGAGAGCATCACCATGGCATCTTCGATCTGCTCCGAAGATACCTGGTCGGGCGGCAGGGCCGCGTTTAGTTCCTCACAGGTGACGTGGCCGCGTTCCTTGCCGCGCGCGATCATCTTCTTGACCTTGGCACCGAGGGTGTCCAGAAGCGGGCCTTCCGTTCGTTCTTCCCGGGTATCCTCGGCTTCGGCCGTATTCGTCCCTTTGCTCGCCATATTCCCCGATCTTTCCATCAATTGCGGTGGCGACACCCGTCTGGGACCCCCCCCCACTTGAGTGCCGTATCCTAGCCGCCCGCCGGCCAAACGAAAATGGCGCGGCCATCCAACCACGCGCCCGACCGTCCGACCACAGGCCGTCAACAATAAATCGTTATGCCTCAAGTGGCGTTCAAAGCCCAGTCTGTCAAGGGTATTATCCGGTCCATCGTCTTTAATTCTGCCCGACGGATTGTTGTCGAAGAGCGCCGGAACATACCACCCAAACGAGTTTCCCCGTCATGGCTTGCGCCGCCGGGGGGGCAAGGCCTCGGGCTCTTCACTCTCGGGTTTGTCGAGCGACGCTTCAATCAGAGCGCGTTGGCGCTGCCAGTCTTCGTCCGAATAGCCCTCGGCGCCCACCGCCTTGCCGGCCTCGATCTGGGCGCGCACGGCGGTGCCACAGAGGAGGGCATAATTTTCGTTCCAGGTGGCCCGCACCTGGTCCGCCGCCGCCGCCGCCCCGATGAAGCGATGGCGGCTGATGAGAGGATCGCCGAAAAGACCGCGCAGCGTTGCCGCATGCCCGCGTTCCCTTAGTGCTTCCCTGACGCGGTGGGAATCAAGCCCATCGCCCTCGTTAATCACCGAGATCAGGTCTTGGCGCAGCGCGTCCAGGGGGCCGTCCGAATAGGCGACGGAGCCCAGGTCTTCCTCGAAATGGTCGAAAAGACCCAGATGGTTGATGACGATGGCGATGAGAACCCGTTGGGCGAGAAGCAAGGAATCGACGTGGGCCCCCGCCTGGACTCCGGTCGCAGTTTTCGCCGGCTGGCCCCGGCCGGCACCGCGCAGCTCGCGCCACAGGCGGTCCTTGAAGGCAGAAAGAAAATGGCCTCGCACCGTGGCGTCGGCTATGCGAAGGGCATGCTTTTTGAGCCGATCATCCAGCGCCGCCCGTTCTTCGGGTGTCTCGATGCTCCGCCCCCCGGTCTCCAGTCGCCACAAGGCGTCGGAAAGCGGCATGGCGGCGGCGAGGGTACGCGCCAGGGCGTCCCGTCCGGCGCCCTCGATCAGGCTGTCGGGGTCCTCGCCTTCGGGCAGGATGGCAAAGCGCAGGCTGAACCCGGGTTTGAGCAGGGGCAGGACACGTTCGGCGGCGCGCGCCGCGGCCCGCGCGCCGGCGGCGTCGCCGTCGAAGCACACCACGGGCTCGGGCGCCAAGCGCCATAAAAGGACTATTTGATCTTCGGTCAGGGCGGTGCCGAGCGGCGCCACGGCGGCCTCAAAACCGGCCCGGTTGAGGGCGATGACATCCATGTAGCCCTCGGCAACCACAATCTCGCCCGATTTGTAGGCGCTCGGCGCTGCCTGGGCTACGCCATAGAGCACGCGCCCCTTGTTGAACAGCGGCGTGTCGGGCGAATTCAGGTACTTGGGTTCGCCGTCGCCCATAATGCGCCCGCCAAAGGCAATGGTGCGCCCGCGCTTGTCCGTAATCGGGAACATGATGCGGCGGCGGAAATAATCGAAAGGATCACGCCCGTCGTCGGGGCGTTTCATCAGGCCGGCGGCGACAAGCTGATCCTCATCGGTGCCGGCCCGCGCCAAGGCACCTTTCAGGGCGCCGCGCACGTCGGGGGCAAAGCCGAGACCGAAGCGAGAGATAATCTGGTCATCGAGTCCACGGCCGCGCAGGTAATCCAGAGCCGCCTTGCCCTCGGGCATGCGAAGGGTGCGGGCATAGAAGGCGGCGGCGGCCTCCATGACGTCATAGAGAGTTTGCTGGCGGCGTGCCCGTTCGCGTTCCTCGGGCGTGTCGACGGGCACTTCCATGCCGGCCTCGGCAGCCAGGCGCTCGACCGTCTCGGGGAACGACAATCCCTCGGTCTTCATGACGAAGTCGATGGCGCTGCCATGCTCGCCGCAGCCGAAGCAATGGTAGAAGCCCTTTTCGTCGTTGACCGTGAACGACGGCGTCTTTTCCTTGTGGAAGGGACACAGGCCCAGATGTTCGCGCCCCTTGCGCGTCAGCCGCACGCGCCGCCCAACGACATCGGCAACGCCGACGCGGGCACGCAACTCATCAAGAAACTGGGGCGTAAAGGCCATGCGACCCTATCCGGACCAAGGATCAGACCTGCACACTATAGCTAGGTACAACTGACACAATGGATTCAAGGCGGGGATAACGGGGATAAAAGACGTCAGCCCAACTGTGCCTTGACCGTGGCGCTCGCCTTGGCGAAGTCCATGCGTCCGGCATAGCGCTCCTTTAACGCTGCCATGACGCGGCCCATGTCCTTCAGGCTCTTGGCTTCGGCCTCGGCGATGACGCCCGTGATCGCCGCCGTCGTTTCTTCATCGCCCAACGGCGTCGGCAGGAAGCGCTGGATGATCTCTATCTCTTCGGTCTCACTTTCGGCCAGCTCCAACCTTCCGCCATTTTCGTAGAGCGCTATGCTTTCGCGGCGCTGCTTGATCATGGATTGCAGCATGAGGCGAATATCGTCTTCGCCAATTCCGTCCAGGTTTCCCTTTCCGCGGGCGGCTATGTCACGATCCTTGAGCGCCGCCAATATCAGGCGAATCGTAGCAACAGTGCGTCCCTCCTTGGCTTTCATGCCAATTTTCAGGGCATCGCTAAGCTCCGATCGGAGCATGTCTCCTCCCCACCAATGTCCGGAAAGCAAAGACGTTACCCAAAAACGTACTAAAAGGCAAATTCTTGAATCAAAATAAGGTGTTGAAAAACAACGTTTTTTCGATCACGAGTCTTGACGTCGTCCGGGCTATTGCTTATGACAACGCCGATTGGCCGGCGGCTCCGTCCTCGGCGGCACCGAGCCCCGGGCCGTAGCGATGCTCGGACCGGGGCCAAGGCCAAGATATCACTGGTTTTCCGAGGGATCGCCGTCCATGCCCCAGACCCTCTCTTCTCTTGCGACGACAGCGTTGGCGGCACGGCCGCCAGGCGCCGACGCGGCCCTGGTGCTGGCCGACGGTTCGGTATTTTGGGGGCAGGGCGCCGGGGCGCTGGGCGAAGCGGTGGGCGAGGTCTGTTTTAACACTGCGATGACCGGCTATCAGGAGATCCTCACCGATCCCTCTTATGCCGGTCAGATCATCACCTTTACCTTTCCTCACGTCGGGAATGTCGGAGCCAACACCGAAGATATTGAGACGACGACGCCGGCAGTCCGCGGCTGTTTGCTGCGCGAGGCTATCACCGCGCCATCAAACTGGCGGGCGACGGGGTCCTTGGACGCTTGGCTCCGGTCACACGGTCTGGCTGCTGTCACCGGTATAGATACGCGCCGATTGACGCGGCTCATCCGCGACGCCGGCGCTCCTAAAGGCACCCTGATTAATGCCGGTGACGGTGATATCGACCTCGATCGCCTGGCTGCCGCCGCCGCCGCCTGGCCCGGCCTTGAGGGCATGGACTTGGTTCCAGAGGTTACCTGCCGCCAGACCTACGCCTGGGACGAGACGACTTGGTCTCTGAGTTCGGGCTATGGCTGCCAGGCGCGGCCCCGCCACCACGTCGTGGCGGTGGACTATGGTGCCAAGCGCAATATCCTGCGCTGCCTTGCCGCCGCCGGCTGCCGCGTCACCGTGGTCCCGGCCGACACCGGCGCCGATGAAATTTTGGCTCACAAGCCGGACGGCGTCTTCCTTTCCAATGGCCCCGGCGATCCGGCGGCGACGGCGGTCTATGCCGTGCCCGCCATCCGCGCCGTGCTGGAAAGCGGCCTGCCGATGTTCGGCATTTGCATCGGCCATCAGCTTCTGGCCCTGGCACTCGGGGCGCACACCTTCAAGATGCACATGGGCCACCGCGGCGCCAACCAGCCGGTCAAGGATCTGGAGACGGGAAAGGTGGAGATCACGAGCCAGAACCACGGCTTCGTGGTCGACAGCGATTCGCTGCCGGCCGGCGTCGTCGAGACCCACCGCTCACTCTTCGACGGCTCCTTGGAAGGCCTCAAGGTCGAGGGCAAGCCGGTGTTCTCGGTGCAGCACCACCCCGAGGCCTCGCCCGGCCCCCAGGACAGCCATTACCTGTTCGAACGGTTCGTCGCGATGATGGATGCCAAGGCCTGAGCCATGCCCAAACGCACCGACATTTCGTCCATTCTTATCATCGGCGCCGGGCCGATCGTCATCGGCCAGGCGTGTGAGTTCGACTATTCGGGTGCCCAGGCCTGCAAAGCGCTAAAGGAGGAAGGCTACCGGGTGGTGCTCATCAATTCCAATCCGGCGACCATCATGACCGACCCGGAGATGGCCGACGCCACCTATGTCGAGCCCATCATTCCCGAAATACTGGAACGCGTCATCGAGCGCGAAAAGCCTGATGCAATCCTGCCCACCATGGGCGGCCAGACGGGCCTCAACGCGGCCATGGACCTGGAGCGCGCCGGGGTGCTTGAGCGCCACGGTGTCGAGCTGATCGGCGCCCGCGCCGAGGCCATTTCAAAAGCCGAGGACCGCCAGCAGTTTCGCGATGCCATGACCCGCATTGGGCTCGAAAGCCCGAAGAGCCGGTCGGTCCATTCGCTGGCCGAGGCCCGGGAGGCGCTGGCCGCGATAGGCTTGCCGGCGATCATCCGTCCTTCGTTCACGCTCGGCGGTATCGGTGGCGGTATCGCCTACAACAAAGAGGAATTTGAGGCGACCGTCGCCGCCGGCATGGCGGCTTCGCCGGTGAACGAGGTGCTGGTCGAGGAATCCGTCCTCGGCTGGAAGGAATTTGAGATGGAGGTCGTGCGCGACCGCGCCGACAACTGCATCATCGTGTGCTCCATTGAGAATGTCGATCCCATGGGCGTGCATACCGGCGATTCCATCACCGTGGCGCCGGCGCTCACGCTGACCGACAAGGAATACCAAATCTTGCGCAACGCCTCGATCGCGGTGCTGCGCGAGGTCGGCGTCGATACCGGTGGATCCAACGTGCAGTTCGCCATCGACCCCGAAAGCGGGCGCATGGTCATCATCGAGATGAACCCGCGGGTATCGCGCTCCTCGGCGCTAGCCTCGAAGGCGACTGGATTTCCGATCGCCAAAGTGGCGGCTAAACTGGCCGTCGGCTATACGCTCGATGAGTTGATGAACGATATAACCGGCGTTACCCCGGCCTCGTTCGAGCCGACCATCGATTATGTGGTCACCAAGATCCCGCGCTTTACCTTCGAGAAGTTTCCCGGCACCGAGCCGCTGTTGACCACCTCAATGAAGTCGGTCGGCGAGGCCATGGCTATCGGGCGCACCTTTGCCGAATCGCTGCAAAAGGGCTTGCGGTCCATGGAAACGGGTTTGACCGGACTCAATGAAGTTGTGGTCGAGGGCGATAGCAATGCCATGCGCGCCGCCCTGGCGATGCCACGTCACGACCTGGTGCTGGTCATAGCCCAGGTGTTTCGCCAGGGGCTCGGTCTCGATGAAATCCGCGACGCCTGCAAATACGATCCCTGGTTTCTTGAGGAAATTCGCCGTCTGGTCGCGACCGAGGCGGCGATTGGTGCTGATGGCCTGCCCGACGACGCACCTGGATTACAGGCTCTTAAAAAATTGGGATTCTCCGACGAGCGCCTGGGCGAACTGGCCAGCTTGGATGTCGGCGACGTGACGGCACGACGCCATGCGCTGGACGTACGGCCGACCTACAAGCGGGTCGATACCTGCGCCGGCGAGTTTCCGTCGCGCACTCCTTATATGTACTCTGCCTATGAAGGCGACGGCCTCGGCCCCGCCGAATGCGAGGCCGATCCCTCGGCGAAAACCAAGGTAGTGATCCTCGGCGGCGGCCCCAATCGCATCGGCCAAGGCATCGAATTCGACTACTGCTGCGTCCACGCGGCCTATGCGCTGAAGGATGCTGGGTTCGAGTCCATCATGGTCAACTGCAACCCCGAAACCGTATCGACCGACTATGACACCTCGGACCGCCTCTATTTTGAGCCTTTGACCGCCGAGGATGTCATCGAACTTATCCGCGCCGAGCAGGAAAACGGCCAACTGCTGGGCGTGATCGTCCAACTTGGCGGACAGACGCCGCTTAAGCTCGCCGCCGACCTTGAGACCGCCCGTATCCCCATCCTTGGTACCTCGCCCGATGCCATCGACCTGGCCGAGGACCGCGAGCGCTTCCAGGTGCTGCTCAAGGATCTCGGTTTGCGCCAGCCGGCCAACGGCATCGCGCGCTCGGCCGAGGAGGCCAGAAATGTGGCCGAGCGCGTCGGTTATCCCTTGGTTATTCGGCCGTCCTACGTACTGGGCGGTCGTGCCATGGAGATCATTCACGATGCCGCGGCCTTGGAACGATACGTCGGAGAGGCGGTCAAGGTTTCTGGTACAAGCCCGGTGCTTCTGGACTCGTATCTTCAGGATGCCATAGAGGTGGATGTAGACGCCATCGCCGACGGGACCGACGTTTTCGTCGCCGGCGTCATGGAACACATTGAGGAAGCCGGCATCCATTCCGGTGATTCGGCGTGCTCATTGCCGCCCCACTCGCTGTCCGACGAGATAGTGGCGGAGCTTGACAGGCAGACCACGGTTCTGGCCCGGGCTCTCAAGGTAATCGGCCTGATGAACGTCCAATACGCGGTCAAGGACGGCGCCATCTACATCATTGAGGTCAATCCACGGGCAAGCCGCACTGTACCCTTTGTTGCCAAGGCCACCGGGGTGCCAATCGCCAAGATTGCGGCCCGAGTCATGGCCGGTGAGAAGCTGGCTGGCTTTGCGCTCTCCGAGCTCCCACGTCCCACCCACGTCGCGGTCAAAGAGGCGGTGTTCCCCTTTGCCCGATTCCCCGGCGTCGATGCCATTTTGGGCCCGGAAATGAAATCGACCGGCGAGGTTATGGGAATCGACGCCGATTTCCGGATCGCCTTTGCCAAATCGCAACTAGGCGCCGGCACGCACCTACCCTCCGAGGGCACGGTCTTCATATCGGTCAAGGACCGCGACAAGCCATTCGCGGCCCGTCTGGCGCAGCGCCTGACGAAGCTTGGTTTTCATTTGGTAGCCACCAATGGCACGTGCCGGCACCTGCGTGACCAAGGGCTTGATGTAAGGCGCATCAACAAGGTGCTTGAAGGCAGGCCGCACTGCGTCGATGCCATCATCAGCGGCGACTTTGGTCTTGTCGTCAATACATCCGAGGGTGCGCGGTCGATCGCCGACAGCTTCTCCATCCGGCGTTCGGCCCTCACCCATGCCGTTCCCTACTACACAACCATGGCCGGCGCCTTTGCCGCCGTCGACGCAATCGAGGCGTTGGGTAGCGGAAAGCTTGAAGTGGCGCCGCTGCAGTCCTATTTTACGAGATCATTCTAGTCACCGCGGCCGCTTTATCCGAGCGACCCTTCAAACGCGGGGTCGCAGTATGTTTCTGTGATCGAGTTTTCGGGAAGACTGACGATGAACAAGATGCCTATGACCAAGAAAGGCCAAGACGCGTTGGAATCGGAACTGCGGCGCCTCAAGTCCGAGGAACGGCCGGCCATCATCCGAGCCATCGCCGAGGCCCGTGAGCATGGCGATCTGTCCGAAAATGCCGAGTACCATGCGGCGCGTGAGCGCCAAAGCTTCGTCGAAGGCCGCATAGCCGAACTGGAGGACGTCATCAGCCGCGCCGAGGTCATCGATACCTCTAAGCTGTCTGGCGACACGGTGCGCTTCGGCGCCGAGGTCATCGTGGCGGATGCCGATACCGACGAGGAGTCCAGCTACCGCATCGTCGGTGCCCACGAGGCAGACGCCTCGGCGGGCCGGCTTTCCGTCACCTCGCCCTTGTCTCGGGCACTGATTGGCAAGTCCATCGGTGACGTGGTCGAGGTATCCACCCCGGGCGGCGGTAAATCCTACGAGGTCGTAAAAGTCAGCTATCCCTGAGTGGCTGGGCGGTGGAGGAGGCGCTACCCTTCTTGCGGCTCATCCGTCCCGATGGGGACGCCGGGTTCTGATTTTGAAGCTCGGATTGAAAGTGCCGACTTGACGTGGCTGACGTTTGGCGCCGCCGTCAATTGGGTAGTAAGGAAGCGCTGGTAGGCATCCCAGTCCTCGGCCACCACCTTGAGAAGGAAGTCGGTCTCGCCGGCCAGCATGTGGCACTCACGGACCTCGGGCCAACCGCGGACAAGATCCTCGAAGGCTTCCAAGTCGGGCTCTGCCTGGCTCGACAAGCCGACCTGGGCGAAAACGGTGACATTGAAACCTAAATGCTTGGGTTCCAATTCGGCGTGATAGCCGCGGATGAACCCGGCTTCCTCTAGCACCCGCACCCGGCGCAGACACGGTGGTGCCGAGATGCCGGCACGACGCGCCAACTCGACGTTGGTAATGCGCCCATCGGCCTGTAGATCGTGGAGGATGCGGCAGTCGATGGCGTCCAATTTCACCCGCGCCATGTAATTCTTCTCCGTTTGACCCCTAGTCGAGTGAAATTATATTACAATGTCGGGCGATCCACGCCAAGGCGGCGCGTCGGACACTGGTTTGCCAGAAAAGGCCGCCGCTTCGCTTGCACCCAGCCGACGCCGTTCGTATCTTAAGGCCCCGGGTCGTGTTCCGACCCATTTGCTGCAAGAAAGCCGTGCCGCCATGTCCAACTACCACCACAGCAAGGTCTTGATCATCGGTTCAGGGCCGGCCGGGTACACGGCCGCCATCTATGCCGCCCGCGCCAACCTGAAACCCACCTTGGTCAAGGGCCTGGAGCCCGGCGGACAGCTAACCATCACCACCGAAGTGGAGAATTACCCAGGTTTCGCCGAGCCCGTGCAGGGGCCGTGGCTGATGGAACAAATGCTGGCTCAAGCCGCGGCCGTCGGCACCCGCACCATCGACGACATCATCGTAAAGGCCGACCTGGGGCAACGGCCATTCGCCCTTGACGGCGATTCGGGCGACACTTACAGCAGCGATGCCCTGATTATCTGCACCGGCGCCTCGGCCCGCTGGCTGGGTCTGGAAAGTGAGCAGAGGCTGACCGGGTTTGGTGTCTCCGCCTGTGCCACCTGCGACGGTTTTTTCTTCCGCGGCAAGGAAGTGGCGGTCATCGGCGGTGGCAACACGGCGGCCGAGGAGGCGTTGTTCCTTACCAACTTCGCAACCAAGGTGACCTTGGTCCACCGCCGCGACCAACTGCGCGCCGAAAAGATCCTGCAGGACAGGGTGTTCAGCAACGACAAAATCGAAATCTTGTGGGATCACGTGGTCGATGACATTCGGGGCGACGATGATCCACCAGGGGTCAGCGGCATCGGGGTGAGGAACGTCAAGACCGGCGCAACCGCCGACGTCGCCGTCGACGGCGTCTTCATCGCCATCGGCCATACCCCCAACACCGAGCTGTTCAAGGGACAGTTGAAGATGGATGGAGAGGGCTACATCGTGACCGCTCCAGACAGCACAGCGACCGATGTGCCAGGAGTCTTCGCCACCGGAGATGTCCAAGACAAGATCTATCGCCAGGCGGTTACCGCCGCCGGCACCGGCTGCATGGGGGCTTTGGAGGCGGAGCGGTTCCTGGCCGAGAGCGAAATTAAGGCCGAGGCCGCCGATTAGTCGGTCGGGGGGAATCGGGGCGGAAACGACAGGGTGAGGGCATGGACTGGGATAAACTCCGCATCTTCCACGTTGTGGCCGAAGCGGGAAGTTTTACTCACGCCGCGGAAAGCCTGAACCTGAGCCAGTCGGCGGTCAGCCGGCAGATCAGCGGACTTGAGGGCAGTCTCAACATGCCCTTGTTTCACCGCCATGCCCGCGGCCTTATCCTTACCGAACAGGGTGAGCTTTTGTTTCGCACGGCGCGCGAGGTGTTCACCAAGGTGACGACGACGGAAACGCGAATCCGCGAGAGCAAGGAGCGTCCTCAGGGACCGCTTCGGGTAACGACGACGGTGGCCTTCGGCTCGGTCTGGCTAACTCCGCGCATCAAGGAATTCAACGACCACTATCCCGAAATTTCGCTCAGTTTGGTGCTCAACGACGGGGAACTGGATCTCGGCATGCGCGAGGCCGATGTCGTTATACGCATGTTGCCGCCGCGCCAGCCCGATCTGATCCAGCGTCACCTTATGACCATGCAGTGCCACATCTACGCGACGCCCGAGTACCTGCGCAAACACGGCATGCCAAAGTCGCCCAAGGACTTGGACCATCATAAAATCATCGCTTTCGGCGAGGACGCGGAGCCGCCGGTGGAGCGCGCCAACTGGCTTTTGGAAGAGGGACCGTCGCCCGGTAAGCAGCGCCGCGCGACCCTTAAAGTCAACAACGTTTACGGCATTTACCGTGCCGTGCAGAGTGGCCTGGGAATTGCCGCGCTGCCCGACTACATGAGCAAGGAGGCGAGCAATCTGGTCGAGATTCTGCCCGAGCTGCGAGGGCCGAGCTACGACGCCTATTTCGTCTACCCCGAAGAGCTGCGGCAATCGAAGCGAATCATCGTTTTCCGCGATTTTTTGCTGCGCAAAATAGGTGAAGCCGGCTTTTAAACGCGCAGATAGAGTTTGGCGGGGGAATTTTCCCCATTCCAGCCATGCAAATTTTGCATAGGTGGGATGCCATTATACGTGTGGTATCCGCTTATCAGACGATGTATATTTGGTATATCAGTTTCCGGTTATGTTGCATAGCAACAGAAGCTGTGGAACGATCAGTTTCGGGCGCAAGGCCCGGAAGAAGGGTCCATTGCCTAGCTTAGCGCGATGGATCCTACGTCTCCCAGACGTGAAGCCTCCCTGTTAAACTCGCCGGGAACCTTGTGTTCCCGGCTTTTTTTGCTTGTGGGGTCCTTCCAAGCACATTTCAGCGCCGTATCCTCGATCACCGGCACATGGCGGAAGTGCCCTTTTTGCATGATGCGGATCACGTCGAAGACCCGGCCCTGTATCCGCGATGGCTCGACGCAAAGGACCGTTGGGATTACGTGTCAAGGATGAACATCAAAATCACGGCCCGCTCATTGCCCAAAGCCCTTGCCGAATTGAGGGATACGGACCCCGACATGGCCGTTGCCCTTGCCCATGCCGGTAATCCTCCACTGCGCCGGCGCCCGGCGGGCTTCGCCACCGTGTTGCGGATCATCATCGCTCAGCAGGTCTCGACGGCATCGGCCCGGGTCATCTTGGGTCGGCTGGACAAGGCGGCCCGTCCTCTGACGCCCGAGACCTTCCTGGCCCTCGACGATCAGGCGCTCAGCGCTATCGGCTTCAGCCGTCAGAAGGTGGGTTACGGGCGCGGGCTCGCAATTGAGGTGGCGGAGGGACGCCTGGTCCTCAATCAATTGGCGCGCCTAGACGACGAGGCAGCGATCGCGGAACTGACGGTCGTCAAGGGCATCGGCCGGTGGACGGCGGAGATCTACTTGATGTTTGCTCTCGGTCGTCCCGACGTTTGGCCGTCGGCCGACCTAGGGTTGGCTCAGGCCGTCCGACACCTCAAGGGTATGAAAGAGCGGCCCAACCCGAAACGGATGATGGAAATCGGCGAAGATTGGCGACCGTGGCGAAGCGTGGCCAGCTTGCTGCTTTGGCATTATCTCCACAAGGTCGAGGCCGACTCTAAGGTGCGCTAGAACCCATCCTCTACTTCACATGGTGTTTGAAAAATCTGCCGGCGCTGGCGATCGCATCTCGCGCTTCGGGCAATACGTTGGCGAAACCATGCCAGCCGTGGATCATGTCTTGCCAGGGCTCAAACGTCACTTCGGTGCCGGCGGCCTTGGCGCGTTCAGCAAACAAGCGGCTGTCGTCAAGCAAAACCTCGGCGGTGCCGACTTGGATCAGGAGCGGCGGCAAGCCGTCTAGCTCGCCGTAATAGGGAGAGGCGAGGGGTGTTCGGGGATCGGTGCCGTTCAGATAGTATGCGGCCGTAGCGTCAAGGTACCCCTTGCTAAGGGACGGGTCTGAATCATCGTTCGTAATGAAACTTTGTCCCGATTGGGTCAGATCGGTCCAGGCGCTCATGGGCACGGCGGCGGCGGGCATGGGATCGCCCAGTTCCTTGAGTTTCAGCAGCAAGGAAAGCGTCAAGCCGCCACCGGCGGAGATACCACCGACCACGATGCGCTTCGGATCGATGTCTTGAGCCAGCAACCATCGATAGGCGTTGTGCACGTCATCGATAGCGGCCGGGAAGGGGTTTTCAGGCGCCAGTCTGTAACCAGTGGAAAGCGTTGTCGCGCCCGATGCGGCGGAAATAAGGGCGGCGGTCACACGGTTCGCAACCACCGCGCCTCGGATGTAACCGCCGCCGTGGATGAATAGAAACACGCAATCGGTGGCGGCGCCCTGCGCTCTGGTCCATTCCGCTGTTACGCCCCCGGTATTGACCTCCGTGATGGTCGTTCCTTTGGGCATGGCTTCGATATTGATGGTGGAACTGTATTCTTGGCGCAGTTGCTCGACCGATTTGTCGGGCGTGAACGGGTTCGCGCGCTTTGCCGCAATGATCGCATCCAATGCCGGGCTGGCCATGAATTCATTTTCCTCCGATGCGTGATCCAACGTATCGAACAGTGTCCAACAATATTTTTTAGATTGCCCTAAAATTCGGGGGTATCGTAGCCCTCAATCCACCACGAAGGGAATTGCGGACATGAAGAACGCCATCAGGGGGGTCGACCATCCGGTCATCGCTGTTCGCGACATGGAAGGTGCTCACGCGGATTACAAGCGCCTCGGCTTTACGATGCCGCCGCGCGGCAGCCACATCGAGTGGGGGACCGGCAATTGGTGCATCATGTTCGCCGACGACTACCTGGAACTGCGCGGCATAATCGATTCGAACAAGGAATGCCACGGCCTCGATCGTTTTCTCGAACGCCGCCAAGGCCTGATGGGCGTCGCCCTGGCCACCAATGATGTCGAAAAATGCCATGCCCTCTTGGAGGAGAGTGGATTGCACCCGGGATCGGTGCGTCAACTAAAGCGTAACTTCGAGCTTGAGGAAGGAACGGTTCAGCCCCAATTCTCGCTTTGCTTCCTTGATGAGGCCGAGGCGCCGGGGTTGATGTCGGTGGTCATGCTCCAACACATGACGCCGGAGCTTATTCGCAGACCGGACTGGCTCAACCACGCCAACGGCGCTCGGGGGGTCGCCTCGATGACCGCCGTCGTAGAGGACCTGGAGGCCGCGGCCGTCGCCCATGCCCGGCTATTCGGTGCCGAGGCGATACGCCGGGACGGTTCGTGCCTGGTGATCGAAGCGGAAGGGAACTCCACCATACGCGTGGTCGAACCGTCTAAACTCGAGAAACATTCGCCAGGGCTCACGGTGGACAAAACGGTGGAGGTGCCCGGTCTCGTCTCGGTTACATTGACGATTGACGATGTCGATGCGACGGCGCGCCACTTCACGGCCCGGCAGATTGAATTTGAGCCTACCGGAGACACGAGCATCCGTGTCGCTCCCGAGGAGGCCTGCGGGGTAAATTTAATTTTCGAGGAATGCGCTTGAACCAAGTGCGTCTTTAACATTCGTTAACGGCTTTTCGCTATCCTTCACGTCTCGTTGGTCCCTCTCCGTCAGAAAACCGGAGTGGGACCGCAAGTACAGATCGCCGACAACCCAGAAAGGAACGACGCGCATGTCCATGACAGATCTAATTCGGCAAGCGGAACAGGCCTCGGACGATTTCTAGGCCATAGCCCTTTACCGAGAAGCCATCGAACGAACGGGCACCGTTTCGGAAACCGTGAAGCAGCAGTTGAAGGCGCTTATCGACGATTCAGGCACGACGCCGAATGGCAGCGTGTGAAAGGAGAGACGTAATGCTTGAAATTAAAAATCTGTTCAGGTCGTTGGTTCGGGGATTGGGACTGAGAAAGTCCCGTCAGCCCATGGTTGTCATACAGCTTCCGCCCTACGCATTGCGCCAGTCCTAGGCTGGACGGCGCGCCTCGTCACGACGCGCCCGCTCAGGTATTGAGGTCGAATTCCTGTCGGGAATCCTGTGTCTGTCCGGCCGCGCGCTCGTAGGTGGCGGCCGCAGCGAAGGTGACACCGATGGACCCGGCATTCAGGCCGCCGTCTTTCAGTGTAAAGGAGGCGAGAGGGCTAGACGGCTCGTGCTCGGCCTTCATTTCCTCGGCCTTCTCTTCCTTGCTCTTTTCCTCGGCCTTTTCCTCATTGACGGCCATTTGTCTGATCTGCCACGCCAGGACGGCGGCGGCGCGGTCCGCCATTGACGGGTTCGCCGGTGCCATGGCGGCGCGGATGACGGCCTCCATCTTGCGGATGGTGGCCGAGGGCGAACCCGCCGGCGCGACGTCGATGGAGACCCGCCCGCCGACGGCGTAGAGCTTGCCGTCTGGACCACGTTCATATTTATACTCGGCGATGCCGATATGGGCACCGCCCGACGACGCGTGGGCCAATTCGTGGCGCCGTACCTCGGCGTCGCGCGCCGCCATTCGGCTTACTTTCAATTCTTCCACGGGGGACAATTCTTTCGGGCCCTTCATCACGCCTTGCCGGCTGGCGGGATTTTCCCGCAACTCCTGCGCAGCTAAGAGCGTTCCACGATTAGCGGCATGGCTGAAGGAATTATCCAATGGCCGCGCCACGGCACCGCCCTTCGCCGGCCGCCCGAGGGGAATGGACGGCGTCAATAACGCGTTGCGGGCATCGCCACGCAAGGCGCGCTCAAGCGAAATAGAATTGGTTGCGGCTTGTACAAGCATACTGCTCTGGCCCCGGATTCTTCCAAGTATCTAAGTTACTTCTACTCGAACGGTAGAGTATAACATTATTCTAATGTGGTCAATACTTTCGGCCGCTTTGACAGGGCACTAGGCTCAGGACCCATTAATTTTCTGTTCAGCATTTTCGCTGATGATGATGCTCTTCTTCAAGGAGGACATCTCATGAACGATCAATTCTGGCTGACGCGGGCGCAGTTGAAGCGCCTTGAACCGTACTTTCCCCTGTCTCACGGGATCCCTCGCGTTGACGATCTGCGGGTGGTTTCGGGGATCATCCACGTTATCCGCAACGGCCTTCGTTGGCGCGACGCGCCGAAGGACTATGGCCCGCACAAAACACTGTATAACCGCTTTGTTCGATGGAGCCGCATGGGTGTCTTCGACCGCATCTTCGCATCCCTTGCCGGCGAACGGGGAACACCGCATCAATTGATGATCGACGCTACGCACCTCAAAGCGCACCGCACGGCGGCGAGCCTGCTCAAAAAGGGGATGTTCCCCGCCGTATCGGACGCACGAAAGGCGGCCTGAACTCCAAGCTCCATGCCGTCGTGGACGAGAACGGCCTGCCCCTGGTCCTGATGCTCACCGAGGGCCAGATGAACGACCACAAAGGCGCCAGGCTGATGTTCGACGCGCTACCACCGGCGCCCGTGTTGATCGGCGACAAAGGCTATGACAGCGATGAATTTCGTGCCGCCTTGATCGCACGCGGTACAACCCCCTGCATTCCACCCAGAAAAACCCGCAATACCCAACATGCGTACTGCCAAATACTCTACCGACAGCGTCACAAAGTTGAGTGCATGTTCGGAAAACTCAAAGACTGGCGACGCGTTGCCACCCGCTATGACCGATGCGCCCACACTTTCTTCTCTGCCATATGCATCGCCGCCTCAGTCATCTTCTATCTC
>PVBE010948278.1_pt1 | contig 18054 bp, 16 predicted proteins | sample 1631181 | NCBI WGS metagenome assembly PVBE01 (sample SAMN08397723, study PRJNA350692) | Marine metagenome, whole genome shotgun sequencing project. | isolation source: water | place: Pacific Ocean | collected 2012-04
GTCGTCGATATCAAGTGTCTGGACGAGCTCTTGCCGCTTCACCACCCGCAGAACTGGGTGGTGCTGATGGCCGGGGGGCTCGGCAGCCGCATGCACCCGCTCACCCGCGAGTCGCCGAAGCCCCTGTTGACCGTGGGCTCGCGCCCCATTCTCGAGACCATCCTGAGCTCGCTGGCCGGGGCCGGCTTCGAGCGCTTCTTCATCGCCGTCAACTACAAGGCGGAGATGGTCAAGGCCCACTTCGGCGACGGCGCCAGATGGGGCGTGAGAGTGGAGTATCTCGAGGAGCAAGAGCGGCTCGGCACCGCCGGCGCGCTCGGCTTGCTGCCGGGGCGGCCCGAGAATGCGGTCCTGGTGATGAACGCGGACCTGCTCACCAAGCTCGACTTCCAGCACCTTCTCGACTTCCACGCGGATTCCGGCGCCGACGCCACCATGTGCGTGCGCGAGTATCACCTCGAGGTGCCCTTCGGCGTGGTCGAGACCGACGGGCACCGCATCTCCGCGATCGAGGAGAAGCCCGAGCACCGCTTCTTCGTCAACGCCGGCATCTACATGCTGGAGCCGACGGTGCTCGACTACGTCGCCGGCGATGAGGCCCTCGACATGACGGATCTCTTCGCCCGCCTGATCGAAGACGGCCGCGAGACGGCCGCCTTTCTCATGCGCGAGTATTGGTTGGATGTCGGCCGCCCGGACGATTTCGAGCGGGCGAACTCGGATTCGCGCCTGTTCCCGGAAACCTGACGACAGACATGGACGTCTATCCCAGGCACCTGGAGATCGACCTCGCCGCCGTCGTCGATGGGGAGCCGAGAGGTGGCTGAGCGGCGCCCGGTCACGGTCTGGGTGGACCATCTGGGACTGGCGGCCTTTGCCCGGCTTCTCGCCTTGGCAGCGCGGCGGAGGATCGAGCGCGTGCGTTACCTCACGGTTTCGCCCGCGCTCGGCCCCCTGGTCCGCGGCGTCGCGCGGTTCGAGGGCCTGGATGCCTTCGAGTACGCGAGCCATCGCGCCGGGCGCATGAACGTCTACGAGGCGGTGCACATTTCGGCCTGGGAATTGCTCGACGGGCTCAAGCGCGACCTCGGCGTGAATCCCTTGCTTCGCGATGCGGTCGAGCGCTACGGCCTGAATGCCGAGAAGCTTCGCCACCATCTGCTCAGCCTCTGCTTTCTCCAGGCGCTCCGCGTGATCGAGCTGGTCACCATCAGCCGCGCGGCGGGCGCGGCCGACGCCAACGTGTTCCTCGTTCGCCGGAGCGCGGCCCTGCCGGCGCTCAAGAGCCGCTTCGCCGATGCCGAGATCGTCTCCTACCTCGCGCCCTTCGCCCGCCTCGGCTTTCGGCCGCGTGAGCGGAACGCGCTCGACGTGTACGCCGCCGGTGGCTACTTCGCCGGCGCCGCGCTCTCGTTCCTTGGCATGGCGAAGTTCGTTCTCAATTGGGGGCTGCGCGCGGTGTTCGCCCGCGGCGTTCCGACCCCGGGTCCGGGCGGGGAAGACTCCGCCAACGTTGCCGTTCACTTCTGTCAGACGAGCCACGGCCGCGACGACCTCACCGACCTCTACTGGTGGTTCGATTCCGGCATCGATCCCAGCGCGGTCACGGCCTTCGTGAGTGACCCGGAGAACGAGGCGCTGATCGCCGCGCTCGAGCGGGATGGCTTTCGGGTGCTGGTCCGCCCGACCCGGGCGCGCGTTCCGCTGCGCCGCGCCGACGCCTTCGCCTTGCCGCTCGCCGGGGTCATGCGGGGGCTTGCGCGCGCCGCGCGCCTCGTCCTGCGCTGGGCGGCCCGCTCACCGCGCGACGGTTGGCTGGCACTCGGGATCGCCGACTTCCTGCTCCGCCACGCGGCGTACACCGCGCTCTACCGGCGGCTTGGAGTGAAGCTCCTGTTCCAGCTCCACGACGTCGATTCGGAGAAAACGATCAAGTCTCAGGCCGTCGAAACACTCGGCGGGCTCTCGGTCGCGGGTCACTCCAGCATTGATCCCGTCGGTAACGTCCGCATCGACAAGGCGGACGACGTGCTGGTGACCTGGGGCGAGCATCCCAAGGACGACACCTTCGCCTTCTTCCCGTACCGGGACGTGTTCGTCGCGGGCTTCCCGTACGACTACACCTTCGCCCACCTTCGCCTTGCGGCCGAGCGCCTTGGCGCCCGGTTCGAGGGGCGCTTCCGCCTCGCCTATCTCGACCAGAACGATCAACTCGACATCTCCACCCCGCCGTCGGCCCACCGCGCGATCTGGGCTGTCTTCCTTCGGCTGATGGACCGCCATCCGCGCCTCGTGATCCTGTGGAAGACCAAGAAGCCGGCCGATGCCAGCCTCGCCCGGCTTCGCCTCCAACTCCCGGAGATCGAGCAGCGGATCGCCGAGGGCAGGGTCGAGATCCTGGAGCGCGACGATCAGGAACGTCGCCGGCGCCCGGCGGAAGCCGGAATGGCCGCCGACCTCGCCGTCGGCCTGGGTTTGAGTTCGGCGGCGGCGGAATGCGCCTTCGCCGGCACCCCGGCACTGCATTTCGAGCCCGCCGGCCTCGTCACCAACGGGTTCGCCAACGCCGCGGTGGGCACGGCGGTCTATCGCGATCCGGGCGCGCTGGAGGCGGCCATCGAGTCCGTGATCGAGGGGCGCGGCCTGCCGCGGGCGGCCGCGGCGAAGGCGGCGCACGCGCGGCTCGATCCCTTCCAGGACGGCCGGGCGTATGTGCGGACCGGGATCGTGATGGCGGCGCTGCAGACCGCGCTCGCGCGCGGCGCCTCCGTCCCGGACGCCATCCGCGAGGCGCGTTCCCGCCTCGACGAAGCGCTTCCGGAGGCGCGCGAGGCTTACGCTTGAACGAGGACATGTTGAGGCCATGAGCGGATCGGAACGGCGCGAACGAGTCATCGCCATGATTCCGGCGAGGCTGGGGAGCGAACGGCTCAGGTACAAGAATCTCCGCCTGCTCGCCGGCAAGCCGGTGATCGCCTACGCGATCGAGGCGGCCAAGGGGGCGGGCGTGTTCGAGCGCGTGGTGGTGAACTCCGACGGGGGGCCCCTGGCGGAGATCGCCGAGCGCTACGGTGCCGAGTTCCTGCACCGGGAGGCGAAACTCGCCGATTCGCAGGTCAAGTCCGACGACGTGGTCGCCGACTTCATGAAGCGGGTCCCGGGCGACGCCCTCGCCTGGGTCAACCCCATCGCGCCCCTGCAGACGGCCGAGGAGGTGCGCGATGTCGTCAATCACTTCCTCGCCGAAGGCCTCGATTCGCTGATCACGGTCGAGGACAAGCAGGTCCACTGCCTCTATGAGGGCCGGCCGGTCAACTTCTCCTACGAGGGGTTGTTCGCCAAGACCCAGGACCTGATCCCGGTCCAGCCCTTCGTCTACTCGGTGATGATGTGGCGCTACGCCACCTTCCTCGAGCACTATGCCGAGCACGGCTATGCGCTGCTCGCGGGCAAGGTCGGCTATTACCCGGTGCACAAGCACTCCACCGTGATCCTCAAGTACGAGGAAGACCTTGGGGTGGCGGAGGCCATCCTGAGGGCGCGCTCGGGCACCGCCGTCGAGCCGGAGTACGACCCCATCGCCGAGCGACTTTAAAGAACAGGGACTTGAGCAGTGCCATGAGCGAGCAACTCGACATCCTGGTCGTCGGTGGCGGCATGTACGTCACCGGGCGCGGCAGCGACGGCTACGCCGGTACCGTCATGCCGGCGCTCCTGGAGGGCCGGCGGCGCGGTCTGGTCGGGCGCCTCGCGGTCGCCACCACCAGGGCCGACAGCGCCATGGAGGCGGCCGCGACCACCGAGGCTTTGGCGCTCCGCATGGATGTGGACGACCAGTGCGATGCCTACCCCGAGAAGGGCGAGAGCACCCAGGCATTCGTCGGGGCGCTGGACGCATTCACTCCCGATGCCGCGATCGTCTCGGTCCCCGATCACCTGCACGCGCGCATTACGGTGCCGCTGGCCGAGCGGGGAATCCATTGCCTGGTGGTCAAGCCGCTCGCAGGCACGCTGGCGGACGCGCGGGCGATGGTCGCGGCGGCCGAGTCGGCCGGTATCGTCGCCCAGGTGGAGTTCCACAAGCGTCTCGACGAGTCCAACCTGTTGATGCGGGACATGGCGGCATCGGGCGAGCTCGGCGCGCTGCTCTACGCGGTCGTCGAGTACAGCCAGCGCAAGACCGTGCCCCGCGACGTCTTCCGGGCCTGGGTCGCCGAGACCAACATCTTCCAGTATCTCGCCGTCCACTACGTCGACCTGCTGGCCTGGATTACCGGGTTCACGCCGAAGCGGGTCACCGCCTGGGGCCAGAAGGACTACCTCGCCGGGCTCGGCGTCGATACCTGGGACTCGATCCAGGCGACGCTCGAATGGGAGCGGGGCGACGGCGGCATCTTCGTCTCCACCCACGTCTCCAACTGGATCGACCCGGACGAGACCTCGGCGATGTCGGATCAGCGGATCAACCTGGTCGGCACCGAGGGCCGCTACCTTGCGGACCAGAAGAACCGCGGCATCCAGACGGTCCAGGACGGCGGCGGCGTGCGCGACATCAATCCCTACTTCACCGGGGCCTGGCGCGATACCGTCGGCGGGCCGATCCGCTTCCACGGCTACGGCGTCGAGAGCGTGCTCCGCTTCGTCCGCGACGTGGCCGACGTGCGCGCCGGGCGGACGATGCTGGCGACATTGGAGGCCGACCGGCCCACCTTCGCCGCGAGCCTCGCCTCCACTGCGGTGGTCGAGGCGGTGCGGCTCAGCCTTGAGGCGGGGAGCGCGACCATCGAGGTGGCCACGTGAAGCGCATCGCCTACGACCACATCATCGCCTTCGCCGAGGCGGTGCTGGCGAAGGCCGGCGTCGAGCCCTATTCGGCCAACGCGGTGGCAGCGGGCCTGGGCGAGACCAGCCTCCGCGGCGTCGATTCGCACGGCGTGCGCCTCCTTCCCCATTACGTTCGTTCGGTCGAGAGCGGGCGCAAGAACCCGCGGCCCAACTTCGTCTTCGAGCGACGCTTCCCGGCGCTCGGGACGTTGAGGGCGGACCACGCGCTCGGCCTCGCCGCGGGAGCCAAGGCGATCGACCACTGCATGGACATGGCCGAGGTCTACGGGTTGGGCGCGGTCGCGGTCGTCGACACGAGCCACGCCGGCGCCATGGCGGCATCGGCGCTCCGCGCCGCCAAGCGCGGCTACATCGCCTTGGCGTTCACACACGCGGACTCGTTCGTCGTTCCCTACGACGGCATCCGGCCCTATTTCGGCACCAATCCGATCTGCATGGCCGCGCCGCGCGTTGAAGAGGACCCCTTCTGCCTCGACATGGCGACCAGCACCATCGCCTGGAACAAGGTGCTGGCGGCGCGCGCCCAAGCCGCCCCGCTCGGGCCCGGCCAGGCCGCGGACGAAAGCGGCGCGGAGACGACCGACGCCTTCGCCGCCGCCTCGCTGTTGCCGTCGGGCGCTTACAAGGGCTATGGGCTCGGTGCCATGGTGGAGGTGTTCTCCGGGATCCTCACCGGCATGGGCTTTGGGCCGACGATCCCTGCGATGTACACCGCGCCGATGGACCAACCGCGCCGCCTGGGTCAGTTCTACATGGCGCTTCGGATCGACAGCTGCGTCGATGCGGAGTCCTTTCGCCACTCCCTGCAGCAGATGACGGACGCGGTCCGGGCCGAGCCGGCGAAGCCGGGCGAGGACGTCATGCTGGCGGGCGATCCCGAAATTCGCTGCGCGCGCGAGCGCCGCCTGAGCGGAATCCCGCTCGATTCCGAGATCGAGGCGGGCCTCGGCGCGCTCGCCGAGAAGTACGGCGTGGAGCTTCCGCTCCGATGATCATCTGGTTCGCGGATCGCCCCGACGACTGGCCGCGCGAACCCGCCGGCGGCGAGGGCGAGATGCCGCCGACCGGCACCTTTCGCGAGGTGGCCCCGGACGGCGGCGCGAGGCCCGCCGGATCGAGGGTGCTGGTCGAGGTGCGAGAAGCGCTCGCCCTTGGCAGGGACGACGCAGCCGAAGCCGATGCGTGGTTCGTGCCGGCGGGCCTTGGCGCTCATTTTCCGCTCCTCGAGGCGCTGGGGATCACCGCGAAACCCGTGCTGGTGGCGCTCAATGGGCTGGGGCCGATGGTCCTCGACGAGATTCGCCGGCGGCTTGCGGGCGCCACAAGGGTGCTCGCGTTCGACGCCCGCGGCCAGGAGGACGACTCGTTTCGCGAGCAGCTCGCCTGGCTCAGCGCCCAGCCCGAGCCCTTCGCCGTGCTCGCCGACCGGCCGGAGCGATTCGCCGAGGCCGCGCTGTTCGGCCCGCACAGCCTGATCGTGCCAACGGGTGCGCGAATCGAGGCCGACGGCGTGCTCCGCATCTATCGGGCCCGGTCATCGGGCGCGCCGCGGCCCATCTCCCCGGCCGAGGTGGACGCGCTCTCGGGCCGCGAGGCGAGCCTCACGGTGTCGCGTCGGAAGGCTGCGGGCGAAAGGCTTGAAAGCGAGGACCTGACCATCGCGGTGACCGAAACAAAGGGCTTGTCGCCGGCGCTGGCGATGCGGGTCGCCGGCAAGCGGCTCCGCTATGCGCTGGCGCCGGGCGAGGCGCTCACCTTCGGCCATCTCGGCGACCCCAATGGCGAAGGAACGGGCAAGCCATGACCGGCATCGGCGTCTCCGTCGTGATCCGCGCGCGCAACGAGGAGGCGTGGATCGCGTCGTGCCTGAACGCGGTGGAGAATCAGGACTACGCCGAGGTCGAGGTGGTGGTCGTGAACAACCGCTCGACGGACGCGACGGCGAAGATCGCCGAGCGCCACGGGGCCACCGTGATCGCGTACGACGAGCCGGAGTTCAACTACTCGCGGGCGCTGAACCTCGGCATCGCGGCCGCAGGCAAGCCCCTGATCGCTCTGTTGTCGGCGCATTGCGTCCCGGTCAACGAGCAGTGGCTCGCCCGCCTCGCCATGCACTTCCACGATCCCCGGGTCGCCGCCGTCTATGGCCGCCAGGAGCCGCTCCCCGACAGCCACTCGTTCGACAAGCGCGACCTCTGGACCACCTTCGGGCTGGACCGCAAGGTGCAGCGCAAGGACTGCTTCTTCCACAACGCCAACTCGATGATCCGCCGCGCCCTGTGGCAGACGGTCCCGTTCAACGAGAACATCCACGGGATGGAGGACCAGGACTGGGCGAAGAAGGTGCTGAACGGGGGCGCTCAGATCATCTACGAGCCCACCGCCAGCATCTTCCACCACCATGGCATCCACCACACGCTGAGCGAAGAGCGCGCCCAGCGCCAAGTCCGCATCATCGAGCTCATCCGCCAGGACCTGACCTGACCCACGACCGAGGCCACGCCATGAAGGTCGATGCCGTCATCCCGATCCGCCTTTCCGACTGCTGCGACGCCGACGGCGAACCGCGGTTCGTGCTCGCCGGCAAGCCAGTCTGGGACATCACGATTGGCCGGGCGGTCGCGTCCGATGCGCTGCGGCGTGTGCTGGTCGCATACGACGACCCCCGCTTCGAGCCCCACCTCGAAGGCTGGGGGGAGCGCATCACGCGCGTGCTCCGGCCGCCCGAGTTGAGCCGGCCCGACAAGACCACCCTCGACGTCATGACCTTCGTCGCCGAGCGCGCGACCGAGGCGGGCGATGGGCCGGACTATCTGATGCTGCTCGAGATCACCCACCCGTTGCGGCCCGCTGGGATCATCTCGGAGATCGTCGAAGCCGTGCGCGCACAGGCCCCCGACAGCCTGGTGACCTGCCACCGGGTTCACTACAACTTCTGGCGGCGCGCGGGCGATGGGCCGGTGAGCCGCCTGGCGGGGGCCGGAGATGCGGCCGAGGTGGCCATGTTCCAGGAGCTCCTGGGCATCGGCTCGGTATTCGCGCTTCGCTGCCTCGTGAGCGAGAACCCCTTCGGCGAGAACGTCGACATCGTGCCCATCGACCGCTTCTGGGCGGTGATCGACGTCCGCGACGAGGATGGGCTGTGGCTCGCCCAGCGTTACCTCGAGCGGGTCGGAATGGATCTCTGATGGGCGATCCGACGGCGATCCTCTATACGGCCGACGAGGCCCGCAGGTTCCGGGCCGAGGATGTGCGTGTGGCCGCGGTTCTGGCCTTGAACCCGGACGTCCGCGTGGCCCTCGCCGGGTTGGCGGCGGCGGTGATCGGCACCACCGCTGTCTACCGCGATTCGGGCCATGCGCGGGCGCTTGCGCTGGCGCGACGCGCCGATGGAGAGCTCTCCGGCGCGCTCGAAGCGGAGGACGCGCTCGGCCCCGCTGCGCGCCGGACCCTTCGCCACGACCTCCATTTGATCGCAGCCTGTGCCGCCCGCCTCTGGGTGATGCTCCGGCGCGCGGGCACCGGCCCCTGGCTGGTCGCGCGCGACGCGGGTTGGGCGCGAATGGATTCCCGCGAGGAGGCCCATGCCTGCCTGCTCGAGCGCCTGGCGGCGGATCCGGCAAACTTGCGCGACGGGCTGCGTCCCCCGCCGCTCCCGGGGATGGCACGCCTGATCAACCGCTTCGCGGCCTCTGGGCTTAGAGGCCGGAGAGTCGTTGCGGTCACAGCCTACCAGTACGGCATGGGCCCGCTCATGACGCGCGCCTGCCGGTTGCGCCCGCCGATCCGGCCCGTGGAGCTTCGCGGCTCGCGGGGGCGCCTCGCCGACCTCGCCCATCCCGTCCTCGGGCTTCTGCGCCGCGTCGCGAGCCGCGGCGAGGTCGCGCACACCCTGGTCGGGGCGGCCGAGGCGGGCGAGCGGGCTCAGGCCGCGGCCGAGCGCGCGCTCGCGGCGGTGACGCACCCGGCGATCCGGCGAGGGATCGAGGCGTTCCGCCAACCCCTCATCAGCCAGGCCGCCTTGACCGAAGGGGTGGTGGGAGAGTTGATGGAGCTTCTCGGCAGGCTCGGGCCCAGGGCGCTGCTTGCCCATGCGCTTCGCTGGAGCGATGACGCGGCGCTCGGCGAGGCCTGCGCCGCGCTTGGCATCCCCAGCCTCTTGATCAGCCACGGCAGCCATCCCGGACATCTGAGCGGTGCCGGGCAGACTGCGGCGGAGACGGTGCTCAAGCTCCATGGCGAGGGGATGCTGGTGAGCGCACTCGCCGACGAGACCCTGGTCCAGTCGCCCCACGCCGATGCCGCGGCGCGGGCCTGGGATCCGGGGATCAAGCGCCGGCGTGCCCGGCCGGTGATGTGGGGCTGGCGGGAGATTGGGCCGAGGCCCGCCGGTGAGAACGAGCGAATCATCCTCCATGCCGGCACCTTCAAGACGCTGACCCGCGGCCGGCCCTGGATGTACGAGACCGCGGACGAGTTCGTTGCCGGGCTGGAGGCCCTGATCCGCGCGGTCGAGGCGGTCGCGGACGCGCGTCTCGTCGTGCGTCTTCGCCCCTCGCCCGAGTGCTCGCCGGAGACCTTGCGGGCGCTTCTGCCCCACTCGGCCAAGGTCGAGTTCAAGACCGGTGGTTCATTCCTCGACGACCTTGCCGCCGCCGACCTGTTGGTCAGCTTCTCCTCGACCACCATCGAGGAGGCGATCCACGCCCGCCGGCCGGTGCTGCTGTGGGGGGGCTCGATGCGCTACCGGCACCTCCCGGCGCGAACGAGCCTGCCGACACCGAAGAGCCGCGGTGCGATCTATGCGCCGGTGGAACCGAAGACCCTGAGCGGCCTGATCGCCGCGGTGCTCGATGCCCATGCGGGCCGACCGCTCAGCGACGACGAGATCGCTCCGCACGTCTGGCCCGCCGACACGGCGGATGCGGACGCGCTCGTCGACGAAATCGCCGTCCCGGCCCCGCGCCCGGACACTCATTTCCATCGACAAGGACTGGTGCGATGAATACCGAGACCAGCGACCTCACCGTCCTCGACTGCACGTTTCGCGACGGTGGCTATTACAACGACTGGGACTTTCCCCGCCCGCTCGTCGATCGCTACCTGAAGGCCGTCGCCGAATCCGGGATCAACGCGGTCGAAATGGGCTTTCGCTTCACGCCCAAGGACCGGTTCCTCGGTGCCTTCGCGTACTCGACCGATGCGATGCTGGCGACCCTCGATCTGCCCAGCGCCGTCACCATCGGCGTCATGTGCGACGCGAAGGATCTGCTGAACTTCCCCGACGGCGGTGTGGCGGCGGTCGACTCGTTGTTCGCGCCAGCGCAAGAGAGCCCGGTCGAGCTGGTTCGCATCGCCGCGCATTTCAGGGAGGCCCCCGATTGCGGCCCGGCGCTCACGCGTCTCAAGGAGCTGGGTTACGCGACCGGGCTCAACATAATGCAGGCCGGCGGGCGCACGCCTGAGGAGCTGAGCACCATTGCCGCCAAGGCCGCCGGCTGGGGTGCGGTCGACGTTCTCTATTTCGGCGATTCGCTCGGCAACATGGACCCCGAGATGATCACCGCGACCGTCGGCGCCTTGCGCGAGGGCTGGAACGGCCCGATCGGGACGCACACCCACAACAACATGGGAATCGGGCTGGCTAACTGCCTGGCGGCGATCGAGGCCGGGGCGGCTTGGATCGACGGCACCGTCACCGGCATGGGCCGTGGCGCGGGCAACACGCGCACCGAGTTCCTGTTGATCGAGCTCGACCGCCGCGGTCATGCCGACGTGCGCCCGGAGGCGCTCTTTCGCTTGGTCGCCGAGCATTTCGAGCCCATGCAGGCGCGCTACGGCTGGGGGCCGAACCTGTTCTATTATCTCTCTGGCCTGCATGGCATCCATCCGACCTACGTCCAGCAGATGACCGCCGACGGGCGCTACGAGGCGAGCGACGTGTTCGCCGTCCTCGATGCGCTGAGCCGCTCGGGCGGCGCCTCCTTCAGCGGCGAGTCGCTCAAGAACGCGGTCTCGGTCAACTACCACGATCCCGCCGGCTCGTGGTCGGCGGAGGGCTGGGCCAAGGGCCGTCCGCTGCTGGCCGTCGCCGCCGGGCCGGAGCTTGAGCGCCATCTCGACGGGGTCCTCACTTACATCGAGCGGGCAGATCCCGTCGTCGTCTGCCTCAACTACGTCGCCGGGCTGCCGCCGCAGGCGGTGACGGCCTACGCGGCCTGCCACCCGACGAGGCTGTTGTCGAACGCACCGCTTTACCGCCGACTCGGCCGGCCGCTGGTTCTGCCGCTCGGGAGTGCGCCGCCCGGCGTCGCCGAGTTGCTCGCAGGGGTCGAGGTGCGCGACTTTGGCATGGCGGTCGCCGACGGGGAGTTCGCGATTCGGTCCGAGGGCTGCACTGTGCCGGCGCCGCTGGTCGCGGCCTACGTGCTCGCGCTCGGCGTAGCCGCTGGTGCCTCGCAGGTCCTACTCGCCGGCTTCGACGGCTATCCCCACAACGACCCGCGCAACCAGGAGATGGCTCAGGTCTTCTCCCTCTTCCACGAGGCGGCGCCGAAGGTGCCGCTCTACGCCGTGACCCCGACAACGTATCCCATTCCCCAACGCTCGATCTATCTTTCGAGTCTTTGAGCGATGGAAACCGTCATCGTCATCCCGGCCCGCTACGGCTCGAGCCGCTTCGAGGGCAAGCCGCTGGTGCCGATCAAGGGTAGGCCGATGATCGTGCGCGTGTTCGAGCGCTGCGCCGCCGCGTTGAGCTCGGAGCGGACCTACGTTGCGACCGATGATATGCGGATCGCCGAGGCCTGCCGGGAGGCGGACATCCAGGTTGTGATGACGGGCTCGGACTGTCTCACTGGGACCGACCGGGTCTATCAGGCCTCGCTTCAGATTGACGCCGAGTTGTTCGTCAACGTCCAGGGCGACGAGCCGTTGATTCTGCCCGCCGACATCCGCGCCGTGATCGAGGCGGCCCAGTCCGAGCCCGGCGCGGTGGTCAACGCCATGTGCCCGATCGCCGAGGAGTCGGACTTCCGCTCGACCACGGTTCCCAAGGTGGTGGCGCGGCCCGACGGCCGGTTGATGTACATGAGCCGCGGACCCATCCCGACCGACAAGGAGCACCGGTTCAGGGGGGCGATGAAGCAGGTCTGCATTTACGCCTTCCCGCGCGCCGCTCTCACCGCCTTCGCCGGCGTTGACGCCAAGACCCCGCTCGAGGAGATCGAAGACATCGAGATCCTGCGCCTCATCGAGCTCGGCTTTGAGGTGCGCATGGTCGAGGTCTCGGGCGCGGCGATCGCCGTCGACGTGCCCGCGGACGTGGTCCGGGTGGTGGCCGCGCTCGATGCGTGACATCGACGCCCACCGGCTGGCCGTCTTTGATTGCGACGGCGTGGTGCTCGATTCGAACCGACTCAAGTCGGAGGCCCTAGCCCGCGCCCTCGGCGGTGAGCCGCCGGAGCTGGTGGACGCCTTCATCCACTATCACAAGACCTATGGCGGTGTGTCGCGCTACGAGAAGTTCCGCCACTTCTTCACCGTGATGGACCCGCGCGAGGACGCGGAGCTGTGCGTCGAGGCGGCACTCGAGCGACTCTCAGAGATTCTCGCTAACGCACTGCTCGCGTGCGCGGAGGTTCCGGGTGTCCGCGAGGTGCTCGAGCGCTTCCGTTCGGCTGGGGTCGCCTGCGCCGTCAACTCCGGGGGCGATGAAGCCGAACTCCTACGCACCTTTCCGGCGCGAGGGCTGGATCGATATTTCGCCGCGGTGATGGGGAGCCCCTCGACCAAGGAGGAGAACATGGAGCGCTTGCGTACACAGGGGCTGCTTAGGACGCCCGGCATATATTTCGGCGATGCCCGCAGGGACATGGAGACGGCGGAGGCCTATGGCTTCGACTTCGTCTTTCTGTCGGGCGTTACCGACTGGCCGGCCGGCGCCGCCGAGGCTCGCGCGCGCGGCCACGCGGCGGTCGCCGATTTCACCGAGTTCCTGAACCGGGAGTAAGGAAAAACCCGTGCTCGTTGTTGTCGACAGTGGCGCCCGGTGGCGCGGTGAGGACGCCCAGATCATCTACTGGGCGCGCACCGACGTCGAGGTCGGCGAGATCTCCTTGCCGATCGAGACCGACCGCCGTATAGAACAGATTAAGACCGAGTACCTAACCTGGGTCAGGACCCTCGGCGACACCCGGATCGAGGGTTCGGCGCTCAAGGACAAGATCATGCTCTCGGGCGGGCTCTCGCTCTGGTGGATGACGCTGATCGCCGAGAAGAGCCCGATGAAGTCGCCGGCAATCTGGCAGGTGTTCAAGCTGCGCGCGTTGGAATCGGTGGCCGCGGAGATGGGCGAGCTCACCCTCACCTATTGCGGGGCGAACCCGGTTCTCGCCGGTATTCTGCGGAGATGGTGGGATGTCACGGGGCGGTCGTTCACCTGGAGTAGGCGCGGGCGCCGGCCGCCGGTGGATTTTCACGTTAGCCTCGGGCGGCGGGTGAGCCGGTTTCCGCATCGCGTCCAGGCGCTGCTTTGGCTGGTTCACCGCTGGTGGACGTGCTGGCGACCGGTCCGGCGCCGGCGAACGGAGCCTGCGCGCGGCCCGACCCTGGTGACCTACGTGCCCAATCTGGATCTCGACGCGCTCGAAGAGGGCCGCTTTCGGTCGCGCTACTGGGAGGGGCTGCACGACGTGCTGGCCGACCGCCCGGGGGGCGTCAACTGGGTCTGGATGTACACGCCCACCAAGCAGGCGAGCCTCCGCGACATGGTCCGTTTCCGCGATCGCTGCAACCGCGCCGGGGGCGAGGACCGCTTCTTCATGCTCGAGGAGTTTCTCCCACGGCGTCCGGTCTGGAAGGCATTGCGGCGGTTCTGGCGCCTCAGTCGGGCGGGCCGGCGGGTGGCGGTCGCCACGACTCGCTTTCGCCTCGGCGACTCGCGGATCGACTTTTATCCCCTGATGGCGCACGACTGGGCCTGCTCGCTCTCTGGCATTGCCGCCATGGAGGCGGTGACCCACGCCATGATCTTCGAGCGCATGGCACGCCGGCTGCCGGCCCGTCCCTGGGGGTGTTATCTCTGGGAGAATCAACCCTGGGAGCAGGTGTTGGTCGCGGCCTGGAGGCGCGATCCCAGGGCGCGGGTGATCGCCAACGAGCACGACGTGCTCAAGCCGTTGAACCTGCGTCTGTTCGCCGATCCGCAGACCTACGAGGAGAGCGGGCCGTCGGCGCCGCCGCTGCCCCAGGTGCTCGCGGTCAATGGCGCTCACGCCCAAGGTCATCTTGCCCGGTCGGGTTTCCCGGCGAAGCGGCTGATTCCTGCCGAGGCGCTCCGCTACGGGGCGCTGGCCGAGGCATCCCGCAAGGGGGCGGACGAGACCGGTGGGGCGCTCCTGGTGGTCACCGGTTATCTGGAGGCGGAGACGCGCTTCCAGCTTCGCCTGGTCGTGGCTGCCGCCGCCCGGCCCGGGGTGCTCGCACCGTTCAGGAATGTGGTGATCAAGGAACATCCCTTCCTGCCGGTGGAGCCGATCCTTCAGCGCATGAAGCTCGACTTCAAGTACCAACTCACCGATTGGTCGCTCGGGGACCTCTGGCCCACCTGCGCGGTTGCGGTGCTGGCGAATTCCACCGGCGCGGTATTGGATGCCGCCTTTGCGGGCATTCCGGTCGTCGTTTGCGCTGCCTATGACGGGTTCGACTTCTCGCCCCTGAGGGGCATGGGGGGGGGGCCCAAGGTCGCCAACGGGCGCGAGCTCGCCGAGGCGCTGAGGAGTCCGCGCTGGATTGAGGTTCCCGACGAGTTCTTCTATCTCGATCCCGAGCTCACGCGCTGGCGGAAGCTAATCGCGGCGCTCGACAAGATCGCCGAAAGGAACGACAAGGAGGAGGAGCCGGCGTGAAGGTGGTCATCCTGTGCGGCGGCCGCGGCACCCGCATTAGCGGCCTTGCCGAGGACCTGCCCAAGCCCATGGTGGCGGTCGGGGGGGGGCCGATCCTTTGGCACATCATGAAGTACTACGCCCACTGGGGACATACCGACTTCATCCTTTGCCTCGGCCACAAGGGCGAGGCGATCAAGGATTTCTTCCTCAATTACCGGACCCGCATCGCCGACTTCACGATCGAGCTCGGCCGTCCCGACGGCCTCCGCTTTCACAACAATCACCTGGAGGTCGACTGGCAGGTCACCTGCGCGGAAACCGGGCTCGATACCCTCACCGGGTCGCGCCTCAAGCGGATCGAGCGCTATATCGGATCGGACGAGAGCTTTCTGCTCACCTACGGCGACGGTGTGGGCGACCTTGACCTTGACGCGCTTCTCTCCTTTCACGCCTCCCACGGAGGGATCATGACCGTGAGCGCGGTGCGACCGCCGGGGAGGTTCGGCGAGTTGATGCACGATGCGGACGGTCGCGTGAGCGAGTTCAACGAGAAGCCCCAGGCCACCGGCGGGCGCATCTCCGGCGGCTTCTTCGTCTGCCGGCGCGAGCTCTTCGACTATCTCGATTCGAACCGCGAGGACGAGACCCTGGAGCTCGGGCCCATGCGCCGGCTGGTCCGAGACGGCCAGATGATGGCCTTCCTCCACGACGGCTTCTGGCAGCCGATGGATACATACCGCGACTGGCAGTTGCTGTCGGGGCTGGTGGAGAAGGGCCGCGCTCCGTGGATGGTGTGGTGAGCGCCCCCCCCATGGAGGACCTGGAGCGGACGTTCCGTGGCCGGCGCGTTCTGGTGACCGGCGATACCGGCTTCAAGGGAGGCTGGCTGGTGTCCTGGCTCTTGGAGCTCGGGGCCGAGTTGCACGGCTTCGCGCTGCCGCCCGAGCCGGACGCGCCGCTCTTCGGCCAACTCCGGATCGCGTCGCGCCTCGATCATCGCGATGGTGATTTGCGCGACGCCGAGGTCGTGGCTCGCGTGTTCACGGAGGTCCGCCCCGAGTTCGTCTTCCATCTTGCGGCACAGGCGCTGGTGCTTCGCTCCTATGCCGAACCGAAACTCACCTTCGATACCAACGTCGCTGGCTCCGTGAACCTCTTGGAAGCGGCCCGCGGGGCACGCGAGCTCAAGGCTCTCGTCTTCGTCACCTCGGACAAGTGCTACCGCAATCGCGAGACCGAGGAGGGCTACCGCGAGGACGACCCGATGGGTGGGCGCGACCCCTACAGCGCATCTAAGGCCGCGGCCGAGATGGTCTTCGCCGCCTACCTTGCGAGCTTCTTCGACGGCGCGTGCGCGCCGGGCATGGCGAGCGTGCGCGCCGGCAACGTGATCGGTGGCGGTGACAGGGCGCGCGACCGCATCGTGCCGGACTGTGTGCGCGCCCTCGAAGCGGGGGAGCCCGTGGCCCTTCGCCGTCCCGCCGCCCGCCGCCCCTGGCAGCACGTGCTCGAGCCCTTGGGTGGGTACCTGCTGCTCGCGGCCGGGCTCGCCGAGGGCGCCGATCTTCGCGGAACTTGGAACCTCGGTCCGGACCGCGAGTCCGTCCGTCCGGTCCGCGATCTCGCCTCAAGGGTGGTGACGGCCTGGGGGGCGGATGCACAGGACCGGCTCGTCGATGCGCCCGAGCCGGACGCGTCGCACGAGGCGACCCTCCTCTATCTCGAAAGCGCCAAGGCGCGCCGGCATCTGGGTTGGCGCCCGGTCTGGGACTTCGAGACGGCGGTCGAGAGGACCGTAGACTGGTACCGCGCCGTCGACGACGGCGCCGATCCCTACGCAGTCACCGTCCAACAGATCCAACAATACGTGCGGGACCATCATGATTGACGGCGTCACCATCACCCCCCTCAAGCAGATCGTCGACGAGCGCGGCAAGGTGATGCATATGCTGCGTAGCGATGCCCCCCATTTTGTGGCCTTCGGCGAGGTTTACTTCTCTACCGTCCGGCCTGGCGCCATAAAGGGTTGGCACATCCACAAACGGATGATCCTGAACTACGCGGTGCCTCATGGGTTGATCAAGTTCGTGCTCTATGACGGGCGCGACGCAAGCCCCACCAAGGGCGAGCTGATGGAGCTCTTCCTCGGGCCCGACAACTACCTCCTGGTCACGGTGCCGCCGATGGTCTGGAACGGGTTCAAGGGGCTCGGGAGCCAACCCGCGATCGTCGCCAACTGCGCCTCGATGGCGCACGATCCAGACGAGATCGAGCGTCTCGATCCTTTCGATACCCGGATCCCCTACGACTGGGCAATCCGCCATGGTTGAGCACCGATGAGCCGTACCGCCATCGTTACCGGGGCGTCGAGCTTCGTCGGACATCATCTCGCGCGGGGCTTTGCCGACGCCGGTTGGCGCGTCGTTGCTGGGCGCTCACGTCCGCTCGATGCCTACGAGGACGTCCGCCGCGCCCGCCTCGATGCGCTTGGCGATGAGGTGATTCAGGTCGAGCTGAATCTCCAAGACGGTGCCGCGCTGAGCGCGCTAATAGAGGGCGAAACGCCCGAGCTCGTCGTCCACCACGCAGGATACGCGCTCGATTACGCGTCCCCTGATTACGACTGGCGGGCGGGTCTTGCCGTCAACGTCGATCCCCTGATCCCGCTCTACCAGGCGCTCGCGGGCGGGGAGGCGCGGGTGCTGATCACCGGGAGCTCGGCTGAGTACTCCGCGTCCGATAACGCCAACCGCGAGGGCGACGCGTGCTGGCCCGACACGCCCTACGGGATCTCGAAGCTCACCGAGACCCAAACCGCGCGAATCTTGAGCCACCGCTTCCGCGTTCCCACGCGAATCGGGCGGCTCTACATCCCCTTCGGGCCGCTGGACAACCCGAGAAAGTTGCTCGCCGAGGTGGTCCGGGGGCTGGCCGAGGGCCGGCCGGTGGACCTGACCCCCTGTGAGCAGCGCCGCGATTTCATCGGCGTCAGCGACGTGACGGACGCCTGGCTCAGGATGGCCGCTGATGAGGGTGGCGAGGCCTTCGAGATCTTCAACGTCTCGAGCGGCGAGGCGGTGCGGCTTCGCGACCTCCTCCAGGAGATCGCCCGGCGGATGGGAGCCGATTCTGGCTTGCTTCGCTTCGGCGCAAGACCCATGCGCCCGGGCGATCCCGAGATCTCGTTTGGCGCCAACGACAAGGCGAAGACGAGGCTGCACTGGCGCCCGCGCCCGCTCGGAGCGGCACTCGAACGAGACCTGGTGGACGGCACCGTCTGATCCATGACCGCGCGGGTGAGCATGCTGATGACCGTCTA
>PVBE012518972.1_pt1 | contig 18053 bp, 23 predicted proteins | sample 1631181 | NCBI WGS metagenome assembly PVBE01 (sample SAMN08397723, study PRJNA350692) | Marine metagenome, whole genome shotgun sequencing project. | isolation source: water | place: Pacific Ocean | collected 2012-04
GCTAAAAACAAAAAGAAAGCTATGAATGAGATAGATATTCTGAAAAAGAACGTAGCTGATCTGCAAAGACAGTATCAAGAAACCTTAATAAAAATTAAGAAACTGCAAGAGGAGATGTATCATGAGTATCATTGAAGGTAAGATCTGGGGTAGCACAGAACCTCTACTCCAATCCCCTGCCGTGGAAATACACCGCATCAAGGTAGAACTGGGCGGTTATTGTTCACAACATAAACATCAGGCCAAAATAAATGCTTTCTATGTAGTCTCTGGTGAGTTGGAGATACAAAGATGGAAAGACTACGGTCTATGCGACAGCACCTATCTGTTTGCTGGTGATATGTCTATCGTACCGGCAGGTGAGATGCATAAATTTATAGCCCACCAAGAGACAGAAGCTCTGGAAATTTATTGGACAGAACTCAAACACTCTGATATTCTCAGAGAGAATGTTGGTGGTACAACCCCAGCAAAATTAAGAGAGGTAACATGATTACTGTATTAACTATAGTATTACACACACCATTAATCTTGGATATAATTGGTATTATAATCTATAGTGGAGATTAATTCTGAATTAGATTTTGTGCCGCAACCTAGAAAGGAAATGGAAAATGGGAAGAATGAGTGACCTCGACATCGAACGTCAAGAAAACAATCCTGAAGAACCTGAACAGGAATATCCTGATTGTCTAACAGCAATCGGATTAGCCATGACTCTCGCCGAAATGCTAGTTCAACAAAAATATATCCAATCAGAGTTTAAGCTTCAGGCATTACATGACATCGAAAAAACCATTAAATTTAAAATGGATGATTACATGACAGTGTTTTACCAACCGTAGAATAGGAGAAGCAAATGGCTGAGATTTCTCAGAGGGAAGTGAAAGCAATGAAGGAGGGGTATTGATAATGGATATATTGCTAATATTATTAAGTTTATTTGGAGGTTTCTGGCTTTGGCTTTTATAATTGTCCATGTTGAAGACCCCAATGATATAGAATCATATCAACCTATGCCTGACATAGAAGGAATGAACATAGAAGTATTTGATTCTTCAACGTCAGCTTTTCATTTTATAGAAGACATGGGTATGGGAACCTTTGAAAATATAAGAGTGATGAGGGTGCAGTGAAGAAAATAATGATTAGTCTAGGCTATCTGTTCTTTGCTGTTTCACCTGCAAAAGCAGATGATTTTATCTGTCTGGTTGAGGCAATCTACCATGAAGCTAGATCAGAAAGTATCACAGGAATGGTAGCAGTTGCTAATGTTATACTAAGCAGAACAGCCAGCAAGAAATATCCTGATAATATCTGTGGTGTAGTACACCAGGGAAAATATTGGGAGGGCAACCCGGTAAGAAACAGATGTCAGTTTTCTTATTGGTGTGATGGCAGAACAGAAAAGTATAGAGACATAGCTGCCTTGAAAAAAAGTATTACAGTTGCAGAAATGTCACTCATAGGATTACAAGTCAAGCAGACAGTCAATGCTACCCATTATCATGCCGCCTATGTTGCACCTAAATGGTCTAGTTCCGGCAGGTTTGTTAGGCTTGGTCAAATAGGCAAGCATATATTTTATCTTGACAAAGGTAATTAAATAATGTATACTAATTAGTAATTATTAAGGGATAAAGAAAATGAATAATGATATTGATATAAGAGATAAACAAATAATACAATTAAAAAATCAAATAAAAGAACTACTTAGTAGCAATAAAAAATTAAGAGAAGATTTGTCTATAGCAAAACAATCTAAAAATAGCAGAAGATGGGTGGAGTTAAATGACTAAGAACTTATGGCAGAAAGAGCGCAATCATTTATTCAGAGAAATAACCAAACAATATATTGATGAAGGATATTCTCCAAGAGAATCCAAGAGGTTTGCCAAGCGGGAGATAGATGAAATTATGGAAGACAAAGAAGATTTTGTCCAGAATCTTTGGGAGGAGATCTATACTGATGATTAAGTGGGGTGTCTTTTTAAAAAAGAAAAGGAAGGATATTATTATTGATGTTTTTGAAACAAAAAAGGAGGCAGTAGATGAATTAAAAAACAGAAAAGAATTATGCCGAATGCTTGATGTAAATCCAAGCACAGCTTACAAAATAAGAAAGGTAAAGGAATGAATGGTCAATGGGGTAAACGTGGAGAGTGTCCTGAGTGCGGTTCCAGTGATGGAAACGTTGAGCATTCAGACGGTCATTCATATTGTTTTGCTTGTGAAACGAGGTTTAATGAAATGGTAGAAAAAGCAAAGGTAATACCAATGTCAGAATCATCTTCAGGTATAAAAAGCAAGGGTATCTTTGGCGATATTCCTGATCGTAAGATTACCAAAGACACAGCTAAAGTTTTTAGTACTGAAATTAAACAAACAGGAAGTATGATTACCCACCACATCTATAAGTATTTTGATGGAGATGGAAACCATATTGCCAACAAGGTTAGAGAGGTGCAGAACAAACGCTTCTGGTCAGAGGGCAATCTCCAGGCTGCTGGTCTGTTTGGTCAGAACCTATTCAACCAGGGAGGAAAGTTTGTAACCCTGTGTGAGGGCGAGATAGATGCTATGTCAGCTTACCAAATGCTTGGCTCTAAGTGGCCTGTTATCTCTGTGAAGAGCGGAGCGGCGTCAGCTTTTGAAAACTGCAAGCAGTCCTTACAATACCTAAATAAGTTTGAAACCGTTGTACTGTGCTTTGACAATGATGTGCAAGGCAAGAAAGCCAGCCAGAAAGTAGCACAATTGTTTGAACCAAACAAATGCAAGATTGTAAATCTTGACATGAAAGATGCCAACGAGTATCTCAAGACAGGACAGAAAGAGAAGTTCACCAATGCATGGTGGAATGCCAAGGCGTACACACCGGCAGGTATTATTAATCTAGCTGATCTTGGTGATTCATTATTTGAAGAAGACTATTGTGAGACTTGTCTTTACCCCTGGCCTAAAATGAATGAGAAGACCTATGGTATTAGAACAGGGGAGCTTGTATGTTTTACCAGCGGTGCTGGCATGGGCAAGTCAAGTATTATCAGAGAGCTTATGCATCATATTATGTTGAGTACCAAAGACAATATTGGTGTGTTGTGTATGGAGGAGAACACTAAAAATACAGCGTTCAATATCATGTCGGTAGAAGCCAGTTCCAGACTTTATATTAGAGAAATCAGGAAAGAGTACACTAAGAAACAGCTAAGAGAATGGCAGGATAAGACCGTTGGCTCTGGCAGATTCTTTGCCTTTGATCACTTTGGTTCTATCTCCAATGATGAGATACTAGATCGTGTTAGGTATATGGCTAAAGCCCTGGATTGCAAGTGGGTTTTTCTAGACCACTTATCCATACTAGTGTCAGGTAATGAAGAGTTTGGGGATGAGAGAAAGTCCATTGATGTTCTTATGACCAAGCTAAGATCTCTGGTGGAAGAAACGGGGATTGCCTTGCTGCTTGTCTCCCATCTGCGTAGGCCAACAGGAGACAAAGGGCATGAGGATGGCAGGGAAGTGTCTCTCTCACACCTAAGAGGATCAGCCAGCATAGCACACCTATCTGACAGTGTGGTGGCTATGGAAAGAAACCAACAGGCAGATGATGAGACTGAAGCTAATACAACCACAATAAGAGTCCTTAAAAATAGGTATACCGGAGACACTGGTATAGCATGTTATCTTTATTACGACAAAGAGACAGGAAGGATGTCTCAAGTTGATAATCCCTTCTTGGAGAATGATGATGCCATATAAAGACCCAGAAAAACAAAAGGAAATGCACAAATTATATCTTTTTAGCTAATAGAATAAAGGAGTTAGCAAATGGTAAGAAAACCCTTCAGCAAAGATGAGTATGACAAAGCAGATACGCCAGCAAAGAAACAAATGCTGGGTTGGTTGGGTCATAATATACCTGATCTTATCACTGATTCAGAAGAGAACTTTGGCTTTGATATTAGAGGGTATCTTGATAGTAGTTCCAGCAATCACTTCTATGAAGTTGAAGTCAAGTGGGGATGGAAAGGAGATTGGCCTGAGAGTTGGAAAGAATTACGCATTCCCCACAGAAAGAAAAGACTGCTGGATAAATGGCAGAAAGATTTTAGAAATGCTGACTTAACCTTTGTTGTTTTCAGAGGAGACTTCAAAAGAGCATGGCATGTTCCAGGAGATGTGCTTCTTGAATCTGAAGTCAAGGAAGCATACAATAAAAATATAGCAAAAGGAGAAAAGTTTTTTCATGTTCGTACTGATTTAATTTACCAAGTGGATATGACCTATGACAACAGCGATAGTTGATATTGAAACAGACAGTTTAAATCCAACTAAGATACACTGTATTGTAGCTAGAGAATATCCTTCTGGAAAGGAAAGAGTATGGATTAAAGATCAATGTACAGATTTTGGGAGATGGTCAGGGCTGATAGATCAGTTCATCATGCATAATGGTGTCAGCTTTGATGCTCCCATTCTCAACAGATTCACAGGTTCTAATATTAAACTCTCTCAAATAAAGGATACTCTTATTGAGTCTCAACTATATAATCCTGTTAGAGAAGGAGGGCATTCTCTGGGAGCATGGGGAGACAGGCTTGGCTTTCCCAAGGGAGAGCATGAAGACTTCTCCCGCTTTACCCCAGAGATGCTGGCTTACTGCCGCACTGATACCGAACTTACCAGTAAAGTATCTGGTACTTTATTGGGTGAGGGCTATTCTTTTTCAGATAGATCTTATGATCTGGAAAGAAAAGTCAGAGCAATTATAAACCGCCAGGAAAAGAATGGTTTTGCTTTCAACATTAAAGATGCAATTATTCTTCTTGCTCAGTTACAGGATGAGGAACACCGACTAGAACAGGAAGCCAAAGAAATATTTAAACCTGCCATAACATACTCTCCGGTGCGGAAGGTACGAAAAGAGACAGAGTTCAACATTGCTTCTCGCAAACAGATTGCGGAGCGTCTGATTGAAAAAGGATGGGAACCCAAACATAAAACAGACAAAGACAATGTTATTATTTCAGAAGAAATTCTATCGAAGATTAATATGCCAGAAGCACAGATGTTCAGTAGATACTTTCTTCTTCAGAAACGGACAGGACTTCTCAAAGCATGGATACAGGGGTGTCAGGAAGACAATAGGGTGCGAGGGAAGGTGCTTACTTTACGCACCATAACAGGCAGGATGGCACATAACAGCCCTAACATGGCTCAAGTGCCAGCCATATACAGTCCTTATGGCAAGGAATGCAGAGGATTATGGACAGTATCAAATCCTAATACTCATGTACTTATGGGAACAGATGCATCAGGATTAGAGGTAAGGTGTCTGGCTCATTATATGAAAGATGAAAAGTTTACCTATGAAGTTCTTAATGGAGATGTACACACAGCTAATATGAAAGCTGCTGGTTTGGCTAATAGAGATCAGGCAAAGACATTCATCTATGCTTTCCTGTATGGAGCAGGTGCTGCTAAGATAGGAAAGATTGTTGGTGGCAAAGCCAGCCAAGGTCAGGTTCTTATTGATAGATTCCTTCAACATCTTCCTGCACTTAAAAGATTAAGAACAAATATCCAAGAGGCGGCACAAGAGAAAACTATTCCAGCGTTAGATGGCAGACGATTGCATATCAGATCAGCCCATACAAGTCTTAATACTCTTCTACAGGGAGCCGGTGCAATTATCTGCAAAGAATGGCTTGTCCATATGGATATACTTATCAGAAGGAGAGGGCTGGATGCCAAACTTGTTGCTTCCATCCATGATGAGTACCAGTTTGAGGTAGCCCGAAAAGACAGAGATGCTATGGGAATGGTAGCAAAGAAAGCTATGGAGGAAACAACTGAATCTCTTAATATGAAATGTCCTCTTGATTGTGAACATAAGTCAGGACAGACATGGGCAGAGACACATTAATTAAATTAATACTTGACATACTAATTATTATGTGCTATACTTTTGTAATAACAACAAAAGGAGGTAAATTGAAAAGATCTTAATATTAATTTTCACGTTACAACAGCGTAACTTTTAAAAGGAGACAAAAGAAATGAACGATCCTATTTTTCTTACTGGTAAGTGCCACTATGCTTGTATTATTGAACCCAATACGAAGTTCGATCCTGTCTGGTCTATCCAGATTGAGGTAGATGATGATAATCGTCCCACCATTGAGGATGCTGGGCTACCTATCAATAATAAAGGCGATGACCGTAATGACTTTGTAACCATTAAACGCAAAGTAATGCGTAAGGATGGCACTTCTCGTAGACCTCCTATTGTTAAAGATTCACAGAATAATCTGTGGAATGACAAGCTCATTGGAAACGGCAGTGTAGTGAATGTTAAAGCTGTGCCTTTTGAGTGGGATTATGCGGGTAAGACAGGCGTATCTGCTGACTTAGCTGCGGTGCAAGTAGTAGACTTAATCGAATACGCCGGTAGCGGTGTAGGAGACTTTGATGTAGTAAAGGGTGGCTATGTCAGTGATGAAGAAATACCCTTTGGTTAATCCTTTGTTCAACTGAGGACTTGGAGGGGCAGTAAAACGTCCCTCCATTTTTTATATTATGAAAAAAATAAACACACTTGTAGATGATATTTATGATCTGTTCTCTCCTGGTCCTGTTACTATGGAAGAGAAAGAGGTTGATAAACATATAGATACTTTTGGTGAAATGCTGAAGATTCACCTTAAAGAATTTTTGTGTGAAGAACCAAGAGCATCTGGAAAACTAAGACTTTCCCAAATAGGAAAACCAGATAGACAACTATGGTATGATATTAATACCAAAAAAGATGTTGCTCCATTAAATGGCAGTACAAAGATTAAGTTTTTGTATGGTTATATTCTTGAAGAACTTCTTCTGGTGTTGTCTTCCATAGCAGGGCATAAAGTAACAGACCAGCAAAAGAGAGTGGTCGTTGAGGGTGTGGTTGGGCATCAGGATTCAATGATTGATGGTATTCTTGTTGACTGCAAGAGTGCATCTGGCCCTAGCTTTCAGAAGTTTAAGAATAATAATCTATTGGAAGATGATCCCTTTGGGTATATCGCACAGATTTCAGCGTATGCTCATGCAAATAATGTTAAAGAGGGAGCCTTTCTTGTCATAGATAAATCTACTGGTGAGATTTGTCTGGCACCTGTTCATGGAATGGAGATGATCAACGCCAAGACAAGAGTCCAATTTCTTAAAAAGATGGTAGCTACCAAGCATGTTCCTAATAAGTGTTACGAACCCACACCAGATGGGAAGTCCGGTAATTTAAAACTTCCTTTTGGCTGTGTTTATTGCAGTCATAAAAAAGAATGCTGGTCAGACGCCAACCAAGGAAAAGGCATCCGGGTATTTAAATATGCACAGGGCAGAAGGTACTTAGTCCAGGTTGGAAAAGAACCTGATGTCCCTGAAATAATGGATTGGTAATGCATTGGAAGTATGCCGGTAAGCCTGATCTAAATCAATTTGGATTTGTCTATATCATAACTAATAAGAAAACAGGTAAAGCTTACATTGGCTGTAAGCAATACCATAACTATAAAAAATACAAAGGCAAAACTAAAAAAACTGAATCCAACTGGAAGCTTTATATGGGATCTTCTAAACATCTGCTGGAAGATATCAAAAAGCTTGGCAAAAGCAGTTTCACATTTAAGATCATAGCAGAATTTAAAAACAAACGGAGTCTAAGATATTACGAATGCTGTTATCAAATGAAATATAATGTATTGACCTCTCTCTTGGAAGACACAGATGAACCTGCATTCTATAACAATTATGTGGGCGGTAAATTTTACAGGCCGGTTCAATGCCATGATGTTTGAGACTTCTGTTGAACCTCTATATGACTTAACTTCCAATAACCCACCGCAAAGTCTTTATATTGCTGTGGTTATCCAGGCACTGCTAGATGCTACCAAACCTAAACTTGCAGATGAAGATAATGAAATTATATTAAACAGAGATAGAGCTTGTGCGTGGTTCTTTACTTCGGTTGGAGTTACTTGTGAAGATTTTGAAACTATATGCTATTATGCTGGGTTAGAACCTAAAAAAGTTAGAACATTCGCATATAATGTAATTAATAAAGGAGATACTGAAGATGTCAGAAGAAAGCTCAGTTCACTTATCTACTGATCCTTTAACCAAGCAAGTTGGTGGGTCACATTATAAAAGCTGTGGTATCCAGCCAGTAGAATACATTCATGCCAATGATTTAAATTATTTTGAAGGTAATGTTATTAAATATATTACCAGACATAGAACCAAAGGAGATGGAAGAAAAGATATAGAAAAAGTTATACATTATGCAGAGTTAATTCTTCAATTAGAATATGGTGACAAAGACTCTCAATTAATCTTTAATCTTTCAAACAAAAAAGGAATTGTTTAATGATGACCAGTTATGGGCCTAAAATACCTGTGTGCGAATCATTACATGCAATGAAATATAGATTGCCTAACGAAAGCTTTGAAGAATCCAAGGCTAGAGAGGCAGCAGCAATGGGAGATAGTGATGAACACAGAAAACAGTACAAAGATATTATCTTGGATCAAAGGTTTATGGCGGCGGGTAGAGTACAGGCGGCTATGGGATCGCCAAGGAATGTTACGGCGTATAATTGCTTTGTTAGTGGCCTCATTGAAGACTCTATGGATTCGATTATGCAACGAGCCTCTGAAGCTGCTGAAACAATGCGTAGAGGAGGCGGGATTGGCTATGATTTCAGTCGTATTCGCCCTTGTGGTGATAGGATTGTGTCTCTTGATAGCTCTGCCAGCGGTCCTGTATCATTCATGCACATATATGATGCAGTATGTCGCACAATTCTTTCGGCGGGACACAGAAGAGGGGCAATGATGGGAGTTCTGCGTGTGGATCATCCTGACATAGAGGAGTTCATACGAGCCAAGAAGAACGACAACCAGCTAACCAATTTTAATATTTCTGTGGGTGTAACAGATGAGTTTATGGATGCTGTATCCAAGAACAAACCTTTCATGCTCCGGTTTAAGAACCAGAATCATGGTGAGATAGATGCCTCTATGCTCTGGGATGAGATCATGCGTAACAACTGGGATTGGGCAGAGCCTGGGATTCTATTCATAGATCGTATCAATGAGAATAATAATCTTCATTACTGTGAAGTTATAGAAGCAACTAATCCTTGTGGTGAACAGCCCCTTCCTCCCTTTGGAGCCTGTCTGCTAGGGAGTTTTAATCTTGTGAAGTACCTAACTGTAGTAAACAACCCTTACCTTACTGAAAAAGAGGAGGAGAACTACTTTAACTTCAAACAACTCAAGGAGGACATCCCTCATGTTGTTCGTGCTATTGACAATGTTATTGATAGGACTGAGTACCCTCTTGATGCTCAGTCTAAAGAAGCAAAGAGGAAACGTAGGATGGGGCTTGGTATTACTGGGCTTGCCAATGTTTTAACTTTGCTGGGCTTTAAATATGGTTCTCTTGAAGCAGTTAAATTTACTCGTAAAGTTATGAAGACCTTAACGTATGAGGCTTACAGTGCCAGTGCCGATCTAGCCACAGAGAAAGGAAGCTTCCCATTCTTCAAACCTAACTATCTGGACAGTGAGTTTATCAAAAGCTTTCCGAAAGATTTACAGGACAAGCTGCGTCAATGTGGTATGAGAAATAGCCATCTTATTTCTGTTGCTCCCACAGGTACTATTAGTTTTACTGCTGACAATATCAGTTCGGGTATCGAACCTGTGTTTGCATTGGAGTATGACCGTACAGTACAGACTGAGGAAGGCACTTCCATCATTAAGATGCAGGATTATGTCTATCGTAACTACGGTTTGAGATGTGAGGTATCCGGTGATCTTAATGTAGATGATCATCTGGCTATGCAGATAGCAGTACAGCCCTATGTAGACTCTGCTGTTAGTAAAACTATCAATGTAGGCGATAGTGTAACCTTTGAAGAGTTCAAGGATGTCTATATCAAAGCATGGAGAGGAAAGCTCAAGGGAGTTACAACCTTCAGAGCAGCAGGTAAACGCTATGGTATTCTTAATGCTGTAGAAGAACAGGAAGGCATGGCTTGTTTTGTTGACCCAGGAACCGGCAATAAAGAATGTGGATAATATTTAAAAAAAGCTTGACAAGTTATTAAAAGTATAGTATACTATACAGATAGAATGCCAATAATGGGTTCTATAATATCTTGCTTGAAAGGAGATATATTATGAATGTAACACTTGAATGGGACAAGAGGTTTTCTGAACTTGCTCCTCATAACTCTTTTAATAATTTTCAAAGATGGTCACTTGGCTATGATAAAGTATTTAGAGCTATGGTGGAAGCAACAAAAATAGGTTCTCAAACCTATCCTCCTCATAATCTTATCAAGGAGTCTGAAACTGAATATAGGTTAGAGCTTGCAGTTGCGGGGTTTAAGCAAGAAGATGTGAGTATAGTTCAAAAAGAATTAGAACTAACCATCAGCGGCACTAACAGCAATAAAGAAGAAGAGAAGAATGTTCTTCATAAAGGGATTGCCAGTAGATCATTCAGCAAAACCTTTTATCTTTCTGATAGAATTGAAGTTACTGAAGCTTCTTTTGAAGATGGAATGATTATAATTAAACTTAATCAAAATATTCCAGAAGACAAGAAACCTAAATTCATAGAATTTAAATAACAACGTGGGGAGATAGCCATCACTGATGGTTGTCTTCCCCTTCTTTTATGAGGAAACAAAAAATGATAAGTGCGAATCAAAGTATACCTACAATTTATATTGGGTATGATCCTAGAGAAGACGAGCCATATGAAATATTAAAATATACAGCATTAAAACATGCATCAGGACCATTAAATGTTTATCCTATTAAACAGCATTTGTTAAGACAAATTGGTTTATATAGACGAGCATGGCAGCTTGGCAGTAGTAGGCTACCAAGTGGTAACACACCTAAAGAAATTCAACATCGTGATGAAGCAGATGGACGACCATTCGCAACTGACTTTTCCTTTTCACGATTCCTAACTCCATTCTTACACAGATTAGAAGGATGGGCATTGTTTATGGATTGTGATATGTATTTTAGAAGTGATCCATTAGAGTTATTTGAAAAGTACAATGATCCAAAATATGCATTGTATTGTGTTAAACATAATCATACCCAGGCAAGTAATGAAACTCACAAAATGTATGGGAACGAACAGTATCAATACAATCGCAAAAATTGGTCATCAGTAATGTTATTCAACTGTGAGCATGAGGCACACAAATATCTAACCGTAGATGATGTTAGTACAAAAACTGGCAGATGGTTGCATAGGTTGATGTGGATTGAAAACTATGCCCAAGAAAAACAAGATACCGGAGTTATGCTTAATTTTAATGACTACATAGGAGAGTTACCAGAAGAATGGAACTGGTTGGATGGGCATTCATCAGAAGATATTGATGCAAAAAATGTTCATTTCACAAGAGGCGGTCCTTGGTTTAGAGGACAAATATGGGAACCACTTGACAAGCAATCTGAAATATATGCTCAAGAGTGGGAGGCTATTAAAGAGGAGTGGCAAGTAAATGAAGACTAATCGTTTTGCCAAGGATGTTGGTGGCTTATTGATAGGAGAACGTGGTGAAAAAACGAAATAGAATATATAAAATATTTATTGGGTATGACCCCAAAGAACATATAGCTGCCACAGTACTTGAACATCTCTTGCGAAGAGATACTCCTGAAACTCTGGATATTACTTTTTTAAAAGAAGAAAACCTTAAACGTGCTGGTTTATTAAGCAGACCTTATAAAATTATTAACGGTCAGATGATTGACGACCAAGATGAAAAGCCTTTCTCAACTCAGTTTTCTTTCAGTCGTTTTCTTGTCCCTGCTCTTATGCAGTGGGAGGGGTGGGCATTGTTTATGGATTGTGATATGTTCCCACGCACTGATATCACAGAGCTTTTCAAAGAGTACGATGATCCTAGCCTTCCTCTTTATTGTGTTAAACATAAGTATGAACCCACAGATGAATACAAGATGGATCATCAAATCCAAACCGTCTACCCTAAAAAGAATTGGTCAAGCCTGATGCTTATGAATTGCGGTCATGAAATGAACAAGGAACTAACACCTCTGGTAGTAAATAATTTAGACGGCTCCTACCTTCAGCAATTCCAGTGGCTCCCCAATAGAGACAGTATTATTGGTTCTATCCATGAGGAATGGAACTGGCTGGACGGTCATTCACCTGAAGACCTTGAAGCAAAGAACGTACACTTCACCACAGGTGGTCCTTGGTTTAAAGATTGGAAATGCAAGAGAGAAAAGGATGGCGAGTATGCAGCCGAATGGAATGCAGATTACACAAACATAGCCCTCTTTAGAAAGAAAGCAGACCTAAATGAAATATAATTTTGTAACAGTTTTTGATGAGACTCTTCTACAGCAAAGCACAATTTCATTACTGAATGAATTTAAAGATAACTGGGAAAAGAAAATAGATTTCCATTGTTATTATTACAATGTAGACTTATCCAACTATTCCCTTCCCAAAGCTCCGAATATTCATTACCATAATCTTCTGGAGATCTCTGAATATTCAGAGTTCCTCAAAGATTACTCACACCATAACGGTACTGAAGGGAATACTATCCAATATAGTGAAGTTCTTGATGTTGTTCGTTACATACCCAAAGTTTTGGCAGTTACTGAATGCAGCTTTAATAATCTTAATTGGGTTATTTGGTTTGACCCTACTTTAATTAATATTAAACCAATCTCTGTTAAAGAATTAGATGCTCTTTTCCCTCAATCTGGGGTAATAGACATATTAACAATTAAAGATGTAGATTATTTTATGGCTTTTAATTTGTGTAGGCAAGTACCAGGAGATCTTCTGGGAGATTTAAGAGGTGCTTATATTTCAGGTGAGTTTACCAACTACAGAGAGTGGACATATACTTTTATTCTTAACAGACTAATCACAATTTATCAAGCACACGGAATGCGGGTTCAAGAAATTGAGAATGATAGACTATCGAATATGTTTGTCAGTCTAACTGAACGGGAGAACATGGGCATAAGAGATAGTGCTGGTAAGCGTATCATCCAGCTATCTGAAACAGATACCTCTCCTGATATACTCCCCAATAGATACAGGCAGTTGGCTGATTTGATTCGTTTCTACAAGCCTTCTTGTATTGCTGAAACCGGCACATGGAATGGAGGGAGAGCTATTGAAATGGCTCTTGCTGCTTTTCAAAACTCTGACTCTGTACATTATATTGGTTTTGATTTGTTTGAGGATGCTACTCCTGAAACAGACCATGAAGAGTTTAATGTAAAGCCTCACAACACAAAGGCTGCTGTGCAAAAAAGGTTTGAAGAATTTGCAGAGCATATGAAAGAGAAGGAGAATAAAACATTCACCTTTGAATTAACCAAGGGAAATGTAAGGGAAACTCTGGAAAGCCTTATAATACAAAGGGTGCTGCATAAAAAAGATTTGAAGAATTTGGATAAATTACCCAAGACTGAGACAGCATATACTGAGATAGACTTTGCTCTGCTGGGTAGCGGTAACAGTAAAGAAACAGTTCAAATTGAATACAATGCTTTTAAAGGTGTCCCTGTTGTAGTGGCAGATCATTTCTTTACTGAAGACCATGAGACTGAGGGGATACCTCCAGAAAAATACCAGGGAGTTAAAGATGTTTTTGATGAAGTCAAGACAAAAAAGATTGATGCCCAGGAAACAACCGAAGATGGCTGGGTATCCTTTGATGAAAAGTCTACAACCAGAAAGTACCTTCTCCCTTCCGGTGATAGGGTGGCTGGTGGTGGTCATACTCACCTTGTGGTTTTTCTTCACGATACCTCTATAGAAGATATACCGGAAGATTTAAAGAGAGTACCTATTGTTGTCCATCCTAGAGATTGTGTACCTAAAGATTATATTAATAATAATATTAAAGCAAACATGACTCTCATCTCTCCCAAGAAATGGCTGCAAAAACATTCAGGCCATAGGGAAACAGCGGTTGTTGTGTCTGCCGGTCCTTATCTGGATTATAAAGAACTCAAGAAGTTTCAGAAAGACAACCCAGAGGCTAAGATTCTAGCAGTTAAACATGCTTATCCTAATCTTTTAAAACACAATATTAAAGTGTGGGGTTGTGTTATTCTCGATCCCCGACCTATTACTGGTGTCTCTACCCATAATATAGTACGGAAAGATTTGTTTAAAAAGCTGGACCCAGACACTAGATTCTTTGTGGCTTCCATGACAGACCCCTCTGTAACCAATTTCCTGATTGAAAAGGAAGCAAAGATCTGGGGATGGCATGCCTTTACTGATTCTCTTCGACAAGAAAAGGATCAGGGAACGGAGATTCAAAACCAGCAAGTAAAGATAGAAGAAGATCTGGGCATCCCTGAAGGTGCCACCCTGATCACTGGCGGTACTTGTGCAGCCATGAGATCAATTGGTATCCTGCATACTATGGGCTTTAGAGATATCCATCTGTTTGGTTTTGATTGTTGCAGAGAAGAACCTACCAAGGAAGAGAAGACAGAGACAACCGGAGATATAGAGGGAGGAGAAACTCCCAAGCCCAAGTATATGGAAGTGACTGTCAAGAACACAGCCTACTGGACTACTGGAGAACTTCTGGCAATGGCCCAGGACTGTGAAAAAGTTTTTGCTGATGAAGGACTTGAAGGTGTTCTTTCTTTTCATGGCAAGAATACTATGGTAGCAGACCTGTGGGATATCAACCAGGAACAGTTAGAGAAACGGAAGATATCTTTTACAGGATATTATGATGAGTAACATTCACATAGCAGATGAGTACAAGCCTGGGAAAGTTATAGCCCAGGCATCTGCGTTGTTTTTAAATAATGCAAAACCTCTGGAGAGAAAGGAGATAGGGGTTGATCCTTCCCTAGATAGGAATAATCCTTCTGTTCAATACAAAAAACTATTGGAAGAGTACACCCAGATACATAAGGTATCTGATCGTATGTTTAATGGCAGAAGCTTGGTGAAGTTTACGGATATAATCCATAGTTTTATAGAGAAGAATAATTGTAAGACATTGCTGGACTATGGGTGCGGGAAGGGGCATCTCTATACGGATGAGTTCTCTACAGTTACTGATCAATTAGACAAGTCCCTTCCTGAAGTCTGGGATCTGAATAGTTACAGTCTTTTTGATCCTGGTTATGAGGAACACAAAGAACTCCCCAGAGAAATGTTTGACTGTGTTATTTCCACAGATGTTCTTGAGCATGTACCGGAGACAGATCTTATCTGGATTCTGGATGAGATTTTTTCCTATGCTGACAAGATGGTGTTCCTGAACATAGCTTGCTTTAAAGCACTCAAGACTTTAGCTGATGGCAGCAACGCTCATATATCTCTATTCCACCATCTGGATTGGCTGGAATTAATCTCTGCTCGTTCTGAGCATGTCAAACATTTAGTTATTTATATTTTCTTTGACATGTTTGATACCGAAGGAAGGATAGAATTGAAGGGGTTTAAACTATCATATGAGAATAATAAGATAAGAGTTATCCAATTACATGAGAAGGAGGAAGAACAATGTTAGGCATTGTAGAATCAGTAGTAGGAGTAGCAGGTAAAGTCCTTGACAAGTTTGTGGAAGATAAAGATCTGAAGACAAAACTTGAGGCGGAACTGAAGTCACAGATTATCTCTCTTGATCTTGCCCAGGCACAGGCCAATATAGAACAGGCTAAGTCACCATCTGTTTTCATTGCTGGGGCTAGACCGGCTATCATGTGGATATGTGCCTTTGGTCTAGGCTGGCAGTTTGTTTTCCAGCCTGTGATGGTTTGGTTATTTGCAGTCTCTGGTTCTGCTATAGTATTGCCGGTCTTGGCTACAGAAGGACTGATGCCCTTGACTCTTAGTTTGCTAGGTCTAGGCTCTATGAGATCCTTTGAGAAACATAAGGGTGTCCATCGAAACAACATGAAGACATGATCAGACGATTACTGAAGTGGCTGGGTTGGAAATTAAAAGGCAAACCCGTGCCTGAATATTTATCAGGCAAGGGAAGAAACATTAATTATGATGAATGAAAGGCAAGAGAAGTTTGCACAGGCGTATGTGTTGCACCGCAATGCCACCGAAGCTGCCAGAACAGCAGGGTATGCTCTGGCTGGTGCCAATGTGCAGGGACACAGGCTTCTGCAAAATGATAAGATCAGAGAAAGAATAGAAGAACTTGAGCAGGAACTGGAAACCAATGTTGATGTGATTAGTGAGATAGAAAAGCAGTACACCTATGCCAAGGAGAACGGACACACCAATAGTGCTATCAAAGCTCTTGAATTATTGTCCAGAGTAAGAGGAGCTACCTCCGATCTTAATGTGGCAATTGATGAGGAGACTTTGGAGGGTGCTATTATTGGATGCTTGAATGTTCTGGGAGAAGAAAAGGTGTATGATCTGTTATCTAAGTGCAATTTCATTGAAATAGAGGAAAATGAAGGGCCAGAGAGCATCTCTGAGGGTGGGGAAGAGGAAGCAAATGAATAATACCTTGTCAGAATATCAATTCTTCTGTATGAGGCTGTATGGCCCGTACAAAGCATTTAGCTATTTATAGCCTATTAGTCCTCCTTGCAAGCGAGATTTTACTTTCTTTATGTGTTCAGGGAAGACAAGTATCTGTTGAGACTTATCAGAAAAGTCTTTAAAGATAATAGAATCGTATCCTTCTTCTTTTAATTTATCTATATTTCTTTTAGCATACAATCTTTTTTTATTTGTGTCTACGATAAAAGGTTTTTCCAATTTACTTACATCAAATCGTGCTATAGTTTGCCCACTTAAAAATGGTTTACCTTTTTCATCTAAACCTTTTAAAAGATTTTTTGTGTTGGTAAATGTATCCAACTCATCTGAATAATATCTAGTATCTCCTCTTCCTCCTCCTACTGGTCTAAAACCCAGATCTGCTGATGCTCTTATATTTGCAAATTCTTCTGCTCTTTTAGGATTGATAGAAAGGGAATGCCCTTCTCCTAAAAACTGACCCAAAGGATGTGCAAAAGCTATATCAAAGAAATCTTCCCCTACTCTTTTTCCTCTAGTAGTTCCATGATAGGCTGTTAATCCTGTCTTATCTATTTGAGGTGGAATTTCTGCTAATTTAGAAGCAGGAGATTTATCAAAAGCTTTCCTAAGAGGAGAGATAGTAGGCTCATCTAGACTAGCCAATCCTTTCCTTGCTCTTTCTTTTCTAAATCTTGAAGCTGCGTGTTGAAACCCTGTAGGATCTTCAGCTATCTTATCAAGATTTCTTAATAATTTAGCAGCTTCCTTAAAACGCCTCTCACCTATAGCAACAGCAGCATCACGAGCTAGTTTCTGTGGTCGATTAAATACTGGAATTTTTCTGTGTTCATCTGCATACTTTTGCATAAGTTTATGATACCGTTTTCTTATTGTATCTACCGACTCTGATATTCCCTTTTCTGCCTTATTAAACGTAGACAAGGATTTATGGCCTTCTTCTATGAAATGTTCAAGATTAGGATTCTCAAGAACTCTAAGCTGACCCGCTATTTTACTCCTAACCCTATCACGCCTAAAGCTGCCGTATGGAGCTTCATTAGTTAGAACGTGTGTAAGATCTCCAATATGTTCAACAACACCAGAGAGTTCGGGCGCAGTTTGTGAACTCTGTATCTTACTCATAGCTATTTCTGGAGCGCCCCGTTGAGTACCACTAACATTCTCAAATGCTTCAAGAGCTTCTGGAGATAACTTTGATGGTTCTCCTTTAGGTCCAAATGATAGACCAGATAATCCTTTCCTTGCTCCTTTAACTCCTGCCTTTACTCCTCGTATACCAGTACCAAGAAAAGGAATAGCACCCAAGGCAGACAATCCAGTCAATGCACCATGCCCTGCTGTTTCTAGAAAATCTCCCTTTTTATAAGCTTCTTTTGTTTTCTCTGCAAAAATAGGAGTTTCATAAGCAGAGATAGTCTCTCCTGTGACAGGAGCTATAGCC